>Ga0316207_10000405_pt1 | contig 73421 bp, 78 predicted proteins | sample 6weekpyrite_MG_FD_204943 | JGI IMG/M metagenome (GOLD analysis project Ga0316207, IMG submission 204943) | Microbial mat bacterial communities from mineral coupon in-situ incubated in ocean water Damariscotta River, Maine, United States -... | ecosystem: Environmental > Aquatic > Marine >... | reverse complement strand
TTGGCGACTTTCTTTTTGGCCTTTTTCTTAGCTACCTTCTTCTTGGCGACTTTCTTTTTGGCCTTTTTCTTAGCTACCTTCTTCTTGGCGACTTTCTTTTTAGCCTTTTTCTTAGCTACCTTCTTCTTGGCGGCTTTCTTTTTAGCTGTTTTCTTTTTAGTTGTTTTTTTCTTAGCCGAAGATTTCTTCTTACTTGCAGCTTTCTTTTTACTCACGGCTTTTTTCTTCTTAGTCGGTTTTTTCAACACGACAGCTTCCACTTTTTCCGTTGATGAGTTTGGTAGGCTTTCTAGTACCCGCTGGATCGCAGCAAATATTGAATCAACTTCACCGACTCCGCGCACTGTGCGTAATTTTCCTTGTTTACGGAAATAATCAACTAAAGGCGCTGTTTCTGCTTCATACACGCCAAGTCGATTACCAATCGTTTCTTCATTATCATCAGCACGGTGTTCTAAACTGCCGCCGCACTTATCACAACGCCCTTCAATACGGGGAGGAGAAGTATGTATATTAAACATCTGACCACATGAACCACAGGTACGGCGCCCCGTTAAACGCTGCATTAGAATATTAAACTCAACATCAATTAATAAAGCAGCTTGAAGAGGTTTATCTACCTCATCTAATAAGTTATCTAGTGCTTCTGCTTGGGGAATATTGCGTGGAAACCCATCTAAAATAAAACCATTTTGTGCATCATTTTCCGCAAGGCGCTCTTTAATCATACCCAGGACAATATCATCTGAAACAAGCTGTCCATTATCCATCGCTTGCTTGGCTTTCCTACCTAAAGGCGAACCGGCCTTCACCGCAGCCCGAAGCAAATCACCCGTTGAAATTTGGGGGATGTTATATTTATCCACAAGCAATTTTGCCTGTGTTCCTTTGCCACCACCTGGGGCACCTATTAATACAATTCTCATTATTCTTATACTCCATTTACCCGGGGGGATGTTCTCATTTTACTCTCGTCCGAATTTGGTAATTTCAATATAACCCAACAAACAAAAATACGATAAGCCCTAAAACTAATCGTTGATCCCGGTTAAGTCAATGCAATTGCTTCCAATTTTATTGTCATTTACAACATATTTACATACAGAGCTGCCACTAATTTCTCCATAATCAGGATAAAAATCAAGATAATTGGCTTACTGGCAATAAACTCACAGAATTATGCGTTTTTAGTACATGCTGGTAGAATAGCCGCCTTTTTCTGCTTCCACACGCGAGCAGGTAGCCTGAATTACACGAGGATCAAAAAATGAATTTGGATAAAGTCAGTACCGGAAAAAATGTCCCGGACGAAGTTAACGTTATTATTGAAATCCCATCACACAGCGATCCTGTTAAATATGAAGTTGATAAGGATACGGGGGCAATGTTTGTAGACCGTTTTATGAATACAGCAATGCACTACCCGTGTAATTATGGCTATATACCGCATACTTTGTCTGAAGATGGTGATCCGGTGGATGTGCTTGTAATTACCCCTATCCCCCTCATTAGTGGTTCAGTTATCCAGTGCCGTGTTATCGGTATGTTGAGTATGACCGATGAAGCCGGCCCGGATGCTAAGTTACTTGCAGTGCCGATTACGAAGCTTTGCAAATCATATGCAGAGATGAACAGCCCAGCTGATGCGCCAGAATTGCTTTTGGCACAAATCAAACATTTCTTCGAACACTATAAAGATTTAGAAGAAGGAAAGTGGGTAAAAGTTGAAGGCTGGTTAAACGCTGATGCTGCTAAGGAAGAAATCACTTCTGCCGTTAAACGCTTTAATGATGCACCTGAAAAACCTTGCTTCTAACAAGTAAAAATCCATGAAAGTTTGTATTGTTTCGGATAGCCACGATAACCGTCATTTACTCGAAGCAGCCGTTAAAGATGGCAAAGCGCGTGGCGCAGAAGCTGTTTTGCACTGTGGTGATGTGGTGGCACCAACCACGTTGCGGATATTAAACCCAATCGGTTTACCCGTGCATGTGATTCACGGTAACAATACAGGTGACATGTTTAGTTTGTCTCGCCTATCTCATAATGATGATAGTGTTGTAAAATACTACGGCCAAGATGCGGGCATTAACTTAGCCGATAAAAAAATCTTCATGGTGCACTACCCACATTATGCGGAAGCCATGGCGACCACAGGCGATTGGAATATTGTTTGTTGTGGCCATGATCACAAAGCAAGTATTAAAGAAATTAAAAACATCAAAAATACGGTAACACTTTATATTAATCCCGGTACCGTCGGCGGCGTCGGAGCTGCGCCGACTTATGTAATAGGTAATCTGGCAACGATGAGTTTTGAAATTGTTCAGGTTCCGGTTAAAGACGAACTTAGTTATAACAAAACATCTTTAAGAAATACTTAAGAAATAAGTGCGGGGCGAGGCATATCAATTGCGTAGCCCTGAATATAATCCAGCCCCATTTCTTCCAGCGCCATAATCAACTCCGGACTCTCAGCAAATTCTGCAATAGTTTTTAACCCTAAAGAATGTCCAAGACGATTAATTGTACTTACCATCGTGTAATCATCTTTATCATTTAAAATATTTTTAACAAAACTGCCGTCAATTTTTATAAAATCAACATCTAAGTTTTTCAGATACGTAAATGAACTTAAACCACTACCGAAATCATCTAAAGAAAATTTGCAACCTCGCAGTTTCATTTCAGTCATAAATTTTCGCGCTAAAGAAATATTACTAATCACAGCAGTCTCGGTAATTTCAAAACAAATTAAACGCCCATCAACTTTATATTCATTGAAAAGATAATTTACATACTCTAAGAAATTTTCATTACCTAACGATTGTCCTGAAATATTAATCGCACAAACACCACCTAAAGAAGCAAGATGATATTTGTCATCTTGTATAACAGAAAAAACCATTTTTAAAACCCAACGATCGATATCGGTTGCCATATGATAACGTTCTGCCGTTGGTAAAAATTGCCTTGGTGAAATCATTCTGTCTTCGCCAATCAGACGTAGTAATATTTCTGCATGTAAGGGGTCATTTTCATTGGTTGGTTTTATTTCTTGCATATATATTTCAAATTTATGCTCTTCAAAAGCATGTTGTATGCGTTGATACCATTCCATTTCACTATGATGTCTTGCCAGAGCCTTGTCACCCTCAATATATACATGTTGTGAGTTACGTCCACGTTCCTTAGCAACATAACAAGCTGAGTCTGCAGCACTTAATAAATCAGTAATATTAATTAATGATTCGTTGATCGTCACAATACCAATACTTACTCCTATTTCAAAAATATTATCTTCCCAACAAAATCTAAAAATACTTAATTCAGTATGAATTTTACTGGCAATTTCCCTTGCCTTTTCAACATGACAATTTTCCAGCAAGACACCAAACTCATCTCCTCCCAAACGAGCAAGCGTATCTGTCTCACGCATACAATTACCAAACAATTGAGTCACTTTTAAAAGTAAGTCATCACCGGCTAAGTGACCACAGGTATCATTAATTATTTTAAATTGATCGAGATCCATATAAAACAATACGTAATCAGAGCTATCACGTTTTACTATTTCAAGTGCATCAGTTAAACGCACTTCAAATTCGCGACGATTAATTAAGCCGGTTAAAGAATCATGAGTAGCCTGATAAGATAGCTGCTGAGCCATGCCGCGTAATTCTGTCGTATCATGCAATACCAATACGGCTCCAACAGCAAAGTCTTCATTATCAAAAATAGGAGAAACTACAACTTCAATTGAATACACTTTATTGTTTTTTATGCTTTTTAATTCAATATTTTTATTTAAATATATCGGACCATTTTCGAGTAAAGATTTTATAATAGGATCATCAATAGTATTTTGCGTTTTTTCATCAATCAACCTGCACACCTGAGGTAGTGGTTTACCTTTTGCATCATGAGAAGATTGACCGCATAAGTTTTCTGCGGCTTTATTCATAAATTCAATCTCACCCACCATATTGGTTGCTATGACACCATCACCAATTGATGCAAGAGTAACCATAGCGCGCTCTTTTTGTTCCCTTAGTTTTGCCTGATATTCCTGATGTTCGGTCATGTCACGAACTATCGCAACAAACTGTGCTTCACTATTATCAAATTGAACATACTGCAAGAAAGTTTCCACGGGGATTTTTTTTCCACTGACATTTTCATGTATTGCTTCGAAATTTAATACATTATCATCCCCATTTATTAATGGTGAAATTAATACTCTAAAGTCCTCTTCAGTAAATCCTGGCTTTATATCCACCAGGGACATATTTAATAAATCTTCTCGTTGAAAGCCTGTGTGTTTAATTGCGCCTTCGTTGACATAAGTAAATTTTAAAGTCTCGGGTGAAAACATAAAAATACTATCTAATGTTTGATCGAGTGTACCTTTAATTAGATTTAATGATTTTTCAGCATTTTTTCTTTCTGTAATATCTCTCAAAAACAAATAAATAAAATCATATTCTTGTGATACAACATGACGACCAATTAACTCCATATATACCGGATTGGCAGAAGCATTTAATTGAATCAAATCATAGCGACCATGATCTTCTAAAATTATTTTTTTTATAATACTTTTCGATTCATGCGGGGAGATAGAGGCAGTTAACTTATTAAAGTCATATCCAATCAATGAAGCTTCTTCCATATCCAGCATCTGACAATAAGCAGGGTTAACTTCTTCAATAATACCTGCCGGATTGATAATACATACTCCATCGGGTGAAGATTCAAGAATAATATTATTGCGTTGCTTTTCTTCAGCTAATTTTTTTTCCGAAGTAATCACATTTTTTATCAGCGGCCTGAAAGCAAGTACGGCAACCAAAACCAGCGCCGAAATAAGTAAGGCAACTAATTCTGTTTCAAGAGAATGGATAACAAGAGGATAAACATCAGCCGCGTTATACAGACTGATGCTACGACGAATAGTCATCAGCAAAAGAGCTGCTGCTAAGGCAAGCCAAACCAACCGCCCGCCAAAGTGACGAAGTAACACGAGCGAATACAGGGCAGCACCGAACTGCATAAGTATCGAAAGGGACAAAACAACAATAACGCTCATACAATCCTTTGAAGCTATACTTATTCTGAGAAAATAACTTTAGTTCCAATTAGGTAAAAAACCAAGCTATTGTTTTTATCTTTATTTTTTATGTGTTTTTAGCAACCCAGCGTTCACCCTCTGTTAAAGCTTCTTTTTTCCAAAAAGGTGCTCGAGATTTTAATTCTTCCATTAAATAGCGGCTGGCGTCAAAAGCTGCCGCACGGTGTGCACTCCAAACGGCTACGAGAACAATAGGATCATTCGGCAACATCACACCCACTCTATGAATAATCAGCGAGTCTAAAATATCCCACTTAGCAACGGCTTCTTGACTTATTTTTTCTAAATATTTTTCTGTCATGCCGGGGTAGTGCTCTAACATCATATTTTGCACATCATCCCCTTCATTAAAATCACGCATGCTCCCTACAAAGACTGAAGTTGCGCCGTATTTCCCTGAAAAGCCTGCCGATTTTTGGTATTCAAGCACACATTCATAAGGTTCAAAAGAGCGTTCTTTGATTTCAATTAACATTGCCTTAGCCGCCCGTTACCGGAGGAAAAAATGCCACTTCATCCCCTTGTTGTACTGGGTGATCGGCATCAACGTATTCCATATTAACAGCCATTAAGGTATTTTCAGGTAGCTCCATGTTATTCGTGGATAGCAACCAAACAGCAGAAACTGTTTGAGCATCACTCGCCAATATTTCAGATTCAGCTTTACCCACATGCTCACGTAGGCTGGCAAAAAATTTCACTGTAACTACTGCTTTAGTCATAATAAATGTTCGAACTCTATTTGCGTATTCATGCTTGCAAGCCTATCATGAATTAACATTTGAACCAATCGTACTAACTGTAACCTATTGATATATAAGGACTAGAATGTCTGAACTAACACACTTCAACAGCCGTGGCGAAGCCCATATGGTCGATGTTGGCGAGAAAAAGCAAACTCACCGTCGCGCCGTTTGTGAAGGCCGAATTACCATGCAAAGCGAAACGCTAGAGAAAATATTGCAAGGCGAGCATAAAAAAGGAGATGTTCTGGGCATTGCTCGTATTGCGGGCATTATGGCATCCAAGAAAACCGCCGATCTTATTCCATTGTGCCACCCGCTTATGCTCACCCATGTTGAACTTGACTTTAAACCTGAGCCCGACAGTAACAGCATATATTGTACTTGCCAGGTGGAAACACGCAGCCAAACAGGCGTTGAAATGGAAGCGCTGACTGCGATACAAGTAGCACTTCTCACAATTTATGACATGTGCAAAGCTATTGATCGCGGCATGACTATCAACGATGTCGGGTTAACAGAAAAAGAAGGTGGAAAATCCGGGCATTGGTTAAAGGGAGATGCATAACCTTGTTTTTTGATGTGGTTAAATAACTCTTTACGCAACTTGAAAGCAAATTAAACAAACTAACATAAATAAAAAGTATATATATGCTATAAAGAGTTATAGAAATTAAAGAAAGATGTGTCTAAGTAAAATAATTATTAACGAGACAAGGAAGGGAACCGTTGTATGAATATCAGTACATCGAAACACAGCAAACTACTATTTAATAGTATATTTACCTTTTGTTTAATTCTCATCGCCCCGATTAATTCTTTTGCAAATCCTGATGACTGGGGCATGGTGCAACGATTTAATACTCAACAAAAATTAGCCAACCAGGGCAATATTAAGGCCATGTATGATATTGGTAAGTTTTATGAACGTGGTCGTGGCGTCAATAAAAATATGGTAAAAGCCGCAGAATGGTTTCAAAAAGCTTCAAGTGGAGGCCACGCAGCAGCCCAGGCACGTTTAGGCATACTTTATTTTGAAGGTCGTGGTGTTACTAAAAATAATAAAAAAGCGATAAAGCTTTTAAACGCCGCCGCAAAAAAAAATGTTGCAAGTGCACAATTTCAGTTGGCCAACATGTATGAACTCGGTGCCGCCGTTTCAAAAAATTTAAACACCGCCATTTTCTGGTATAAAAAAGCCGATAAAAATGGCTATTACCTTGCCAAAGCAAAAGTGGCACACCTACAGCAACTTTTAAAAGCAACACGTGACAGTGGAAAACTGGGCCCCTCACCAACAGTCGTCACAAAGGCTAAGCAAAAACCAACAAAACCCGGCTCCGCATTATTAAAAGCAATAGGCGAAGGCCGTTGGCTTAAACGCAAAAACCCTGTTGGTTACTTACCTTCAACAATAACAACCTGTGCTAAAAAAGCGTATAACTCTATGCACTGCATTTCTACATCCCAGGAACGGGATACAGGCTCTGAAATTGTTACCTACAATACTGAAAGTACAATCACTACAAAAAATAAAAAAGACTTTCAGGTCATATATAGTAATAACGTGTTAGAAGTATCAACTTACTCATCTAAAGATGGTGACGGTTTAAACGAAGGAGTAACACCAACACGAATTAAAACAGGCAGCCAGGGAAAGAAAAAAAAGCTAAATTGCAAATTTAAAAATGAAAATTTAATTTCATGTACTAAAGGCAGCAGCCAACCCTTTGACTTAGTTAGCCCATAAACTTTCTCAAAATATTTTCTTATTTCAATGACTGACATACAATACCTGTATGTCAGTCAACCTTCCCCAAGCACCTAAAAGTGAAGCCGAATTATTAACCCGCGCAAGAAAACTTGCAGGGCTAACACTTGATGATATTGCAAAAAAGTTTCAACAAGAAATTCCAACGGATAGCCGCCATGCGAAAGGTTGGATTGGACAACTGATTGAAACAACCTTAGGCGCAACCGCATCTTCACTCGCTGAACCCGACTTTCAACAAATTGGAATAGAGTTAAAAACATTACCCTTAACCCAAAGTGGGAAACCCAAAGAATCAACTTATGTTTGCACCGTACCATTAACAAATTTACATGAACAAGATTGGACAAGCTCCTGGTTTAAGCGAAAGTTACAACGTGTATTATGGTTACCCATAGAAGCCGACAAACGCATTCCTCTAGCTGAACGCCACATTGGTAATGCTATCATGTGGAGCCCAAGTGAAAGTGAAATAACTTTACTACAACAAGACTGGGAAGAGTTAATGGAGCTAGTTTGCCTCGGCAAGCTTGATCAAATCACATCTCACATGGGGCGTTACTTACAAATACGTCCTAAAGGTGCAAACTCAAAATCTTTAACAACCACACTTGATGAAGAAGGCAATACAATACAAACTTTACCTCGCGGTTTTTACTTGCGCCCCGAGTTCACACAACAGATTATTCAAACCAACTACGCGTAACTTTAAGGATTAAGATTATTATGGATGAGAAACAGGCAATTACCAGCGTCTTTGATTTAGTAGCTCAAAAATATGACAACCCCTCTTTACGTTTTTTTCCAGCTTGTGCAGACAAATTAGTTAATTACACAAAGATTTCCCCGAAGCAAAAAGTACTCGATATTGCGACGGGAACCGGGGTTGTGGCAATGGCGGCCGCACAATGTGTTCAGGGCACTGAACGCGTGCAAGCAATTGATTTATCAAAAAACATGATTCAACAGGCACAGGAAAAAGCGAAAAACGTGGGGATAGATACGATCGACTTTCACGTCATGGATGCAGAAAACCTGAAGTTTCAAAGTAATACCTTTGATGTGATTACATGCTCATACGGTTTGTTTTTTATGCCGAATATGTCTGCGGCACTTAAAAGCTGGTTGCGTGTTTTAAAACCCGGTGGAAAAATTATTTTTTCTAGCTTTGCACCTTCTGCATTCCAACCGTTAACAGAAATTTTTATTAAAAATCTCGCTGACTATGATGTCGTTCCTCCTACGCCACGCTGGTTACAACTTGCCGAAGAAGAACTCTGTAAACAAATATTACTCGACAATGGTTTTGAACAACCTCAAGTGATGCAAGCTCAACTAGGCTATCACCTAACAGACTTCAACAATTGGTGGGAGGTCATTCAAAGCGCAGGGTATCGAGGTTTGTATGAGCAACTAGCCGAAGAATACCGCAGTGAATTTGAATCTAAACATAAAATTGAAGTCGAAAAAATTAAAACTGAAGACGGCATTTGGATGGATGTGCAAACCTTATTTTCGACAGCTATAAAACCAAAATAACTTCATAGTCTAAAAGCGGTAATACCTAATAGGTGAACACAAGGTGACCTTATTTGTATTCCTGCAAGACTTCCTTTTCAGGATACAAAACATCCAAAGGCTTTGACTTTCCATTTGCTTGAACAATACGACAATGTCGTCGTGTTAACTCACGAGGATGTTTTACTCCACAAGAATGTGAAATCAACCCTATACCATAATGAATTTTATTGACAAAGTTTTTAACCCGCACGGATTTTTCCTCGACATTTAATCCTTTTTGTAATCCTTTGTTATGCGTTGTTATTCCTGTTGGGCAAGTATTTTTATTACATTTCAACGCCTGAATACAGCCTAGAGAAAACATAAAACCACGAGCTGATGTAATAAAATCTGCTCCACTACATAATGCCCACGCCACTCCAGATGGTGTGATTAACTTCCCTGAAGCAATAATTTTGATACGTTCACGCAACCCATGTTGCAATAGAATATCAACAACCATAGGTAATGACTCTTTAATTGGTAAACCGACATCATCCATTAAAGGCATGGGAGCAGCCCCTGTTCCACCATCACAACTATCAATCGTTATAAAATCCGGAGCGCACTCTATACCGCATTGTTGAATTTCTTCACATAATTCTTTTAACCATCCATCTGAACCAACCACAACTTTAAAGCCCGTTGGTTTTCCTGTTACTTCACGTATGTGTTTTACGAAATTTAATAACTCTTTAATGTTGCCAATTTCTGGGTGACGATTAGGAGATATAGAGCTTTCTCCCACCTTGATGCCGCGGATTTTTGCTATCTCAGGTGTTACTTTTGCGCCTGGCAAAATTCCTCCCTTCCCCGGTTTCGCACCCTGACTCATTTTTATTTCAAACATTTTCACCTGAGGCAACACTGCTATTTCTTTTAATTTAATGTCATCCAGCTTTCCATCTTCAGTTCGCACACCATACTTAGCCGTTCCAATTTGAAAAACAATATCGCAACCACCTTCTAAGTGATACTCAGATAAACCTCCCTCCCCCGTGTTCATCCAACAACCAGCCAACCTAGCGCCCTTTGATAACGCACGTACTGCAGGCTTTGATATTGCGCCGTAACTCATTCCTGAGATATTAATTACAGACTCGGCTTCATATGGCTCACGACAATAAGGACCAACAAGCACTGCTGGAGCCGAGGTGGCATGCTCATCTAAGGTGGGGAAAGGGCAATTAATAAATAAAGGAGTGCCTGCAGGAGTAAGATTTTTAGTAGAACCAAAAGCCATCGTGTTATCTATTGCTCGTGATGACTTATTCACCCAACTACGTTCAGCACGGTTAAAAGGCATTTCTTCTCTATCCATAGCAAAAAAATACTGCCGAAAAAACTCTCCTAAACTACTGAAAATATATCGAAAGCGACCAATAACAGGGTAATTTCGTCGGATCGCGTCTTTAGTTTGAGAAATATCTGACAAAAATAACAATACGGCAATTAAAAAACCAACGCCTACCATGAAGATAAAAAGCGAGGAAAGAATGCTTAAACCCTGGGATGTTAATTGAGCTAATGGAGACATGGCTGCGACCCTTTTGATTATTATTCATAAGCCTACAACCATGACAAGAACACAACAACCAAGTTCAACTCCAATACCATGCAGTACCAGAATAATATTAGGGTTATAATGCCCCAATATATAAGCAAACTCTGATATTTTTGTTATAATAACCGACCAAAATTATCAGGTTCTACAGTTAGGAGTTCGAAATGAACGAAGCAAACGACATCAGTGCAGCATTATCTGGCGAAGAGCGCCAAGAGCTTGCCGTTAAACTCACCGAGACACAGGGGAAGCTAAAAAACTTACCTGCCGATGCAGCACCAATGGAGCGCGCATTAATTCAACTCGATATTTCTGAGCTTATGTTGGCATTAGATTTAAAAGAAGAAGCCTGGAATGAAGCACGCTCAACTTTTGACACCTTTGTGAAAAACGAACAATGGCAACACGCGGTTGAAGCCTGTAACGTGATGTACCAGACAGAACAACCAGCCTCAATTGTTGCTTTAGGCCATGGTGTTTGGATGGCCGTGACCTACCCTATTTCTGCTGATACTTCTGTTGCCATGCTGAACCATATTGTTGATGAAACACCCGCTGACTCTGATGGTGCTGCAGTGGCTGCTATGGTGGGTTATTATATTGCCGACATTCGTTCAACAGATGAAGAACATGAAAGCATGACCTTTTTAGCAAAAACGATTTTAGGCAACGTTGCTAAACGCCATTCTAATGTGCAAACACAAAAAGAAATGGACGCATGGATGTTTAAGTTAGAATTAAATGAGCCCGAAGTTTTTCTACCTCGTTTGTCTTTAGTCGTTAATTCCATCGTTGAAGAAAACTGGTGGTTTGATCGCGATGAATTACGCGCACGCCTACCAGTTAACTAAAAAGGGAAAGTAAATGGGTAATCCTTTTCAAGATCAATTTCTTAAAGCCGGTGTAGTCACAAAACAACAGGTTAAAAAAGCGCAGTCTGCATCTAATAAAAAGAAAAAAGAGAATCGCTCAAAAAAAGGCAAGCCTGTTGTTGATGAAAATAAACTAAAGCTACAACAAGCAGCAAAAGAAAAAGCTGAACATGATAAAGCGTTAAACTTGCGTAAAGAAGAGCAAGCAAAACAAAAAGCACTTTCTTCAGAAATAGATCAACTCATCACTGAAAATCTAATAAAACGATCTGAAGAATGCGAAATTGTTTATAACTTTGAGCACCGCAAAAAGGTTAATCGCATCTACGTTGATCCCGATATGAAACAACGAATCATAGATGGGAAATTAGGTATAGCCCGCATCGAAGGCCGTTATGAACTTGTTCCCAGGCTCATCGCTGAAAAAATTCAACAACGAAATGCAAAACGCGTGATTTTATTTGAAGCTGAAGAAAGCGTTATAGATGAAAACGATCCCTATGCGGAATTTCAGGTTCCTGATGACTTAGTTTGGTAAATACGATTGTTCTGGTAGCACCTCTCCCACTTAAGAATATGCAGTATCCGCTAGGTTTTGAAAATTCTCTGAGTAAGACATAGCAATTCTCTACGTAGCCGTTAAAAATTTTCCAGCCACAAAATAACCGTCCATTATGTATGGTAATGGGCTCATAACGAACCACCATCAGCGACATTCCAGACTAAAATACTATGGAATGCCATGGTATATTAGCATATAATAATACTCTAACCAATCAAGAATACCGGAGAATGATATGAAGTTTTTGACCACTTTAGCCATGATAATGGCTGGACTTGTTTCTTTTACAATTCAAGCGGACACAGCGAATGACTGGTCAAATTTGAAGTCTAAGAAGAAGACAGATCTTGGTTTATATATGACACCTCAGCAAGCTTACGCCTACATGAAAAAAAATGAAGGTAAGGCCTTGTTTATTGACGTGCGTAGTCGTCCAGAAGTCAATTTTTTAGGTATGCCTAATATCGCTAATGCAAATGTTCCTTACATGAAGCTTAATGACTGGTATACATGGAATCAAAAAAAGAAAAACTTTAATATGGATGTGAATTCAGAATTTGCTTCTGAAATTGAACGTCATGTAAAAGTTAGTGGTTTAACAAAAAAGGATCCTCTCATTCTTATTTGTCGCTCAGGTTCTCGTAGCTCCAAAGCAGCAGACCTACTGGCAAAATTAGGGTATACAAAAGTGTACAGCATCCCTGAAGGTTATGAAGGCGACAAATCTAAAGCCGTTGCAACTAAAGGACAACGCGTCGTTAATGGTTGGAAAAATGCTGGTTTACCATGGTCTTATAAATTACAAATAAGCAAAATGTATAAAGTTGGCGAATAAATTTTTATCACTGTAATAAAGGCGGACGTTGTTCCGCCTTTTTAATTTTTTGCATGGCCTTTCAATTTCCAACCCCCATAAATATCGGGTGACACTGGTTGATATGGCTTCCACTGTTCTGCAATTAAAATAAATTTTTTCTTGAAATCCCTCCCTCCTGCTCCCAAGCCTCAAGCAATATCCACAAAATAAATAACCATATGTGGTATTTACCACATCCTAAAATCTTCTTCTGTAGTTTAATGACACCTCTTAACGCACAGGCACAAATGCTTAGTGGTTCTTTCGACATCCTCTGTCGACACCATAGTTAAGCAGCGTTATTTAGTGCTTTATCTATAGGGGGGGGCTTTATAGGTAAAGTGTAAGTAATGTTGCTTAACTATGGTGTTGATACCGCCGTAATTTTATCTAGTCGTACCTCAAGACTCCTTACAGACTATCCAAAATTTCATTAAATACTGTTTTAATTTCAGTACCTAACTGGGTCATTTCAGGCTTACCGACAGGCTTAAATAAAAACTCGGGATCAATCATACTCACCTCAATCTCCCCTTCGTCAAGATCATGAAGCACGATTGAAAATGGTAGAAGCGTTCCCAGCTTAGGATCACTACCAAACATCTTTAACCCAACCGCAGGCGTATTTGTTCCGATGATGCTGATTTTTGGTAAGTCAGCATCCAGTTTTTGTTTGAGCGCACCTTGTACATTGATATCTGCTGCTATCAAATAATCATTTGCATGTAGCTGATTTTTGAGTTTTTCCGTTACTTCATCAAAGCTACCAGGGACATTGCGACTTATGTAAAACGACATATTTCATACTCCATTTAATATTTTTATATTCAAGTACTACAACAGCACTTAGTGAGGAGTAGACATTAATATATTCGCATAAGTTTGATAATACTGACAAAATGACTAATAATTATTCTAAATAAGAATATATTGGTGAGGGAAGATGGACAAAATAAGTGCAATGCAGATTTTTCGACGAGTTTCTGAATCGGGCAGTTTTTCTGCTGTCTCACGCGAAATGGGCTTATCTCAGCCCACAGTGAGCAAGCAAATTGCCGCACTTGAAGAAAATCTATCTACCAAGCTGCTAAGTCGTAGCACTCGCCAAATAAATCTCACCGATGCCGGTCGGCACTATTATGAACGCTGTTGCCGAATTCTGGATGAGATTGCTGAAACCGAAGCCGAGCTAGGCAATCAACGAACACTGCCAACCGGAATGTTACGGGTAAATATTCCTATTGCTGCTGGAAGAATCAAAATTTTACCCTGCTTATGGGAGTTTATAACTAAATATCCTGATCTTAAAATCGACACCATTTTTGATGACAGTTATATTGATCTGGTTAAAGAAGGCGTTGATGTCGCCATAAGAATTGGAGAATTATCCGACTCATCTTTGGTTGCAAGAAAAATTGGAATGGTTCCACGTTATATTGTTGCCAGTCCAGCCTATTTAAAAAAACACGGCGAGCCAAAAGAATTAAAAGATCTGGAACAGCATAATTGCCTAGTTTATAACTTATTAAGTACTCGAAATGAATGGCACTTTGATGGCATACACGGCAAACAAAAAATTTCAGTCCACGGTCAATTTTCTTCAAATAGTCCAGACGCAATTCGACAAGCTGTATTACAAAACCAAGGTATTGCCGTTATTCTTAGCTGGATAGTTGAAGATGATATTGCAAAAGGCGATATGAAAATTATTATGCCTCAATATATACCCACCTCTTTAGAGGTAAATGCAATTTATCCACAAAGGCGTTTCATGCCTGCAAAAGTAAGCCTGTTACTTGATTATTTACAAAAAGAATTATTATGAAAAATATAGACCATTCAGAAAGAGATGATTTTCGTTCTTTATTTCTAAATAATACTCAACTTCTTGATGTACGTGCACCAGTTGAATTTATTCAAGGCGCATTTCCATTTACAAAAAATGTTCCCTTGATGAATGATCAGGAAAGAACGGACATTGGTATCCGCTATAAAAATGCAGGACAAGATGAAGCTATCAAGCTAGGTCATAAACTAGTGCAAGGAAAAGTAAAAGATGAGCGAGTTGAACAATGGACTGATTTTGTTAAACAAAATCCAGAGGGTGTGCTTTATTGTTTTTGTGGAGGCATGCGCTCAAAAATATCACAGCAATGGATTTATGAAAAAACAGGCATTGTTTATCCAAGAGTAAAGGGGGGCTATAAAGCCATGCGCCGTTTTTTAATTGATGAGTTAGAGAAATCGTCACAGCGTATTTCCCCCATCATTCTTAGCGGTAGAACCGGTATAGGAAAAACACTTTTCCTGAAAAATATAACACAACAAATTGATCTTGAAGGGTTGTATCACCATAGAGGTTCTGTTTTTGGCAAACATGTTACACCGCAACCTTCGCAAATTAATATTGAAAATAACTTATCAATTGAACTTCTGAAACATTTACAGCAAAAACATGAAAAAATCATACTTGAAGATGAAGCTGGAAATATTGGATCTCGTCGACTGCCTGAATGTTTAATCCAAAAAATGAAAAAATCACCCATTGTTCTTTTGGAAGCCAGTATTGAAGAAAGAGTTGAGATCACTTTTCAGGAATATATTATTCAAGCGCTAACCGAACACCAGGAGTTTTACGGTACTGAAAAAGGGTTTTATTTCTGGTCAGAACAACTACTAGAGAATATCGATAAAATTCAACGGCGACTTGGCGGAGTGCGGCATAAAAAACTAAAAACCATGTTAAAAAATGCTATAAAAAAACAAATCACTGGAGAGATAGACTCTCATAAAGAATGGATAAAAGTCTTGCTAGTCGAATATTATGATCCCATGTATGACTACCAACTCGACAATAAAAAAGAGCGTATCATATTCAAAGGTAGTAAAAATGAAGTTTCCAGTTTTCTTAATGAAAAAGAAAAAATCAATTAGTTATTAAATATCACTCTTAAACAGAGGAAGTCCTTTTCCTCTAAATTTGTTATTAAGAACGAACTGCAACGAACGAAACATCAATATTATCTACAGATGCCTCTGTAAACATCATACCTTTAGAACCACATGCTTGCAGCATAATAAATGAAGCGAAGATTAGTGCTATTTTAATTTTCATAAATGCCTCTTTATCTTAAGTTTATTTTAAATTTGTTAATGCAATGATATTATTAATCACATTGCTGATAAATATTATCCACTAAAAATCACAAATTCATCACAAAGTCACATAAAGAAATACACATTTATATTGTTATAACTGTCATGATTGAATAATATATTTTTGGAACAGAAAAATGAAAAAAAATAAACAACTTATTCTTAAACATATCGAAATGTCGTGGAATGAAGGTAAATTAAAACAGATACCACACTTTTTATCTGAATCTTTTTATTATAAAACAACCTTTACAGATGAAATCCTTAATGCAACGCAATACATCAACTTTATCTCGACACTAAGAAAATCGATACCTGATTTATCGGTTGATATTGAACTCATCATGGCAGAAGAAAATCACGTTATGACACAAATAAGTTTTATTGGGGAAGTGGTAACACCTTTTTATGGCGTGCCTGCCAGCAATAAGATAATTACCTTTCCGGTTGCCTCCATATGGGAAATTGAGGATAACAAAATCAGCAGTCTCGATACCTTAATCGACATGACAGGCATATCACGGCAAACTGGATTTCAAATATTACCTCAAATACCACTAAATACACGTCAATAATTAAATTGACAGCTAACATTATCCGCAAATTTATATTGCTTAAGACGCTTTGCTATAAATCAGCCCAGGATTCACCATCATTTCATTGCTCGCTAATTGCTGTAATGGGCAACCATCGCTATCGCATTCAGCCATGCGTTCGAAATTATATTTTATGCCATCACTTTCAATTGACTGGTAAATAGGTTTACCAAGATGTGAACCAACAGTGGGGCCGTAGACAGGTTTTTGCACAGTTTTTACTCCTTCAGACTTTATATTTAACAGGGTTACCTGATATGTATCGTCTCAAATGAAGTAAACTTTAAATTTTTTTAATAAAAACTGAGATTACAGCCTAAGTTCAAATAACTTAGTATTATTTTTAAGGAGAGAGTCCTGGTATAAACCTAGCTTGAAGGTGTTATTTTGAATTCATGGACATCATTTATATTTATTAAGCTCTGAGCAAGATTATTGTAGTTTTTAAAATCTTTTGTCCTCAACGTCATTTCATACTGAAAGGACTTACCTCCATCATATAAACGATAACCTGCTTCAAAAGATTTAATACCGTGCTTACCAATAAGAGTACGTAAAGTTTCCTCATCAGTATATTGCTCACTACGCACAAAACGTACACTTAATTGGGCATATTTCATTGACGGGATTTTTGATTCAACCCAGCGAAACATTGATAAGGTAATAATCGTGATAAAGGTCGCAATAACTGCCGGCTCATAAAACCCCATGCCGATAACTATACCTATTGCTGCCGTCATCCAAATAGATGCTGCTGTAGTAAGCCCTCTTACCGTTAAACCCTCTTTGATAATCACGCCTGCACCAAGAAAACCTATGCCGGTCATAATACCCTGAGCCATTCGCGTAGGATCTGTTCTGACAGTATCAATGAATTCAGACGGTACGAGTTGCCACTGAAAAACCATCAACAACATTAATAGACTGGAAGAAACACAAACAAGTGTGTGAGTACGAAAACCCGCTTCACGGCCATGAATTGCTCGCTCAAGCCCAATCAAGCCACCAGCAAGCAGCGCGAGAAATAATCTTGATAGTATTAAGTTATAGTCAGCTTCCATGTTCCGCCTTCAAATATTGTTTAGGCATCAGGAATGCCATCAAAAATCAACCGAGCCACTCTCCAATGAGCATTCTGCTCCATTGTGAATGCCCAGGCACAATAAGCAAATATGTACCAAATTAAGAAACCACAAATTTGCTGCAACTTGTTGATTTCCATTAAGAAGATAATTTAAAGCTTCACCAGCTTGAATTTTGATTGGCATTTATCTAAATATTGCAAGTGATCACTTTAACATTGATAAACGAAGTAAAGAATACCTGTTGACCGAGTAACGTTATAAAAAAGTGACTACTTTGTGAATTGTTGGTGACATTTGAAGCTCATTATCGAATCTCATCAATAAACATGGAGAATGTAATAATGAAAATTTCAAAAATACTGAGTTTATTTGTTTTACTGGGTGCCATAATGGGTATGAATACCGTAACTTATGCAGGAGACCGTAATACAGGCCGGGGAACAGGGCCCGTAATATATGTGACGTCGCAGGGATTGTTTTACGACTCAATCGTATTAACAGACGTACCGCAAAAAGGTGAGTTTCAGCAATTAGTCCCCACCACAAATGGTTTAACGACAGAATATGGTCCGGGTGAAGTTGGACATCTTGGTGGTCGTTGGTGGCTAGATTTAAATGCAGATGGCGAAATGAATAGTGGTGATAAATTTTTCCTTTGCCCATTACTAGGCCCAGGCCGAGAAACGCTGTAACAAGCAATTAAGAGTGGAGCGATAATTTTATCGTTCCATTTTTACAAAATTAAAGAAAAACCTATTTTAACCATCAATTGTTCTGAAAGTTAAATTTACTCGAGGGTAATTTATTTTTGTTATTGTTGGCAAACAATGTAACCAGTTTTTTTGTGTCGCCCCTTTCATCACCAAAAGACTACCGTGTTGTAGCGTTAGTGATACAGTCTCTTTGTTAACCACATGCTTAAATGAAAATTTTCGCTCTGCACCAAAACTCAAAGAAGCAATAGCCGAATTTTCTTTTAATTCTTTTTCTGCATCACGGTGCCACGACATCCCCTCGCGACCATTATGATATAAGTTAAGCAAACAAGAATTAAAACTTTCACCTGTGTGCATCTCAACAATATTTTTCAATTCTAATAACTCATTGGGCCAAGGCAATGCTTGTTTTATTGTATTTGAATAACTATACCTATAGGGTTTGTCGCCATACCACGCTGTTTTTCGCTTAGTTACAATATGCTTTCCGTATAAGATGACTTCATCATTTTTCCATTCTATTGTACTCAATAACTGCGCTAAATAGTCGTCAGCATCCTTTTTAGAAAACAGTACCCCATAATAATTAACAACACCGTCATTGGGCAGTAAATTTTGGGGTTCACCAGCAAGTTTCTCAAATAAATCCATAATCATTATTATATTCTAAATAAAAGAAATTAATAACGCCCTTTAATTCCAAAAAATTTTTGCGCATTAGTTAAGCGTAATTTTCTTTCGATCTCTGCGGGAAACTGTTTCATCCATCGTCGGTGAAAGTGATGAAAATCTGAATAGTGTGCCCAACCTTCATCCGCTTCATACCAGCGATATATTTGATGTGCATTCCAAACCGGATCTGTCCCCGTCATAATGCGATCCTGGTATTTAATAATTAGCTCACGCCACCCTTCTAGCAATGAGTAATCATCATATGCAAAATAATCATAGTGCCATGGATCACGTGCTGCTAAATCCAGCCAAACATTTGGACAAGCATTCAACAAGGGTTCAAGTTGTTTGGGCCCTAAAACTCCACCTGCATGCGCCCATAGAAAACGTGTTTCAGGATATTTTTTACAGATAGGTAAGAAATAACGATAATCGCCTGCATCAGTATGAATTAAAAAAGGTAACTTAAATTCTTTCGCTAATTCAAGCAAACCAACGACGACGGGATTATCCCTGCGCTGACCAATTCCTGTCGCCAAATGAACTTCACCAATCCCCGCATACTTTCCTGTTTCAATGAGTTTACGAATTTTACTCACCAGCGTTTTATCAAAATACCAATTTAATCGGTTACCGGCATGGTAGTAAGGTGTAACCAGAGGCACCACCCAATTGCCACCAGCTTCTTTTAGCTTAAGGGCATAATGGGAAGGTACGCTGGAAACAACAGCAAGAACAACATTATGTTCTTCAAGAATATCAATTGCTTCTTTAGCACTTAACAACTCTTCATGATCCCAGTTAAAATGTAAATGTATATCCGCAAAAGGAGGCAGTTCATGCTTAGGCAACGAACAAGCGGTTAAAACAATTAAACTTAATGTAAGATATAAAAATCGCATATAAATTATACTCTGACTCAATTTATCAACAAATATAATACTTTGTTCTTTAAATGCAATAAGTATTATCTTTTTATACTTTCCAATTTATCGCATCTTTACCATTCTCTATTAAAAAGTCATTAATTTTTGAGAACGGTTTACTCCCAAAAAAACCACGGTATGCTGAAAGGGGCGAAGGATGTGGTGAGCGTAAAACAAGATGGTGAGAATTACTCACAATAGAGCCTTTTTTTTGCGCATAAGCCCCCCATAGAACAAAAACAATAGGGAAGCTTTGTTCATTTAACAGCTCAATAATACGATCTGTAAACTGCTCCCAACCTTTCCCTTGATGTGAATTAGCATTCCCTGCTTCAACCGTTAACACACTATTCAGTAATAACACTCCCTGATCAGCCCACGACTGCAAATTGCCATTGCTGTTTACAATACCTAAATCATCTTCAAGCTCTTTATAAATATTAAGGAGTGATTTGGGAATTGGTTTTACCTCGGGCATAACAGAAAAGCACAAACCATGAGCATGCCCCGGTGTGGGGTAAGGATCTTGCCCTAAAATTACCACCTTAACCTGATCAAGATCTGTCGCAGTTAAGGCGTGAAACCAAAGTGGAGAAGAAGGAAGAATTGTTTTTAAATTATCTTTTTCATCCTGCAAAAAATCATGCAAATGCAGCATGTAGTCTTTTTCAAACTCTGCTGCCAAGCATGATTTCCATAGCGTGGGTAACGTTTGCTCAATATTAAGTAACATAATATTGTTGATTATACACTTTAATCAGTGCTTAAAAAATCAAGAGACATATTTTTATTGTAGAGTAATAGTAAGATACACCAAAGGGGGGCGTCATGAGCGATGGCAAAATAAAACCTAATGAAAAGCTCGTTCCGTGCAAAGAGTGCCTTAAGGAAATTCCAATCTCAGAGGCCAAAGTTAATGAGGCTAGCGATTATGTTTCTTATTTTTGTGGTTTAGATTGTTACGACAAATAGCGACATGAAAATCATGCCGACAAATAATGACTTAAACGTGCCGTATGCCCACTAACTCGATCAAGCCAACGTATGGCATCTAGTGATGAATTCCCTCTCGCAACACTAATATTGTTGTCTGCTACATTTTCCATGATACTGTGGCGCAATATTTCTATCTGCTTCGAGATATTTCCTGTAAGTTCATGAGTGCGTTTTTTAGCAGCTAACCAGTCATTATTTTCCAAATCGTTAATCACTTTGACGAACACGTCAATAATATCCCTTCTGATTGATTCAGTATCTTTGACATATTCTAAATCTATAACTTTCTCGACACCTTTATGACAGCGATAATGTAACCGTTGTATATGATCCATAGCATGGAATAGATTAATAAAGTAGGCATGATGTTTTTCTTTATTATTACTCAGTTCAATGTAATCAATATATAGTTGAGTTTTTGTTAATGCATACTTTAATTCATATAAATTGCACTCTCGACCTCTTTTAATATCACCCATTAAAAATACAATATGCCTCAATAGTGCTATGGCTTCATTCTTAAGCGCTGATTTAGCGGCCGTTAGTGCTAAGGTAGGATCATGTAAAAGGGTTTTATCCAGACCACCAATGTACGTTGGCCCAGTATTTGGTATTAATTTTTTAACTAAGTCAGCAAACTGTCTTGATAAAGGTAAAACAATTATAACTCCTAACAGATTAAAACTCGTATGAAAGGCAATTAACACAATTTCAGTATTATTCTGTAAGGCATCAGCATCCAGCCATTGCCACAACATCACATAAGGAGTAATTAGAAACAATGCACCCAGGCCGGTAAAAAGATTATAGATAACATGCGATAAGCCTGTTCGACGTGAGCCCACTGTACCACCAACTGTTGCTAACGCTGCCGTCACGGTAGTCCCCATATCCATGCCAATAACAATTGCAGCGGCTTGGGGGAAATTAATTGCACCTGCATGTAATGCTGTTAATGCTACAGCCACGCCAGCACTTGATGATTGAACGACCGCAGAAAATAAAATACCAATTAATAAAAGTTGAATGCGCCCGATAAAATTATCCTCAGGAAAGCTCTCAGGTGTAATGAATTGTTGCACATCACTCATCCCCTGTTGAATTAAATAAATCCCGACAAAAATTAGACCAAAACCGGCAATAGCCATGCCTGTGTTCGACCATCGACCTTTTGCAAACAAATGCAACAAAGCACCCAACAATATAAGCGGCATGAGAACTGAACCGATCTGAAACTTAAAACCGAGCAATACCACAATCCACCCGGTGATAGTGGTACCAATATTTGCACCAAAGATTATCCCCAGCGCTTCGGTAAACCCCATCAAACCCGCACCAACTAAACCAACTACAAAAACAGTTGTAGCACTTGATGACTGTAGAATAGCCGTTGCAATCGTGCCCGTAACGGCACCAGATAATGGAGTATGAGTAAATCGAAGTAATAACTTGCGCATGGCATCACCTGCCAGACTGCGTAAGCTATCGGTCATGATAATCATGCCTAACAAAAATAAACCGAGACCACCTAAGGCTTGTATTATATGCATACCAATCTATTGTTAATAATAAAACTAAGGTAAGTGTTTACGTATATCTTCTTCACTATGGTGAGCAATATTTTTGTCCAGCTCAAAAACTATTTTATCACTTGTATCTTTTGATAAATGAGCTCTTAATTCACCCAGAAATGCTGGTGCAGCGATAAGCATTAAATTAGGCAGTTTATTGGCATTGCGTATACTATCCAAATAACCCGCTATCCGTTTAGCAAATACAACCATTTCATGCTCTCTAGGCTCGAGCTTTTCCTGGTAACCATGATCGCCACTACCTCCCTTTCCTGCGGATTTTCCTGAAGAATCACTAACCATATCTTTCTCATGCATCCGCCCTTCGGGATGAGCCATGGTCTCAATTTCCTTAAATATCGAGTTAATAGTATCAGCAGTAAAAATACGAGCACGCGTGCTGTCAGCAACAACAATTATAGATTTCATTTTTCATCTCCTTTTAAATTTAAATGTCTATTAAGGACACAAAAGAGTTTTTAATACCATGACATAAATCAAATAAGCATCAGAGAGTTATATCATCGTAGTTCTTCCTCTTCTATTTATTTTAATTTTAAATATTCAATATGCTCATTGAATGCATTAACGCTTGTTTTATCGTAGTCCATTGATGCAGTTATATTTTCAACCCCAAAACGATGCATATCAGCTACTGAAAGGAAGTAATAATTTATCGCATTATAGGGTGACACCTTTCCAACCCAACAAATTTTTTCATCTATCCCAATTTTTTTAAAAAATTCCTGCTCCCGTTGAACTAAATAATTAACCTGCTGCAGAACACGTGCTTTCGCCTGAACTCTGCTTTCTCTTGTTCGTTTCATTCGGATTACTATGTCATCTTTCCATAAACCAGTTTCTTTTAGATGATGATAATTACCGTGCCAGGCGACAACAGCCCCCGGAAGGATATGTTTGTGATTCGCCGCGAGAAATAAATAATTCGCACAGGAGGATAAACAATACTCTAGTACTTCAATATTTATTTTATTTTTATGTATCCACAATGCGAGAGTGATCGCGGCATCTACCTCCCCTCCACTGGAGTTAACTCGTAGTTTATTAATTTTTCTATTTTTTATTGAAGCAAAAAACTGAGCATTGTTCTCTTTGCTAATTTCTGAATCATACGTTGCTGACATTGCATCGTGATTATTTTCAGCCATTAAAACCGAGGTTGATATCAATACTAAAAAGAAGAATAACGAAGGAGCAAACCAGCCCTTAGTGGTCAGCGTCATACAACATTTGCATTTAAAGATACTCAACCTTGTATATAACCCAATTTATCCAGTAAAAGTAGTTAACTTACAGGCTAGAATGACTCATTTTCCACTTCTGTATTCAGTTGGCTGATATAACGGCCAATCTGGCTATCAAAACCACTCCAATATTTATATTTATCAAACGCAGTAAGAATTTTGGGTTTCATTTCATAATCCATCAAACCTTGCTCATAATATTTTTTTACCAAACTACGCAGTTTCTGGTAAATGTGTGAAAACTCGTTGATCAAACCAACCTCACCACTTTGACCATGGCCAACCACAACATATTTGGGCTGCATAGCTAAAGCTTTAAGCGTTGCTTCATAAGCACCTTTAAAATTACCGTGCCCCATAAATGAGAAATATTCATTATTGATAATATCACCCGTAAACAATACACCCTCTTCAACCACGTTCACCATCAAACCCGTCGCTGTATGCGCCTTGTCAAACAACATTACCTGAAAGGTCATAGCACCAATCTTATAACTTTTGTTTTCAGCAGAAGTACCGCTTTTGTACCTGCAAAATCGCTACCATATCGCTTAGAAAAGAGCTCTAACCAGAATTTGTCTTCTCCGGCATTTAATAACTTAATCAGATTGGGATGAGCCAGGGTGTGAACATTAGGGTAAGCCTCAACCAGGGCCTGATTTGCTAGCCAATGATCTCCATGAAAATGAGTGGTGAAAATATGTGTGATAGGTTTGGAGGTGACACTCGCAATTTTACGCAAGATCATTTTACCAATTTCATAGCTACTGCCGGTATCAATAACCACAACACCTTCTTTAGTCAGGACAAAACCGGGATTATTATGAAAGCCATGACTCACACTTTGTTTTTCATCATGTGGTCCGTGCTCTAAAACATATGTATTTGGCCCGATTTTTTTCGGCTGAATAGTCGGCCACTCAAGTGCATACGCCTGCTGCATGAGCAAACAAAAAATAGCTGGCAGGAAAATAGAAAAGCGTTTCATAAAATACTCCAGAAAATTTATACTTATCGTTAAATTATTATTCAGCATTTAATTTAGCAAGCTTCTCCTCGATTCGCTGTAATTCTTCGGAAGCGGCTTTTGCAATAGCTTCTTGCACATCCGCATTTTCAAGTTGAACGGCTCGCTCACCTGAATCTGGGTCTAACCCCTGCCTATAATCTTTTTCAATCGAATCTAGTCTCAAGCGTAATTCATCGCGCTTTTCAGTTAACCGTAATTTTTCATTTTCAATATTTGTCATATATTTTTTCCTTATTAATTTCAGATTCACACATATTTATTATAGTAAAAATATGGGTATTTATAACCATCTTTAAAATAAAAACCTTTTAAAACACAGGATACAAGTGAATATATCGTCAAAAACTAAAGATCAATACTGTAACACCGATACAAAATAGGTAGATGCCCTACTGATACGTTGAGCTTTATCACAAATGCTGATTCGTAATAAATTTACAATTAATATGCTATTAACCGCAATGCTTCCGCTAATGGTAGCAATGGGAATTGCCTTATGGCATAGCGCGAACCAGACAACGAAGTTAACAATAAGCCTGACTCAAGGCACCTTAGATACCGCAGCTCAGAAGCTATCGACATTTTTTTCCTCTCGTATTGCTGAAATATCCACTTATTCACAAACAAATGTGATGAAAACAATGGATTTTAAAAATATACGACCATTTTTAATTGACGAATTATCAAGACATAAAAATATTTATGAAAAATTCATATTAGGTACCCCCGAAGGATATTTTTATAATACATCCGGAGGTAACCCCAATGTAAAGGGACTAAGAACTACGAATGATCGTGATCCAAAAGCAAAGCCAAAACATATTAGAAAACGTGACTACTGGCAGAATACTGTTGGCAAGAACCTGACGGCTCAAGCAACTACGTACGTATCTGATCCAATGATTTCTTATACTACAGGGGCAAAACAAATCGTGGTTGCATCGACTATATTGTCGCCACAAAAGAAAGTAAAAGGGATGATTGGTGGGGCATTACCCTGGTCAGACATCCAAGAACGCATCAAGCAAGTAAATAATGAAGTTGCTAAACAATTAAGCTGGAGTGTAAAGTTTTTTTTAATATCAAATAATGGAACGTACTGGTATCACTGGAATCCAAAAAAAATTGTTCATTTAAAACTTGATGAAAATGGAAAACCTTTACTAAATGATATAGGTGAAAAGGAAGTAGTAAAGTACAACATTAACAATGAAAAAATACCAGCATTTGTATCAAGTGGATTACGCATGATTAATCGGGAACGAGGCCATGTAACTTATACTGACCCAGAAACAGACTCAGAAAATATTCTCGTATTTAGTCCTATCGATTCATCAAATTACTCCATTGGTATTGTCATACCCAAACACCACATAATGAAAGGCGTAAACGAACTTCAAGTTTTTTTTAGCTATATCTTTATTATTGCGACCCTGTTCATTATCTTATTTGCTTATTATGTTTCACGTAATATTTCACATCCCATTGTTTCACTTAATAATATGGCAAAACGTATTAGTCAAGGAACAAGAGGAGTTCGCTTGCATGTTAACAAAGATAATAATGAAATTAATGAACTCTCTAAATCATTTAACTTAATGTCAGATTCATTAGAAAAAAGGGAAAAATTGCTTACTCAAAGTGAAAGCAGACTGGAAAAAATAAACAGTGAATTAGAACAACGAATTTCTGAGCGGACCCAGGAACTAAAAAATTCAAACGATGAACTACAAGAGCTAGTACTGGAGCGCGCAAAAGCACAAAAATCTTTGAAAAATAGAGAGCGACTATTAAAGCATACAGGAGAACTTGCACACGTTGGAGGCTGGAAGCTAAAGCTAAGCACCGACACTCTTATTTGGACAGAAGAAACCTATCATATACATAATTTACCATCAAACACCCTTATAAACATTGAAAAAGCAACGAATTATTTCCACAAAGAAGACAAGGAAAAATTTGATACAGCACTAAAACAATCAATAAAAAATGCCATTCCTTTTGATTTGGAGCTTCAGTTAGTTACGAAAAATAAAAGTACAACGTGGGTAAGAGTAATATGCACTCCCAATACAGAGAATGAACAAGTAACAGAGTTGTTAGGTGCGTATCAAGATATAACTGAACTAAAAAAAGTAGAGAGATTAAAGAGTGAATTTGTTTCAACCGTTAGTCATGAATTAAGGACACCGCTAACAGCAATTCATGGTTCCTTATCAATTATTAATAAAGAACTTTTAAACAATATCAAAAATAAAACTATCGAATCTATGTTGGACGTTGCAGAACGAAATTCTAAAAGATTATTATTATTAATAAATGACTTATTAGATATGGAAAAAATTGAATCAGGTAAATTTGATTACAATCTATCTGTTTATAAACTAAAAAAATTAATTGAAGAATCTATCCTTGACAATAAATCATACGGTGAAAAATTTAACACTGTAATTCAAATTGTTACAGACATTCCTGATATTGAGATAAACGTCGATAAAGGTCGTTTTTTTCAGGTACTCTCGAACCTAATATCGAATGCCGCAAAATTCACTAAAGATGGTACTCCAATTGACGTCTCCATATCAAAAACAGATGACTTTATTTCTATATCAATATCTGATTATGGTCCTGGAATTCCAGATGAATTTAAAGATAAGATCTTTGAAAAATTTTCACAAGCAGACAGTTCAGACACACGGAAACCTGGCGGCACGGGGTTAGGTTTATCTATAACTAAATCCATCATTGAATACTTTGGAGGAGAAATTAATTATGAAACAACACTTGGCGTAGGCAGTCGTTTTTATTTTACAATTCCTATTTTCCAACAATAAATATAGCTATTCACCGTAATCTTATTTCTTTGCAATCAAGGTATATTCAGAATTTGAATCAGAGAACCTGACTTTTTCGAACATACGAAAACCCATTTTTTCCAGTGCTTGCTCCAATTTATGGGTAGTTAAGAGATTAATTCTTGGTAGCAACCCAAGGCTACCTGCAAATCGCAATAGCTTACCAAGCATAAAATTTTTGTCACCTAAGCAAGTTGTTTCTGAAATAAAAACACCACCCGGTACAAGCAAATCATGTATACGTTTTAATACTGCATCAATATCCTCGAAAAAATGTAATACATAAAAGGCCATCACAATATCAAAACTGCTTGAATGAAAACGTTCATCAAACAGAGATGTTTTTATAAATTTCACATTATCTATTTTACGCTCAGCTTTTCTCTTCTCTGCAATGGTGAGTAATTTAGCTGAGATATCAATACCTGTTACCTGTTTAACATTACCAGCGATATCACCACATTGTGTACCGGTAGCACAACCAATATCTAACACGACATTCTCTGCCGCCAGGTAAGTTTTTATTTTCTGGATCTTAGCCTCATAGGCTGCCCTGTCCTGAATAGGTGATTTTGCATATTTAGATGAGATGAGGTCCCAAAATTTATCAGGTGAATTTTTGAATAGCATATTCTTACATGCACCTTCTATAATCTGAAAAAAAGGTGAACTCTCCCTATTGCTCATAGCTTAGCCGTAGGTATTTTCTTTAAACTGTTTCTGAATTTCTTCAATTTTTTCAATGTTATTAATTAAGGCATTAACACAATCGTGATCGAGTGTTTCCCCAGCCAGCTCTGAAAGATATTGAAACGCGTTACTATTTGACCAAGCTTTTTTGTAAGGTCTTATGCTGGTGAGCGCATCAAATACATCCGCAACAGCAACAATGCGTGCTTCAATGGGTATATCATCCCCTTTTAAACCCGCGGGATAACCTTTTCCATTAATCGTTTCATGATGGAATTCAGCAATATTACGCAACATGTCAATATGCTGGATATTATCAAGACCAAAATTTTGCAAAAGGTCATCGATCATCTCACGTCCTTTTCGTGCATGAGTTTGCATAATATTTTTTTCACTTTCATTTAACTTATCGGGCTTAAGAAGAATATTATCCGGAATACTTATTTTTCCAATATCATGCAGTGGAGAAAACATGAATAGGTGTTCGATATACTCATCATTTAATCGATATTTATCTGCCAGTGTACTGGCAATGATACGACTATAACGCGACATACGGTCAAGGTGGCTGCCTGTTTCCGGATCACGCTCATGAGTTATACGACCCGTTGCCTTAACAACAGCACTTAAAGTATGAATGGAGTCTAATTCATTGATAACCATCAAAGAAATCATATGACTATACACATCTATCTGGCGCAGAACACTTTCACTAAATACATCTTTTTCATCTGAATTAAAAAAGAGAAAACCAAAAAACACACCGTCGTTGAACATGGGTAATGTATAACTGGCAGCATAACCTTGACGACCTATTCTTTTTGTATGTTCATGTTGGCCATTATCAAAAGTAACCATGCTATTAACAACTCGGGGTAAACCTTTATTTAAAATCGCCTTAAGAGAAGGAGCATCATCCAGATGAGTCTGAAAGTTATCCAGTGGGTTGTCCTCACCACTACTATGCACATATGTTTTAAGTACACTTGTCTCAGAATCATAAATAGCGATAGCAATTCGAACAATAAAGGGAAATATTTCACTGACAGATTTATGGGTTGCGATGAGTTTCTCACGCAGCGAGGCGTGTTTGTTTAGCTCTTCAAGTGCATCATGGTGCTCGGACATTCTTCACCTATTATTTTTAGCATGCATCACCCGAGTATAGCGTATTTTACAAATACTCATAGGCTAAGGATCACCGTGAGGCCAGAATAAACAAGAAATTATATTAGTGAAAACAATGTGTTAAGTCTATGTAACTTACAATAGACTAAAATTAAATCGCTCCCCCTTTAATTGACACATGTTTATCCGTTAATATTATGAGTATGATCACACTAATCATAAATGGACGATCTGTTGAGGTAAGTGATGGCTCTACATTGCTAGATGCTGCCACTGAAGCTGGCATCTATATTCCCACGCTCTGTCACCATCCGCGTCTACCTTCCCATGCAGTATGTCGCATGTGCCTGGTCAATGTTAATGATGAAGAACATCCAAAGCCCGCATGTAAAACAAAAGCAAATGATGGTGATATTGTTGAAACAGACTCCAGTGAACTACAGGAGTTTCGCAAAACTAATGCACAATGGTTGCTGGCTCGCCATCCAAACGACTGTATGCGATGTGAAGTCAATGGCTCATGCAAGTTACAAAGCTTTGTTAGTGAATATCAACTGGAGGACAGCTGGGGAAAAAAGACATCAGCTTCGATCGGGCACCCCAAACATATTCTCACCGACCACACATCACCGAGTATATGGCGAGACCTTTCAAAATGCATTGAATGCGGGCTTTGTGTCGAAGCATGTGGCGAAGCAGGACAACAACAACACGTCATTGGCTTTGCTGAACGAGGCTCAGAGCGCTTGCCCGTTACCGTTTTTGGTCATGCCTTATCAGACACAAAATGTATTTCCTGCGGCCAATGCACACTTGTTTGCCCGGTCGGAGCTTTAATTGAAACGCCACACTGGCACGATGTCCTTCATACCCTTGATACACGTCGACGGGTTTCTGCCGTACAGATTGCTCCAGCATCACGTATTGCGATTAGTGAAGAATTCGGTATGAAAGCCGGTACCGTAAGTACAGGCAGAATGATTAATGCCTTAAGACAGCTAGGGTTTGATTACGTATTTGATACTAATTTTGGTGCTGACTTAACCATCATGGAAGAAAGCACTGAACTTATTGCACGCATAAAAGAAAGTAAAGGGTTACCGCTGTTTACTTCCTGTTGTCCAGGTTGGGTGAACTGGGTTGAGATTAACCGCCCAGATCTTTTGCCCCACTTGAGTACAACAAAATCACCTCAACAAATGCATGGCGCATTAACTAAGCGCGGCACCTTTGCTGCTTCGCTTGGCGCTGAATTCACAGAGGGAAATACAGAACCCTATGTTGTCAGTGTGATGCCTTGTACCGCTAAAAAAGATGAAGCGGTTCGTCCGGGGCAGTCCGGTGATTTAGATCATGTTATAACAACGCGCGAGCTTGCCAGAATGATCAAGACGCGCGGCATAGCATTTAGTGCATTGCCGGAAGACGGTGCGTTCGACAACCCCCTTGGTGAAAGTACTGGCGCCGGTCAGATCTTCGGTGCGTCCGGAGGTGTGATGGAAGCAATGGTGCGTACCGCATCGCATTTTCTTTATAAAGAAAAAGAGCACACCCTGCCATTAGAATGGCATCAACTACGCGGAGTTAGTAAAGGAGTTAAAACCGCTGAGATCCCATGTGTCGGCGTGGTTGCCATCTGTAATGGTATTGCTGCAGCGCAACGCATGTTAGAAACAGAAACATGGCGAGATGAGTACGTTGCTATTGAAGTCATGGCCTGTGTTGGGGGTTGTTTAGGCGGCGGTGGTGAACCTAAATCAATGGATCCAAATGTATTAGAGAAACGCATGCAAGCGATATATAACGTTGATAAAAATGCACCACGACGTCGATCTTATGAAAACCAGGACATTCAAAAATTATATGCAACAGAATTAAACGAACCTAATTCACCTCAGGCCCACGCTTTACTGCACACAAGTTACGCCGCACGAAATTCAAAACGATTGCTTTTAATGCGCTTCCTGGATTGTGTAGACAGACGAGATGGCAACGCCGCCGCAAATTTGTTTCAGCAAGATGCCATATGGTCAACAGCCTCACCTTTCGGTGACATTCAGGGCACATCGAATATAGAAACATTTATTAATACGAAGCTACCACCACGCAAGTATGGCCCGGCTTATGCGAGACATCGAATGGAATCCACTGCAGATATTGATGACCTTACCGTCATAACTCCAGCAGGTGAACGATGTCGATTTAGTATAGAGGTAGATACTTTACATGAAGCTCACCAGTCCAAGATGGTGATCAGTAAACTTGTGCGGAAAGTACTGTAATTTATTTCAGCCATTCACAAATAAATGGCTTTACCCTATTTAATATTCATTCTTCTTTTTGTGCTTTTTTACGAAGTTCTTTAAATTTACTCTGGTAGCTTTCTCCATCACCATAATCAAAAAAATCAATATAACGGTTATGAGGATCGGTAATTTTATGAGCATGTTTAATGGGGCACCAATACTCTTCTGTACGCGCAGCAATTTCACGACCATAATTAATTAAGCCAGTTGCGTAGCTGCAATATAAACAATGTGACTTCTCAAAAACATTAAGATAAGCCAAATGTTGATGGTCAAAAATAAAATAGTCAGAACGCTTTACTCTTTTAATTCCATATAAGCGAAAACAAACCGATTGATAAATACTGACACCAATATCAAAAATTAAAAGAGGAATACTCAAACCATAAATAAATGGAGCAGAAAGCAAATGCCTTGGGCTAATAGTAATAAACCAGTAAAACCAGCTTGTTTTTAACTTTTTATGAGCTTCACGAATACCTTTTTCAAATTCAATCCGTTTGCCTGCAATCTTATAAGAAAAATTTGCTTGTTGTTCATAAAGAAGATCACGTAATTCATCTTCAAGCTCACGGATGTTATTTATTATTTCTTTTATTTTTTCATTCATAGGATAAAGGCACTCAAGTGAGTAGTGATAAAGGCATCGATATCAACAGGCTGACTGGTATCAATCTCGATAGTGATTAACCGCTCCTCGTTCGTTAGCGGTTCATAGTTTTGTGACTGATTTTGTAACACCTCAATGGTGGCATCAGAAACATCATCATTTCTTTGGGATCGTTCAATAACCCGCTGTTTTAATATCACTTTATCGGCATGGTAAGCGACAATAAAGTGCTTTACTTGCATAATTCTCGCTAGTTCAATAAATAACTGTCGTTGCCACTGTTTCAGATTAGCCGCATCAATAATTACCGAATACCCGGCTTTAAGTAAATGACGTGCAACATCAACCAGGTGGCTATACGCCTGTTGAGTGGCTTGACTGGAATAAAGCATGGCTTCTTTTGTTGCGTCCACCTCATCATTAATTGCCACCTTGAATAAACGCTTACGTTCAACATCGGAACGTAGCTGGATCGCCGGAAGTTTTTCGGCAAGCAAACGTGCCCCCACTGACTTCCCCGAACCCGACAAACCAAAATTAATAATAAGACAAGGAAACCTGGAGCGAGTATATTCCTCCGCAAGGTTGATATATTGCTCTAACTCCAGCCAGTTTTGTTTAAATATATCGCTGTTCGGTTCCGCCTGCGCGCAGCGCAATGCCGCAACTTTTACCCGCACCATCGCTCGGTAGACCTTATAGAAAAGGAAGACCTGCAGTCCGGTATAATCCCCCGTGATTTCCAGGTAACGGTTAAGAAAGTGTTGCGCCAGATGGCCTTGCTGATGATCTTCTAGATCCATAACGAGGAAAGCGATTTCACTCATCACATCAATCCAGTAAAAATTTTCATTAAACTCAATGCAATCAAAGAGCACGATCTCATCCTGCCATAAGGCGATATTTCGCAAATGCATATCACCATGACATTCTCGTATATAGCCCCGTGCCTTACGTGATTCAATGATGGGAGTGAGCACAGCAAGTTGCTGCTGGCTCCACTGTTTGAGCTTATCTAGTCGTTGTGTCAATGCCATGTCGTGAATACACGAACGCACTTGTGCAAAATTTTCCAGCACCGGCTGCTGAATATGTTCGATGTCACCGTACACACTGTCCTGATCAACCGACCTGTTTGTAAGATGAAACTGAGCGACCTTGTCAGCCAACTTATCCATAATGGCGGTATCCAACCCTACCTGTTCCAGCATGTGATCCAATTGTGAAGACTGAGGGAACTGCCGCATTTTAACCGCGTATTCTATAATCGGACCTTGCCCGTTTATTTCAGGCTCTGCCTCATTACCATTTATCGTTACCACATCCAGATATAACTGCGGGGCAAGCCGCCGATTTAAACGCAACTCTTCTTCACAATAAAAACGACGCTTTTCAAGCGTAGAAAAATCAAGAAAACCAAAATCAACCGGTTTTTTTATTTTATAAACATACTCACCTGTTAGTAGCACCCAGGAAATATGTGTTTCAATCACCTCAAACTGATCAACGGGGTGATCATATAGTGCTAAGTTTTGTAATCCCTCGATGAGTGACATCATTATTACTCTCTTAGATATTTAATCCGTAATAACCGAAATAACAATTTAACGTTCATCATATTTTTTTCCCTAAAATCAATAATCTCGGATTATCCCTATTACTTTTTTCTCATCCTGTTCAAGAACGACAATAATTTTTAAAGGCTCTGACGCCATTTATATTTTTGTAAGAATTTTGTCATACAACCTTAGCATGTTTGTCATATTAACTACCTACTCTAGTAGAAAAATAGAGTATAAATTTTATGAGCAACATAACACGAATACACCCTTTAAAATGCCGAACGGTCTGGCTCTCTGATGTTCACCTTGGATATCATGGTTGTAAGGCGGATTCCCTGCTCGACTTTTTAAAACATGTAGAATGTGACTATATCTATCTTGTCGGGGATATCTTTGATGTCTGGTCTTTGAAACAAAAAGGCTTTTATTGGCCGCAGTCACACAATAACATTATTCGCACTATACTCGGTAAAGCCAAACATAATACAAAGGTCATTTACATTCCCGGGAATCATGATGATATATTTCGTGACTATGATGGTATGACATTTGGAAACGTAGAAATTCATAATAAATACATTCACAGCACCGTAGATGGACGAAAACTTTTAATGCTTCACGGTGATGAATTTGATGGCGCAGTGCAATTAAGTCGACTGGCAAGTTTTATAGGAGACAAAAGTTATGATATTTCACTTTATCTAAACCGATATCTTCAAACTTTTCGCCGTATGATGGGCTTTCCATACTGGTCACTTTCAAATTATCTTAAAAGCAAAGTACAAAATGCTATGGATGTGATTTCTAAATTTGAAAACGCGGTGGCAAATGAAGCAAAACTTTTAAATGTCGATGGCGTAGTCTGTGGCCATATACATAATGCACAAATTAAGGAAATAAACGGTATACTCTATTGCAATGACGGTGACTGGGTAGAGAACTGCACAACCATGATAGAGCATTATGACGGTACACTCGAGTTACTACGTTGGCGTGAAAAAGCAACAACGCTTGCCATTCATCCGCCCAAATATAATACTATTCCTGAAAATAAAATAGCATAAAAACCATAGCAGTAATCGATATACTTAAGATAGATAAGAGTTGAACCTGTCATGCATTTACTTATCACTATTTGACCAGTTATAACTATGTAGCTTGCCATTTTGATCAAAGCGAATTTGAAGAACCTTTAAACCGGCACTATCCATTGTAGACATCTTACCCGTCGCGTAAAAATAAACCCATTCTACTAAATGTTCATCATCACGATTTATTGAAGCACCTGAACTTTTAGGCGCGCCTAATGCCTCACGTACCTGTTTTTTTGAAGTCTCGCCCACTTTAGCTATATTTTCAAAAGCCTTCACATTAAAATCACGACCAATCTGAATAGAACCACATCCCGTCAACAATAGAACCATAAAGAGTGAAAAAATCTGAATAATCTTATACTTATTTAAATAATATTGATTAATTTTCATCATTATATCCTTTCATTGCTATTTATTAAGTTAAGTAATATTTATAAGCATAAAAACATGCGCAAATAGATTATCTTTTTTAGCCATTGCCATGTACTCAGAACCTGAGCATTTCAATTATATGAAGACCTTAATTTTAACAGGTGAGGCAGCACATTTAAATGTTACTCACAACGCCTGTTTCTAATTGAAATATTTCCAGGCCAGACTGTAAATACTGATAAATGAGTTTTTCAAAACTATCAAAGTGCTGAGCCGTTAGGGTATGAAGTTGTTTCAGATTATCCGCAATATTCATAAGCTGTTCCATTTCTGGAACAGAATCATCAATATTAAAAAACTTATCATTCTTAATGAATTTAGGGTAATACATAATAAATATTAGTATAGTAAAATATATATAATAATAAAGGGGCTTAGTGTCTACAACTATGTATTAAGTAACCTTAATATAATCATAGCCATCTAAAGATAATTAAGTTCTCACCAGGTTACTTTGCTTAACTCTTTTATCCACAAAGGAAAAATATTAACAACAGTATTTTTCATATCCAGTTTATACCCCCTGTCATGCATAGTTGACAATCCCGCATTCATCAATTGCTTCTATTTGTTTTAGACCTGTGAGATAAACAATAACCAAGGAAAAATTATTACAATAATCCAACCCCACTTTATTGGTGTCGAAAGCAAACCTGGAAAAGGCAGTCATTTTTGGATGGAATGGCCAACGACCTGGAGTGACTAAGCGTAATCAGGGGAGGCACTTCCCCCCAAACATGTAAATATACTTTTTAATTCATAACATTTCCCAGGCGACGACGAAATTCTTTTGCCATTTCTGGTTCATTAGGCATTAATATATTCGTTAGATTAATAATCATTTCTTTAGCCGCACCCTCTTTGTACTCGGGTTCCTTATCAAATATTTTAAATAGGTAGTGCATCGCTTGTGAATAATCATGCTCAGCGACAAAACAAAGAGACAAATCAAAACAGGCATCATAATCATCTGGATTCGATTCTATCCGCGCCATAAGCGCATCCAACCCCTCGGTTTTTGCTGCTAACTCTTTAATGGTAAGCTGCCCAATTAATACCTTTCCTGTCTCACTTTGTTTATCTCTATCTGGTAACTTATTAAACAACAATGTGGCTTGCTCTATTTCATTCATATCGAGAAATATCTGTACCATATCCATTGCGATACGTGTATTACTTGGGTCTTGCTGAATCGCCTGAGTCAATAATGTAATTGCCCCAATCATGTCGCCAGCAATATGTTTTTCGCGAGCTTGTTTTCGCAACTCATCAGACTGACGAAAAATACCTTGTGCTTTTAATAACTCACGTAACTCAGCCACACTTAACTGGCCTTCGTTAGTTAAAATAACTTCGCCATCCTTAAAAATTTTTAAGGTGGGTAAATTTTTGATATTGTATTCTTGCATGAGTTCTTGCTGTTCATCGCTATCCACCTTTACAAATGCAAACTGTCCCGCAAATTCCGTTGCCAGCTTTGCCAGATCGTCAGCCATATGCTGGCATGGTTCAGACCACATCCCCATAAATTCAACAAGCACAGGGAATTTGTAAGAATTTAAAATAACAGTCGCATTAAAACTGCTCTGGGAAGTTTCAAATACCAGAACCTCTTGATCGCTCATCAATAAAAACCTCAAAAAAAAGTAATAGAAGCAATTATATAACATCATAGGAAATAATGTTTCCTACATTATTTATAAATAATGCTTTAAAAGGAGCATTATCCCTTTAATTACAACAACAAAAGACTATACTTAACATTATAAAAACAAAGGGAGATATTAATCATGGCAAGCAAGAAGAAAGCAACCAAAAAACGTTCTTCAACGGCAGTGAATAAAGGTGTTGCGACTCGTAAGCGTAACGATTTAACCAAGCAATTAAGAGCAGATTTAAAAGCAACAAAAGAGGCAATGAAAATAGCCAATGCTTCGGCACGAGAAGAACTTAAATTAGCCAAAGCAGCAGCAAAAGCTGAAATTGCTGTTCTTAAAGATCAACTAAACGCAGTCATCAAGCGCGAAAAAGCATTACTCAAAGTGGGGGAGCAAAAAACTAAAATGATGGTGAAAGCGGCCGAGCAATGGGAAAAGAAACAAGTATCTAAGATACATAAAATGTTTAAAAAAGTGCCTAAGGCTTAACTCCCCAAATCTATGTTTTAAGGGGTGCGCTACCTCCCTTAAAACAGCTAAGTTTTCTACAAATTAGTGAGTAATTAGGGGCAGGTTGAACCAATTTATTTCATAACGCTTTTAACCTGATCTAAAATATTCTCCCTCTTTAATTTTTTAAAGATTATAAAATTTATATTTAATATTAAACATCGTCTACCCTCTATTATTCTTTTGATCTATATCAATTAATTCTAAATAAATAATCGTTACAATGGCCACGAGTTAACTGTGTAGTAATTACAACAAGGTCTTGTAAGTATGGCTAACTATAGTCCCGGGTGTTTTGGGCATTACGACTTTGATCATATTGCCAAATTTGCTAAAAAACGTTTTATTGATGGCAGCAGCACTATTAGCTTGCTAGAGCAAGCACGCTCAGAATCTGAACGTGAAGTTATTGCTTTAGTTTGCATGTTAGATGTTGAAGATAAATTCGTAATCGATGTCAAACTAGATTGTCGTTATGCTGATGATTGCAAGGTAACAAACTGCCGCGACAAACTCAGAAAACTAATCGAAACTGAGCTGAAAGCACCAACTGCATGATTATTTAGAGTTTTTACTCTGACCCTAAATATGTTTTTATTCTACATCTGATTCGATTACGACATTTTCTGCCTTCGCCCTGTCGGCTTTCGATATATAACGCTCCTTAGGGCGACCATCTAACTTTGCACGCGCGCGTTTGAGGCGTTTTTTAAACAAGCTTTGAAGCTTCTTTTTTCGATTCATATCTCCAATCCTCAAACCTCTTTACTCAGTCGTTTACACCGAGCACTTTTACTAAAGTTCCCTTTAATTACGCGATGATAATTCATGATTTCTCATCGCATCATTCTCGATAAGCACTCGCTCCTGCATGAGTCGCCACACATCATCGGCCTCTTTCTCAAGTGACATCTCTACAATCTGTTCATTCAGGGTGCCATCTGACCCTACTACCGTTTCATAAACAGTGAACGTAATCTGAGACTCGGTTGCATTGATCAGGTTAAAGCCCTTGTAAGCAATGCTTTTGATCATGGCCATTTCAAACTGATGTTTGCATTGCTTATGCCATGTGTCGTAATCAATAATATCAAACCCTGGGACACCCTGAACGCTGATACGTTTAGATATCATTCCCATATGTGTATTAAGGTCTTTTTGCCCGGCACTTTCTGCAGCAGTAGTTAGCCACTGTTCTGCAATCGATTGAGCTTGCTCGTCTTTCATAAAAACTCCAATATTTTAATTATTATAATGCCACTACTTTTCTAAAGCAGCAGGGCTCTGCTCCCTTTAGTCATTCATAGGCAGGTAAATAAGAATACTAAGGCCATCATCTTCGTTGGCAGCCATCATTTTTCCATCATGTAAACTCACTGCACGTTTGGCAATGGCAAGTCCCAGTCCATAACCACCACTTTGACGATCGCGCGCTTCGCCGACACGAACAAAAGGCTCAAATATTGACTCTAGCATTTGTTCGGGAATACCTGGTCCATGATCGTGAATCCTAATGACAATCCAACCGGGGATTTCATTATCATTTTTCAGGGTAACCTCAACGGCAGTACCTTCGGCAGTATAACGAACGGCATTACGAATTACATTTTCAAGCGCACTATTTAAAAGCACATTATTACCTTTGATAGTAACGGGCATGCTCTGGACTATTTTAACTTCACGATTGCTAGCACGTGCTTCAAAGGCCGCATCATCAACAACCTGCTCGAGCAATGCAGCCAGCTTAATCGAACTATATTCGATTTTTGTTGTGTTGGTTTCGAATCGGGCTAAGGTTAATAGTTGGCCAATAAGGTCGTTAAGCCTTTCCGCTTCACATTCAATGCGATCCAGTTCTTTAGCCGTGCTATCACCACCACGCTGACGCGCCAATCCAAGAGCAACCTGCAAGCGAGCAAGAGGCGAACGCAATTCATGCGATGCATCGCGTAACAGTTGTTTGTGTGATTCAATTAAGGCTTGCAGTTGTTCGGCCATATAATCAAAATCATTGGCCAGTTCGACAATTTCATCTTTACGATTTCCCATTGAGGGTGAAACACGCTGCTCTAAATCTCCCTGTGCCAATTTCTGAGTTGCCTGCCGTAAGCGAGCAATGGGAGCTGTCAAATAACGTGCAAGCAGCAAGCAAATGATCACACTGATTAATGCCGCCAACAAAATTGGCGTAACAAAAGCTCTGGGGCGATTAAGCACGCGATGAAGGGTGATGCTGCGGAAGTCGGGTAACAGACGATAACGCTGGCCACTGATAATAATGGGGCGATGATGCGGCCGTCGGTTTCTATGTTCATCATCGTCGTGCTCGTGCTCATCCTCAAGAAATTTGTATTCCAGCCTGCGCGCACGTTGTTGTAAATATAAAGGTACCGAGCGATTTAGAAAGTCCTTACCCTTTTTATCGAGTAACAAATAAGGAATGGCTTCATGCTTATCCAGTTGCGTTAACCAATACCGCAGCTTTTTAATATCACCCTCTTGTGCAAGCATACGCGCTTGCCTGATATATTTAATGGTATTGTTGCGTGGCTGGGCACTACTCTCTTCATGACGTATATTCTCAAGATAATGTGATATAGCCAACAGGGTCAGGCCTGCAAATAAGATCAGGGCCAACCAGAATGAGACAAATATTTTCCAAAATAGACTTTTCACATCAGGTCCCGGAATTCTGATAGGTGTACTGGTAACCAACACCGCGAATGGTTTTAATACGTTCTTCACCATCCGTAAGTGGCCCAAGTTTTTTACGTAGGTTACTCACATGCATATCCAGGCTACGATCATAGAGATTAAGTTCTCGCCCCAACGCGCGCACTGACAGGTCCTGTTTAGGAACAACACGCCCCGCCTCTTCTAGCAAAACTTCCAGCACAGAGTATTCACTACTGGTCATTGTAATAGCTTGATTGTTGAGTAATACCCGGCGTGCGCCCCGTTGAAGTTCAATGTCGCCAATCGTCAGGATATCTGCCTTTGTAGCGGCATTAATTGTGACCTTCTCACTACGACGAAGGATAGCTCGCATGTGAGCCACCAAGACACGAGGGTTGCAGGGTTTCGCAAGATAATCATCTGCACCAATTTCTAACCCCACGATACTATCAACATCTTCGCCCCTCGCGGTCAACATTAGAACCGGCACCTGAGATTGAGTCCGCAACTGGCGAAGAACATCAAAACCATTGAGTTCAGGCATCATGACATCAAGTATGATCAACTCATAGTGATCAGACAGCGCCTTATGCAACGCCGTTTTTCCATCATATGCTGTATCCACCTCAAAGCCTTCCTGACTGAGGTAGTCAACCAACATGTCGGCCAATTCTACGTCATCATCTGCAAGCAATATCCGGTGCATGAAAATAACCTATCCTTTAATGAACAAGTGAACATTTTTTAACTATGCCACAAACCCACCCTGTTTAAACAGCGTCACAAGCCTGCCTTTACCAACATTTACATAATCTTACACACCGATAACCCACATTGACATGATGTCAGTATATGCTGTTGCCATCATTCAAACAGACTAATTCGAAGTCTACAACACCGAGGATATTGATATGAATAAGATCGCAACAACATTGCTGGTGAGCAGTCTGGCATTAGGTGGTTTCACGTTAGCCAACGCAGATGACGATCGTTATGAACGTCACGAAAAAGAAGACCGCTATAAAAAAGATGATCATTATGAACGGTACGAACACAAGGGCAAATACTGCAACAAACATGGAAAAAAGTCTGGTTACCGCATGGAGAAAATGATTAAACGTCTTGGCCTTAGCGATGAACAGGCAACAAAAGTACGCAGCATTCGTGAAAGCTTTCAACCAAAGATAGAAGCATTGCGTGACAAAATGAAAGAAAGTCGAAAGCAGCTTCGCGAAGAAATGCATGCAGAAAAAATTGACCAGAGCAAAGTTAAAGAGCTTGCACGGAAGATAGGAGACCTGAAAGCGAACAAAATAATCTTACGCGCTGAAATGCGGAGTAATATTCACAACGTGTTAACTAATACGCAACGTGAAGAATTGAAAAAGCGGAAAGAACAGCGTAGGCATAAAGATAAATACGACTATCACAGTTAATCTTTAATAGTTGAGCTCAAAAAAACGGGGCGAAACACATTAAATTCTGATAATAGAAAGCAATGTGTTTTCCCCCGTTTATTTTTTTATTAAACCATTAAATAAATGGACTTGATTGCAAGACTTAAACCACTCACCAGCAACAAGCCACTAATAATCTGATTAAAACGGTGATCATTAATTTTTATATGTAAATGTTGACCGACATACATCGCCACAAATAAAACAGGTAGCAATACTAAAGACAACGTCACTGTTTTAGTTGTAAATAAATCCGAATAAAAATAGCCAAACATTCTTGCGCCGCCATCCACTAAAAATATCATTGTGATGGTGGCTCTAAATTGCTGCTTAGTTATCTGGCGCATTTTAAGATACAAAACATAAAATGGCCCACCGGTACCAAATAAAGCACCAATCAACCCCGCAGAACTCCCTGCTGAAATAGCCCACCAGCGACTACCCGATTTAATTTCGTGCGGTAGCAATGAATAAACCGCATAACAAAATATAAAAATGCCCAGGGTTAGGGTCAACACGGTGACATCGGTATTAACAAGCAGCCATAACGCAATTGTAATCCCTGCTAACGAAAAAGGTAAAAGGGGCCATAAATCTCGCCACACAACATCACGCCGATAAGTAATGCTCTGATACACCGTGCCGGTGTAACTTAGCAAAGCCAGAACGGGAACAATAAGCGGAAGTGGTAAAAAAAATGCAAGCAGTGGTATAGCAACTAATCCACTACCAAAACCTGATAAGCCCTTAATTACATAGGCAAAAAATAAAATAGCAATACATAACACCAACTCGTTTACTGTTAAGGGTAATAGTTCTGAAAGCATAAAAAGACAACATTATGAAATTATTGAAGTATCAGCAGCATTGTAACACTAGAACTAAAGGGGACGATTAAAATCTCACTCCTACCTTTAATCAAAATAGGCATGGACTAATCAAAATGCGTATTACTTTACAGAGCCATTCCTATACTATTCCAATCGTAAATAGTTATTAAGGTTCTGGACTCTCCCCCCCCTTTGTTCCCGGAATAATTTTATATCCGCGCACCAATAGTGCCATCAAGATGAACATTGTGCTCCATATTGAAGCAATTTATTGCAACTTAACTAAATAAACGGCGTAACAGCGACAAATTGTCTTGGCACAATACTTGCGGAATAGGAATGTAAATTCGATACACAATTTATAAATATACAACCATAGAGGATTTGTTATGTCTTATTTAGAACCACAAGAGTTCGTTACCAAAATGGTGGATGCGGGCGAGTCTAAGGTTTACATGTCTACAAAAGATACATTAATACGTGCTTTTATGGCTGGTGCAATTTTAGGACTTGCTGCAATATTTGCTATTACGGTTGCAGTTAAAACAGGTTCATTTCTTACAGGTGCTATCCTGTTCCCCGTCGGTTTCATTATGCTGTACTTAATGAAATTTGACCTTCTCACAGGTGTATTTACATTAGTACCACTTGCCCTTATTGATAAAAGACCGGGTGTCACCGTTAACCAAATTCTTAGAAACTGGGGCCTTGTTTTTGTCGGTAACTTTGCAGGTGCATTAACAACCGCGTTTATGATGTCATTTATTCTTACTTATGGTTACAACATTGATGGCGGTGCAATTGCAGCGAAAGTGGCTGCTATCGGTGAATCGAGAACAGTCGGTTACCAGGCACATGGTGCCAGTGGTTGGGCTACAATCTTTATCCGTGGCATGTTATGCAACTGGATGGTTTCAATGGGTGTTGTTGGCGCAATGATTTCAACTTCAGCAACTGGCAAGATATTCGCAATGTGGATGCCCGTCATGCTCTTCTTCTTTATGGGCTTTGAGCATTCAATTGTTAATATGTTCCTATTCCCGTTCTCTATGATTATGGGTGGTGACTTCACAATTGCTGAATATTTAATATGGAACGAAATCCCAACTGCATTAGGTAACCTGGTGGGTGGTTTTGTCTTCGTAGCATTACCTTTATACTTCACTCACGTAAGAACCAGCCCTAATCGTGCGCTATAATATGTAAGATATATTACATAAGGTAAACAATATCTCAGCCCTTTTTAGGGCTGAGCTTTTTTAAATATGCCAAAAAAATTAAAAATATCCTATGGCCAGCACACCGACAAAGGCCGCAAAGAAATCAATCAGGATTTTCATGGCATTCGTATCCCTGAAGAACCATTACTTAGCTCTAAAGGAATAACGATAAGCCTTGCTGATGGCATCAGCAGTAGTGACGTTAGCCAAATAGCCAGCAAAACCGCAATAACGAGTTTTCTGGAAGATTACTTTTCCACTGCCGAGTCATGGACGGTTAACACATCAGTACAGCGAGTACTCTTAGCGATAAACTCCTGGCTCTATTCACAAACTCGCGACAGCCAATTCCGTTATATTCAGGACAAAGGCTATGTATGTACTTTTAGCACGCTGGTCCTGAAGTCCAATACCGCACATATTTTCAGCGTAGGTGATACCCGCATTTATCGTCTAAATGATAATAACCTGGAACAACTGACAGAAGATCACAGGCTCTGGGTTTCAAAAGATAAAAGTTATTTGCAACGCGCCCTGGGCATTAAGAACAGCATTAATATTGACTATCAGTCATTACCCATTGAAGCTAATGATATTTTTATTCTCACTACAGATGGAATTTATGAGTTTGTAGATGAAAAATTTATTATTAAAACGACTAAAGAACATATAGAAAATTTAAACATTGCAGCCAAATGCATACTTGAGAAGGCTTATGAGAATGGTAGCGATGACAATTTAACAATACAAATTGTTAAAATAGATCAACTTCCACTACAAAGTGCAGATGAAATATATCAACAATTAACAACATTACCTTTCCCTCCCGAACTCAAGCCAAGAATGATATTTGATGGGTTTGAGATAGTTCGAAATATACACTTTAATAGCCGCAGCCACATTTACCTGGCAATTGATACAGAAACAAAAGAACAGGTTGTTTTAAAAGCACCATCCGTAGACTTAAGAGAGGATGCTGCTTACCTCGAACGTTTCCTTATGGAAGAATGGGTCGCCCGACGTATAAACAACGCACACGTATTAAAACCATGCGCACAGACGAGAAAACGGAATTACTTATACATTGTCACAGAGTATATTGAAGGCCAAACACTATCTCAATGGATGATTGATAACCCAACGCCGGACATAGAAGAAGTGCGTAATATTATTGAACAAATTTCAAAGGGGCTGCGCGCATTTCATCGTTTGGAAATGTTGCATCAAGATATCAGACCCAACAATGTTATGATCGACAAGACAGGCACTGTAAAAATAATTGATTTTGGTTCAACTCAAGTTTCTGGATTAAGAGAAATTACATCGCCTTTAAACCAACAACACATTCTTGGTACTGCTCAATACACCGCACCAGAATATTTTCTGGGTGAAACGGGGACAACGCGCTCTGACATGTTTTCATTAGGTGTTATCGCATATCAAATGTTATCCGGAAAACTCCCTTATGGTGCTCATGTTGCAAGAGCACAAACAAAATCTGCACAACGAAAGTTAATCTATCAATCCGTGCTCGATGATGATCGCACCATTCCTTCATGGATCGATGCAGCAATAAAAAAATCAATACATCCCGATCCGTATAAACGATATAGTGAAATTTCAGAATTCATCTATGACTTACGTCACCCAAATAAAGTGTTTTTAAATAAAACACGTGCGCCCTTAATGGAGCGTAGTCCGGTTCTTTTTTGGAAAAGTCTATCCTTTATTTTCCTGGTAATACTTATAGCAGTACTGATTACTCACCCCAGTTTAAATTAAAGTTGGGTATCAATGTTGACCTTAGTAAAAATAGTTACCATGACTTATAGGGAAGAAACTTACCATTTAAGGTTACAACAACACGATCACCCGCAGGATTTTCTTCTTTATCAATGTCCATTGAAAAATCAATCGCACTCATAATTCCATCGCCAAACTTCTCATGAATAATTTCTTTAATCGTTTCTCCATAAACCCCAACAATTTCATACCAACGATATATAACCGGATCGGTCGGAACAACTTGATCCCATGTTTTCATTGGAAATTCCTGTAACGCTGCAGAAAGCTCTGCCCCCACACCCAGTATCTCGGCAACCGAATCTGCTTCTGCCTTATTCAAATGATTCATACCCAGACAAGCAGAACAGGTGTATTCAGTTGATAAACCTGCCTTTTCAGCAATAGCACTCCACGTTAATCCTTTTTCTTTTTTTAACTCGAGAATAATTTCCTTCATTTCATTTTTATTCATCATCACACCCTTAAAATAGTTTTATGATTCTTAATACATAGCTATAAAAGAGCATTATTTATGCCATCTTTTTATCTACCGTATTTAAAGGCTTTTAAGATGTTAAAAGTGTGAAAGGAATATAAAACGCACCAAAATAGAGCTTGGCGCACCAATTAAGCAAGTTGAAATTTAAAATTCAGAGAAGGAATTTTAAGTCATTTTTAAAGGATCATAGCCCTTTAAATTATAGCTACCCAGTCATTTTATAATTTCTATAAAGTTCGATGCTATACAACTACCCTCAGGAGCAAGAACAAAACTATAAGCAAATCCAGGGCGATCAACATGCTTTGACACTGGCCACCGGTAACCATTTTCATTTATCAAATTAAGTGTCGGTGTAGGTACATAAAAAAAGGTTAAAGAGTAGCCTTTACCACCATTACTTGCTCCTTTGAAAGCATCATAAAGAAGCGTGACAATATCTTCGCTAAATATTTTTTCCCAAGCCTTTTTTAAATCTCCTGATTTATCAACATCTGAAATATCGATATCTGTATAAACAGGATCACCATTATAAACGGATAGTGTTGTCACATTAATCAGACTAAATTTCTTATCCTTCAAACGAGAAAATTTTGTAATATCTTTTACATCTCCCAAAGGCCAATGACCACCGTAGCGCCAACCAACGACTGTTGGTGTCGCAAGCACATGCCATAAATAACTTTCTTTTTTAGTTGATTCTGATTTGTTTAAAATTAAAACCGAGTCAACTTTTTTTGCACCTATAACAGGCAGCTCAACTTGATTATTTGGATATTGTACTTCGTCACTAATATATTCAAAGCTCCACCGTTCCTTTATGGCTTTATCTTTAGACAGACCTCTTATTGGTGCAAACTTTAATTCAACCTTATAGTCCTGCGAAGGCCAGCACTTTTTTTTGTAGTTTTCAACTGCCTCCTGCGTTAAAAAATCCTTTGAAAATGCCGGCATGCACAGCATAAAAAATATCAGCGAGCTAAAAATATATTGATAAAACTTCATCTTAATACCCCGTTATTACTTTAATCCTTTTGCCACTAAAATATTATTCCAAGCTTTATCGATACTTTCTTTTTCATATCTTTGACTGGCTGCTTCCTGAATAACTTTCTGTAAATCATGCCAAAGTGCTTCCCAGTCATCTGTCGGGAGCACAATCGGCTTCGAAATAATAATCATCGACGACAAACTTCTTCTGTATGCATCCTCGAAATAGACATAACATTTTTTTTCACGTTCTACTTTCGTATTTGCAAGCTCAGCAAGACCTTTAAATTTCCCCTTACAGGTCACATGCATACCAGCAACTGAATTACCAAGTGCTATAATAGTCTCAAGCTCGCTGTTTCTTGCATTTTCAGTATATGTTGTATACGTCCAAAGACCGCCAACAATAGATAAAAAAAGACCAATTATAATTTTACTTATTTCAATTTTTTCTTCATTTGTAAATTTCATTTTCTCATCCAATTAAGAATTATAAAAACCTACCTGATTGAGCATATTAACTGAAAAGCAACCTCTCTACTGTAGTTCTAATATTTATCAGAAAAATAATGGCGGTTCATTCTGAACCCATTTGTTTAGTGTTTAAACTTATAAATCGGGTGTGGTGCCTTCTTTTTGTAATAAGGCATCATTTGTTGAACCAAATTTTTAAGCGTATTAATACGATTTTTATTTGTGGGGTGCGTACTTAAAAATTCAAAGCTTTGTCCACCACCACCCACTTTAGCCATTTTTTGCCACAGGCTTACTGCTGCCTTTGGGTGATATCCCGCGCGAGCGGCAAGTTCGATACCAATTCGATCTGCTTCTGTCTCAGCGGTACGGCTATTAGGAAGGCTAATTGCTAAAGCAGCGGCGAGTGATACACCTTGCAAGGCGAGTTTGTTTTCGTTTTTCTGACTGATAGCAAATGCAGCGATTGTTAGGTTAGTCGCAAGTGCCACCGACATTTTTTCTGCGGTGTGTTTTGCTAAAGCATGTGCAATCTCGTGAGCAAGTACCTGCGCCAGTTCATCATCAGTCGGTTTAACTTGTTTTACCAACCCACTGTAAAGCGCCATACGCCCACCGGCCATAGCCCAGGCATTCACTACCTTGGGATCGTCGATAACATGAATACTCCACTTCCAATTGACTGTTTCTGGACGATACTCAATAGCCTGAGTAATGATGCGCCCCGTAATTTTTTCAACCCGGGTCTTGAGCTTGAGGTCATTATCCAATTTACCATCAGCAGAAGGTTTTTCGAGCATTTTTAAATAGGCGGATTCCGATTGTTTAATGGCCTGAGACTCGGAAATGATCATCAACTGCTGCCGGCCAGTGATAGGTGCCCTTGCACAAGCGGAAATAAGCGTTGAGGTAATAAGTAATAACAAAAAGTACTTATAAAATGAAAATGTTTTTTTTGCTTGCATACAATTTTTACCACACCATAGTCTTCGTGTTGTTAAAAATAGCCAGAGTCTTTTACATTCTATATTAATGCCCCAGCAGTACCAAATAAAGCCCCGTCAAATCCAGATAATTCCCTACCGCAAGGACCTGTCAGAAAAAAATGGGAGAACACCAGAACACACTTTCCCAGTGACTGAGCCTGAACCGCCCTCCATTATTACAGATCAATTGGAAGGAATATGCTATAAATCTATATGAGTTACTAATAATATAAAAATAAATCAGGATGATTTAAATGAAACTCCTTAAAATAGCAATATTTTATATAATAATAGTTGGTAGCATAGTTTCATGCAGTTCTACACCAAAAAGCACTACTGTTTCAGAGAGTGCTAGTGAAATACGTGAAATGGATAAACATGGTTTTCATAAACCTATACCAAAAGCTGAACCTTTATTAGAAAATGAAGAAATCAAGAGATCAATACAAGATGAAATAAATTTCAGTGACGAAGATGATGATAAAACATTTTCTTATATGATTGATGAATCAGTAAAAGAAAGATCTCGAGGTGTTTTAAAAAAAAGGCTACAAACAGAAAAGAAAAAATATTCAAAAAGAAAACCATCAGCTAAATCAGGACTTACGTTTAAAAATGGTTTTTCTGACCTGGATATGCCTTCTGGGCAAGTTGCACCTTCTGCTCCAATTGCCTCCTTTGATGAGCCGCTATCATTATCTGAATCTCCACCAGAAGCCGCTCATGAAACGGCAACAACACCTAAAGATAAATTCGATACTTATAAGGTTATTTTAGGTGTTGATGGTGATATGACATTCCCGGGAAATAAGGGAATACTCAATGTATGGATCGGAGATCCGCAATATGAACCGCAATACTCAGTAGGCTCTATAACAGACAGTCTGTCTATAGCCGCGGTAGGAATTGCTGCAAAAATTAAGGCTCAAGCACCAGACTTCATTGTAGAAGCTTTAGATAAAGATTGTATAGAGATTCATCCTACAGGTTCGGACGCAACTTTTTATCTAACGCCGACTAAAACAGGCACATTTAGTATTGCCGCTAAAGTATATTTATATTCAACTAAAGACTGTAGTGGTTCTTATATACCTAAATCTGCTAAAACTTTAGAAGTTATTGTTGCAGTAGGACATAAAGAAATTCTACACAGTGGTTTTGTCGAGATTCTTAAAGTCACATGGGATAAGTTTTTAGAATTCTGGGGAGTATTTATTGGTATATTATTTGGTTACATTTTATATAGAGTGAGAAAGTACTTTAAAGATAAACAAGGGTATGATAATGAAAGTTGATGCGTGACTAGTAACAAATAGTTAAAGAAACAATAGCCTGAACGAGCATTATTTGATTCCATTTTTAAACCTGACGCAATGTACTCACCGGCGATATTTTATGATAACGCCAGAATGCAATCAGCCCGGTTGTTGTAATTATCGTCGTACCAATAATTAAACTACCTGCAACTGAATTCACATGAACCTGATACGGCATATTCATCAGGTTACTTGCTATGGCATAACCCGTTATATTTGCAGCAATCGTGGCAACCAAACTCGAAATAACACCAATCAAAAAAAATTCGGTAAACAAAATTTTTCGTAACTGTTTTTTACTCGCCCCCAATGTTTTCATAATTGCATTGTCGCGTATTCTTTCATCATGCGTCGACTGCATGGTTGCGATCATTACCAGAATGCCTGCAACTAAAGTAAATAAAAATACAGCTTCAATCACTAAAGTCACTTTCTCCATGATATTTCTAACCTGATTAATCATTTGTTGTACGTCTAATATGGTGATATTGGGAAACTGTCTAACCAGCCGTGTTAAAAAATCTTTATTGTTTTTATCCAAATAAAAGCTGCTAATGTAGGTTGCCGGGAAATTTTGCAAAGTAATATCAGGTGAGATAACAAAAAAGTTAGGCTGAAAACTATCCCAGTTAATGGTTCTAAAACTAGTCACTGGTGCAGTAATCGTTGTACCACTGATATAATAAGTCAGTTTATCACCTATCTTAATACCTAATTGTTCAGCCAGATCTTTATCAAATGAAAACTGTGGTTTTTGTTCTTTGCCACTCCACCATTGTCCCTGAACAATTTCATTTTCTGCCGGCAACTGGTTGGCCCATGTCAGATTAAATAACCGTGTAGCCAGTCTTTGAGTCCTGGGGTTGTCGTAGTTTTCTGCACTCACCGCTGCGCCATTAATCCTGGTTAACCTGCCCCGCACCATGGGATAAAAAGTCGGTTGCTGACGGGATGTTGCTTCAAAGATAGAGGTAAGTTCAGCTACCTGGTGCGGTTGTATATTAATAAGGAACTGGTTTGGCGTATCCTCAGGCAAACTCACCAACCAATCATCAATTAAGTCTGTTCGAATTAAAACTAAAATAATAATAACCATCATACCGATGCCAAAACCGGCAGACTCAATCATGGTGTTTAGTTTTCGACGCGTTAAATATGTCAAACCCAATCGCCAACTAACGGGTAACTGCGATTTAAACTGATTCGCAAGCGACAGTAATAACAAGGTAGCAAGTAAAAGTATCACGACTGTTGCGACAAGTCCTGCAATGTAGAACGTGGCCAGCTGTATATCGCCTGCTTGCCAGAAAATGAGTAGACCAATAATGATCACTGCGGGCAAATAAAATAGAAAACGTCGGCTTGATAATGGTGTTGTTCTCGATTGAATAACCTGTATGGGACTGATATTTTTTAGTCGAATCAACGCAGGCAATGAAAAACAGAAAATCAACAACATCCCAGCAAAGAAAGCGGGTAACAGTGCAAATATATTTGCATCGGGTAAATCGCGAGGAATTAACTGGCTAAAATAATAAATAATCCCTTCATGCACAATATAGCCCACAACCAGACCAAGTACTGATGCTATAAAGCCGATAATCGCCAGCTGAATACTGAAAATACCTAAAATGGTATTTTGTTTAGCCCCAAAGGTTCGCATGATAGCGCTACTATTTTCATGACGATGTGCATAACGTGATGATGCCAGAGCAATGGCAATCGCCGCTAGCATTACCGCAACTAACGCCGATAAACCCAGAAAACGATCCGCCCTGTCGAGCGCCGTTTTTAATTCAGGCCGGGCATCCTTAATACCCTGCATTCGATCAGTAGGACGAAGTTGTTTTTCAAGCCATGACTTAAATGTTGCAAGCGCATGCGACTCAGCAGCAAACAAAGCTTTATATTTTACCCGACTACCAGGAACGATAAGCTCTGTTGCATCAAGATCATGACTATTCATCATCAAGCGAGGTGCAGCGCTAAATAGATCACCGCCAAAGTCGGGTTCAAAACTGAGGATTTTTGAAACGCGGAGTTTTATTCCCCCCACATCTATCAAGCTCCCCATAGAAAGTTGCAAGGCATTAAATAAACGCGAATCCACCCATGTATTACCCACCGCAGGTATAGCTTGTGTCACCGTGCCATCGGTATACGGTTTTGTATCGATCTTGAGCTCTCCGCGTAAGGGGTAACCCATTGACACGGCTTTAATTGAAACTAAATGTGATTTATCGTCACTTAATACAACACTGGGAAACTGTACCGTTTTGGTATAGTCAACCGAACTGTTCTTCGCCTTATTTAACCAGGATGCGGGTGTAGGTTCAGTGGATGAAACCATAACATCTGCTGCAATCAGATCGCCGGCTTGTTGTAACAAAGCGGTTGCAACACGGCTCGTAATCAACGATACCGAGCTCATACTGGTTACCGCAATTAATAGCGCAACTAAAAGTAAATTTAATTCACCCTTTTTGAATTCTCGCCACAACAACTTGGCAGCAATCTTCATTTGCTGTTTCAAACCAATTGCCCTGCTTCTAATTGATAGGTCACATCACACTGACGCGCCAGGCTGGTGTCATGTGTCACCAATACTAATGTGGTCTGGCTGTTTTTATTCATATCAAACAGTAAATCAATAATCGTTGCACCGGTTTTTTGATCAAGGTTACCCGTCGGTTCATCAGCAAAAAGTATCTTAGGTTTTAACGCATAGGCACGTGCTATAGCAACACGTTGTTGCTCACCACCCGATAATTGCGAAGGGTAATGTGAACCTCGCTCAGATAAACCAACCTGCTGAAGAATTTGATTTGATCGTTCACGAGCATTGGAAAGGTCGGCAAGCTCCATAGGCAACATAATATTTTCCAGGGCAGACAAGCTGTGTACCAATTGAAATGACTGGAATACAAAGCCCACTCGACCAGCACGGCATTGTGCACGTCCATCCTCATCCATCTCGGATAAGTTATGGCCATCCATAATGACATGGCCAGCACTGGGGGTATCAAGGCCAGCGAGCAAACCTAATAAGGTCGATTTACCCGAACCGGAACTCCCGGTAATGGCGACTGAAGAACCAGCTGGTATACTCAGGTTAACCGCCCCCAGAATAGTCAGCTCTCCTTCAGGAGCGGTAACTGTTTTCGATAAATTAATGGCTTCTAAAATGGCTTTCATATCAATGTCTAAAAAATTATTAACAGTCTCAGGTTATAGCATGTCAGTCGTATCAGCACTATTAATGTTTTTATTGCTATTTGGTTTGCAAGTATCCGCCAACGAGAAAAAAACCATCTTGATAATAGGGGATAGTTTAAGTGCTGCACATGGCATCCCAGTTGAAACATCCTGGCCGCAGTTGTTACAACAAAAACTCAATGAAAATAACAGTGTCTATAATATAATCAACACCAGCATCAGCGGCGACACGTCTTATACAGCATTAAATCGTAGCAAAACTCTGTTGCCACAATTCAAACCCGATATTTGTTTAATAGCTATTGGTGCAAACGATGGTTTACAAGGCCTGTCATTAAAACAGTTAAAAATAAACTTATATGCCCTGGTAAAACTTTGTCAGCAACACACAGACAAAATCATCTTGATTGAAATGAAACTGCCGTTAAATTACGGCAAGGCATTTTCCGAACGATTTTCAAATATTTATCACGATATTACAAAGCAAAGCTCAATCAAACTACTGCCGTTCTTTATGGAATCTTTTGCGCTTGATATGAGTATGTTTCTTGATGATCGCATTCATCCTGCAGAACATGCTCAGCCTGTTATGGCAAACATCGTTTGGCAAGGTCTGAAAGATTTAGTCCAGTAGTATTTTTTCAACCAATAGCTATTAAGACTACTGCTCCCTGACTAATTCATCAAACATGCGAAGATAATCATTTGTGGTAGTGGCAAAATATGCTTTCTGCTCATCAGTCATGATAAGCACTATCTGTAGCGTCAAACATGAAAAAATATTTTTATTATTTTTCGTGAGCGCATTCATCGCAATATTATCCTGGCTGTTATAGTCGCTAAAAAATTCACGCAAAGCAGTACTCTTATGCGAGCCAGTATTTTTTGTATCTAGAATATGCTTAATAGTTTGTTGCCAATGTTTTCTACGCTCTAATCTATAGCTGGCATAAGGTTGCAATTTGGTCGCAGCTTGCCTGGCTAAAATTTCCTGCTCGCCAGTGAGTTCCCCCAACCATATTTCATAATTATCGATGATACTATCAATATATTCTGCAATACGTTCATCATTACTCAACTCGAGATACTTTTCGCGGAACTCGTTATTTTTTTTATCGATGCTGGAAAAAAGTTCTTTACGTTGCGCTTTATTTAACAGAGGTAACAATAAAGCCATCTCTTCATCAACTCTTAATCGAATGGATTCCCAAAAACGTTCCAAGATAACGATATGCTCGTGTATTTTCTCTTCAGTGAGTTGAGGACTGATATCACGTTGCAACCCCCGCATCCACTCAGCATACTGATTTAACTGTGTATTACGATGCCATTTAACCAGTAACAGTGAGCGTTGCTCGACTTTTTTCTCAAGCATACTATCGAGTGACACCATGCCTTCAACATAACTCGGGATGAGATTATCGAGTTGATTATAAAGTGTTTTAACCGAACACGAAGACAGCACCATAACCACTGTCATAATAAAAACCGATTTACATGTGTGACCAAACAAGTCTTTCATAAATACCATAACTTACCAGGTGAAATTATTTTTCTTCTAATACCATATCAAATTCAATATGTGTTTGATAAAGGATAGGCCATTCAGTTTAAAAGTTAAAGATTAAAGCACTTAAAGGGAACGACACTTACACTTTAGGAGGCAGACCACGCTTCATTTAACATGTTAGCCTAATGATTAAATAAGGGGGGGGGCAAAGCCCTTTACTTGTGTATTAACCGGCTACTAATATTTACAATTTTGACTATAGTTATAAAAACAAGCTCTCAACTACAGGACTGCAAACATGAAAAAAATTATTACCTTACTCAGTTTTTTTCTCATCTCCGCATGCAGCGTGCCAGTCAATACCCCTTCGCCCTCCATTAAAAATGGATTACCGGTGGGCTCTATCCTGCGGTTAACTAAAACAATTACTATTCCTGCTGATCGTTCATGTATGTATATTGCTAACGGAGAACTCAAACAACTGAAAAATTATAATACTGTGGATATCTACTACCCTTATTGCACTATTCATTTTAACCATGAAAGCCCTCAAAAACGTCAAATAAAACCCGATTCCTTTGAAGTGATAAAAATAGAAGAGTGGGAAAGAGACTTTGGAAGAATTTTAAATAAATACAAAAGATATGTTAGAGGTGGCGGTACTCGGTTTATCAAATCAAGTTCCGATACTGACGGGCCAAGTATTGTGATGCACGCCACCATAATTAGTTTACGTTCAAAAAATCAACCCGAGGTAAATGAACTTGTTTGCGGCCACTGGAATGATGCATGGGAACTAAAACCCTTAACACTGCAAGAAATGAAAACTGCACTCGGTGGGTTGATAGTTATTTCAGCTACAAACGCTAAGAATATTTAAATTGTTTCGCATTAAAGGGCCTGCCCCCCCCCTTAACGATTATTTAATCCGCATACTTCAAAGCATGCCAGACCGATCTCACATCAGCATGCTCATGTTTCAGTATCAGGGTTATTAATATTTCTTCTATTGCGGCGAAAACTGATACAGCAGCGGCCAGATAAATTGGCCAGCGTTGCCAGTCGAGGAATACCACGATATAGGAGATAAGAGTAATAAATACAGCGAGTTTTACTGACCAAGTGTGATAGCTGGTTAATGTATGAAATTTCATTAACCCAATAATTACAGGAAGAACAAAGCTTAAAATGATTGCCACGACATAAATTATTTCTTCTTTAATAATCTCTGGCCATAACCACCATGCGGAAATTGCCATGGTTGTATAGATAGTAAAATCCCCCCAGCTGTCCAGATGTGAACCCAGTTCAGTGATCATATTTAAATTACGCGCCAGGAAACCATCTACTACATCAGTAAAGATTGTGAAACACAAGACGATAAAATAAAGGGTAATATGCTGTGAGTAAGCAAGCCATAACAATACAGGTGCCATGAGTACACGGATTAGGCTAACGATGTTTGGTGGGTTTAAGAAGTCTTTTTTATCAATCATAGCTTGCTCTTTTAATAAGGGTGTTTTCCGATAGCAACGCGAAACAATAATACTGATAATAATAAATCCTGTAATAATTGCTATAGCTCAAGAACAAGAACACTTGATTTATTTTGGATTATCATAAACCCGGGTTAAACGTTCACCATTTTCAAATGCAATTTTTTGAGCAACCTCGGCAGGCAACACGGCCAGTATTTCACGTTGCCAATGCATCACATTTTTAAGTTGTAACCAGCGTTGTGGTTCATAAGTATCTATACCAAACAGAAAACGATCGGCATGTCGCTTAAGTAAAATGTCCCATGCTTTCATCAGGCGACCTTCATTAATAATCTCACCTCGAAATGACAGGTCTGCCCATAAGTTTTTATACTTATCCATCATCTTGCCAACAATAACGGCATAATCAAAGCCAGCATGCGCCCATAAAATACGTGCATCCGGATACTGCTTAAAAATAAATTTAATCGCCCTGGCATCACCATGCACATGTAATAGCAAGTTATGCTTTTTCGCCAGGCGAATGATTTCCCGCATCACCGGGGTATAAGCCTGTTCCCCATCAATATGTAATTCACCAATCCCCGCATAGCGATATTTTTGCAAACGTTCATTTAAATAAGGAATCAGGCTTTCATCATACATCCAGGTCTCAATCGTGCCGCGCTTGCGATAAGGTCGTAACACGGGTACAACAAATTGCGGATCTTCCCGGTAAAGCATTTGCGTACCATCATCACTACTGCTCGACACCATGGCCCGTTTCACACCCGCGGCTTTTAATCGGCGTATTGCATCTTTTGCTGAAATCGCATCCCAGACATCATGACTGTAATGGATGTGGGCATCAAAAATGGGAAGTGAGTTTGTGTTATCAGCCTGAGTAATATTCGGCGGCAAAAGACATAAGACAGTAATAAAATAAATGAGCGCAGTAAGTTTATTCATAGTGATCCCCCTTAAAAAAGCACCGGCTCGATTAGTCATCAGCATTATTCACCGCTGCTCCAGAAAGCATGTTCTTTATTTAGGAATTCATCGTAAGGCATATAATGTGAACCATCACATGAAAAGTTAAGACTAATGATGCCGTTAAAAATATTCAACGCCCCTGAGCGTAAATACAGGGTGTCATCCATAAATCTTAAGTGTCGCAAACTTTTCAGAATGGGCCGAACCTGTGACTTTGGAATAGCCGCATCAGCAGGATACTCCCTGTTTGGATAGGCCAGGCAAATAGTCGGATCAACCAGTGCATCCAGGCTAAGTAATCGATAACGAAAGGGATCATCAAAGTGCCATATAACAGAACGATTACTTGAGAAATGAAACTTCGCATGAAAGACGCCATGTTCAATGATTAACTCTTCAATGACACCAAATACCAAATCAATATGACGATCCATATCACTATCACTGCGTGTTTGTGAAAATACGTTTCCACGGATAGAAGGATCGCCTTTAATTTGTGTCCACTCGCGTGGTTCTTCATATAAATCACGCGTTAAAGGTAAATCACGTAAATCAAAGTCTGCTCCAATATAACCAATGATTTTTTTATCTTCATCACACACCCGTTGTATTGCAGTTAATGAAGGACGTTTTTCACGCAAACTCATATAAGCGGTCGACAACATAAATGCATTACCCAATGTCATCTCCTGCATATAAGGACGCTCCGAACGATCACGGCCAAAATGTCTTGTGATTAAACCTTCATGACTGACATTATCACTCATTTGTACCGCATCTTTATCTAATACATACAGGTACTTACAATAAGACATAGTATGTAATATTTCAGTTAGCGCATGATTTAGTTTTTCACGATCACCCCAGACCTTAGCACAAGGTTTTGCTGCCCTTTTCATTGGGTCAGCTAACATCGTGATTAACACTTCTCGTTGATGTGAAACACTTTCCTGGAGCGAAGTTTGTTTATCTGACATAAAAAATATTTCCTAACAAAATCATTGAAATTGGGGACATAGTTTTAAAAAACGTGGGCTGTCCCCCATTGTTTATATGGTTTCTTCTAAAGTGATTGCAGAAGCGGTACGCGTATCATTATTAAAAACGGCCATTTCACCAAAACACGAACCTTCTCTCTGAACTTCTAACTTCTCTTTGGAGTTAAATTTTTCGATATAAATAGAGACTTTTCCACTTTCAATGAAATAGATGGTATCGGACAGGTCACCTCCAGCAAAAGGCTGCTCATTAGCCTCAAACGTTTGAGCATGACTAAATGATCGTATTTTTTGAAGTTCTTTTGTTGTTAAGCCACTTAATATTGAACTCATACTCATTACCCTGATTAATACATACCTTTGATTTGTAACAAAATATAATTCATTCTTAAGAAACAGATATTACTTTAATAATAGGAAGCAGACCACGACTACCACTCATCACAGCCATTTTTTATTTTTAACTTATAGCTCAAAATAAAATGTCGTGCCGACATCAACCTCGCTTTCAAACCATATTTTCCCTTGGTGCTCTTTAACTATGTTTCTTGAAATTGCCAGACCCAAACCGGTACCCAGCTTTTCTCTTTTGTCTGATGAATCAACCTGAGTAAATTGTTTAAATAACTTATCATGATGTTCTTTAGGTATGCCACGTCCATTATCTTTAACAGCAAAACGTACCTTGTTATTTTCCATTAATGTTGCAAATATTTTTACTTCTGCACCTTTATCTGAAAATTTAACTGCGTTTGAAATCAAATTGTTCATCACTTGTATTAAACGCATCTTGTCAACATGAATAGTAGCTTCATCAACTTTTCCATTAACCAATGCAACATGATGAGCATCTGCATAAGGTTTTCCCGAGTTAAATACCTCATCCATAAATTCACTTAACGATGTATCTGCAAAATGATATTCCATTTTACCCGATTCCATTTTTTGCAAATCTAAAATATCATTCACTAAATGTAAAAGTCGATCACAGTTATTATCTGCTAATTCTAAAACATTTCTCAGATCAATATTTAAATCACCAAAAGCACTACCTAATATTAATTTCACCGAGCCTTGAATTGCAGTCAAAGGCGTTCTTAATTCATGACTAATAATGGATACAAATTCATTTTTTACTTTTTCAGCCTGCACACGATCAGTAATATCATGTACAACACCTATCATCCTTATTGGCGTCCCGTTATCATCACGTACAACTTGCCCCAGCTCTTCCACATACCTCTCTTCACCACTTACACGAATAATACGGTGTTTAACATGATACTCATTATCAGTACTGTCTAATGCTTTTGTTACAGCAGCATCGACATCTTCAACATCGTCTTTATGAATATATTTTTTAAATATTTCATAGGTTGGTTGAAATTGATGAGGAATAAGACCAAACACACGAAATATTTCATCTGACCAAAATATTATATTCTCTTTAATATCCCAGTCCCAGGTTCCAACATGTGCAATTTCTTGAGAACGAATCAATCGCTCTTCACTTTGCAGTAAGTTATGTGTTTTTTCTTCAACTATAGTTTCTAAATGTAAGCGGCTGTTGCGTACTTCTTTTTGATTATTATGAACACGGAAAATAACAAGTAATGAAATAGCAAAGCCCAGTAGTAATGTGAATTTGGCAATCCAGTCCATTTTTTCTGCCCATGCTTCACTCTTTACACGGCCTTTTTCAACATTGATACGTTGACGTTGTGTTTCCAAATCCATTAATCGTAAAAATCCATCAATTAATTTACCCTGCCCTGGGTAAATAATTTCGTCCATTAACTTTTGCGCTTGTCGCCGTGACTCACGATCAGATTTCATCGCTAAGGTTACAGCTTGCCTTTGAGCCGGGAGGATCACCTGAACAAGAGAGTTTTGTTGTTCAATAATGTCTTTTTCTTGTTTATCTAAAGGTAAAGAGAGTAGCTCTAAACGTCCCCGAGTATATTTATTCGCAAATACTTCTAATTCTATATTAATCGAATCTTGAGCGAAGACATCTTCTTCAAGAATAATGTCCGTAGAGAGTCGAGTACGACTGCGAGCATATTCAGCTAGTTGACCATAAAGCTGCATTTTACGCGTAACGATTTGATTTTGTTCCATTGCATCAATCAATGTTTGGGTCGTACTATTTGATTGAGTCACGAAAAAGAGTAAGGCTGCCATTAATAGACTGATGGTAAATGTAATTAATATGACGATATCAAGCGAAGATAGCAGTTGCTTAATTTTATTCATGCCCAAAGATATCCTCTCTATTATTTAAATCCACTATGCAGATTGCTGGTCAAACATTATGAAACAGCAATATTTTTATGCATTTTCACCACTTCAATAGACTTATCGGCAAGTGGCTTTTATTCCTTGATAAAAATTTAAATAATCCTCATAGAATAAAGGGGAATAAATAAAAAGAAAATCAATAGGTTATAATATTTTATTCAGGATGATGTTTTTTAATTGCGACAGCCTTTAAGAGGCAGAGCCCTTTTACGATTATTTAATCAGCATGCTCATGTTTCATTAAATGTCCAGCAACCGGTAAAGTTTACTCGGTCAATAGAGGCAGCGATTCTGTTTCTGTAATAGATAGCAAAACACTTGAGGTATGCACAACGATAGCCGTAGGTTATGCCCCACATTATATAAAGGTAGATAAAAGGAAGTCACGTGTTTATATTACAAATTATGGAAATGGCGATGGCAATAGCATCTCTGTTATCGATGCAAATACCGATAAAGTGGTAAAGACAATAACTGTCGGTACAGGTCCATTTCGTGCCACTATCTCTAAGAAAGAAAATAAGATTTATGTTATTAACAGCAAAGAGAATACTATTTCAATCATCGACAGGGAAACATTAAACCTCGTCAACACCATCAAAACAGGATCAGAACCTTACCGAATACTCATTCTTGATGCCGCAGGTAAGTTCTATATTTCTAATCGTGATAGCAACAGTATTACCGTTTTCAACCTTAAGACTGAAAAAACAATCAAAACAATAGAGAACGATTAGTCTTCACTAATAACAATCGCATGCTCCCATGTGTAATAGAAATCACATTTCTCACTGGGCTCGATTGTTCTACTTGCTTCCCAACCTTCATCTGTTTTTGTCACCATCACACTACCTACCGTGACAAGCTCGGAAAGCTCTCGCTTTAATAGTCTCGCTGCCCGGGTCGCATTAAAAGATTTATCCGAGTCAACCTATACATTAATAGTTTGCACCAACTTTCTATCTCGTGGGCTAGCAGTTCCAGTTAATGCCTAACAAAACCCATAAGGGGGTTTAGGATGGTAGCAAAGGATTCTTAAGTATGGTCTGCTCCCTATTTTTTATTTATGATGCAATATGCTCAGACGATTTATTTATACCCCATCCATCGTCCAGATATTGCTGGTGCTAAATAGCATTGCATTCATGCTTTTGTTTTCAGCACCTGAGTCGATCATTGAAACCTTCGCCCTCTGGCCCCTGGGTTTAACCGGCCAGGTCGTGTTTGACGACATCGCACCTCGCTTCCAACTGTGGCAACTGATTAGCTATGCCTTTTTGCATGGCGGACTCTTTCATTTATTTTTCAATCTCTTTGCATTGTGGATCTTCGGTTCGCGCATTGAGCAGTCCTGGGGTTCCAAAGCCTTTGTGATTTACTACTTTGTTTGCGTTATCGGCGCCGCCCTGGTGCAGTTATTAGTCTCAAGCCGGACAATGAGCGGTGGCGATATCTATCCGACACTCGGCGCCTCAGGTGGTGTCTTTGGTCTGCTCCTTGCGTTTGCCCTGACCTTTCCTGATGAAAAGTTGATGTTACTTTTTCCACCCGTCATCATAAGGGCTAAATGGTTTGTATTGATCTATGCCGGTGTCGAATTATACGCAGGGGTAACCGGTACCCTGGCTGGGATTGCCCACTTTGCTCATCTGGGCGGTATGTTATTTGGCTTTTTATTATTATGGTACTGGGGGAAACATCCCCTTCGGCGCTTATGAAGAGCAGCTCATATGCGACAATCCACCGAGCTCACTAAACTTAGACGGCTTCAGCCTATAATATTTTTCTTCCACTTCTTTCGATTGCTCAGCGTAAGGCTGCGTCATGACTTCTTGCAGTTCGCGAAGTAGCGCGTAGTTGCCGGTGATCGCCTGCTGATAAGCCGGTGCAAGCAACCACTCGCGTAAACTGTATTTTGGGTTAACGGTTTTCATCTGCTCACTTGTGTAAGTAACGAGCGATTTCCATTTTGCATGCCACTCGATCCAACGTTTTTCCATCGCGTCATCCAACTTAGTGTAAAAACTTTTTCCCAATGGACCAATGTCATCGGGTATTGATGAAAGCTCGCGAAAGAAAATGGTGTAATCAACAGACATTTGCATCATCAACGATGCGAGTTCATTAAACAGTGCCTCATCAAATTTCGCCAGCCCCAGTTTAGCCGCAAACATCTTTTGCATCTCTTCATGCATCACTTGTGCAAATCCATTTTGAATCGCTTCGAGCTGCTTCAATACATTATGATCACTCTCAAGTAAGGGCCGCAACGCGGAACAAAACATTTCGAAGTTACGTTCCGCTGCAACGGGTTGATTCAAAAACGCGAAGTGTTCCCCTCCCCCTGTCCATGGCTGATAGTAAGGATCAAAAACCTCAATGAAACCAAACGGACCGTAGTCCAGTGTGAAACCACCGGCCGCACAGTTATCGCTATTGAAGTTGCCCTGGCAATAACCCACGCGGATCCAGTTCGCCACCAACGAAGTTAAACGGCTGCGAAATTCCCGCGCCAGCAACACCACTTTTTCAGCCGTGCTAAGTGAACGGTCAATCACATCCGCGTATTCACGATCGATCAAGTGCAACACAATTTGCTCCAACTCTTCAATCGCATTGGCGTGTTCTTTTTTACGCGCACGGCGACCGAATAATTCAATTTGCCCAACCCGAAGGAACGACGGCGCAACGCGGGTCGTGATTGCCACTGGCTCGTCAACTAACCTATCGGGATCCCACGATCGCGAACCTTCCAAATACCAGGGTCGCTGCACGGTCTCAGTTTTTGAAACATACAAACTCAATGATCGTGAGGTAGGCACACCCAAGGCAAACATGTGTTCCTGGGCCAGAAACTCGCGAACACTCGATCGCAAAACAGCGCGACCATCGGCGCCACGGCAGTAAGGTGTTTGACCGCCACCTTTTAATTGCATCTCCCAACGGTGATCATTAATAACCGCCTCAAGCACAGAAACTGCGCGACCATCTCCATAACCATTACCCGTGTTAAATGGGCACTGTTGATAGTACTCGGTGCCAAAGATAGACAGAGCATAACCCGTCGCCCAACCCTCTTTACGCATTGGCGTTGGTACTTGCGAGAGATCGCCGCTGAACATCGCCATGAAGTCGGCAGACTCTGCCAGGCTATCGGCAAAACCTAGTTCGCGAAAAAAATTTTTACTGTGCGCAACGTACTCGGGGTCTTTGATTGGCGTGGGTTTCACAGGAACATAATGACCCGAGAAGACTTGTCGTGGCTTGTGGTTCACACCGTCCGCATTCGCGTCAGGATCACAATTAAGCGTATCCATCAACGAGTAGTCTGCACACTTTGCGAGATCGTCTAGCTTTAAAATTGTTGAGGTATTTTTCATAGGATAAATGGGGGCGCTATCCCCCTATACTTACTAATGATATTGAAACTGAGTTAGAATGAAATGAATAATAATGTATCGGTTTAGTGTAGCAAATAATGAAGTGCCGGACAGCATCATGCTTTAATTCATTTCTTTTCACCTTGTATCACTGTTATATTGAAACTACCCATTACATTAACAAGGCAGTGTGTTGAACATGAAAAAGAAAACCGTATCCCTGGTTCTTGGCAGTGGTGGTGCAAGAGGCCTGGCCCATATCGGAGTGATTGAATGGCTTACTGAAAACGGTTATGACATTCAATCAATTTCAGGCTCGTCGATGGGTGCACTCATTGGTGGCATCTACGCAACCGGTAAATTAGATATCTACCGCGACTGGACCATGCAACTTGAAAAAATGGATGTCTTACGTTTGCTCGATTTTTCTTTTGGTGCCGGCGGCCTGATTAAAGGAGAGCGCTTGATAAATGTGTTACGTGATCAAATCGGCCGACATCAAATCGAAGATTTACCTTTTTCATTTACCGCCGTTGCCTCAGACTTAGATAACCAAAAAGAAGTCTGGTTAAACAAAGGGCCATTGTTTGATGCTATCCGTGCATCCATGGCCATCCCTTCAATATTTACTCCGGTAGAGTACAAAGGTAAAAGACTGGTTGATGGCGGCTTGTTAAACCCAATACCCATCGCACCAACACTAAAAGACAATACCGATATTACGATTGCCGTTAACCTCAGTGCGCCACCGGTGAAAATGCCTAAAACGCTACCTGCTGTAATAACAACACCGAATGATAAGGCAGAAGCCTACCATGAAAAAATTCTACAGTTTTTAGATGACCTGCAACGTAAAGTATTAAAAGAAGAACCAGATGATATTGGCTTGTTTGATATTATTTCAAAATCACTCGATGCCACACAAAACACCATAGCCCGTTTCAAACTGGCTGCTTATGCACCGGATATTATTATTAATATTCCAAGTAACGCATCAATGTTCTATGAGTTTTACCGAGCCGAAGAACTTATTGAATTAGGAAGACAAAAAACAAAAGAAGCTTGTGATTCTATAAACACGAAATAGCTTAAACGATAAAACACACAATCATCGTTATAATAAAAACTATAAAAAAATAAATTATTTAAAAATAATCCTTTAAAGGACTCTGACCCTGACGGTTCCCCACAAAATTACGCATAACACTGCGCCTCACTTTGGTTTTGAAGCGCCATCATTGCACTCTTGAAATCTGTCAGTCGTATTTCAATTGCTTGCTTAGTTAACACGCGACACCCCAAGTAAAACGTTGAGAGCACCTTGCGCTTCTTAATCGTATTAGCTTGATATTGTCGATGTATATTTTTTAATTCAGCAACTTTACCTGTTAACCAAACTGCAAAAGTTGCAAGCACGCCAACAAGCAATAAATTTTCATAACGAAACTTTGTACTGACTCTCGCTTCATCTAAACTAAAACCCCAACGACTATTTTTTATGTCTCGAAAACCTTCTTCAATTTGCATACGTGTTTTGTATAAATTAATCACACGCTTTGTTATCGCGGAACCGCCTTTTAGTGAGGTAACAATAAACCACGGTGTACGTTGTCGTTGTGCCACTTTTTCACTGTAGGACATAGCACTACGTTGGCCACACACATTTTTCTTGATACGACCTTGTTTCTTTTTCTTTAATAAATACGCATAATAAAGTGTTGGCTTACGTTTTACTAAATCAATAAAACCAAAGTAACGTGCTTGTGTGGAGGCAGTTTCAAACGCTTTTTCTATGCGACTCCAGTTGTCGTAACCTTTTGCCCTTATCATGGTATGTCCGCCAACACGTCCAACAAAATCCCAACCTAAATCTGTAACGCTGTTAAACCATGGCGTGCGATAACCGGCATCGGTGATAATAATGGGACGACAGTTATTCGGTAATATTAATTTAAGTCGTTTTAAAAAATGTGTTTCAATTTGTACATTAGCCTGTTTCTTTTGAGGATGGACTTCATCATAAATCGTTAAGGCTCGACCGCCAACGGGAGTGGAGGCACGTAATAAATGATAATCACGGTTAGCACTTAAATCTGACCAATCCACCAGTATCACTGGTTGTTTATGGTTACCGATAATCCATTTCGTCATGGTACGATAAAGTAAGTCACGCTCTTGATTTAAAGCGAGGCTCCCCATCAATCGATCTGCACGTTTGATGTTATGTTTTTCATAGACAGCATTTTTTATGGCGCGACCGAGTCCGGTGACACTGAGTTTTTTACCTTGTATGCAGGCTTCGACCATAGTTATTAGTGCTTTCATCCGTTTTTTATGTATTGCTTGACACATCTTCTTTAAATGCGTATTTATTACTTGTGTAGCTTGCATGGTGAACTTCCTTTATATTGAATTCGACACTTAATATAAGATCAAAATTCACCATGCATGTCTACCTTAATTTTATTACCACTAAGTGATTGTTTTTGATCACTTTTTTGTGGGGATACCTCAGGCTCTGACCCTATTTATTTTTCGATGCTGATAATCTCATCGTCTAGCCAACGGTGCAGCATGACCCCAAATTCAGTCGCAACATCAACGTCTGGAAAATCCTTTTCCAATGCTGCACCAATGGCTTCAAGTGCTTCTCCGGAACAGACATAGGCGATAGCCGCAGATTCAATTTTTGCCAGGCTCCGAAAATGGGGTGAATGTCCTTTACGCCAAATCAGTAGTTCGATGGGTTCCGGCAACTGTTCTACCATTGGAGGCGTCTCATCCTGGTTGATGGCATTCCAGATTTCCAGGCTATTGAAGTGTTGCGTGCAGGTAGTCAGCGTCGGCACTGCTTGCAAACGAAAGCCGTCCTCGCTGGCAAGTTGTTGCAGATCATCGAGTGTCATAACGCAACTGTCGGCACCATCAAACGCTCTGCGCAGTTTCCAGTCCAACAATGCAAGTTCTGAGACTTCTTTATCTTCAGGAAGTTGTTCTGCAAGAAACTCGGGGAAGTCTTTGCCATACAGGCCGATGTTTTTGTATGTCGACGGGTGCGACTGCACATAGTCTGCCGCAAGTTGGTTAAACCAGTCATCGCCCAGGTAGATGGCTGTATGTTCAAACGTGTCCAGCAACACATCTATCAAGCGGAGTCGGTAGGCATTGTAATAAATATCCAGGCGCTTGCGAGCTGAAAGACCACGCGCGGATTCGCTTATCCAGTCTGCACCCTTACACTCGGTATCGAACAAGGCACGTTGAAAATCGTTTTGTAATTCTGCTAGCTTCATATATGTTACTGGCATAGCGCGATTTTTTTGTTCTGTTCTTGATTATTTCGGCTCAGAACGTCATCGGCAATCGCGCGGGCGACATCCAGTTCAGCAATCAATTCAGGTAGTGAAGGGATGTTATCGTCGCGTTCGATCATGGTGGGCACATAACCAAAGTGAAGCAGTGCCTGGCGGTAAAGATCCCAAACATCATCACACACCGGGTGATCATGCGTATCGATCAAATGATCACCATTATTGAGGTGGCCTGCGAGGTGGAACTGGGCGACACTCTCAACCGGCACGCCTTCAATAAAGTCGGTAGGTGAAAAGTCATGGTTAAACGCGCTGACATAGATATTGTTGATATCCAGTAATAACTGGCTACCCGTTGCCTTGCACACTTCTGACAGGAATTCCCACTCGGTCATTTCAGACATTTCGTATTCTACGTAACTGGAAACATTTTCTAACACCAGGGGACGTTGCAATACTTCCTGTGCCTGTTCAACGTTACGTGTCACTACCTGCAACGCTTCCTTGGTATAGGGAAGCGGCAAAAGATCATGCAAATTACGTCCGTGAACACCTGACCAACACAAGTGATCAGATACCCACATTGGTTCTACGCGTTGCTCAAGTTTCTTGAGCTTACGTAAGTATTCTTTATCCAGTCCATTGATTGAACCAATCGACATGGAAACGCCATGCATTACCATTGGGTAATTGGCGCGAATTTTATCAAGCATGGCCAATGGCTTACCGCCATCGACCATATAGTTATCAGAAATGACTTCCAGCCAATCCACGGACTGTGGCTCAGCCAAAAAATCATTGTAGTGCTGAGTCCTCAGCCCTAGTCCAAATCCAGATCCAAAACCGGTAGTCATTTCTGTATCCCGATAACTAAGTAATAACTACTTGGACTTAACGTCAGCAATAACACCACCCTTATTCAGGCAGTCTTTTGCTTTCATACCTTTAAAGCCATGAGTCTTACATTTGTTATGGCCCTTACAAGCATGCTCAGTCGTCTTACAGTCTGAGTTGCCTTTGCAAGAATGTACGCCATAACAATGCACCTTTTGGCCCGCAGAGATAGCAGCACCATGACTGCCAGCAGGGTTTGATGCAGCGTAAACTGTTGAACTCATTGCTACTGCCAGAGCAGCCGATGCAAATGTGGCTTTAGTTGTAATTTTTTTCATATTATTTCTCCTTAATATTAATTCTTAATTATGATCCTCGAGTAAGGATGTTAGGGAATAAAGATCACGAAATTGTCACAGCAACATAACAATGTAGAGCGGTGGTATTGCTTTTTGAGGCTGTGTGCCAGGAGCGTAACTGAGCCACAAACGAAATGGTCTCGTTTTTTAAAAGGGCTCGGCTCCCTTTAATTCCTTTAATTTTTTTAATTTTTTTAATTTTTTTTCGCCGACTTCAAAAAATGTGATCTGTCCATTATGATAACCATTCACCATCTTTCTGGAGGTTACTGTGAAAAGAATCATTCTGGTTTCAACAATACTGGCCATGGTCACTGCCTGCGACAAAGCACAAGACACCAACGTCACCGACGATGCAATAACGGGACCCATGAGCTTTTTCATTACCAGCACCGGTGCGGGTGATGGTGCTAATTTCGGTGGCATAGAAGGTGCCGATGAGCATTGTCAGGATCTAGCCGATGATGCAGGTGCGGGTAACAAGACCTGGCGCGCCTATCTGAGTACCACCGGAAGAGTCGATTTTAAAAATCCGGAAAATAACTCCCCTTCTGTACATGCACGCGATCGTATAGGTAAAGGCCCCTGGTTTAATGCCAAAGGTGAATTGATCGCTCGCGACGTAGAACACCTGCATAGCAATAACAACATCAATAAACAGACCGGCTTGACCGAAAAAGGTGAAATGGTAAATGGACGGGGTGATAAACCAAACAAACACGATATCCTGACCGGTTCTCGATCAGATGGCACCGCGTTCTCGCCGCATGCAAACTACACCTGTAAGAACTGGTTTAGTAACGAAGAAGGTGCCGCCGCGGTTGGGCATCATGATAAAACCGGTCCGACAGAAGATAACTGGTCCAAATCCTGGAACTTCTCACATTTCAGTAGGGGCTGTAGTCAGAAGGCACTCGAAAGCTCAGGCGGCGCCGGGTTGCTCTATTGTTTTGCGATTGATTGAAAAATAGTTGTGGGTCAGAGTAAAAATTCACAACTTTAAACACGAAGAGTTAATTTCTTAGTTTTTACTCTGACCCCATTTATTGGACCCCTTTAATTTTTATGCGTGAAGGGTTCTGCTTCTTGAGCAAAGGTAGTGACACTTTGTAAAACGGTTGCTTGGCGTGTTACTCCATACACATCATCCATTATGCCGCTCCTAATTTCTCATATTCCTTTTTCTTTTTTGCATCGTGAATGGTTTCCCATAAATCCAGTTTCATTTGCAAGTTAAGCCAATACTCAGGGGCCATATTAAATACTTTGGATAACCGAATTGCAGTGTCTGGTGTTACTGCGCGTCGTCCACGAATGATTTCGTTAATACGGCGGCGTGGCACGGCCATTTTATCTGCCAGTGTGCCCTGGTTTAATCCCGCCGGTTGCATAAATTCTTCGTCAAGAATTTCGCCGGGGGTAAAAGGTTTTCGTTCTGTCATATTCATAGTTCTATACCTCAGTGATACTGCAGCAACTGGATGTCATAGATGTGTCCTTCTTCATACCTAAACACCAACCGCCATGGGCCATTAATGGAGATTGCCCAAAGTCCTGCAAAGTCTTTTCCTTGCAACGTATGTAGGCGATTACCTGGAGGATTACGTAAATCCTCGATACAGGTTGCCGCATCCATTGAGTCGAGTTTCATCAATACACGATGTTGTAGCTTTGCTGGAACCTTGCCGCATCGGCCTTCCCGCCAACACTTCTCTAGCCCCTGATCCTTGAAGCTTCTTATCATAATGTAACATTAGACGGTACAGCGGGGCATGTCAAATTTAGGATTTAAAAAAGCCCGCATTTGCGGGCTATTTTGATTCTATTTTTTATTTTTAATATTCACTTAACGCAAAACCTCACCCGATTCACGCAACCCCATCTCGAACCCGTGATGATAAGCTTTATGCCATTCCATCACCTGCTGACCATGATATAAATCTCCGGCATCCAGTGTAAGGTGGTTAATTTCACCCGCATGGCCCCGCGCGTTTAAAAAACTCACGATACCGTTGGCATATCCCCGGTTATACCAAAGCTGAACATCTGATGGGTTTTCGGAATAATTTTCAGACTCCACATACAACTCCTCAACCAGAGCCGCTAATTTATCAATAACACTCATATTGTTTAACTCGCTCATTCATCTTGTGTGAAAGTAGGTCGAGGTCACGCTAACCCCTGTCTTCCTTTTATTGTCCATTACTTGCCGTCACGATCTTAAAGTTAATGTCGCTAACACAATGCCATGATCGGTACTTTCGCCATCACGATCGAAAATAGGATTAATCAAATGCCGGTTGTATGTATGATAAGCGCTGACCTCAAAAAGACTGTCCAGATAACTGGCATCAAATTCACACGACATTAAAATGTAATCGAGTACCGAGCCTTTACCACCAAAATAATGTGTTGGGCTACGCATTTCTTTGTTATTTTGATTTATTTCTAAATCTGCGTCATCAACTTCATTGGGGTCATAACTTTCATTGGCTTTATGAGATTGAGCAAATTGAAACAAATCCCAGACATCGTTTAAACAATACTTAGCAAGATAGGCCTCGCTGTCAATTTCAGAAACAAAACGTAAGGTGTTTGTGAGTAAATGGCTTAACACACCATCAGCCAGGGTATTATTAAAATCACCCATTAATACCATAGGGTAACCCGTCATCTCACGCCGCTCGATCATATCAATCATTAACAACGTGGCTTCACTGCCCCGCCGTATGGTTGAGCCCCAACCACCCGCCACATCGGCTTTTAAGCTTTCAATAATCGTTTGCTCTGCCGATCGTTCAGTATCTTGCGCATCAATTTCAATCATTGGACGTTTTGATTTAAAGTGCGCAACATAACAATCACAGTTGCCCGCATGCGGAACGTCAATCGTTGCCCTTAATACTTTTCGACTAAAAGAGAAGTCATCAGTCAAACCTAATGTATTTGCGAGTTCAGTGTTTGCTTTGACCGAATGAATATCAACAATAGGAAAACGAGATGCAATGGCAACAACAGGCTGCGTATAAATAAAATCATCAACCACTTCAGGTTGATCAACCACTTCAAAATAAGCATAACCTTGTGAGGCAACTAACTCTTTTAATGACTCGGCACTAAAAACCTCTTGAAACCCAATAATATCAGGCTGATATTCACGCAAGTATTCAGACACCCAACGTTGTTTTTTCTGCCATTGCTCAGGACTATAAATACGATCAAAATCATAGTAAGCATTGGGTGGCTCAAGGTAGTTAAATAAATTGAAAGTAGCAATTTTAAGCTCTGTATTTGCTACTGATACGGATTCAGTAGAATTTGATGAAGCTACAGGTGAGACTATCTGATTTATTTCTTTTTTATCTATAAAATTAATGATGATTACTCGACTATAAATTGGCGGCTAAGTATACCTCAAAATTAAGTCGTAAATTAGTAGGTTCAGAATGAACCTCATAGTTTTAACAGGCACTTCAGAATGGGAATAAACCCCATAGGCGTTTCGTTCTGTCCCACTTTATCGTCTTTTTTGATAAATTTAATGTAAGATTCATTGTTTAACTAACCTGTAACGATTACACACAGATATTTATATGCTCCCAGATATACTACTTGTCGATAACGGCTCAATTAAACCCGCTGCAACGCTTCGCTTACGCCTGCTCTCAGAACAATTAACTCAACTCTGTCGGTTGACTGTTTTACCGGTTTCTCTTGCACATGCTGACAAAATAGATCCTGCTGATATTGAAGGGTCACCTGCCCACATTTTTTCTGAATTTATGGCAAGCCGCCTTCAACAAGGCCAGAGAGATTTTATCGTTCTGCCGCTATTTTTTGGCCCGAGCAAAGCCATATCTTCAGCCATTCCTGAACAAGTACAACAACTGAAAGAAAAATTTGGCGATTTTAATCTGCATATAGCAGACACGGTTTATCCGTTACCTGCTGCAGAAATCAAGCTCATTGAATTACTCGCGTCTTTAACGCTCGACTGCATCCATACAACAGAGTTTAAAAAACCACGCTGCGTACTGGTTGATCACGGCTCTCCCTCACCTGCAGTTACGGTAATTCGTGAGCATATCACTCAAGCCTTGCAAGGCACTTTACCGGATATCAGTATTGATCAAGCCGTTATGGAACGTCGAAGTGGTAAAGAATATGACTTTAATGGTCAATTGCTGGAAGACTGGCTAAAGGTACAGACAGAAGCAGGTGCCAACGAAATAATCGTTATTCAATTATTCTTTTTACCGGGAAGACATGCCGGCCCCGGTGGCGATATCGAACAAATATGCGTTAAAGCGTTAACTGAGAATCCCAACACACGCATCGTTGCAACAGCACTGGTCAGTGAACACCCACTCATTCTTGAGATACTACGTGATAGACTGATATCAACCTTAAAATCGATACCACCTTCTGAATAATTCATATTGTTCTGTAAAGCTGATTATTATTTTTCATAATAAAATATTAAAAGGCCAGAACGCATAGCATACGTTGAGGTCATGCTGAACGAAACGCGTAGCGGTTTTATAGCGTTCTGACCCCACTTTACATAAATAAAAAAAAACCCCGCGACAAGTCGCAGGGTTTTAATAAAGTACAAATTAATTAAAGATTAAGCTTTAATGTTTGCAGCTTGTGGACCTTTTGGACCAGATTCAGTATCAAACGTTACTTGCTGACCTTCAGCCAACGAACGAAAACCTTCGCTCGCGATAGCAGAAAAGTGTGCAAAAACATCTGCACTACCATCGTCCGGAGTGATAAAACCAAAACCTTTAGCATCGTTAAACCATTTAACAGTTCCTGTAGCCATAATAAAATTACCTCAATAAAGTATAAAAAATAGTGTGTTACAAATCTTACGGAGATAATTAAC
>Ga0316207_10000404_pt1 | contig 73470 bp, 66 predicted proteins | sample 6weekpyrite_MG_FD_204943 | JGI IMG/M metagenome (GOLD analysis project Ga0316207, IMG submission 204943) | Microbial mat bacterial communities from mineral coupon in-situ incubated in ocean water Damariscotta River, Maine, United States -... | ecosystem: Environmental > Aquatic > Marine >... | reverse complement strand
ACTTGTACGAATTGTTCCCATACGGCCCAGGTAAGCAAGCTTGTAAATATGCAGGTCTGCCTAAGCCAACTGGTTGCGTATAATTACGCGAGCAAGTTAGCTTGTATTAAGAGGGGTTTTAACCCCTCTTATTACAATCATATTAGTTACATTATTTTTTGTTTTTTATTTATAAAAGGAACGGTTAGATGTCGGCATCCGTAGTCTATGCACTCGCATTCTATTTAGCCACGGCCATATTTATTATTGGTGTTGCTCGTAAGATCGTGCAATACGCAAAAACGCCTGCGCCTCTTAAAATACCTACAATGCCTGCACCTGTGACACAGGGTGGGGTTGTTGTGCGCATGCTAACTGAAGTTGTTTTATTTAATAGTTTATTCAAATCTAACAAATGGATTTGGATTTTTGGTTGGATGTTCCATCTCGCATTATTACTCGCCCTATTCCGTCACTTGCGTTATATAATTCCAGCTGACTCATTTTTAATGCCTCTTATCGGTCATCAAATTGTTCAAGCCTTTGGTAAGTATGCCGGCTTTGCAATGCTTGCTGGCTTAGCAGGCTTGTTTGCACGTCGCATCTTTGTTGACCGTGTACGTTACATTTCAAGCCCCTCTGATTACGCTATGTTATTACTTATTATGGGGATTGCGGGCACAGGCATGTTGATGGCTTTCGTTGAGCACACTGACATTGTGATGCTAAAAGAATTTATGCTTGGGTTGTTTATCTTCAACATACAACCTCTTCCAACAGATTGGTTGGTTCTCGTTCATTTAGGTTTAGTTATTGCCTTAATGATTATTTTCCCTGTCAGTAAGCTGTTGCATGCACCGGGTGTGTTCTTCAGTCCTACTCGTAATCAGGTTGATAATTCACGAGATAAACGTCATCTGGCACCTTGGGCAGCAGAATTAGAAGCTGGTCGTAAAGCTGGGGAATAAGAAAACCGTAAGGTTCTTAGAGGATAATTAAAGTGGCAGCAGCAGATTTCGAAACACCAGAATTGCAAGAGTATACCGTTGTACCTAAGTTAGAAGAAGGCACAATGGCACATAGCTCTCCTTATATCGCTAAAGAAAAACTTCAGACGCCATTAGGCTATCCTGGTGAATTAGTTGATAACTGGGAAGAAAAAGTTATTACAAAAATGGATGATCTTCGCGGAAAATACCGTGGCTTCCAGGTCTTTTTAGACAGTTGTGTTAAGTGTGGTGCTTGTACTGATAAGTGTCACTATTACCTGGGCACAAAAGATCCTAAGAACATGCCTGTTGCTCGACAAGATCTTTTACGTCAAGTTTACCGTCGTTACAGCACCTTTGCGGGCAAATTCTTTGGTGCTTTAGGCATTCCTGGTTTTGTTGGCGCAGCAGACTTAAATAAAGAAGTATTAGATGACTGGTACTCATACTTCCACCAGTGCTCGCAGTGTCGTCGTTGTTCCGTTTACTGCCCTTACGGTATTGATACAGCAGAAATCTCAATGGCTGCTCGTGAAATCATGGACACAGTTGGTCTTGGTCAAAAATACTGTAATGAAATTATTGGTAAGGCACAAACTATTGGTAATAACCTTGGTCTGCCAGAAGCGGCCCTTATTGACACTTTAGAAGGCCTTGAAGAAGAAGTTGAAGAAGATACCGGTGTTGCTGTTAAGTTCCCAATCGATCAAAAAGGTGCTGATATATTATTAGTTACCCCTTCTGCCGATTTCTTTGCAGAACCCCATGTTGACGGCTTGATTGGTTACGCAAAAGTTTTCCATGAAGCAGGCGCAAGCTGGACGATGAGTTCACATGCTTCTGAAGCCGCTAACTTTGGTATGTTTATCGGTTCATACGAAAACATGCAAAAGCTTTCTTTACGTGTTCGTAAAGCAGCACTCGATTTAGGCGTTAAGCGTATTGTCTTTGGTGAGTGTGGTCATGCATGGCGTGTTGCTTATAGCTTCTTACATACATTGGCAGGGCCTTTCGACTTTCTTGATCAAAACTACCCTATTCCGCAACACATTTGTGAATATACACATGACTTGATCGAAAAAGACGAGCTCAAATTTGATAAGTCAGAAAACGATCATATGACCTTAACCTTCCACGATTCTTGTAACGTGGCACGTGCTTCGCGCATGGGTGATAAGCCAGGTGGTCAGATGGATATTCCTCGCGCAGTCATTAAAGCGGTGTGTAACAACTACGTTGATATGCCTGTGGAGACCATCGGTGAAGCAACATTCTGTTGTGGCGGTGGCGGTGGTCTGTTAACAGACGACTTAATGGAAGTGCGCGTTAAAGGTGCACAACCACGAATGGAAGCTTATAAATCAGTTGTAGATAATAGTGGTGTAACTAACCTCGCCGCTATCTGCGCCATTTGTAAAGCTCAATTCACAAAAATTTTACCAGCATACGGTTTTGGTATGACCGACATTGTTAGTGTTCATCAGTTAGTTAGTGAGGCAATTATTCTTACTGGCTCTGACGACGATACTAGCGAAGATAGCGATACTAACGAATCAGAATAAACTTTTAATCCCTAACCGGATTCATCAGGAGAACAAACATGGCTACATCCCGTGATGACATGCAAGACCAAAAACTAACCTTCCGTAAATTTAAAGACGGTGATAAAAGAACAGGTGACTGGTCTTCACAAATCTTTAAAGAAGATACTTCGCACAAGTGTCCAACTTATGTGAACCGTACTCCACCTTGTCAGGGTTCTTGCCCTTCAGGTGAAGATATTCGTGGTTGGTTAGATATCGTTCGTGGTATCGAAAAACCTGCTGCTGACACAACAATGCAAGAGTATGCATTCCGTCGTTCAACGGCAGCGAATCCATTCCCTTCTGTTATGGGTCGTGTGTGTCCAGCTCCTTGTCAAGACGGTTGTAACCGTAACCAGGTTGAAGACTTCGTTGGTATCAACGCTGTTGAACAATTCATTGGTGACTCGGCTTTAGAAATGAAATTAAAGTTCACTTCTGGTGCAGACACAGGTAAGAAAATTGCTGTTATCGGTGGTGGTCCAGCTGGTTTAGCGGCTGCTTACCAGGCTCGTCTTAAAGGTCACGCGGTAACATTGTTTGATAACCACAAAACGCTTGGCGGCATGATGAAATACGGTATCCCTGGCTACCGTACACCACGTGACGTTCTTGACGGCGAAATTGATCGTATTATCGAAATGGGTGTTGAAGTTAAAATGGACACTTGGGTTGGTAAAGACGTTGCCGTTGCTGACTTAGAAAAAGATTATGACGCTATCCTTTGGGCTATCGGTGCTCAAGCAGGTCGTCAACTTCCAATTCCTGGTGCAGAAGAAGCTGCAAACGTATTAACAGGTGTTGATTTCCTTGAAGCATTTAACGACGGTCGTTTACAACTCGTAACAGAAAAAGTTGTTGTAATCGGTGGTGGTGATACTTCTATCGATGTGGCATCCGTTGCTCGCCGTCTAGGTCACATTACTGAAATTCATGAAAAAGATCGCCCAGAAAATATTGTTCTAGGCCACACTGCTCATGACGTTGCTTCTTCAGCAGTCCGTCAAGGTGCAGCAGTACAATTACTATCTCGTTCTTCAATTGAGAACATGCCTGCAGCACAACATGAAATTGATGATGCAGAACGTGAAGGTGTAACAATTACTGGTTGTGTAAGCCCAGTTGAAGTTATTACTGATGCAAGCGGACGTGCTACAGCACTTAAAGTTTGTAAACTTGAAGAAGATGGCAAGACACCTATCGAAGGTTCTGAATATGACATCGAACTTGACCTATTAGTATCAGCTATCGGTCAAGGTGGTAAGTTCGACGGTTTCGACGACATGGCAAATGACCGTGGTTTAATCGATGCTGACGCTCACTACCAGGTACCAGGTAAAGAAGGTCACTTCGTTTGTGGTGATATTGTTCGTCCTCACCTTTTAACAACTGCGATTGGTCAAGCATCTATTGCTGTTGAAAGTATCGAACATTACTTCGCTAAAGAAGACATGGGCAAGCGTCCAAAAGTTGATAAGCATCACTTCAACTTATTAGCAAAATTAAACGAAGCTGGTTTATCTCCAGCTGAATATGGTCATGGTACTGTTGAAGCGACTGACTCGGAGAATTTCTCTGTTCACAATTACGAAGATCGTTCAGCACATGAAATTATTTCATCTGATGATTTGTTCTTAGGTCACTTTGAATATACAGCGCGTCATGTACGCTCAGAAGATGTACCTAACTCTGAAGAAGTTTTAGGTCACTTCCAGGAACGCATGAAAGGTCTTTCTGAAGAAGAAGCGAAAGAAGAAGCCGATCGCTGCATGAGCTGTGGTATGTGTTTCGAGTGTGATAACTGTGTTATCTACTGCCCACAAGATGCTGTTTATCGTGTACCAAAGAAAGAAGCTACAATGGGTCGTTATGTAGCAACTGACTACGCTAAATGTATTGGTTGTCATATCTGTGCTGATGTTTGTCCAACAGGCTACATCGACATGGCAATGGGCGACGCGTAAGTTAATACATAATTAGTATAAGAAAAAACTGAGGATTGCTGTAAATGATGTCATTTAGACAATTTGCAAAACATCTCGTCATACTGGTAGGGCTTTCGGCCCTACCAGTATTATCAAATGCTGGCGATTTAGGCCCTGTACTTCCAAAGGCTAAAATGAAAGCATCCGATAAAACCGAGTGTGTTGAGCCCGTTGGTGATATGCGTAAAAACCATATGGAGTTTTTAAAGCATAAACGTGATTTAACCATGCGAGAAGGTGTGCGTACTAAAGAGCATAGTCTTGTTGAATGTATTGATTGTCACGTGACACCAAATGATAATGGCGAATATGCCCGCATTGGTGAAGACGGACATTTCTGTAGCAGTTGTCATAACTATGCTGCTGTTAAAGTTGATTGTTTTGATTGCCATTCAGACTTACCTGAAGGCGCATCTGCAAAAATGCACACACTAAACAAAACAAATCCTCATCATAATGATTTAGCCGCAAATGGTTCTTTGTCACAAGAAACTTTGCAGGTTTTAACTGAAGGAGACAAAAAATAATGTCCAATTCAGCGAATCATACAAATAATTACCGTCGTAAATTTTTAGCTCAATCTGCCGCTGTTGCAGGCTTAGCGATTGCGCCGGGTATCGTCTTAAACCAGGTCGCTCATGCAAAAGCAGATGCTGACAAAGCAACGGATGCAAACCGTTGGGGTATTTTAATCGATACAAATAAATGTAATAAAGGTTGTACTGATTGTGTAACCGCTTGCCAAACTGAAAATGGTTGGGGCAAAGGCGAAACACTTTCAAACAAAGAACAACAAGCACAATGGATCCGCAAAGTAACCATTACTGACAAGCAAACAGGTCATGTTCAATCATTACCATTAATGTGTCAGCACTGTGAAACTGCACCTTGTGTTGATGTTTGCCCTACTGGCGCATCAATGAAACGTGAAGATGGTATCGTTCAGGTTGATAAACACATTTGTATCGGTTGTCGTTATTGCATGATGGCTTGCCCATACAAAGCACGTTCATTTGTACATGAAAAACTTGAACTACAAAAAGCAACTGCACCACGCGGTATCGGTACCGTAGAAAGTTGTAACATGTGTGCGCATAAAGTTGATAAAGGTGAAGACCCAGCTTGTGTAACAGCTTGTAGTAAAGCTAAACATGGCGCAATGATCTTTGGTGATTTGAAAGACGCGAACAGCGCAATTTCAAAAGAATTGAAAAAAAATGGCGGCGAACAAATACGTGCTGACCTCGGTTTAAATACCGGTGTGCGCTATCAAGGCCTGTAATAATAAATACCTTTTACAAATTAGGTAAAGAGAAGTCTTCATATGAAAAAACCAGTTTTTAAACAAATTGACGGTAATACGACTAACTATTGGATGCTGCTTGCTCTACTGGGCAGTTTCGTTCTTGCAGCGGTTGGTTCACATTTTTATATGGAACATGGCGGTCATTATGTGACAGGCATGAATAATCAAATCGTATGGGGCTTGCCTCACGTATTTGCTGTATTCCTGATTGTTGCAGCGTCTGGTGCGCTAAATATTGCCTCTATCTCTTCCGTATTTGGTAAAACAGCCTATAAACCTCTTGCTCCACTATCAACATTAGTGGCCCTGGCATTACTTGCAGGTGGTTTGATGGTATTAGTACTAGATTTAGGTCGTCCAGACCGCCTTATCGTTGCGATGACGATTTATAACTTCAAATCCATTTTTGCCTGGAATATGATTTTATATAACGGTTTCTTCTTAATCGTTGGTATCTACATGTGGACTATGTTGCAACGCAACATGAATAAGTACAGCAAAATTGCTGGCTTCTCTGCATTCGTATGGCGTTTAGCACTAACAACCGGTACGGGTTCTATCTTCGGTTTCCTAGTTGCTCGTCAAGCCTACGATGCTGCGATCATGGCACCGATGTTTATTGTTATGTCTTTCTCATTTGGTTTAGCAATCTTCTTATTGATTGTTATTGCTTCATACAAATGGACTGACCGTCCACTCGGCGACGCAATGTTTAAACGCTTAAAAAATCTATTAGGTGTATTCGTTGCCGGTGTTCTTTACTTTGTTATCGCCCAACACTTAACAAATTTATACGCAACAGAGCATCATGGTGTTGAAGCTTTCATCCTTCGTGATGGTGGAATCTATACCCAGTTATTCTGGTATGGCCAAATCATCATCGGTAGCTTGATTCCTTTAGCGATTATTTATCATCCTGCTACAGCTAACTCTCGTTCAGCAATCTCTATTGCATCAATCTTCATTGTGCTTGGTGGTTTAGCTCAGATGTACGTCATCATCATTGGTGGTCAGGCATATCCATTAGAATTATTCCCAGGCAAAGAAGTATCAAGCTCTTTCTTTGATGGCATGGTTAATTCATACAGTCCTACTCTTGCAGAAGCATTATTAGGTATTGGCGGTATTGCAGTATCGCTCTTAATGGTTGCATTCGCTGTTAAAGTATTACGTTTCTTACCCGAATCATTAGCTGACGAAGCGGTTGATCCTCATCACAGCAAGTAACAAACAAACTTAATCTCTCGTAAAAGAGGGCAGATCATATGATCTGCCCTCTTTTTAACGTTTAGGCAGGTCAAAAATGCAGCGAATTTTCATCTCTGCAGCACATAAATCCTCAGGTAAAACGACACTTACGCTTGGCATCTGTGCCGCATTAAATGCACGAGGTTTGTCGGTAGCGCCTTATAAAAAAGGACCTGACTACATTGATCCTATGTGGCTATCACGCGCCTCTCAACACGACTGTCACAACTTAGATTTCCAAACCATGTCTAACGATGAAATGTTGGCTACGGTTTCTCTATATTCAAAAGATGCTGATATTTCTATAATAGAGGGCAATAAAGGCTTATTCGATGGTGTTGCAGTTGACGGCAGTAACAGCAATGCGGCTGTTGCTGAGCTAACCCAATCCCCCATCGTGCTTGTCATCGACACTCAGGGCATGACACGAGGAATCGCCCCTCTTCTACTTGGCTACCAGGCTTTTAATAAAGATATTCATATTGCTGGTGTCATATTAAATAAAGTCGGTGGCCCAAGACACGAGAAAAAGTTACGTGACGTCATCGCTCAATATACAAATATTTCTGTTGTCGGTGCTGTGCCGCGCATAAAAGAGCTCAATATTACAGAAAGACACCTTGGCTTAATTCCAAGCAATGAAGCAACTGACACCAATGATGTTATCGATAAAATTGCCAGGGTTATTGAAAAACACGTTGATCTTGATTTATTAATCAAAATTAGCGCAAACGCCGAAGCGTTGCCCCCGTCAGATTACACCATAGTAAAAGAAGAGAAACCCTTAAGTCTGAAAGTCGGCATTGCCCGCGATGCGGCCTTTGGTTTTTACTATCCGGGTGACCTGAACGCCTTTAAAGCCGAGGGTGTAGAGCTTGTCGAATTTGATACCTTACACGATAAAACATTGCCAGATGTCGATGCCCTCTTCATTGGTGGTGGATTTCCTGAAAGCTGGATGCAAGAGCTTGAAGCAAACCACAGCTTACGCCAGGAAATTAATGAGGCGATTGAGTCGGGAATGCCTGTCTATGCCGAATGTGGAGGCTTAATGTACCTATCTCGTTCAATTCACTGGCAAGGTAAAGAGGCTCAAATGGTCGGCGCTATCAATGCCGATATCGAAATGAATGAACGTCCTCAAGGCCGAGGTTATGTCTCCCTGCAACAGACAAAAAATGCGCTGTGGCCTATACATGCAAATAACACTATTTACGCTCATGAATTTCATTATTCTGCCTTTAAAGATGTGTCAGAACTCAATTCAAACTACGCTTATGACATGAAACGTGGTCATGGCATAACCGGCAAGCACGATGGTTTAATTTATAAAAATTTAATGGCCAACTACGCGCATTTGCGAGATACCAGCCAGTGCCATTGGGTATCCGCATTTGTTGAATTCATTCGACAGCATAAATCTTAATTTGATATAATTGACTAATTTAGTTGGTTATACGTTTATCTATTCATTTGGAGTTATCATGATTACAGTATCAAAAGCCGCAGCAGAACAAATTTTAGACTCAACAAAGCAAGGCGATGCCGCAGGCCTAAAACTTCGCCTGGCTGCAAATAAAAAAGAAGATGGCAGCATTCAGTATGCCATGGGATTTGAAGACCGTGATTTAGATGATGATATCTATTTTGATAGTGAAGGTGTTAAAATTGTCGTTTCAGCCAACTGTTTTGAATTGCTAAAAGGCACTGAACTGGATTTTGTAAAACTAGATGATGTTGAAGAAATGCAGTTTATTTTTAAAAATCCAAATGATCCAAGCTACAATGCTGATAGTTCAGGCACTGAGCACCACTTCTAAAGTTAAAAATGAGTTTATCAAACAAACAAGAGACTAAAAAAAATACGGCTGTAAATACTGACCTATCACAGGTACTCGACAGCCCGTTATGTACAACCGTATTTTCTCTTGCTTTTGTTATTATCCTTTTATCTATATCGGGGCTTGCATCATTATCAACCAAAAGTGATATCTTTTTATACGTCATCCCCACTTTGTTTGCTATTTCAATTTTATTAGTCGCTGTTCTATTGCGGCAAATTCGTTATAACTTTTTATTCCCTCTAAACCGCTTACGTCAATGGTCAGAAGAAATGCTGGAAGATAATCACTCCGCACGTATTTCTATAAAACATCAAGGCGAGTTTACTGACCTCTTCAAAGGCATCAATGTTCTCAGTGACCGCTTAGAAACCTTAACGTTGGACATGCAAAGCCAGGTAAGAAAACAAACCAAACATATTGAACGTAAAACACACTCTCTTGAAATTATTTATGATGTCGCGGCAAGCATCAACAACTCTCGTGACTTAGATGACTTACTTTCCCGTTTTTTACTAACACTTAAAGATGTGGTTCATGCACGTGCTGCTGTAGTTCGACTTTTAACAGACGATGACCAAATGCGTTTAGTTGCAAGCGTTGGTTTAGATGACGACCTCATGGAAAAAGAACAACTCATCCCATCCAATGAATGTCTATGCGGAATTGCCTATAAAGATGGTGATATACACTTTCAGGATAATGTCACAAAGTGCGATAAAATTATTGGTCGTAATTTTTTTGATGATCAACAAGAAGACATTGGTATGATAGCTGTGCCACTACAATACAGGGGTAAAACACTCGGCGTTTATAATCTTTTCGTCAGCAATAGAGAGTTTCATAACCAGGAAGAAATTGAAGATCTATTAACAAGTATAGGCCGCCACCTTGGCATGGCTATTGATAAAGCACGCTCCGAAGATGAAGCAAACCGCTTATCACTAATGGAAGAACGCAATCGTCTTGCGCATGAGCTCCATGATTCTTTAGCACAGACCTTAGCCAGCCTACGTTTCCAGGTACGTGTACTGGATGAAACATTACGTGGCGGTGATGAATCCGATGTATGGCATGAACTGGAAAAAATAGAAAATAATATCGATGAAGCTTACTCAGAGTTACGCGAGCTTATCACTCATTTCCGTGCTCCAATCGATAAACGCGGTTTAATACCCGCTGTTGAACACCTTATTGAACGCTTCCAATATCAAACCGATATTTCAATATTTTTACAAAAAGAATGGAATGTATTACACCTTCCAGCAACAATTGAAGTGCAAGCATTACGCATCATTCAGGAATCATTAAATAATATTCGCAAACACAGTCAGGCACACACAGTGCGTGTTATCTTACGTAGTGATACTCAGGGTGATTGCAATATACTCATTGAAGATGATGGTATAGGCATTAAAAATATTCCTAATGCAGATGTTGTATTAGATGATCACTTAGGTCTTAGCATTATGCATGAACGCGCCAAACGTATCGGTGGCACTATCAAAATTGAAAGTGAACCCAATGAAGGTACCCGAATCTTGCTCCACTTTGGGCATGCCGAGCTTCCTTCACAAAAAACAAATAAAAAACCTGTCCTTGTTGCTCCACCGACTCCGAACTTACTGCCATGAAAAACTTACGCACATTACTCATTGATGATCACACTTTATTTCGCGTTGGGCTTGAAGGCTTACTTGCTAGTCGGGGTATTGAAATTGTTGCATCCGTTGCAAGTGGTTGGGACGCTCAACGTTTAGTTGATGAACTTAATCCCGACATCATCTTATTAGACATGAGAATGCCCGGTATAAATGGCTTAGATGTTTTAAGTATGTTGCGGGCAAAGAATGAATCTCTCCCTATTGTCATGTTAACCACAAGTACTGATGAAAATGATTTATTAAAGTCATTACGCTCAGGTGCACAAGGTTACTTATTAAAAGATATGGAACCCGATGAACTGGTTTTAGCATTAAGAGATATTGTTGCAGGTAAAACTGTCGTTGCTCCCGATCTTGCACCTATTTTAGCAAAAGCTGTGCAAGGGAAATCATCGGATGACAACGAAAAAAATGACAGCCCTTTTTCAATCCTCACACCAAGAGAAACAGAAATTTTAGGTTTGTTAGCCGAAGGGCAAAGCAATAAAGCCATTGCGAGAAACTTAGGTATTTCTGATGGTACAGTTAAACTACACGTAAAAGCTATTTTACGTAAACTCAATGTACACTCCCGTGTTGAAGCAGCTGTTATGGCGGTTCAACGTGGCTTTAGCAAAGAAAAGTAAAAATTATGAAAACATTTAATGAGCTTGTTTCCGAAAGTGCAAAAAACGTTACCGAGATCCTCCCCTGGGATTTAGAAGAACGCTATGAAGAAAACCCCTCTCTTCTACTATTGGATATACGCGAACCCTATGAGTTCGAGGCCATGCACATTAAAGGTTCACTCAATGTGCCACGCGGTGTATTAGAAACAGCATGCGAATGGGACTATGAAGAAACCGTTGCTGATTTGGTACAAGCACGAGACAAAGAAATTGTCGTTGCTTGCCGTTCTGGTAACCGCAGTATTTTTGTTTGTGAAATTATGCAACAAATGGGATATACAAATGTTGTATCACTAAAAACAGGCTTACGTGGTTGGAGTGACTATGATCAACCTCTATTTGATAAAAATGAAAAAGAAGTGGATGAAGATGCCGCGATAGATTATTTCACAGCAACTATTCGTGATGATCAAAAAGCACCTGAATAAGGTTTTAATATAGATCAGGCTTCTGACACTATTTTAATCGTAGCGTTTATATTTAATGAACCGCTGCGCGTTTCGTCAGTATTACCTTAACCTGCTCCGCACGTTCTGGCATCGTTAAAACTTTTTGACTTTAGTCGTACCGCTTACGATCTTTACGTTTACCCTTCGGGCTCGCTTGTTGAACAATAACGCCCTCTAATGCTTCAAAAGCAATCTCTCTTTTTTCATGCTTATAGGCTTCATTCAGAGGCGTTATAAAATACTTATCATTCTCGATTAACAACTGGCGAAAGATATAACCATTTTCAACCGATGCCATCACGTAGCATTCGTGAGTCACTGTTGCAGATGCATCAACAATAATAATACAGTCTTTTTTGAATTCAGGTTCCATTGAGTCATCAAGAACCTGCAAAGCAAAGGGCTCAGTACCTGAACAACTGCTTTCCATTAATTCACGTTTCATATCTGGCGTAAAGTTAACTTTTGTTTGATTCATGCTAAAAATCTCATTCTCAATGGGAGCGCTATTATAGTGTTTTTCAGGGCCAAACAATATAATTTATCGCAATATTTCAACAGTTATCCCTACGCAACCAAGGTTTTAGACCTCATTTTCATCCGATTCTTGCAACTGCAATGCCCACATATCTGCATAGACACCATTTTTAGTGAGTAAAACACTGTGTGTCCCCTGTTCCACGATTCTTCCCTTATCCATCACCAAAATTTCATCTGAATCGGTAATGGTCGATAAACGGTGGGCGATGACCAGCGTTGTATGTGTTTGAGCCACCGTGCTGAGTGCTTCGAGAATCATTTTTTCTGATTTTGAATCTAATGACGAGGTTGCTTCGTCAAAGATGAGGATCGGTGAACCTTTTAAAATAACCCGAGCGATTGCCAAACGCTGTTTTTCGCCACCGGAGAGTTTTAAACCCCGTTCGCCAACTGCCGTGTCATAACCTTCAGGTAAGCTTTCAATAAAGTCATGAATATTGGCTAATTTCGCGGCATGAACAATGTCATCTTTTGTTGCTCCCGGTTTTGCGTATTCAATGTTATATAAAATTGATTCATTAAAAAGCACTGTATCTTGCGGAACAATACCGACTGCCTGACGCAAACTTGCCTGCGTCACGTCAGCAATATTTTGCCCGTCATAAAATATATTTCCACTTGAAACATCATAGAAGCGAAACAGCAAGCGCGCTAAAGTTGATTTTCCTGATCCCGAATGCCCAACAATGGCCAACTTCTGTCCCGGCTTAACGGTAAACGAGACATCATGCAAAATTTTTCTGTCTTCATTATAAGAAAAATCAACATGTTCAAATCGTATTTCACCTTTATCATGCTTAAGCTCTTTAGCATTCTTATTATCTTTAATCTCAAGATTTTCATCGAGTAAATTAAACACCATATCCATATCTGCAAGCGTATGTTTTAACATACGGTATATAATGCCCAGGAAACTTAACGGCATAAAAAGTTGCAGCATCATGGTATTAATTAAAACAAGATCACCTAAGGTCATCTTGCCATCAATAACACCCTGCCCTGCATAAATCATAATAAAGGTTAAGCCGACAGCAATAATGGCGCCCTGGCCAAAATTTAAAATTGACATAGACGTTTGACTGGTAACCGCTGCATTTTCCCAACTCGACAAGGTTTTGTCATAGCGGTTTACTTCAAAATTTTCATTATTGAAATACTTAACCGTTTCATAGTTAATTAAACTATCGACTGCCTGGCCATTTGATTCCGAATCCAGCGCATTCATCTTATGTCTAAAATGCATACGCCATTCGGTCACCATTAAAGTAAAGCCAATATATATACCCACCGTCGTAAAAGTAATTAAAGCGAACTTTGCTTCGTATTGCCCCAATAAAATAAAAGCAACCAATATAAATTCTGCGAAGGTTGGAACAATATTAAACACCAGGTAATTTAAAATTTGACTGATACTGCTGGTACCGCGTTCGAGATCACGCACCACATTACCCGTACGTCTTTCTAAGTGATAGCGTAAAGAGAGTTTATGTAAATGAGATAACACTTTATTAGAAAGACGGCGCATGGCGCGATAACGTACGCGTGCAAAAACTGCATCACGCACCTCATTAAAAAGTGACCCCGATAAGCGCGCAGCACCATAGAGTATGAATAAAGCAATCGGTATAACAATGGCACTTTTGTCTGGTGTATCTAAGATATCGATAATTTCTTTGAAGATGAGCGGGATACCGACTATCGCCACTTTTGACAAAATAAGGCTCAATAAAGCAATTAATACACGCCCCTTATATTCCCAAATATAAGGAAATATCCGCTTAAGATTACGAATATCCTTTCTGCCGCCTTCCGGCGCACTGGTATATAGGAACTGGCTCATATTGTCCTCAATAAGGTATAAAACGACTACGGAAGTATAGAAAAGTTAGCTATATTCTATGTTTATTATTACATGTTAAACTAAATTATTCTTAAAGTAAGCGTTAATTAAACCAAGGCCAGCAGCATGCGTGCGAGTAAAATCTTCATCACAAACACCCTATTATCCATAGCAATGCTGGGGCTACTTGCAGGCTGTGATGACAAACCTACTGCACGCAAACATAAAGAGAAAATAGCGAATGTCCACGTTACCAAAGTTGTTCGACAAGGGCTGACTGAACAACAGCTTGTCACAGGAACTATCGAAGCTTTGAGCACTGTGCGCATTTATAACCAGGAATCAGGAAGAATTCAAAAACTCCCCTTTTATCCCGGAGATAAAGTCGAGAAGAATCAACTAATCACAGTTTTAGACGATGCAATACTCATTCGAGAATTTGAAAAGGCACGCGCACAACATCGTCAAGCAAAGTTAGACCTAAAAAGGCTAAAACGACTGATCCCGCGCAAGCTTGCTTCTAATGAGCAACTCACACGCACTGAAACCTTAGTTGAACAAGCCCGGGCTGAAGAAAATTTATTTAAGACACGCTTATCCTATTCAAAAATTCATGCGCCTATGTCGGGTGTTATCACCCAACGACTTCCTGAAGTGGGTGATATTGTTCCCTTGCACAGCCATCTACTCACTATTGCTGATGTCAGCCAATTAAAGGTCACGCTTTCCCTTTCTGAACTAACAATAAGTCAACTGCAAGAAAATATGGCCGTTTCTATTCGTATTGATGCACTAGGCGACACACAATTTAATGGCAAAATTTTACGCATTCACCCAACCATCGACACTGCGTCACGCCAGGGTACTGTCGAAATCATATTTGATGAAGTTCCTCCGGGTGCTATCCCCGGTCAACTTTGCCGTGTTGAAATCAATACCACTACGGCACCCCGTTTGGTCATTCCTATCACAGCGATACAGAATGACAGTATTGGCGAGTACGTATACCGTGTTAACCCGGAAAATAAAATTAAGCTCGTTCGTATTCAAACTGGCATTCAAGTAAATGAATGGGTTGAAATTATCTCGGGCTTAAACCTCAATAACACTATTGTCACTAAAGGGTTTCAAGGTTTAGCTAAGGCGAAAAAAGTTAAAATCATCGATAACTCAAAAAACAAGAAAAATAATAACTAATGGATAACAGAAAGTACCGCACAGGTGGTTTAGCATCCTGGTCTGCACGCAGACCAATCAGTGTACTCATGCTTTCATTGACCGTGTTAATGCTCGGTTTTTTTTCTCTCGATGAACTTCGTATTAACCTACTCCCCCATTTAATCTACCCTGAAGTACGTGTACGAATTTTTGATGCCAATGTACCTACCGTTATCATGGAAGATAAGGTAACGCGTCAGGTAGAAGAACAACTTGCCATAACCGATGGCGCAACATCCATTCAATCCAGTACTAGCGAAGGCAGAATGTCTCTCGACCTTGGGTTTCCTTATGGTACAGATATTAATGATGCTTTAAGAGATGCCAGTACACGGCTCGATAGAGCAAAACGTTTCTTACCTGACACAATTAGTCCACCCGTCATCTATAAGCGTGATCCACAACAAATTCCTATTATGGAATATGCTGTCAGCTCAAACAAACGAAGCACCGTCGAATTAAGAGACTGGGTGGACTACGAACTTCGTAATTGGCTCATTAACTTAACTGGCGTAGCTTCTGCTGAAGTCGGTGGAGGAACGGTTAGAGAATATCAAGTTGTACTGGATCAAGAGAAGCTCGCACGCTTAGGGTTAAATTACAGTGATGTTGTGTCAAAGATCCAGGCTGAAAATCAAGACATCCCCGGTGGAAGATTATTAGCATACAAAAAAGAAATCAGCGTACGTACTGAGGGGCGTTTTAAGACAATTGCGGACTTAAAACAGCTCATCATTAAACGTATACAAAAGAAAGATCAAAGCTTACAGCTTATTAAACTCACTGACATTGCGCGTGTCATTGATAGCCATGCAGAAGAACGCTTACGCATACGCTTAAACAAAGAATCGGGTATAAAACTGTCAATTCAAAAACAACCTCAAGCGAATACCGTTGAAGTGGTTGAAATTGTACAGCGCCAAATTAAAAAGCTACAAACCGAGAACATTATTCCAGATGATATCAGTATCAGCGTTGTAGACGACCAATCTGTTTTTGTAAAACATGCCATTAACAACGCAACCCTCGCCGTTGTTTCCGGTGCAATACTCGCCATGATCGTGGTTTATTTATTCCTGGGTCATTTAGGCCGCACCCTTGTTATTGGTACCGCGATACCTTTAGCGATATTTTCTACTTTTATCATTATGGCCCTGGGTGAGCTCTCATTAAACATAATGACCCTGGGTGGAATTGCATTAGGTGTTGGCTTATTAGTCGACAACACCATTATTATGTTAGAGAACATAAATCGACACCAACATAGCGAGAAAAATAAAATCAAGGCGGCAACAAATGCCGCGGCAGAAATCACCAGCGCAATGGTTGCCTCAACCAGCACTAACTTAGCTGCCATTTTCCCATTTTTATTTATTGGCGGTTTAGTCGGCTTACTTTTTAATGAACTGATATATACCCTGTCAGCAGCGATGTTAACCTCCTTGCTCGTCGCAACCACAATCGTTCCCGCTCTAAGCACACGCATTGGTGAAGCAAAAGCATCATTCGTACAGAAAAAAGTAGAGGCATGGTTAAATATTTTAAGAAATACTTACCTGCGCTTTTTGAAATATATATTAAAGTCACCTCGTATCTTTGTAATCACACTGATTATTTTACTAATCTCATCGATTGGATTATTTACCACACTAAAAGATCGATTTCTTCCTCAAGTCGACGAAGGACTCATCCGTGTCTCAGTTCGAACCGATGCAGGCACCCAGCTAGAAGACATGGATACTGCCGTTAAAAAACTGGAAAACTTTTTCTTAAAGCAAAAAGAAGTCGACAAAGTTTTTACCACATCGGGTGGTTTTGTATTTGGTCGTTTTCAAAGGGAATCAAGTCGATATAGCAGTTTAAAAGTCCAATTACTGACCTCATCCAAACGAGTAATATCAACGGATGACTTTGTGCGCAAAATGCGCAAACAAATTCGAAAACTTAATTTAGTCGGAATGAATGTTTGGCTACGAGTACAAGGTGTACGAGGTATTCGTATTGGCCGAGGAAGCGACGACTTCAATATTCGTATTCAAGGACCTGACGTAAATGTATTAAAAGATCTTGGTACCGAGCTCGTCACAAAATTAAAAACCATTAAAGACTTCAGAAACATATCTCACAACTACGAAGACTTTTCCGATGAGCTCGCAGTAAAAATTGACCGTGTCCGTGCTGCCAGCCTTGGTATAAGCATCGAAGATATTGGACAGGCCGTTAGGCTCGCAATGAGTGGTTTAGTTGTCTCAGGCATTTTAGAAGGTGATAAAGAACACAACATCTTGTTGAAGCTACCTAAAAGCACAACAAACAGTAAACAACGTTTAAGTAATATCGTAATTAGTGTCGTAAATGATAAAATTATCCGCTTAAAAGATCTTGCTACATTAAAACTACAACAAACGCCATCCCGGATAAAACGTGATAACCAGCGTCGTGTAGTAGAAATTAGTGCATCGATAAACCCAAACTCATCATTATCTGATATTGAAAACAAGGTCACTCAACAACTTGATACTTTCAATATTCCAAATGGCTACACTTTATTCGAGAGTGATACCTTTGTTGCCAAACATGAAAGTGAATATAAAACGTTTATTCTTATTGGCCTGGCCCTCTTCTTAGTCTTTGTGGTTATGGCAATTCAGTATGAATCCCTGGTTAATCCTTTTGTCATACTCCTAGGTGTTCCTTTTATGTTTATTGGTACAACTATTGGGCTTAAGCTTTTTGGTCTAACCGTTACCATGCCTGTGTGGTTAGGTATTATCATGTTATCGGGCATAGTTGTGAATAATGCTATTGTACTGGTTGAACAAATTGAGCACGCTAGAAGAAAACTTAAAGATACAAATAACAACAGTATTCATGATGCAATTATACTTGCTGCTCATTTAAGGTTTAGACCAATACTCATGACCACATTAACTACAGTTATTGGCATGCTACCGTTGGCTATTGGTCTTGGAGAAGGATCAGAAATGTTACAACCACTTGCGATAGTAATTGTCTTTGGTTTGAGCTTTTCAATTTTAGTTAGCTTAGTATTGATACCCATTATTTATTCAACAACACATAAATTACTACTTCGCTAATTTTTATGAATATGGCCATATAAAATAAAGTGACTGAAGTTAATCTAAAAAGATACCGATTAGTAAAAACATGATAGCCTATAACAATATCTAATATTTATACTTAGAAACAATTTAGCGTTTTTAATATTCCCACACTATTAATACGCCGTTAATTATATTAACTACTAATATAGCTATTATATTTCAGATAAAAGAATTTTAAATATGATTGATTTTGTGGCTCCCAGTAAAAAGTTGTCTCTTCAAACTGGCATTATTTTAAGTTTATTGGTTTTAAGTTTATGGTTCTTTCTTGATAGCCAGAGAAACAATAATCTAAAAAAATTAACCCAGATAAGAGCTAATGAAATTTCTTCACATATTCGAGCGGATATTCAATCGCGTATTCCTGCTATAGAAAGAATTGCGTTTCGGTGGGAAAATCGAGGGGGAACACCTAAAACCGAGTTTCTTCAAGATGCAAACGCTTATATAGATGACTTGCCCGGACTTCATGCTTTAGGCTGGGTTGATAAAACATTCCATGTCCGCTGGATAGCTCCGCTCAAAGGGAATGAAAAAGCAGTTAACCTAAATCTCGCCTTCGAGAAGAATAGACGTATTACTCTTGAGAATGCCCGAGATATGAAAAAAACAACAATGACTCCTCCTATCAATCTTATACAAGGAGATATAGGAATCATAATATATACTCCTATATTTATTAATAATGAATTTGAAGGGTTTATATCTGCTGTTTTTAAAATTGAACCTTGGTTGAATTTTGTTTTTAGTAATATGGCCACAAAGATAAAGGATCAGTTTGGAGTGAATGTAAATATTAATAATAAGCAAGTGTACAATCATTTTCATAAAGAGAAACAATTCGTTACCTTAAAATCTACATCTAACGTACATATTGTTGATAAGGTTATATCAGTACAAATAATACCAACTAAATTGTTCGTGAATAAACAAAGGACATACATACCTGAAGTAGTTACGATTTCAGGTTTATTTTTGTCTATCCTAATCTCTGTTATGGTTTTCTTATTGCAAAAAACAAAACTCGCAACTCATACAGCTGAAGAAGCAAATAAAGCAAAATCACAATTCTTATCTTCTATGAGCCATGAGTTACGTACACCAATGAATGTCATTCTTGGTTTTTCTGAACTTATTGAATTAGATGAAACCGATAATGAAAAGAAAGAAAATATTAAACAAGTTATTATAGCGGGAAAACATTTGCTAGAATTAATAAATGAAGTTTTGGATTTATCAAAAATTGAATCTGGTAATATTGAATTTATTATTGAAAATCATAGTCTAAATAAAATCATTAAAAACTCGATAGCGATGATTAAACCTCTTGCAGATAAAAATAACATTCAAGTAAAAAATTTAACCAGTGCTCTACCTAATGTTACTATCGCTACTGATGACATGCGTTTTAAGCAGATTTTATTAAATATTCTAACTAATGCTATTAAATATAATAGTAAAAATGGCATCGTTAAAATTGACTATTCACTCAAGAATAAAAAGCTCCTTATTCTTTCTATTACTGATACAGGCAAGGGTTTATCGCCCGAACAACAAAGCAATTTATTCAAACCATTTGAGCGGTTTGGAAAAGAATACACCAGGATTGAAGGTACGGGATTAGGCTTAGCCATATCTAAAGAGTTGCTAGAATTAATGGGAGGTAAAATGGGAGTAGAAAGCAATCCGGGAAAAGGAAGTCGCTTCTGGCTTGAAATTCCAATAGTATAACTACCCGTTACTGGCAAGACGACTTTGGGATAAACTCACCATATTTCGTCTAAATGCACTGTAAGATAAAATTCCAGACTCAAATTAAATTTCTACTACACCTTATAGTAAAAATAGAGTTATTCTATTCCTTCAGGCACAAACCAGTTTAACTTGTCATGCAACTTAACAACCTCGCCTACGATAATTAACGTTGGCGCTTTGACATTATTCTTTTCAACAATCTCATGCAGTGTAGTTAAGTCACCAATATGAACTTTTTGTTCCTGGGTTGTGCCCTTTTCCACTAATGCTGCAGGCGTTGAGCTTGATAAACCGTGATCGATAAGTTCTTTACAAAGTTCTCTTACTGTTTGCAGTCCCATATAGAACACAACGGTCTGGTTAGGTTGCGCAACGGCATCCCAATTTAAGTCTGTTGTGCCATCTTTTAAGTGCCCGGTAACAAACATACATGATTGAACATAATCGCGATGAGTTAATGGAATACCTGCATATGATGAACAACCAGCAGCAGCGGTGATACCCGGAACAACCTGGAAACCAACGTTTTCTTCTGTCAGAGTTTCAATTTCTTCACCACCACGACCAAAGATAAACGGATCACCACCTTTTAAGCGTAAAACTTTTTTACCTTCTTTTGCTAAACGTACTAATAAAGCATTAATACCTTCTTGTGGCAAAGTATGCTTGTTACGTTCTTTGCCTGCATAAATCATTTCAGCATCACGACGAACAAGATCTAACACACCTTGAGAAACCAAACGGTCATAAACAACAACATCAGCTTGTTGCATTAGTCGTAATGCTCTAAACGTTAACAGATCAGGATCACCAGGTCCTGCACCGACTAAATATACTTCGCCACGCTCTGCTGGCGCTTCGGCATTTTTTACTGCTTCTTCTAATAACTCTTTTGCAAGTTTATCTTTTCCTGCAATTAAATTTTCTGCAACAGGCCCTTCGACAATATGTTCCCAGAAAGTACGAATATCATCCGTGTTTGAGAATTTTGCTTTGACTTTTTCGCGAAACGATTCCAATAAGGTCGCTAAACGACCATAAGATGATGGAATAAACGTTTCTAAACGAGAGCGTAATAAACGCGCTAATACGGGAGATGCACCACCCGTTGAAATCGCAATTTGTACCGGGTTTCTATCAATAATCGAGGGCACAATAAAACTGCAAAGCTCTGGCGCATCGACCACATTTACAGGTATGTTTTTGGATTTTGCCAGTTCTGAAACATGTACATTCACCTTTTCATCGTCTGTAGCAGCAATAATCACTTTGCAGCTATCAATATCAGTATCTTCAAAATCTCGGTCTATGTGGATAATTTCACCTTCATCTTTGCGAATAGAGAGATCCTGGCATAATTCTGGGGATATAACGGATACCTTGGCACCTGCCCGTAACAGCGTAAAAACCTTACGTGAAGCGACATTGCCGCCACCAATAACCAGGCAGTTTTCGCCTTGTACGTTCATGAAAATAGGTAAAAAATCCACGGTATATCCTCGAAATCACAGTTTGTAGAAACGCGTATGATACCTATCCTTTTTCGCTACGTCTTTAGCAAATAAGTAATATATCCCTACTATTTGAATGTTAATGTAACTTTTCAAAATACGACTATACTGAAAGACATACCTCATTACTCCAGTATTCTCTGGAAAGGAGAGCCATCATGAAACGTCGTTTATATTTCCTCTTACCTGATGTCAACAGTACAAAAACTGTCCACAACGAACTTCTTCTTGCTCGTATCGAAGAGCGTCACATGCATATTTTAGCCCGAGATGATATTTCTCTTAAGGGCTTACCTGAAGCGTCTTTTTTAGAGAAAAGTGACCTCATTCACGGCTTACAACTTGGTTTCGTTCTCGGCGGCTTTATTGGTACTGTCCTGGCAACAACCTCTTTATTCATGGGGATGATTGTTCCTGGCTGGGAAACTATCTCTATGGGCGGCATCATTGCAGGTGGCGCATTTTTAGGTTCATGGACATCGAGTATGGTTGCTATCAATGTACAAAACACGCATTTAAAAGAATTTATGAAAGATGTAAATGCCGGACAGATTCTTTATATGGTTGATGTCCCCGTACACCGGGTTGATGAAATTACGGAGCTGGTTCACTCGCATCACCCTGAAGCAAAAATGCGCGGCATCGATCAAACCATTCCGGCATTCCCTTAAGGATTATTTAACTTAAAATACACATCTTAAAACGACATGGATAGGTTATTTTAAGATGTGATAATTTTAATATTCTACTTAATTAAAGCGTCTATCGAAAAACCTTCTTGCTCTAGAATTTCACGTAACTTACGTAGCGCTTCTATTTGAATTTGTCGTACTCGTTCACGGGTTACACCAATATTGTTGCCAACTTCTTCGAGTGTTGAGACATCATAACCGTGCAAACCAAAACGTCTTGCAACGACTTCACATTGTTTTTCAGTTAACTGGCTTAACCAATTTTCTATATTATGTTTTACATCATCGTCTTGTAACAACATAACCGGATCAATATTACTTTCATCCGGAATTGCATCAAGCAATGAAGAGTCCGAATCTTGCCCCAGGGGACTATCAACTGAAGCTGTACGCTCATTTAAACCCAACATTCGTTTTACATCTTTGATGGGCCTATCCACCATTTCTGCAATTTCTTCCGGGCTGGGTTCGTGATCGAGAGTTTGTGCAAGGTGTCTTGCAGCACGCAAATATATATTGATTTCTTTAACAACATGAATGGGTAAACGAATCGTTCTGGTTTGATTCATTATACCGCGCTCTATCGTTTGGCGAATCCACCATGTTGCATAGGTTGAAAAACGGAAACCTCGTTCCGGATCAAATTTTTCAACTGCGCGAATTAAACCTAAATTACCTTCTTCAATTAAATCCAGTAAAGCTAAACCACGGTTAAGGTAACGACGGGAAATTTTAACAACCAGGCGAAGGTTGCTTTCAATCATTTTTTTACGGGAAGCTTCACAACCTTTTAAAAGTTTGCGCGAATAATAAACTTCTTCTTCTGCGGTAAGTAAGGGAGAAAAGCCTATTTCATTTAAGTAGAGACGCGTCGCATCTAATTGACTTGCAGGAACGGTACCCGCTGAATATTTTTTATCTTCATCAGCTTCTTTTTCAACAACTTCGTCTTCGGCATCATCTTCATCAAGTAATAAAACATCTTCTGATTCAGGATTTTCATCACTTTCAATCTGAGTTTCTTTTTTCTTACTTTGTTGCGCCATACTTCTTTTACAACCCTGTATTTCTAGTTAGCGTCGTGCCGGTAAATACCCCAATGGATTAACCGGTTTGCCATTACGACGAATTTCAAAGTGCAACTTCGCTTTATTCGAATTTGTATTACTCATATCGGCAAGCCTTTGCCCTAACTTTACTTTTTCTTTCTCTTTTACGACCACATGTTCAGTGTGGGCATAAGCGCTAAAATAGCTCTCATTATGTTTAAGAATAATCAGGTGACCATATCCGCGCAAACCACTACCGCTATACACCACTCTACCAGCGGCTGCAGCCTTTATAGGTTGCCCTTTTTTCCCTTTTATATCAATACCTCGACGTCCGGGATCACTCAATAAAAATGTACTAACGATTTCCCCCTTTGTTGGCCATGACCACTTTAATTTACTCGGATATTTGGGTGTTTTTGAGGCGGCTTTCCGAGCCCATGATGACGTTGAAGTAGATTTAGACTTTTGGGTATTCTTTTTTGAATCACTACGAATAGGGATAACACGGAGTTTTTGTTTTGGATAAATCGTATAAGGCTTTGAAATTTTATTCCAGCGGGCAACATCTTTTGGATCTCGACCGTATTGAAAAGCAATAGAATAAAGTGTTTCGCCTGCTTTGACTCGGTGGTGCGTAGAACTGCTGTACGAACCAGAACCCTTGTATGATTTATATTTTGCGAAGCGCATGCAACCTGAGTTAAGAACAAGCACTATAACCAACAAAAATAGCTTGTAATGAATAGGTCGCATGATCAGTTCGCAGTTATATCAACTTATATATGACGTAAGCAATACCGGCCAGAATAACGATGCTCCAACCAATAATATCCATGTATTTTCTTATTTTAGTTTCCATTAATTCTCCACCCCAAAGCATTAACCCCGAGACAGCGTAAAAACGTGCACCCCTGGCAACAATTGAAATAAGAATAAAAGGCAACAATGCCATACTTAAGGCGCCGGCGGTTACGGTAAATAGTTTATACGGTATTGGTGAAAAACCGGCAATAAAAACAATCCAGATGCCCCACTCCTCAAACCATAAAATAATATGTTGATATCGTTCCCAGTAACCAACAGCACGTATCCACGGTTCCAATACATCCATAGCATAATAACCAAAAAAATAACCAGTCACACCACCGAGAACAGAAAAGAGTGTTGCAATAAACGCAAAGTGCCAGGCTTTATCTGGCTTTGCCAACGACATCGGCGCCAACATAATATCAACCGGTACAGGGAAAAAAGATGACTCGGCATAACTCATAGCCGCAAGGTAACGCGGTGCAAATTTATGTTTTGACCATTCTAAAGCGAGGTCATACAACTTTGTAAACATGCGCAAGATTACTTCTCCCTAACCAATGGCACAAAACTGACCATATCTAAATCTGTTCTATTTAATGTATCACCGTTGCGCTCTATAACACTAAGGCGTTGCTGTGAGCTTGAACCATGTGGAATTATAAGACGCCCACCATCCGCTAATTGCTCAATTAACTCATGCGGAATTTCTTCTGGTGCCGCTGTTGCAATAATGACATCAAAAGGCGCGTATTGTGGCCACCCCCAGCTTCCGTCACTCAGTGAGTAACGTATATTTTTCAAAGCCAGGGCCTTGTGGCGTTGCTTGGCTTGCTCTAAAAGCGGTGCGATTCGCTCAACCGTAAACACCTCCTCAACAAAAGGAGCAAGAACGGCCGTTTGATATCCTGATCCTGTCCCCACTTCAAGCACACGCTTTAATGAGCCACTCGATATTACGAGCTCGGTCATTCTGGCAACGATATAAGGTTGAGAAATCGTTTGCCCATGACCAATAGGCAAAGCCGTATCTTCATATGCCCGGCTCGCTAAAGCCTCATCTACAAAAATGTGCCGCGGTATTTGGCTCATGACCTGAAGCACATTCTCGTTCTCAATTCCCTCTTCACGCAAACGTTGGATCAAACGATCTCGTGTACGTTGTGAGGTCATGCCAATTCCTTTTAAGTCATAATTCATGATTGTTGTAACCAGTCGGCAAGCCCATCACACGCTTCATGCCTTGTTAAATCAACCTGTAAGGGCGTTACTGAAACGTAGCCATTTTTAAGGGCGTAAAAATCGGTGCCTTCTCCAGCGTCTTGTTCAGCGCCCGGTGGCCCAACCCAGTAGATATTTCGCCCACGTGGATCTTGCTCTTTAATCACTGGTTCAGCCTTATGCCGGTGGCCTAAGCGGGTAGATTGAATACCTTTAACTTCATCCCAAGGACAGTCAGGGACATTTACATTGAGAATGGTATTTGCTGGAAAAGGCGCATGTTCGAGACGCTTTATGAGAAAGCGGGCGACTTGAACGGCCGTGTCATAGTGCATTAGTGGCGCATTATCAGCATTACTTGCCAGGGAAATAGCGATTGAAGGCAAACCAAGAAAACGACCTTCCATGGCCGCTGCAACCGTGCCAGAATACAGCACATCGTCGCCCATATTAGCACCGGCATTAATCCCTGAAATCACCATATCGGGCTCATTTTCGAGCAATCCAGTAATGGCTAAATGAACACAGTCTGTCGGCGTGCCATTGACTCGAATAACATTTTCACTAATTTTCTTTGCCCGGATAGGACTATCAAGTGTCAGAGAATTACTAGCACCACTGCGGTCCCGATCCGGAGCCACAAGAACCAGCGAAGCCATGTCGTCCAAGCCTGTTTTTAATGCCTGTATTCCCGGTGCTTCAACACCGTCATCATTACTAATTAAAATCTGCATACTTCCCACAATAATAAATACGATTTTCTAAAATCACCGTGCTTAATGGTACACTAAGCACTTAATTAGCCATAGCATGAATAGACTATGACCCACAAAAAACCGATAACAAACAACAACATCAGCGAGGAAGAACGCCAATCTTTTCTGGATGAAATGTCTGGTGTGCGGCCATTAGTATCTGAAAAACGAATAGAAACGGTTAAAAGCAAGCCCACCCCTAAACCTCTACAAGCAAAAGAATTTTCAGAGACCGAAGAACACGCTAATGACAATATGATGTCTGATCCCGTTAGTTTACGTGACGCGGCTGTTGATGATGTACTATTTTTTGCGCGTGCAGGTATACAACAAAAAGTTCAGAAAAAATTACGCCGCGGCGAATTGCCGATTGAAGAAGAGTTGGATTTGCATGGTTACACCGTAAACGAAGCAAAAATAGCCATTCAAGACTTTTTATATGAATGTAAAAGACAACATATCCGTTATATTCGCATTATCCATGGCAAAGGTTACCGCTCAGAACTAAAAATCCCCGTTTTGAAAACGCATGTTGCTTACTGGCTACCTCAGCTAAGTGATGTGCTCGCATTTTCGTCTGCACGTGCTAATGATGGCGGAACGGGCGCTATTTATGTTATTTTAAAATCATCAAAAAAATAAAAGAAAAAATAAAATGACAAAAAAAGATACTACACAACGCTCTTACATGGCGCTTGCACCATTAAGCTCACTTGCAGGAATTTTTATAAACCCTTTTGCCAGTACCATAGCCCCCTTTATACTCTTTTTTGTTTTTCGCAACAGTCGCCCTGCAGTTAGTAAAGTTGCACTTCAAACTGCCGACTTAGCCTTTAGTATTCAACTTTGGATTATGCTCATTAGCCTGGTATTAATGCTTGGAATTTCACTCGACTGGGTACATGTAAATGATGCAAAACAAATAATGGGACAGGCCACTTCAGTCATTTTAATTTTATTCGTTGTATCGCTTCTATTTGCTGTTTATCAGGCACTTAATTCAAGAGGTTGCACACATATTTTCTCATTTAAAATCGCAGAGCGCGTTTTTAATTTGGTCAACTCTCGTGATAAAGAAAAGAAAGAAGGAAAATAACTTTAAGATAAAAAATCACTTAAACGTGCATTGTCATTTTCAGATATCGTAGGCAACATTGCCAAAAATAGCTCTGCGGTTGCAATAGCATCTAATAAAGCATTATGCGCTTTATAAGGTGGTAATTTATACGTTTTTCGAAGGTTAAATAAGCGTAACTCCGTTGGCTTATAGGAACGACCTTGACGATCAAAACTACGTTTAGCCAAAACCTGTGTGTCAATAACGCGCATAACAAAATCTGTTTGATAGAGTTTTTGACATACCTCATTAATAAACCCTTGTTCAATATTCGAATTGTGTACCAGAACAACCTTCCCTTTTAATTGTTTAAGTAACTCTGCTATGGCATCTTCAATAGTCATTCCTGCAGCATTTTCATCATCCGTTATATTATGTATAACAACACTTTTTTCAGGAAGCTCTTTATTTGTTTTAATAATTTTATGCCAACAAGTATTGAGCTTAATACCAAGCCCAGATATTTGAACCAGACCTATACTGACTATCCTGTCTTTTTTTGAATCTAATCCAGTTGTTTCAATATCTAAAGAAATCATCTCTGTTTCTTTAATCAGTTTTCGTCTACTGCAATAAGGTTGTTGCAGATAATTCCTCATCACTTCAGACTGCGTTTTTTTTAACCAGTATTTGCGAGCGTAGTTTTTTCCAAAGAGATTATGCAACATAATTTATATTACGAAATTCGACTTTCAAAAAAATGCTGCATGGTTTTAATAATATCAAACGAATCTTTCAAGTGACTTTTTTCTAATCCTGACAGCTCTTCAATTGGTAAAAAATTATCAGCAGCAACACCTTTTCGAATTTGTTCGGCTTGATGGCGGATACGCAATGATGAAATAAATTCAAGCGCATCAATTAAGTTTCCGTGCATTTCAGCGCTTAAGCCTTTACATTCTAAGGCCGCATTCAATCTTTCAACAGTGTTTGTTTCTTTCAGGCCATGTTTAAGTGCAACAACCCGGGCAATATCAACAATAGGGACAATACCACGGTGTTTAACGTTTAGTGCATTTTTATGTTGATCATTTTGTACCATTAAAAAATTCCTAAAAAAGCCCAGTGGCGGCTTATGAGTTAACGCATTAGCAATCATATGAGAAATAAACAGCTGGTTTTTCTTCGTCTTGCTAAGCATTTTACTTTGTAATTCATCAAACAAAGAGGTATCACCATAAACGGGACGCAGATCAAAAAATATACTCGAAAGCATCAATGATTTAGGTTCCGGTTCGAATATCCACTTTGAAAAATAGCCATGCCAATTTTTTACTGGTTGACGCCATTCACTATTGCTTGCCATTGCATTACCAGGGCAATAAATATAACCACAATCATTAAGGCCATCACAGACAAAATTTGCTAGCGCTTTAAAATAATCGGCATGCTCATCTTTATATTCATCTGAGATGATAAGCGCATTATCCTGATCAGAGTGAGAGGTTTGCTCATTCCGTGCTTGAGACCCTCCTGCTGCCCAAACATATTTTACTGGTGCAGCACCCAGCTCAGTTTCAGCCAGCGCGATTAAACGACATGTAATCGCATCGGTTATTGATGAAAAAACCTCGCCAATATGTTTTGCTGTTGCACTTGAAAGTGACAGTTGTAATTGTAACTCTGGCAAACGGGAACTTATTTTTTTTAATGCTTTAATTGAATTTGCTTTATATATATCTGTTGCAATAAGCGTCGGACTCGTTGTTAGATGACGAACAATGTCAGATGACGTTAAAACACCTATTGGCATTTGTTTTTTTACTATAGGCAAATGCTGAACTTGTTTTCTTGTCATCGCTAATAAAGCTTCTGAAAGCAATGTATTATGTTCAACCGTTTCAAGGTCAGTTGTCATGATACTACTAACTGGCCTGGTTAAATTTAAATTTTTAGCAACACAACGAGAACGAATATCTTGATCGGTCAACAAGCCTTCAAGTATATTGTTTTCTGTTACCAGAATGGAGGAAACCTGTTCTTCTGTCATTAATAGTGCTGCATTTTGTATACTTAAAGAAGAATCCACAATAACAGGCTTGCGATCTGTAAGATTCTTTACTTCAAGCTGCATTGCACTTAAATCACGCATATCTGCTGCATGCGTCAATTCAACAGCATTTCTTAGTCGTTCGTTTATTGACAGGTTAAAATGCCGGTCAAACTTTTCGTTTTGTTGACGAAATTTATTTAATGTTGCAACAGGCAATAAATAAAGTATCGTATCTTCAACACTAATGGCTTGTTGCTGCTTTATATTTTTTTCATTTTCAGAATAGTAAATATCACCTTCTGCTAATTTATCGTTTAACTGATTATCTTTACCACGGAACTCGATCGCACCAGTACGAATAATGTAAAGATATTTATTCGTTTCATTTAATTCATAGAATGAACTACCCCGCCGCATATACTTTATCGTTAATGCATTGGTTATTTCATTAAGCGCGGTTTTATCAAGAACATCAAAAGGTGGATGATTCATAATAAAATCACGAATTTCTGTAATTTCTATTTCCATACAACTATCTTATATCTTTTTTATTAAATTCAGAAATAAAAAAAGCCCCGCAAGATAACTTACGAGGCCTTTTTATAACTATCATCAAATCGTATTAATGATCTGACGCAGCTCCAGCACCAGCCGGGATACGAATATCTTCAACAAGATGTTGAATATGATCCGGCACAGGCGCTGTCATTCTAGAAACACCAATTGCAACAGCAAAGTTAGCAAGAGCACCAACACAACCGAATGCATTTGGAGAAATCCCAAAGAACCAGTTAGGTGACATACCTCCCAGGAACGATGTACCAGGGATAAACATAATACCTTTATGTTGGAATACATAAAGCATCGTAATACCAATACCTGTCACCATACCTGCTACTGCACCGGTACGATTTACCTTCTTGTTAAAGATACCCATCATCAATGCGGGGAAGATCGATGAAGCCGCTAAACCAAAGGCAATTGCAACCGTACCTGCCGCAAAATCGGGTGGATGAAGGCCAAAGTAACCCGCCATCGCGATAGCACCCGCCATTGCAATACGACCTGCCAGCAGCTCTTGTTTCTCAGTAATGTCAGGCTTAAAGATACCTTTCAATAAATCATGAGAAATAGATGATGCAATTGCTAACAACAAGCCTGCAGCCGTTGATAGTGCAGCAGCCAAGCCACCCGCCACAACTAAAGCAATGACCCAGTTAGGTAAGTTTGCGATTTCAGGATTTGCCAATACCATAATGTCACGATCAACTTTGACCATTTCATTACCTTTCCAGCCAAATGATTCAGCTTTTGCAGCAAATTCTTTGTTCTTTTCGTTGTAGTATTGAATACGTCCATCACCGTTTTTATCTTCAAACTTAAGAAGACCGGTTGATTCCCAGTTTTTAAACCACTGAGGACGCTTTTCATATTCAATATTTGCCGTTACTTCACCAACAGGACCTGTTTGAATTGTATTCATTAAATTCAAACGCGCCATAGAACCTACAGCGGGTGCAGTGGTGTACAAGATAGCAATAAAGACCAAAGCCCAACCAGCTGTTGCACGAGCATCTTTTACTTTAGGTACAGTGAAGAAACGAATGATGACATGCGGTAAACCTGCAGTACCAATCATCAATGTTAGCGTGTATGCAAACATATTGAGTTTGCTACCCAACACCTGGGTTGTATATTCATTAAACCCGAGTTCGGACACCACCAGATTCAGCTTATCCATCATATAGGTATTCCCTTCAGCCATAGTGCTTAATATACCTAACTGAGGAATTGGGTTGCCTGTAATGTTTAATGAGATAAAGATTGCCGGTACAGTATATGCAAATATTAAAATACAATATTGAGCAATCTGTGTGTATGTAATACCTTTCATGCCCCCCATTACTGAGTAGATAAATACGATACCCATACCAATGTACAGACCTGTATCATAATCCGTTTCTAAGAAACGTGAGAACGCGACACCGATACCTTTCATTTGACCGATAACATAAGTAATCGAAGCCAAAATCAAACAAACAACTGCAACTATTCTTGCTGTACGAGAGTAGTAACGTTCACCGATAAATTCAGGAACCGTAAATTTCCCAAACTTACGTAAGTAAGGCGCTAAAAGTAAGGCAAGTAATACATAGCCACCCGTCCAGCCCATTAAGAAAACAGACGCACCGTAACCATTAAAGGCAATTAAACCCGCCATTGAGATGAATGATGCAGCGGACATCCAATCGGCGGCCGTTGCCATACCATTAGCAACAGGGTTAATGCCCTTGCCGGCTACATAAAATTCACCCGTTGTTGATGCACGTGCCCAGAAGGCAATACCAATATAAATGGCAAACGTGGTACCAACAAACCAATAAGTTAGTGTTGATAAATCCATTATTAGTAGCCCCTCTAATCTTCTTCGTGGACGTTATATTTACGATCTAATGCATTCATTTTTTTCGTATAGACAAAAATCAATGCTAAGAATGTATAAATAGAACCTTGCTGCGCAAACCAGAAACCCAGTCCAACGCCCCCAACCATGATTGTATTTAATACATCAACCAGGATAATTCCAAATAAGAATGAAACGGCAAACCATATTGCAAGCAATATTGTGACAAGCCGAAGATTCTCCTTCCAGTAATCAGATTTACTCATGAAGACTCCTTAAAAATATTTACAAAGAAAGCAGGTTCCATTTTTATTATCGATTTAGCAGCGGTGAGACCCCTTTCATCATAATTAGAAAATACTAATATGCAATGCTACCAACCTACTTAGTGAAAACTATGCACCATCATGTGGCAAAAAAATCCGCACACGCAACAATGTTGCCCATAATTATGAATTAAATATAACAACTTCACTTGTGAAAGCAATAGCCAACAACAATCAATCATCTATATTAGAATCAGATAATATACTTAATCTGTAAACATCAACAGAACCTACAAAGTTTTCGCCTTGTTTTTTGATTGTTTTTTACCGTTAACATTCGATTAACTGATAAGACACACTGCATCATCTTATGAAGAAACAGCCTCTTTTATTGCATCACCCATTTATTATGTTAAAGAAAAATTCGACATGATAATTTTTCAAATGCCGATTGGCCGCAACAATCAGATCATGTTCAGTAATAAAAAAATAGAAAGGTATTTGTTTAGATTATTCTTTCTGGTAGTAAAAGATGGCAAAGCCCGTAACATGAATCGGTTCCTTAATTGAAGATAAAAAAGATTCTATTGATTATATGAAGAAGCTGAGTGCCCACGAGTAAAGCTGATGAGGAAGAATCTTTTAGCGCAGTGCACGACCTTTCATCTCGCTAATGAAAATCAGCTATAATTCTATCGATATTATCGACAGCATTTACTGCCTCGCCGATGTTTTCTTTACAAATAAACTTACTAAACTCATCATTAGGCTGGGGTAACATTATGAGTAGAATTGAAGTGATGAATAAAGGTCGATCTCAGGAAAAACAGGAAGATCTAAGATTAAAAAGCCCCGGAATCATTAGCAAGTATCACCCGTGCAGTATCTACTATTAATAAAACTCAAAACCCGGTGTGTGCCATCTTTTTATTGTTATTAAGTTATGATTATTTCTCTTAAAACCGCAGTTGCGTAACCACCCGCGGGTAGAAAAAAAGAAAGCTCAAGTAGTTTATTATCCACATCAAAATACCATTGCAAATCATCAACAGATAAACGTAAAGAACGACGTTCTTGATCTAGCCTGGCATTTTTTAAACCAGTATCAAAAACTTTAAACTTATTCGCTAGTTGAGATTCAAGTGCTGCAACATCACCTTTTGAAAGCAGTTCTCCTCTACCCCACAATGGACCACTTGGATGGATATCGTGTTCTTTTAAACGTTGAACAATTTCATCATCAATATCAGTCGCTAAAAAATAACTATGACTATTATCAAGCAACATCACATCACCCGACATTCCACTTGCCCATTTACCCCTTTCTACGCGTTGTGATAAAAGATCATTAAACATGGCTGAGCGAGCAGCAGATAAATAGATAGAACGTTTAAAACGATCCTTTTCACGCTTGCCACCAAACATGATTGCTGCTTTTTCCAGATTGCGCCCCTCTATGCCAAAACGTTGTTCTCCAAAATAATTAGGAACACCATCTTCGGCAATCATATCCATTTTTTGTTTAAGATCAGAAACATCACCTTCAACGCCACGAACATTCAAAGTAAATTGATTACCACGTAAACTACCACGACGTAACTTTCTATTATGACGAGTAGTTTCTAAAATCTCGACATTTTCTGAATTGAGCTGTGACCAGTCAGGATCGGGCTTACCTGGCAGCCAAACACTAAACCATTGAGTTGTGACAGCATTACGATCTTTTAGACCTGCATAACTGACATCCACTTTTCTAACACCTGCCAGTTGAGAAATTTGGCGCGAAAGCCAATCGGTATTAGTGTCTTGTTTTTTTATATGCAATAAAACATGTTCACCTTCACCACTTGCTTCAAAAGCAAACTTTTCATCTACTTTAAAGTCTGAAAAGTGAGTGCGAATGTCACCTGATAATTTAGGTTCACCATAGGCATAGGCCAGGCTATTCATATCAAGCATTAGGAGTTCTCATATGTATTTTTGAGGTAATTAAAGAGCTAACTTATTTTATGATGACTGACTTTGTAATCCAACAACTATTTTTTGCATCAACTCTTCAGGAATAAATTTAGTCAACATATCATTAGCGCCAGCTTGCTCAGCTTTTTCCAGATTAATTTTTCCATTTAATGATGTATGAAGCAGGATATACATATCACTAATACCCGCTTCATTTCTAATTTTTTGCGTTAATGTGTAACCATCCATTTCTGGCATTTCAATATCCGAAACAACCATCGAAATTAAATCATTTTTTTCATTATCAAGGGTGTTATGTTTTTTAAGAATTTCTAATGCTTCCTTACCATTTGTCGCCGTTATATATGATAAGTTTATTGCTTCTATAGTTTCAGTAATTTGTTTTCTCGCTAAAGCTGAATCATCTACGATTAATATTTTTCCTTGCACAACGTCACTAACATCCAGATCACCCATAGAAATATCAACAGTGGATGGAGTAACAGCATTTAAAATATTTTCTATATCAAGGATTTGTACCAATTTTCCTTCTATGTCGGTTACTCCTGTCATATAAGAAGATGAACCTAAGCCTTTGGGTGGAGGTAAAATATCTTTCCAATCTCGCACAACAATTCTGTCAACACGCTCAACCAAAAAACCTTGTGTAATGCGGTTAAATTCTGTGATTATGACTGTGCCTTCACAGGACTTCGTTTTATCGTAATAAATAGGCTGTTTTCCAATCGCAGCTGATAAATCAATAACAGAAAGCGCCTCACCGCGTAATCGAGCAATGCCGCAAACTGATCTATGGCTATCGGGTAATTGAGTTAATGCTGGGCAGTCAATAATTTCCTTAACTTTAAGGACATTAATACCAAATTGTTGTGCCGAGCCTAAGTGGAATAACAATAGCTCGAGTCGATTATCGCCTTTCATGCTTACATTCCTAGTACTATCTAATACTTAATAGCGTCTAGAAGTTTTGAAAACTTTAACGAGAAATTCATACCAATAAAACTGTCGCCAGAACGGCAATCCCTTCTTTTCTACCAGTAAAACCCATTTTTTCTGTGGTTGTCGCTTTTATGCTGACATTATTAATCGCGGTAGACATATCTCCCGCTAAAATTTCTCTCATTTTCTGTATGTGTGGTGCCAGTTTAGGCTCTTGAGCAATAATTGTAATATCGGCATTACCTAACTTCATTCCACCATCACGCACTTTATTCATTACTTCTCTTAACAAAATACGGCTATCAATACCTTTGTATGACTGATCTGTATCTGGAAAATGCTTCCCAATATCACCAAGAGCCATCGCGCCGAGTAAAGCATCACACAGTGCATGGATAACAACATCACCATCAGAGTGCGCTTCCATCCCCTTTTCATAAGAGATTTCAACACCACCTAAAATAAGTTTGCCACTATCTTTGAACTTATGGGCATCATAACCCTGTCCGATACGCATTATTTTATCCTTATGATTATTAAATTTTTGATTGCCCTAAATAAAATTCTGCTAAAGCAAGATCTTCTGGTCGTGTGATTTTTATATTATCAGCGTGACCTTCTACTAACACAGGATGGAATCCAGATAATTCTATCGCAGATGATTCATCCGTAATAACTTCATTTTTCTGTAATGCAGATTCCAGTGATTTTTTTAGTAATCCATAACGAAACATCTGTGGCGTCAAAGCATGCCATAGACCTTCCCTATCAACCGTTGCTTTAACCGTATTTTTATCTACTGAACGTTTCATAGTATCTCTAACAGGGACTGCTAAAATCCCCCCTACATCATGTTCTTGCAGAGTATTAAGCAATAAAGTTAAATCTTGATCCTGTAAACATGGACGCGCTGCATCATGTACTAGAATCCAATCATCATCAACTGCTTTATCTTTCAAAAAAGTCAAACTATTTAATACTGAATCACAACGCTCTTCTCCCCCCTTCGCAAGGTGAAGAGGTTTTGATAAATTAATATTCAAAGAATCCCAGTATTCATCTCTTTCTGAAACAGCAACAACAATTTCAGAAACAGAACTATGCCGTTCAAACACATCCAAAGTATGTTCAATAACTGTTTTATTATTCAATTTTAAATACTGTTTAGGTGTATCAGACTCCATACGCTTACCAACACCAGCAGCAGGAATAACAACCCATATTTTTTTATTTTTATTCATAGTTTATAAAATATTTTTTCATTATCTCGAAATATTTTCACGGATAGCGAGAGATTAGAGAACAAGGCAAAAGCTGATGAAAAAGCGGAATGTACAATAAGTACATGAGCATTTTGAAGAAGTTTTTAACGCCGTTATCTAATTTCTCGCTATTCGTGAGGGGGGTTGTCGGTGATGACTTGTATGTAAGTTTCCCCTTTCTTAATCATTCCCAAATCATTTCTGGCTCGCTCTTCGATAGCGGCATCACCTTGCTTTAAATCTTTTACTTCAGCAACAAGAGATTCATTTCGTTCAGCTGTTTTTTTATTTTCTTTTTTTTGTTCTGCGATATCTTGCTTTAAACGCCATACGGTTGCCAAACTGCCTTCACCAAACCAAAGATCATATTGCAAAATAAAAAAAAGGAGGGCAAGTATGACCGCAATAATCCGCATCAACTTATCCTCCTTTTATTAGAAATTTTTATAACGGATAGTGTGAAGTTAGAGTACAAGGCAAAAATTAATGAAAAAACGGAATTTACACGTAGTAAATGAGTATTTTGAGTTAATTTTTAACGCCGTAATCTAGCTTCTCACTATTCGTTTTACTTTAAATTATAAAAAGCATCTTTACCTGGGTAAACAGCCGCATCACCTAATTGTTCGTTAATACGAATTAATTGGTTATATTTAGCAACACGATCAGAACGCGACATTGAACCTGTCTTAATTTGCCCGGCACACGTTGCAACAGCAATATCAGCAATTGTCGTATCTTCTGTTTCACCTGAACGATGAGAGATAACAGCGGTATAACCGGCTTTTTTTGCCATATCAATTGCATTAAATGTTTCCGTTAATGTACCAATTTGGTTTACCTTAATAAGGATTGAGTTCGCAATACCTTTATCAATACCTTCTTTAAAGATAGAAGTATTTGTTACATAAAGATCATCACCAACCAGCTGAACTTTCTTACCCAGGCGCTCGGTCATTTCTTTCCAGCCATCCCAGTCACCTTCATCCAGACCATCTTCAATACTGATAATAGGATACTTATCAACCCAGTCTTCAAGCACATCGATAAACTCAGATGAGGTTAAAATTTTACCTTCAGATTTAAGGTTGTATTTACCATCTTCATAGAACTCACTACTCGCAGCATCAATTGCGATCATGATGTCTTCGCCTGCTTTGTAACCCGCTTTCTCGATTGCTTCTAAGATAACGGTAATTGCAGATTCATTTGATGGTAAGTCAGGCGCAAAGCCACCTTCATCACCCACTGCGGTGTTTAAACCTTTAGCAGATAAAACCGACTTTAAAGTATGGAAAACTTCTGAGCCCATACGAATCGCTTCTAATTCATCTTTAGCGCCAACCGGCATAATCATAAATTCTTGTAAATCAACACTGTTATCTGCATGCTCACCACCATTGATGATATTCATCATTGGTACGGGCATTTTAAAATCATTTTCAGTAGAGAGATATTTATAAAGTGGCATCTTTGCTTCGTTAGCTGCAGCATGTGCGCACGCCATTGAAATAGCGAGCAATGAATTAGCACCCAACTTCTCTTTGTTATGCGTACCATCTAATTCAATCATTAAATTATCAATGCCTGCCTGATCACTTGCATCTTTACCAATTAAATTTTCACGTAACACGCCGTTTACAAAAGCAACTGCTTTAGAAACCCCTTTGCCCATAAATTGTGATTTATCGCCATCGCGTAATTCAATCGCTTCACGTGCACCTGTTGATGCACCTGAAGGAACTGCTGCGCGTCCTACCGTACCTGATTCTAAAATGATATCCGCTTCAACAGTTGGGTTACCACGTGAATCAATTATTTGACGACCAATTATTTCTTTAATAATAGAACTACTTGCTGACATTACTTTCTCTCTTAACTTTTAAATTTGTATGATTACAATTAACTAGCTTTCTTTTGCTTAGTTGATGACATTTTTAACTCACGCGCTTTCGCAACATAACTTATGAATAAAGGATGTCCATCACGTGGAGTGGATGTGAATTCCGGATGGAACTGACATGCAATAAACCAGGGGTGTTCTTTTAACTCAACCACCTCAACCAGACTATTATCTATTGAAGTACCTGAGATATTTAAACCCGCTTTCTCTAACTTTTCACGGTAGTTATTATTAAACTCATAACGGTGACGGTGGCGTTCAATGATCACATCTTCACCATAGACTTCGCGCACGTGACTATCTGTTTTCAATTTACAATCCTGACCACCCAGACGCATCGTTCCACCTAAATCAGAATGTTCATCACGCTGTTCTAGCTGACCTTCAGAAGTTGTCCACTCGGTTATTAAACCAATAACAGGATCTTTTGCTGCTTGTTTAAATTCTGTGCTGTGCGCATCCTTTAAGCCTGCCATGTTACGAGCATATTCAATAACAGCAACCTGCATACCTAAGCAAATCCCCAGATATGGCACTTTATTTTCACGAGCAAAACGCACCGCTTCAATCTTTCCTTCAACACCACGTAAACCGAAACCACCAGGAACTAAAATTGCGTCCATTCCATCAAGACAGGATGTTCCTTCGTTCTCAATATCTTCCGAATCCACATAGGTGATTTTAACTTTTGTGCGCGTGTGTAAGCCTGCATGAATTAATGACTCTGATAATGATTTATACGCTTCTGTTAGATCAACGTACTTACCAACCATTGCTACATTAATTTCATCCGTTGGATTTGCTAGTGCATCAACAACATTTCTCCATTCGGATAAATCAGTTGCCGGTGCATCTAACTTCAACTTATCAACAACAATGTCATCAAGATGTTGCTCATTAAGTAATAATGGAATTTCGTAAATGCTCTTTGCATCCAACGCTTCGATAACTGCGCGTTGCTCTACATTGGTAAAGAGAGCAATTTTTTTACGTTCATCCATTGGAATAGGACGATCAGAACGACACAATAAAATATCAGGCTGAATACCAATTGAGCGAAGTTCTTTAACCGAGTGTTGTGTTGGTTTTGTTTTAATCTCACCGGCAGTTGGAATGTAAGGCAATAAGGTTAAGTGCATGAACAATGTATTATCGTGCCCCAACTCAACGCCCATTTGACGAATTGCTTCGAGGAACGGCAAAGATTCAATATCACCAACCGTACCACCAATCTCAATCATAGCAACGTCAGCATCTACTCCATCAATCTTAGAGCCTTCATGCACACAACGAATGATTTCATCGGTAATATGTGGAATAACCTGAACCGTACCGCCTAAATAATCGCCACGACGCTCTTTACTGATGACTGTTTCATAAATACGGCCCGTAGTGAAGTTGTTCGATTGGCGCATTGGAGTACGAATAAAACGCTCATAATGGCCTAAATCTAAATCAGTCTCTGCACCATCTTCGGTAACAAACACTTCACCGTGTTGAAACGGGCTCATAGTGCCGGGATCTACATTTATGTAGGGATCCAACTTCATCATGGTGACTTTTAGGCCGCGGGCCTCGAGAATTGCAGCAAGAGATGCTGAAGCGATGCCTTTGCCTAAGGAAGACACAACACCGCCAGTGATGAAAACAAATTTCGTCATTAATACGCCAAATAAGGTGGAGATGGTAACGCGCTAATCCGTAAATCAAACAAAATTAACGTGCCGTTGAATTGAGCCCTATTGTGAGTGTTTTTGCCTTAATTTTCAATCCTTAAGCAGAAAAATACTAATCGAAAACCCAGCTTAATTCACCATCAGCAGCAGCATAAGCTTCACTATGGCAGTAGCCCACAACCGCAGCCAATTCGCCATTTACGTAGATCAGGGGGACAGAGCCTCGTTTCCATGGCGGAATTTGCCATTCCTGGAAGAGCTTTTTCAACTGATGCGTTTGCCCTCTACCACTTGGACGGCAACTTTCTCCGCCTTGACGAAATCGAACCGAAATTTCAGCATTTTTGAGCTTTATTTGGCTCACCCCCTCACTGATGCTCGCTTTTACCGATAACTTTAATCCAGAACCAAGCTCCAAAGGCGTACCCAGTTCGGTCCACAACAATACACTGGAGCTATCTTGCTCAACGAGCCTTTCTTGAGCATACAACATGCCTTGGTAGCGGCGAACTTCGCCTCCACGCCAAATAACTTCGGGGGCTGCATCATCAGCCGCGGTTAATACTTCATCTAAAATACGCTGTAAATGAACCGTATCAGGTAACGAGACCTGGCAAATAGTGGCTAACCAATAACGCACAACATTACGTTGTCGTTTTTCATCTAACGTCGTTAACAAGCTAATTTGAATTTGCTGGTTATTCTTAATTTTTAACCAGTCTTGTGCCGCAAGCTCGGTGAGTAATTGATCCGCTTCTGCGGTATGTGTCGCTGTGCGTGACAATGTTTTCTTTAATGCCGGCCAACGACTTTCAAGTAACGGCACGACATCATGACGTAAAAAATTTCGATCAAAGTCAGTATCAAAATTACTGGGATCATCAATCCAGCTCAATTTTTGCTCTACTGCATAGGCAACGATTTCTTCACGTAAAAAGCCCAACATTGGTCGAGCAAGCAAACCGTGAGAAAAAGTTTGTTGTGCAGGCATAGCCGCCAATCCCTTTACACCTGAACCACGTAAAAGCTGAAGCAAAACCGTTTCAGCCTGATCATCTTGATGATGAGCCAATAAAATTACTTCATCTTTCTGAACCAATTTCTTCCATTCAGCATAACGTGCGTGACGTGCGGCTTCTTCAGGACTTTTATTATTAGAACCGGATTTCTTGCTGCTGGATTTCTTACTACTGGCATCAACTTTAATGGCGGTGTAAGAAACATCTAAATTTTTACAAACGGTGCGGCAGTGTTCTTCCCATTCATCTGCAAGCGGACTTAAACCATGATTAATATGAATGGCTTTAATTTCAGCAGAAAGCTCTGAACGAAGAGTAACTAAGGAATGTAATAATGCGTGAGAATCACAACCACCGCTATAAGCAACCCAGATCACCTTCGCGTGGCTATACTGCGTAATATTTTCTTTTAATAACGCAGCATTGAAACTCATAATAATTTATTAACGAAAAAGGAGATAAAAAATGCCTGCAAAAATTACAGACATTGATAAAGGTTTATTCTGAATAGTTACCATACGCCATCAAGTGCTCATAACGTTGTTCAAGTAATTTATCAATTGAAGTAGTAGAAAGATTGTCTAAACTTTTAACTAAAGCATGTTTAACATTTGTAGCAACAGCATCAATGTCACGATGCGCACCACCTAAAGGTTCAGCAATAATTTCATCAACTAACTGAAGTTCTTTTAAGCGCTCTGCCGTCAAGCCCATTGCTTCAGCAGCTTCCGGTGCTTTCTCAGCGCTACGCCAGAGAATAGTGGCACAACCTTCGGGAGATATAACCGAGTAAGTACTGTACTGCAACATCATTAACTTATCACCGACACCAATTGCTAGTGCACCACCTGAGCCACCTTCACCAATAACGGTGTTAATGATGGGCGTTTTTAGTTCAGACATTTCAAGTAAGTTTCGTGCAATGGCTTCACTCTGACCACGTTCTTCTGCATCGATCCCTGGGTACGCGCCCGGTGTATCGATAAAAGTTAACACGGGTAGTTTAAAACGCTCAGCCATTTTCATTAAACGTAACGCTTTACGATAACCTTCTGGGCGAGGCATACCAAAATTACGTTTAATTTTTTCTTTTGTGTCACGGCCTTTTTGTTGACCTATGAGCATTACAGGTCGACCATCTAATCGTGCCATTCCACCGACAAGTGCCGCATCATCAGCAAAAGCGCGATCACCATGAAGTTCTTCAAAGTCAGTAAAAATACGCTCAACGTAATCCATAAAATAAGGACGCTGCGGATGGCGTGAAAGCTGTGCAATTTGCGCCGCTTTCAGATTAGAAAAAATTGATTTTGTTAAATCGTGACTCTTGCTTTTAAGACGATGGATTTCATCACCAATGTTAATTTCATTATCTGAACCAACATATCGCAATTCCTCAATTTTAGCTTCAAGTTCAGCAATCGGTTGCTCGAAATCAAGAAAATTTAAATTCATAATAAATACAATATCTTAAGGTTAAAAGTACAAGTTAATAATATTATCCGATTTTAACGAATTCTCACAGTGACAACCAGTAATTTGTCACATTTTACTGATTTTAGCTCGCTTAGGCTTTACGTCCGGCAGTATACGATTCATACATAGCGGCTGAAAGTACAATCAGCCCACCCACTATAGTTGAAAGTTCTGCCCACTCGCCTAATAACAATGCAGCAAAAATTGTCGCATAAACGACTTGTATACAGGCCACTAAACTTACCGTTTTAGCCTTCAAATTTAACAGGCCAAATGCAAATAAAGTATGAGGAACGGCAGTGAAAAAAATACCGAGTATTAATAACTGCCCCCACTGAGTTGTTGTTACTTGAGGAATAACTTCAAACGAAAAAGGCAATAACACAATAAATGTCACCAGTGTTTGATAAAACAAGCTATGCCTCGCAGTATAACCTTTTAAATAATGACCCTGCACAATATTTCTCAAGGCAAAAAACAAAGCCGATAAAATACCCCAGAAAATACCCAGCGTTGTTTCATTGCTTAAACTGAATTCAGGAACCAATAAATAGATGCCAAACAATACAACTAAAGCACTTACAATATCTTTTATATGAGGTTGCTCTCCATGAAACAAGGGTTCTAAAAATACGGTAATAATTGGAAAGGTATAAAGAGCAATAACACCTACAGCAATGCTTGAAACTTGCATGGCATGAAAATACGTTACCCAATGTAACGCCAGTAACAAACCTAATAAGGTAGTAATACCATAATCTTTATTACTGGAAAGTTTGATAGGTGTTCTTTGCCAAAGAAAAATAGCCAGAATAAAAATTACAGCAAAAATACTGCGTAACAAAGTTATTTCTAATGCTGTTAAAGAAATGAGTTTAGAAAATAATGCTGTGAGACCAAAAATTAAAACAGCTGAGTGAACAGCAAACAATCCTTTTAATGAGCTACTCATATTTTAATATTTAATACTAACTTGTTTCTCACCCATCGACTCACGTAAACGATTGAGCAACTCATCTGTTGGATGGACACGCCACTCTTGCCCCAAAGGTATTTCTGCACTTGCATCGCCTTTATTATAATCAACCACCACAGGACAAGTACCTTCTTTGAAAGGAGTTAAGACACGCTGTAAATCATCAATAAAGCCGTTTGCCGCATGTGCTTGATCAACCGCAACGGTTAAGTGCTTTGCAAAACGCTCACGCGCTTGTGCGATGTCATAAATTTCTTTGGCACGCATTTTAAAGCCGCCCGAGTAATCATCAATACTCACTTCCACACTGGCAACGATGAGTTTGTCTTTAGCTAAATTTTCTCGATTGGCATTAAACTCTTCTGAGAATACCGCCATTTCCATACGGCCACTTCTATCATCTAAGGTTAAAAAGGCCATTTTATCACCCCGCTTCGTGGTCATAACGCGCATCCCTATAACCAAACCGGCAACTATCACGGTGGCATTTTTTGTTGGTTTCATTTCCGACAAACGGCCACTAACGATTTTCTTTAACTCGGGTAAATAACGGTTTATTGGGTGACCGGTTAAATATAAACCTAATGTTGCTTTTTCGTTTGAAAGACGTAGTTCTTCACTCCAGTCTTTTTGTACCGTATAACTTTCAGGGCCATTTGCATTGCCCTCTTCATCTGATGCGGCGGCCATTCCAAACATATCCTGAATGCCAGCTTGATCATCACGTGATTTTTGATCCGCTATTTTCAAAGCGTCTGGCAATGTTGCCATAATGGTTGAACGATGTTGTTCAAACACATCCATCGCACCGGCCATTGTTAAACCTTCCAGAGTACGACGATTTACCTTTTTTAAATCAACACGCTGGCAAAAATCAAATAAGGTTTTAAACTCACCATTTTTTTCACGCTCTTCAATAACTCCATCTATCGCGGCTTCACCTACCCCTTTAATCGCTCCTAAACCATAAATAATCGTTTCACCGTCAACCGTAAACTGATGTTTACATAGATTAACGTTAGGCGGTGAAACTTTTAGTTTCATTTCATTGCAATCATCAATCAAGGTAACAACTTTATCAGTGTTATCCATATCGGCTGATAATACTGCTGCCATAAATTCAGAAGGATAATGTGCTTTTAGCCACGCGGTTTGATAAGAGACTAAAGCATAAGCGGCTGAGTGAGATTTATTAAAACCATAACCTGCAAATTTTTCCATTAAGTCAAAAATATAGGTTGCGGTTTTTTCATCAACATCCCGCGCTACCGCACCTTCAGTAAAAATTTGACGTTGCTTCGCCATCTCTTCAGGTTTTTTCTTACCCATTGCACGACGGAGTAAGTCGGCCGCACCGAGTGAATAGTTTGCTAACACCTGTGCAATTTGCATTACTTGTTCTTGATATAAAATAACGCCATAGGTGGGTTTTAATATTGTTTCGAGATCAGGGTGTGGATAAACAACACGTGCACGACCATGCTTTCGATTCACAAAGTCATCTACCATACCTGAACCCAATGGCCCCGGTCGGAACAAGGCAACCAGAGCGATAATATCTTCGAAGCTATCAGGCTGTAAGCGTTTAATAAGATCTTTCATTCCTCGAGATTCAAGCTGAAAGACTGCAGTGGTATTTGTTGCTTTTAATAAATCAAAAGTGGCTTCATCATCAAGAGGAATGGTTTCGATATTGACAAGTTCTTCACCCTTTTCTTTTTTAATGCCATTAATGGTTTTAACAGCCCAGTCAACAATGGTTAGTGTTCTTAGACCCAAGAAATCGAATTTTACTAAACCAACTGCTTCGACATCATCTTTATCAAACTGACTTACCAAATTAGATGCATCTTCTTCACAGTAAAGCGGAGTGAAATCGGTCAATTTTGTCGGCGAAATAACAACACCACCGGCATGTTTACCTGCGTTACGTACTATTCCTTCTAATGATTTTGCGAGATCGATAAGCCCGGCAACTTCTTCATCTTCATTATAAAGGTCTTGTAATTGCGGCTCTTGCTCTAAAGCTTTATCTAAGGTGATGCCGATTTCAAAAGGGATGAGTTTTGCAATACGATCAACAAAGCCATAGGGATGACTTAAAACTCGACCAACATCACGAATAACGGCTTTAGCAGCCATCGAGCCATACGTGATGATTTGAGACACTTTATCGCGGCCATAGGTACGCGCCACATAATCAATAACGCGATCACGACCGTCCATACAAAAATCGACATCGAAATCAGGCATAGAGACACGTTCAGGGTTTAAGAAACGTTCAAATAGTAACTCGTATTTAATTGGATCAAGGTCGGTAATCGTCAAAGCATAGGCGACAATTGAACCGGCACCCGAACCACGACCGGGACCAACCGGTACATCATTTTCTTTACCCCAACGAATAAAATCGGCAACAATTAAAAAGTAACCAGGGAATCCCATGTTATTAATTACATCAAGTTCAACTTGCAGACGATCATAATATTGTTTTCGAATTTCTTCGTAGTTCTCTGCTTCAACATCAAACAATTGATGCAAACGTTTTTCTAAACCTTTACGAGACTCCTCTTCTAAAAACTGCTCAATGGTTAGGCCATCAGGAATGGGGAAATCCGGTAAATAATTTTTACCTAGTGTTAAAGTCACTGTGCAACGTTTTGCGATCTCCAATGTATTTTCGATGGCAGAAGGAATGTCTTTAAACAGCTCGATCATTTCTTCTGCTGATCGTAAGTATTGTTGCTCACTATAGAGTTTAGGGCGACGTGGATCGTCTAAGGTTCGACCATCATGAATACACACTCGTGCTTCATGCGCATCAAAATCATCAGCCGAAATGAAACGCACATCATTGGTTGCGACTACGGGAACATCATGTTTGATCGCAAGTTCTACGGCAGCATGTAAATAGTCTTCTTCGTTTTCACGTCCGGTGCGCTGTAATTCAAGGTAAAAGTTATCAGGGAAAAGTTGTACCCATGCCTGTAAACGGGAAGAAGCGAGCTCTGCATTTTCTGCTAATAAGGCATGGCCAATATCACCCAAGCGCCCACCCGACAATGCGATCAACCCATCGGTTTGTCCGCTAAACCATGATTTATTTAAGATAGGAATGCCACGTTGCTGGCCTTCGGTATACCCTTTGGAAACCAACTCGGTAAGATTCAAATAACCGGCATTATTAATACACAGCAAGGTTAATTTGGTTAGTTGAGTAGGATCGTCTTCACTGCTTACCCAGCAATCCACCCCTATGATGGGTTTTACCCCTGCCGATTGGCAAGCACGATAAAATTTGACCAGGCCAAACATATTGCTCTGATCGGTCAACGCCACCGCAGGCATACCAGCCTTTGCCACCGCATTTGCAAGCGGTTTAATGCGTACTATTCCATCAACAATGGAATATTCGGTATGCAGAGAAAGGTGGACAAAGGATTCAGACATTCGACTATTTTCAGATCTATTTCGGGGTTAAGCAAGACGAAAAACAGGTTAATTTTTGCACTATAGACAAAACAAGGATATCGAATTGTCGGGAGTTAATTTCTGCTAACTGACGCTAATCAGCCCGCTTCCAAAACCTTTTTGACCGGTCCAAAACTGCGCCGGTGAATTTCGGTAACACCTAGCTTTTGCAGTGCTTCCATATGCACTTTCGTCGGGTAGCCTTTATGTTTAGCAAGGCCATAACCCGGATATACAGTATCCATTTCAATCATTTCCTGGTCTCGCGCTACTTTGGCTATAATCGAAGCTGCACTAATACACGGTACGCGATCATCCCCTTTTACAACAGCTTCCGCTTGAACCTTTAATTCAGAGGGAATCTTATTGCCATCTATCATCACAAAATCGGGTTGCTGAGAGAGGTCATAAACTGAAATAGCCATTGCACGTAAACTGGCCTGTAATATATTAATTTCATCAATCACATCCACATCAACGCGCGCGATAGCCCAGGCCAGCGCCTTTTCTTTTATCTCATCGGCCAAAACTTCACGGCGTTTTTCGGTGATTTTCTTAGAATCCATTAAGCCTTCAATAGGGTTATTAGAATCAAGAATCACCGCCGCGGCCACAACCGGGCCAGCTAATGGCCCACGCCCTACTTCATCAACTCCTGCAACAAATTGGCCTCTATCTGCCCAATCGAGAATTGGAGGAAGAACCTGTTTTTTAGCCATAAGATCATTTATCTGCCGATAGTTTAAAGTGGCGCTAGCATACTCCTAAAATCCCCTAAAAGGCTATGCCTATCTTATTGATTTTAAAATAGGACAATGCGATCATACTTGCTTCGTACAATCCCTCAGTACACACACAACCGGACAAGTAATGAACAAAATTAGAACTGCCGTCATAGGCGTAGGTTATCTCGGTAAATTTCATGCACAAAAATATGCCCAACTCGAGTCATCCGAATTGGTGGCTGTTTGTGATGCAAGTTTAGAGATAGCTCAAACCATCGCAAACGAGCATGGAATTCCAGCCTTTACCGAATACGAAGACCTAATAGGCAAGGTGGATGCGGTCAGTATTGTCGTTCCCACTCAAAAACATTACGAAGTAGCCAAGGTCTTCCTTGAAAACGGTGTTCATGTTCTTTTAGAAAAGCCCATTACGTCCACCGTTGAACAAGCAAAAGAACTCGTTGATATTGCCGATGAAAAACAGTGTGTATTCCAAATTGGTCACTTAGAACGCTTTAACCCAGCAGTTCTCGCACTAGAAGATAAACTTGAACAACCTTTGTTTATTGAATCAAACCGCATTGCTCCATTTAATCCCCGTGGTGCTGATGTTAATGTTGTTCTAGATTTAATGATTCATGATATTGATATTATTTTAGACTTTGCACGCTCACCAGTGAAGCACATTGATGCCAACGGTGTTTCAGTAATCTCAAAAGAAATTGATATCGCTAATGCACGCATCACTTTTGAAAATGGTTGTGTCGCAAACGTAACCTCAAGCCGTGTGAGCATGAAAAGTGAACGAATTATGCGCATATTTCAAAACGATGCCTATATTTCTATCGACTTCCAAAACAAAAAACTTTCGATGTATAACAAAGGCCAAGGTGAAATGTACCCCGGCATTGCAGATATAGAAAGTAACGAGCGCACTTTTGATCAAGGCGACGCTTTATATAGTGAGATTGAAGCTTTCTTAAACTCAATCGACACAGGTTCCCCACCTATCGTAAGTGGTAAAGCAGGTTTACTTGCATTACAAACAGCAATAAAAATCAACAAGTTACTCGGCACCGCTTAACAACATAGAACAAATATATTTTACGGAGAATTTTGATATGATCCCAATGGTTGATCTCAAATTACAATACAATAATCTTAAAGAAGAGATTGATTCAAAAATTATCGAAGCCCTCGGTAAGACTCAATTTATCCTTGGTCCCAATGTACAAGCCTTTGAAAAAGAAGCAGCTGCAAATCTTGGCGTTAAACATGCCTTAAGTTGTGCCTCAGGCACAGATGCTCTGCACCTTGCATTACTTGCAGCCGGCATTAGTGAAGGTGATGAAGTCATTACGACTTCCTTTACTTTTATCGCAACGGCAGAAGCTATTCGTTATGTTGGCGCAACACCTGTGTATGTCGATATTAAAGCTGACACGTTAAATATTGATGCCGATTTAATTGAAGCGGCCATTACAGAAAAAACGAAAGCGATCATCCCCGTTCACATCTTTGGTCAGCCTGTTGATATGGCGAAGATCATGACAATAGCTAAAAAACATAACCTACTTGTTATTGAAGATTGTGCTCAGTCATATGGTGCACGTATTGGTGATGAAGTTACCGGCGGTATTGGCCTGGTGGGTGCACATAGTTTCTTCCCAAGTAAAAACCTGGGTTGTTACGGTGATGGTGGCATGGTCACAACGAATGATGATGCGATTGCTGAACAAGTTAAAATATACCGTAACCATGGTAGTAGTGAGCGTTATCATCACGATGTTATTGGTTACAACAGTCGCTTAGATGAGTTACAAGCTGTTATCTTACGCGTTAAATTACAATACATTGATGAATATAATAAAGAACGTCGTCGTGTTGCACATAGTTACAGTGAAAAACTAAAAGACGTTGTCACAGTTCCATTTGAAGACGGTATCGGTACTCACGTCTATCATCAATATACCATTCTTACTGATAAACGCGACGCAATCATGCCAGCACTCTCCGCTAAAGAAATTGGTAATGCTATTTACTACCCTATTCCGTTACATCAACAAAAAGCTTTTGAAAAGGAATGTGCCGGTATTTCACTACCCGTCACTGAAAACACGATAAAACATTGCATGTCATTACCTGTTTTCCCTGAAATGACAGAAGAACAAATCACTTTTGTCTGTGACACCATTAAATCAGCGATTTAATTAAATTAACCACATAACTAAAGAATCAAGTGATCGAAAAAATTTCAAGCAATAAACGTGTCATGATTATCGCCGGAGAAGCCTCCGGTGATATACACGCAGCAAAGTTAGTGCGTGAAGTTAAAGAGAAAAACCCCAATATTGATTTTTATGGCACAGGTGGTGAAAGCATGCGCCAAGCCGGTGTTAACACGTTGATTGATTCATCCGTTCTTGCCGTTGTCGGTTTATTTGAAGTATTAGCACACTGGAATACGATCTCTGGTGCGTTAAAAGAAATGCAACATCGACTCCGCACCGACCCGCCCGATCTTTTAGTCTTGGTTGATTATCCTGACTTTAATTTACGTCTTGCCAAAACCGCAAAAGAATGTGGTGTTAAGGTTTTGTTTTATATCAGCCCGCAAGTTTGGGCGTGGCGACAAAAACGCGTTTTTAAAATTAAAAAACTTGTCGATATGATGGCCGTGGTTTTTCCATTTGAAGAAGTCTTTTATACAAAATATGATGTACCTGTTAGGTTCGTCGGCCACCCTTTAGTTGATGAAGTTCATGCCAGCAATGACACGGCAACTTTAAAAAAAGAATTTTTACTCGATGATGACAAACCGATCGTTGGCCTCTTCCCCGGAAGCCGTCAAAGTGAAGTTAAACGTTTATTGCCTATCATCGTTGAAAGCGCCCAACAAATCGTTCAGGAAAAGCCCAATACGCAGTTTGTGATTCCTGTTGCCTCAACCTTAAATGAAGAAGACATTCTTCCCTACTTTGAAGGTGTTGAACTTGATATGCGCGTCATAAGCCATCGCGCTCACGACATTATGGACGTTTGTGATGTTGTGATCACCGTATCAGGCACTGTCACACTTGAACTCGCGTTAATGAAAACACCGATGGTGGTTATTAATAAAATTAGTAAACTCAGCTATTTCTTTGTTAGTCGTATGTTAAAGATTGAACATATTGCCTTATGTAACATCGTTGCTGACAAACGTGTTGTCCCTGAGCTGATTCAGAATAATGCCGAAACAGATAAAATAGCAGGTAAGGTTATCGAACTACTTGATAATGACATAGAGCGAAAAACGATTATTAAAGAATTAAATAATATTAAAGAAAAACTCTCTAAAGAAGAAACTAAAACAGAACTAAGTGCGTTGTTGCTTGATATGCTTGATACTTGACTAGCGAATCCTTATATTAGAACAATACCCGTTTCACTTTTTAAGATTTTTTAAAGTACAATGCATATACCCTTTCTGGCACCTGAAATATATCATACCATTACTTATAAAATATAAAGCATCTCCCATTTCTGTATAAGCATTATCTTGAAACGAAACCACATCTATTAACTCGTACACCTTCCCGGCTACCTCACACGGAAAAGTTATACCTTCTCGTATATTCGCTCTTATAAAGTTATACAGATGTTTCGCTGACCAGCTTGTCGACACACTATAATCTTGTTTTTGTGAATATGACTGATAACTTGCGACAGCCTCATCTTGTTTAACTTCTTTAACAGTACCTTCTTGCAATAATGGTAGTGCTTTTAGGATAATCTTGACCGCCAATTTTGCGAGTAAGTTACTTGCATCTTCTTTTGAAACACCGTCCGGCATTGTTATAGATTGTTGCGCAACAATATTTCCTTGATCAAAATTTTCGGTCACTCTGTGTATAGTCACGCCAAATTTTTCTTCTCCATTTCTGAACTGCCAAAATAAAGGACTTGGCCCGCGATATTTTGGTAGTAATGATGGGTGAATATTAAAGCAACCTATTTTAGCAACTTCGATTATCTCATTGGGAATTTTTCGTGCATAACAGGAAACCAGAATAATATCGGCTTGATATTTTTTTATTGCTGCAACATTACTGGCAACACTTTTAGTTAACTTAATAAGCGGTAAATTGTTATAAAAAGCCAATGACTCTAAACACTCTGAGTTTTTATTAATACTAGATATGGTGTTGTTTTTATTGGAATCTACTGCAATAGCAGTGACTTTATAGTCAGATTGAATTAATGCTTGTAATGGAAGGTATGAAAGAGGACCTGATGAACCAATATAAACAATGTTCATCTTTAATTATTTAACGCAAGATACCGCGTTCACTTTGATTAAGAGCAACAAGCATATTATTTACCTCATTAAACTCTTCCGCCAAAGATTTGAGTTTTTCATTTGCTTCTTCGACAGTATATTTCTTGCGATAAATAATTTTATAAGCATCTTTTAAGGCTTTAATGGTTTCTTTACTAAAACCTTTGCGTTTAATGCCTTCTGAATTCAAACCATGGGTACTGGCTGGGCTACCGTTAACCATAACATAAGGCAGAACATCTTTACTGATCGCACTACCCATGCCGCAAAAAGCATGCTGACCGATAGTACAAAATTGATGAACTAAGGTGAAGCCACCCAGTATTGCAAAGTCTTCAATGATTGCGTGACCGGCAAGAGAGGCATTGTTTGCGAATATGGTGTTATTGCCTACCTGACAATCATGCGCGATGTGAATATAGGCCATTAACCAGTTGTCGTCGCCAATACGCGTAGTACCGCCACCGTCTTCTGTGCCACGATTAATGGTGGCAAATTCACGAATGGTGTTCCTGTCCCCTATTTCTAAATAGGAAACTTCGTCATGGAATTTTTTATCTTGAGGGACATCACCAATAGACGAAAATTGAAATAGTTTGTTTTCTTTTCCTATTTTTGTCGGCCCCTGAATTACAACATGAGGGCCAATCCATGTGTTTTCATCAATCTCAACACCTGCACCGATAATAGAGTATGCGCCAACCTCAACCGAGTCGGCTATTTTTGCAGTAGGATCTATTACGGCGGTAGGATGTATCACGTTTAATTAAAGTGCCGTTGCATCACGTTGTGCACACATAAGGTCTGCACTACAAACAACTTTACCATCAACCGACGCTTTACCGACAAATTTCCAGATATCACGTTTTTCTTTAATAAATTCAACATGAAGGTCCAATCTATCACCCGGCTCAACAGGTTGTTTAAAACGTGCTTTATCAATGCCAACAAAATAATAAAGTGAACTACCATCTGGAATTTCACCAATGGTGCGGAAAGCTAAAATACCAGTTGCCTGTGCTAATGCTTCAAGAATTAATACACCAGGCATAACAGGACGCTGAGGGAAATGTCCCGTGAAATAAGGCTCATTATATGAAACATTTTTATAGCCCGTTAACGTTTTTCCCGGGTTACATTCTGTTACGCGATCAATCAATAAAAACGGATAACGATGGGGTAAATGCTCAAGGATTTGATGGATATCAAGTTCTTTCAACGCCTAATTCCTCTTATTTTTTTATTCGCCAGACTTAAGTTTGCTGGAGAGTTGTTTTTCTAATGCATTCAAACGCTTAGCCATTTCATCTAAGTGTTTGAATCTAACTGTATTCTTTCGCCACTTTTGGTTAGGTTCTAGCGGTGTTCCTGCTGAATACACCCCTGCTTCTTTAATCGAATGAGTAACCAGTGATTTTGCAGTAACGGTGACATTATCCGCAATCTCAAGGTGGCCAACAATCCCAACCATTCCGGCTATTCTACAGTGTTTTCCAATTTTTGTACTGCCTGCAATCGCACTACATCCAGCAATTGCGGTGTGTGCCCCAATTTTAACATTATGTGCGACTTGAATTTGGTTATCTAACTTGACGTTATCCCCAATAATGGTGTCATCGATTGCACCACGATCAATAGTTGAGTTTGCGCCAATTTCAACGTCATCGCCAATAATAACAGCGCCTAACTGGGGGACTTTTATCCATTGCCCCTCATCCATTGCTTGTCCAAAACCATCGGCACCAATCACAACACCGGGATGGATCAGATTTCTTTCACCAATAACACAACCTTTTGCTACTGTAACATTCGCTGTTAAGGTTGAAGCCTGTCCGATAACCACATTTTTTTGGAGCACACAGCCTGCGCCAATTCGCACATCATCAGAAATAACAACGCCAGACTCAACCACAACACCAGCAGCAATACTTGCGCTCTCACTGACTTTGGCATCTTTGGCGATAGATGCATTTTCATCTATTCCTGCTTCATATTTTTCAGCTGGGGATAATAACGCGGCAACCCGCGCATAAGCGGCATAAGGATTTTTACAAACCAATGCATTTAAAGGACAGCCTTCAGCATCCGCTGCCGCCATAATGACAGCCCCCGCATTGCTTGATGATAGCTGAGAACGATAAGCTGGATTGGTTAAAAATGTAATCTGATTTTTTTCAGCGGACTGTAATGTCGCCACGCTTTCTATAACACAGGAAGCATCGCCCTTAACTTCAGCCGAAATATGTTTTGCTAATTCACCCAGTGTATACTTCACTGGCCCACCTTATTGATGTTGTTATTATAATGATGACTTTATTTTTTAACTTGATTTTCTTTAAATATTTCTCGTAAACGTTGTAAAACTTTAACAGTGATATCAACTTGCTCACTTGCATAGATAACACTTTCATTCAGAATAATATCGTATTTATTTTCTTTTGCTAAAGTAAGAATCGTTGCGGAAACCAGTTTTTGTAACTGTCCTATCTCTTCGTTACGACGAAAATTAAAATCTTCGGTAAACTCTTCACGGCTTCTTTTAACATCACGTATTTTTGCAACAATGTCGCGCTCTTGTTTCTTACGTTCTGCTTCACTCATTATTGCAGCATCTTTAGAAAGCTTCGCTTCTAAAGTTTTAATCAATTTTTGTAATTTAACAATTTTAATATCGCGAGGAGCAAATTCACTTTCAAGTTTTTTTCGCGCCGCTTCTGCTTGAGGCGCTTCTTTTAATAAATTTGCGGTATTAACGATACCAATTCGAGTATCTTTCGCATAAGCATTTATGCTAAATGCGAAAAAAATAAGAGCTATATATGTACTTATATTCTTTAACACTAAACAATACCCTTATACATTAAAACGGTGAACCTAAACTAAATTGAAATGCTCGCGTTGAATCACCTGGTTTTTCATTTAATGCTTTTGAGAAATTAAACCTCATAGCACCAACTGGCGTAATCCAAATAAAAGCAGCACCTGCTGTATAACGAAACTCATCACTATTAATCGTTGATTCATCTTTAAAAACAGTACCCGCATCTAAAAACAAACTTAATCTTGTCGAACTGCTCTTGTCTGTAAATGGATTCGGTAATATCAAATCCATATTACCCACCATTTTAATCGAACCACCTATCGGGTTATTTGTACCGGCATCTCTTGGGCCAATACTGTTTGAATCGTAGCCCCTAACAGAGTAAGTACCACCCGCAAAATAATTTTCATATGGCGGATAACCGCTCTCACCTGAGAGCGACTTACCATAACCCAGATTCAAATTAGTCGCTAAAGTCACCGACTTAGCGACAGAAAAGTAATTCAACTGCCTCAAATCAAGTTTATAATACTCCAAATCACTACCAGGAACAGCAATTTCTCCTCCCAAGCTCGTTAAAGCACCATTTGTTGCAAAAACACGTCGATTCCGGCTATCGTACGTCCAGTTAGTAAAAGCCCGATAAGTATTATTTAACTTGCCTTCTTTAGCAATGAAATCAAGAATATTTTGCGAAGTCCCCGTTGCTCCGGCGGTAATCTCGGTACCGTCGAATTTAATGCCCCAGCGATAATTAGTAAACTCTGATAAAGGAACACCATAGAATAATGATGCCCCATATGAGTCAGTGGAATAATTTGAGATATTAGCTGCTTCTGCATCGACCTTTCGATACGAGATATTAATACCTCGACTAACACCGTATTCTGTATAATAGGGGTTTATAAAGTTAATCCCAAACTGTTTTGTGACTGAACTGTTATCAATATTAACACTTGCACGTTGCCCTGTTCCTAATAAGTTATCTTGAGTAACCGAAAGGTTTACAATCGCGCCCTGAGAATCTGAATAACCAAGACCGGCCTGTAAACTTCCTGTCGGTTTTTCAGCAACCTCATAATTTAAATCAACCTGATCAATTGAACCTGGTATACGAACAGTATCAACATTAACGGTTTCAAAAAAACCTAAACGATCTAATCGTGTTTTTGAACGTGCAACATGTTTTGTTGAAAGCCAGTCAGCTTCAAGTTGACGCAATTCACGACGAACAACTTTATCTTGCGTTTTAGTATTACCCGAAACATTGACCCGGCGAACATATATACGTCGACCAGGATCAATAAAAAATGTCATCCCGACAGTGCGTTCTGCTTCATTTATATCTGGTACCATATTAACATTGGCAAACGCATAGCCATTTTCAGCAAGCAGGTCACTTATTGCTTTGCTAATATCAACAACTTTACGACGTGAAAAAATATCTTTAGCTTTAATATCAATTAGCCCCTCTATTTCCTTACGAGGTAATATCAAATCGCCAGCCAGCTTTATATCACTGATCGTAAAGCGCTCTCCTTCTTTAATATTAATACTAATGTAAACACTTTCTTTTTGCGGCCCCAGAGAGACCTGAGTAGACTCAATACTGAAATTTATAAAACCTCGATCAAGATAAAATGATTTTAAATTTTCCAGATCTGCTGCGAGTTGTTGTTTCTTATAATTATTTCTCGAGCCAAAAAAAGAAGGGTCAGCAAGTGACAATTGACTAATTAATTTATCTGTAGGAAAAACTTTATTGCCAACAATATTAACTAAATATATTTCAGCAGATTCACCTTCAGCGATCTTAACTGTTACATCAACACGATTTCTTTCTAATTGAGTAAGTTTCACATCTATCTTAACGTTATATTTACCAAGACTATAATATTGCCTCTGTAATTCCTGCTGTAAACCTTCAAGTATTGAGCGATTAAAAACCCGCCCTTTAACTAAACCCATTTGTTTTAAAGCCACATCTAATTGTTCTTTTGATATATCATCGTTGCCCTCGATATCAATACCATTTATTGCCGGGCGTTCAGCGACAAAAACAACGAGCACATCACCTTCTCGTTCTATTTGAATATCTTTAAAAAAACCTGTTTTAAACAAGACACGGATAGCATTTTTCACTTCTGCTTGTTCAATTGTATCACCCGGTTTAATTGGTAAATAATTAAATACCGTTCCAACAGAAATGCGTTGCAGACCTTCTAACTTAATGTCTTTAACTTCAAAAGCATCAAAAGCAAAAGCACTCGGTAGCAAGCCATAAAAAACTAAAAATATAAAAAATTTTCTCATAAAACTCAAAGCAACTTTATTTTATTTATCCCATCACGCGAAGGATGTCGTTATAAAAAGCGACTGCCATCAACAAAAACAAGAGTACCATTCCAATTCTACCCGCAAATTCCTGTGTTTCTTCTGAAACAGGTTTTTTACGAATAACTTCAATTATATAATAGGTTAAATGACCACCGTCTAAAATGGGAATGGGCAACAAATTAAGTATACCCAAACTAATACTGACAATGGCCAGAAAATCTAAGAATCGTGCTATACCTGCGCTCGCAGAATAACCTGCATATTGTGCAATACTCACCGGGCCACTTAAATTTTTAACCGATATTTCACCCGTAAAAATTTTTCCCATCATTTTTAATGTTAAAACACTGAAATCCCAGGTACGAGACAATGCGCGAGGCAGAGATTCAAATACGCCATAACCATGAGTGACCTGCATTTCTTCAGGGAAAGTGGCACCTGTTGTATGGCCTAAGCCCAGACGTCCGACTTCTTTTCCATTACGAATAATTTTTTCAGGAATAACTTGTAATTTTTTATTGATTCCATTGCGTAAAACAACAACTTGCACTATCTCAGCAGGTTTACTCGAAACAATGTTAACCACATCAAGCCAATCGTTCGTGCGAATGCCATTTACCGAAATAATTTCATCTGCAATTTTAAAGCCTGCATTTTCAGCTGGTGAGCCTTCCAATACAACACCAACAACCGGTTTAATCTTTGGTCGCCAGGGTTCAAAGCCTAATCTCTGAAACAAATTATCGACTTTAATTTCACCTGTAGTTTCAGAAAAGTCCAAAGTACGTGTTAGGGTATTACCTTGCTTATCTTTTAATTCCAGGACCGCCTGAGAGCGATCAACCACGGCGGGGATGATATTTTTTATCACAACATCCCAGATTGGCGTATTCTGATTATTGATCGAGACAATTTCATAATTAGAAATTAACCCTGCTTCTTTTGCCAAACCATCACTGCCAATATGACCTATAACAGGCTTAACACCAGAAACACCAACTACAAACATCATCCAGTAAGCAAAAATTGCAAATAGAAAATTAAATACAGGACCAGCCGCGACAATTGCAATGCGAGACCACACAGGTTGCCCTGTAAATTCACGATGTTCCTCGCTCTCTTCAATATCAGATTCGCGCTTATCGAGCATTTTAACATAGCCACCTAAGGGTAAAGCAGCAATGACAAATTCTGTTTTATCCGCACCAAAACGTTTTTTCCATAATGGTTTACCAAACCCAATTGAAAAACGTAATATTTTAACGCCGAGTTTTTTAGCGACGATGTAATGCCCGTACTCATGAATTGCAACAAGAATACTGATCGCAACAATAAAAGATAGAAGTGTAATAACAATAGACATAATTAACTTTGCTTAACTCTTGTCTCAATTAACTTAGCGGCCTGTTCACGTGCGGCTAAATCATCTTCGAGTATTTCGTTTAATGAAAAAGCTTCTCTTGAGGCAACATTATTTAATGTTTGTTCAACGATGAAGGCAATATCTGTAAATTTTAATTCTTCATCTAAAAATGAAGCAACAGCAACTTCATTTGCCGCATTTAAAATTGCTGGAGCTGTGCCACCTTTTTTAATGGCTTCTTCAGCTAAACGCAAACAGGGGAAGCGTTCATAATCCGGTTTTTCAAATTCAAGTTTTGCAACATCAAACAAATCGAGTTTTTTCACACCTGACTCAATTCGTTCCGGCCAGGATAAACAGTGTGCTATAGGCGTCCGCATATCAGGCTGACCAAGTTGTGCTAAAACTGAACCGTCGGAATATTGCACCATGGAATGAATAACACTTTGGGGATGAACAACAACCTGGATATGATCCGGACTAGTATTAAACAACCAACAAGCTTCAATAATTTCTAAACCTTTATTCATCATGGTTGCCGAATCAACTGAAATCTTGCGTCCCATACTCCAGTTCGGGTGTGCACAGGCTTGATCAGGGGTAACACTTTCTAGCTCGTTTTTATCTTTTGTTCGAAATGGACCGCCCGATCCCGTTAATAAAATTTTAGTTATACCTGATTCAGTTAAACCCTTTTCATAGTCATCAGGCATGCACTGGAAAATTGCATTATGCTCACTATCTATCGGTAATAACTCTGCATTGTTCTTTTTCACTTCATCCATGAAAATTTGGCCACTCATGACCAAAGCTTCTTTATTTGCTAACAAGATTCGTTTACCTGCACGTGCTGCAGCTAACGTTGGTTTTAGACCCGCAGCACCAACAATCGCCGCCATCACAAAATCCACCTGTGGCAAGCTGGCAATTTTTTCTAAACCCTCAACACCCGATAAAACAATAATTGAAAGGTTTTTACTTTTAAGTTTTTTAGTTAAGTTATCAACTTCATTTTCATTTGTGATAACCGCATATTCTGGTTGGTACTGTTCACATTGTTCTACCAGACGATCTACTTGACTATTTGCCGATAAAGCAACGATCTTATATTTGTCAGGATGACGTGCAGCAACATCTAATGTATTTATCCCAATAGAACCCGTCGCGCCTAAGATACAAATACCTTTCACGCCAGTTGCTCCATTAACCATAAGCCAGTAACAAAAATTGGGAAACCTGAAATTAAACTGTCAATGCGATCAAGCATGCCACCATGGCCAGGTAATAAACTGCCACTGTCTTTTAAGTTCGCCATACGTTTAAACATGCTTACTGACAAATCACCCACAACGGAATATAGAACCGTCACAATCGCGAGAAAAATAAAAAATAATGAATTTTCAGAAGGGATATTTAAAATATAAAGAGCAGAAATAGTGCCAACCAGGGTTATGGCTATAGCACCCGCAACACCTTCCCATGTTTTACCTGGGCTAACATTAGGCATAAGTTTAGTTTTACCAAAAGCACGCCCAGCAAAATAAGCACCACTATCTGCAAACCATATGGTTAAAATTAAATATAAAACAAATTCAGAACCGTAATTAGGATTATTTCTTAGTAGCACCATTGCAACCAAGGTACCCAATAATAAAACGATGCCCACAAACGTTTTTACAAATTGACGATGCAGAATATTATTTTCTTTAAAGGGAAAAATAACCAGTAAAGGAATACAAATCAGCCACCACAATAATGAAGCTAAAAGAATGATTATATTAAGTTCGAAGTTTTGTAAAAATATAATGATGAGAAACAGTAAAACATTAACAATAAAAAATATTCCACGCTGAAAAGGTTTAACCCAGCCCGCAAAAGCAGCCCATTCCCAGGCACCTATCGAAACCAAAACAAATGAAAACAGAGAAAATAAATTTTCAGGCATTGCATATATAGCCCAAAGAACAAGTGGTCCCATTAAAAAGGCTGTTAACAAGCGAGATTTAAGCATTTTTCATTTTCTCAATCTGTTCGCCAGTATGACCAAAGCGTCGTTGACGACCAGCAAATGATTTAAGTGCTTCTTCGAAAGCTTGCTTATCAAAATCCGGCCATAGGGTATCGGTAAAGTATAATTCGCTATACGCCAACTGCCATATTAGAAAATTACTTATACGCTGTTCACCACCTGTACGAATGAATAAATCCGGCTCAGGCAAGTCACTCATTGATAAATTTTGGCTAATTAATTCAGGGGTAATTTCATTTGCTTTAAGTTCACCGGCTTCAACTTTTGTTGCAAGTGATTTAACAGATTGGGTTATATCCCATTGCCCGCCATAATTTGCAGCAATATTCAGAACCAAGGTTTTATTATCTTTTGTCAGCTCTTCAGCTTTAACAATACTTTTTTGAATTTTATCATCAAAAGCAGACACATCACCAACGATTTTTAAACGTACACCATTTTTATGAAGTTTTTTTACTTCACGTTGTAACGCCATTAAAAAAAGTCCCATTAACAAGGTGACTTCTTTTTCTGGTCGACGCCAGTTTTCACTTGAAAAAGCAAACAAAGTAACGACTTCAATGCCTTTTTCAACACAAGTGGTAATAACTGAACGAACGGTTTCAACACCGGCTTTGTGTCCGGCGATACGTGGAGAACCACGTTTTTGTGCCCAACGACCATTGCCATCCATAATTATGGCAACGTGTTTAGGAATATTAGGGGTATCGGAGGTATCGATATCGTCTGACATGTTAAGAGCTGCTAATAGAATTTGATAAGCATCAAATTTCCATTAAATCCTTCTCTTTAATCACAAGCGCTTCATCAACTTGTTTAACATATTTGTCGGTAATCTTTTGTACATCATCTTGTGCCTGGCGATCGTCGTCTTCAGTAATTTCTTTATCTTTTAATAATGATTTAATATCACTTAAAACATCACGACGAATATTACGAATAGCCACTTTCGCGCCTTCACCTTCCGCACGAACAACTTTGATCATATCTTTACGACGTTCTTCTGTTAAAGGTGGAAGTGGTATACGAATAAGTTCACCTGTCGTTGCCGGATTTAAACCCATATTCGAATTCATAATCGCCTTTTCGATTGCTTGTACCATCGGTTTTTCCCAAGGAGAAACACTTAAGGTACGAGAGTCTAATACGGAAATATTAGCAACCTGGCTTAAAGGAACTTCTGAACCGTAATACTCAACAGTAATATGATCAAGCAAGCTAGTATGAGCACGCCCGGTACGAAGTTTTGTTAGATCATTTTGTAATGATGCTACACTTTTTCCCATACGGATTTCAGCATCTTCTTTTAATTCATCAATCATTATATTTTCTCGTTTCGATATTGCTGAGTTAATTTAATTAAAATTTTAGTTTCGCTAGACTTTATTTTCCACAATAGTCCCTTCATTTTCCCCATGGACTAGGCGCATTAAAGCGCCTTCCTTACCCATGTTATAGACAATGACTGGAATATTATTATCGCGACATAAAACAATTGCTGTTGTATCCATGACACCAAGCTTTTCCTCAATAACTTGATCATATTCTAAAAAGTCATATTTTTCTGCTGTCGGATCTTTTTTCGGATCAGCTGAATAAACACCATCAACATTGGTACCTTTAATCACAACATCACAATTAACTTCTATACCACGTAAACTTGCCGCTGTATCTGTAGTGAAAAAGGGATTACCAGTACCTGCTGCAAAAATAGCCACACGGCCTTTTTCTAAGTGGCGTACTGCACGACGGCGAATATAATCTTCTGCAACATTATGAATTGGTAGAGCCGACATAACGCGTACTTTTAAATCATGACGCTCGAGTCCATCTTGTAAAGCCAAAGCATTGATGACCGTTGCCAGCATACCCATATGATCAGCAGAAACACGTTCCATACCACTAGCGGATAAACTGACACCGCGGAAAATATTTCCACCGCCGATAACCATAGCGACTTGAATACCATTATCAACCAACTCTTTTACTTCTACCGCAACACGATCAATAACCTCGGGATCGATTCCGAAGTCTTTGTCACCCATCAATGCTTCGCCGCTGAGTTTTAATAAAATACGCTGATAACGAAATTTGCTAGCCATAAATGTTTATCCGTATAGTTATAATTATATTGCCAAAATCTTGCTGCCGACTAAAAAATGGCCTCTAAAGAGGCCATTTCATGTTACTTGATTTGCGCCATTACTTCATCCGCAAAATTCTCTTCTTTTTTCTCAATCCCTTCACCAACTTCGAATCGAATAAAACGCTTAACTGACGCATTATTTGATTTAAGCAGTTGTTCAACGGTTTGATCAGGGTCTTTAACAAAAGGCTGACCTAACAATGTCACTTCTTTAAGGAACTTCTTAATACGACCATCGACCATTTTTTCAATGATGTTTTCTGGCTTACCGCTTTCAGCTGCTTGAGCTGAGAAAATTTCACGCTCTTTCGCTAATGCATCAGCAGGAACATCTGCTTCTGCAACACAAACTGGCTTACTTGCTGCGATGTGCATTGCAATATCTTTACCCAAAGCAGCATCGCCGCCTTCAAGTTCAACCATAACCGCAATACGCTCACCATGTTGATAGATACCCACTGCATCTGCGTTATCAATGATGTCAAAGCGACGTACGCTCATATTCTCACCAATTTTAGCAACAAGTTCTTTACGACGATCTTCAACCGTTGTGCCACTTGCTAAAGCTAAAGTTGATAACTCTTCAACATCAGCAGGTTTATTTGCTAAAACACAATCTGCAATTGAAGCAACGAATTCTTTAAACTCATCACCTTTAGTTACGAAATCTGTTTCACTATTTACTTCCAGAATAATTGCTGACTTGTTGTCGTCACTTGCTTTAATAACAGCTAAACCTTCAGCAGCAACACGTCCGGCTTTTTTGTCTGCTTTCGCCATACCTGCTTTACGCATGGTTTCGATTGCAGCTTCAATATCGCCATCCGTTTCTGTTAGGAATTTTTTACATTCCATCATACCTGCGCCAGTACGTTCACGCAGTTCTTTAACTAATGATGCAGTAATTGCCATGTTAATGTCCTCTTAAATCTTTATCTGAGTCAACCTGAATTGACTCGAAAATATCTGAAAAAGGGGGCACTGTATTTAGTGCCCCCTTCTCACATCAAACAAACTAAGCTTTATTCAGCTGAATCGTCTGCTTTTTTTACTGCTTTCTTTTTAGCTGCTTTTTTCTTAGCAACTTTTTTAACTGCTTCGCCTTCACCAGCATCATCAGCTTTCTTTACAGCAGCTTTCTTAGCCGCTTTTTTCTTTGATGCTTTTTTCTTAGCCGCTTTAGGTGCAGCACCTTCAGCTACTTCTACGAAATCATCTTTGCTGCCAGCAGCAGGTTTAGGCGCTGATTCTTTACCTGTGATAACTGCGTCTGCCATACCTTGTACATAAAGGCTTACCGCACGAATCGCATCATCATTACCAGGGATAACATAATCAATTTTGTCTGGGCTGTTGTTACTATCAACAACACCAATAACTGGGATGCCTAATTTAACCGCTTCTTTAACTGCAATGTCTTCATGACCTACGTCGACAACGAACAATGCATCAGGAATACCCTTCATGTCTTTGATACCACCGAAACTACGATCCAATTTTTCCATTTCGCGAGTCATGGTGAGGATTTCTTTCTTGTTACGGCCTTCGATACCTTTTTCCATCATCGCTTCTAATTCTTTCAAACGACGGATAGATTGTTTAACTGTTTTGAAATTCGTCAACATACCACCTAACCAACGATGGTTAACGAAAGGCATGCCACAACGTTCAGCTTCTTCACGGATGATTTTAGCTGCCGCACGCTTAGTGCCCACAAATAAGATGTTGCCGCGGTTTGCAGCTAGTGAACCGATGAAATTAACTGCATCCTTATATAGAGGAAGTGTCTTTTCTAAATTGATGATATGGATTTTATTACGATCGCCAAAAATATAATTACGCATTTTTGGGTTCCAGAAACGTGTTTGATGACCAAAATGTACGCCGGCCTCAAGCATTTCACGCATGCTTACTTCACTCATTCTATTTCTCCTGATCTCAGTGAGATCTATTAGGGTTACGCCTCCACACACCCCATTTAATCAACCAAAACGAAAGTCTATATCTGAGAGTCCTCAGTCTTATCTGAAGAAGACAATCAGCGTTTTCGAATCAGCACCCTGACAAATGTGTCGGTGTGTGTGTGTCGTTAAATTATGTCTGTTTTGTAGGGTTATTAACCCTAAAAATCCAAACGATTAAAATTTGCCAAATAGGCGCGCGCTTTATACCATACTTGGCTTGCAGCAACAATCAAGATCGCTCAAACTCTTGAATTAATGCCAATTTTTGACTATTTGCTTACTTTTTAAGCATCTTTACCGAACAGGATCCCCTAAATGGCCGTCACCATCAAATCTGCTGAAGATATCGAAAAAATGCGAATTGCAGGTCGCCTTGCAGCAGAAGTGCTCGAAATGATTGAACCACACGTTCAAGTTGGCATTACTACCAATGAACTCGACAAGATTTGTCATGACTATATCGTAAATGATCAGCAAGCTATCCCTGCCCCACTTGATTACCACGGATTTCCAAAGTCGATTTGTACTTCAGTAAACCATGTCATATGCCACGGTATTCCAAATGAAAAACGTCTTAAAAATGGCGATATGATCAATATTGATATCACCGTAATTAAAGATGGTTGGCACGGCGACACCAGCAAAATGTTTTTTGTCGGTGATGGCACAATCCAGGGCAAACGCGTCGCAAAAATCAGTTATGAGTGCCTGTCTAAAGGCATAGCCTTAGTCAAACCGGGGGCTCGTCTTGGTGACATAGGCGCAGCCATTCAAAAGCACGCAGAAAGTAACAACTACTCCGTGGTTCAAGAGTATTGCGGTCATGGCATTGGTGAAAAGTTTCACGAAGAACCACAAGTGCTCCACTATGGAAAAGCAGACACGGGGTTAGTTTTGGAACCCGGTATGATTTTCACCATTGAACCTATGATCAATGTTGGTAAACGCAATGTTAAACTTCTAAAAGATGGTTGGACGGTGGTCTCAAAAGATCGCAGTCTCTCTGCGCAATGGGAACATACTATTCTTGTGACTGAAACAGGGCACGAAATTTTGACTTTACGTAAAGAAGAAACGATTACATGAATGCAGTAACAAACTTGTTTGTTGATACCGAATTATTTGATGAAGAAAACTTTAGGTCTGAATTAAAAATACAAGAAAATACTCTTCCCGTATTTAAACAAGCATTAAGCAATGCCACTGAAGTACTTAAACAGCGCTTCAAAGCGGGTCGTGCAGCGACCGAACTTGTACAGGCTCGTTCTAATGTTGTTGATACAATTTTAATTCATGCATGGCTGCAATTTTTCTCAAAAGATGCAACCGATATCACCTTACTTGCCGTCGGCGGCTATGGTCGTGGTGAACTTCACCCTGCCTCTGATGTTGATGTACAAATTCTGCTTGAAAACGATGAAACCCATCATAACGAAGCCTTATCTCAATTTATTACTTTCCTTTGGGATATGGGTTTAGAAATTGGGCACAGCGTTCGTACATTAAATGAATGTGTTACCGAGGCCACTGCAGATATTACCGTGGCAACGAACTTACAAGAAGCACGTTTACTTGTCGGACCAATAGAGCTCTTTGAAAAACAGCGCACGCTTTGTGCAGCAAATAAAATATGGCCAAGCGATAAGTTTTTTCAAGCGAAGTTAGATGAACAGGTCACTCGTCATGAAAAATATCACGACACCGCCTACAACTTAGAGCCCAATATAAAAGAAAGCCCCGGTGGTTTACGCGATATTCAAATGATCGGCTGGGTTGCTAAACGTCATTTTGACGTAGATACCTTACAAAATTTAATCAAAGACGAGTTTTTAACCGAGCAAGAATATAAATCTCTTCACGAAGGCCAGGCTTTTTTATGGAAGATTCGTTTTGGATTACACGTCATAACAGGTCGTCGTGAAGATCGTTTGTTATTTGATCATCAACGCGAGCTGGCAAAGCAATTTGGTTATAAGGATGATCGACACCACCTTGCCGTAGAATATTTTATGAAGCAATACTATCGCACCGTGATGGAGCTTAGTCGCTTAAACGAAATGTTATTGCAACTTTTTAAAGAAGAAATATTACTTACCCATGATTCTGGCGAGCCGGTTAAAATTAATAACCGCTTTCAATCGCGCAAAAGATTTATTGAAGTTGCAAATGATAATATTTTTAAACGCTACCCTTTTGCATTACTGGAAATTTTTCTTTTGCTAGAACAACATCCTGAACTCAATGGTGTACGTGCAAACACGATTCGTTTAATTCGTGACCACCGTTATTTAATTAACGAGCAGTTTCGTGATGACTTGCGTTGTAAATCTCTATTTATGGAAATAATGCGGCAAACTGATGGGGTGACACACGAGCTAAGACGCATGAACCTGTATGGTGTGCTTGCTGCATACTTGCCTGTATTTGAAAATATTGTCGGACAAATGCAACATGATCTTTTTCATGTTTACACTGTTGATGAACACACCCTAACGCTGATCCGCAACTTACGTCGCTATACCGTTCCTGAGTTTTATCATGAGTTCCCTCTGTGTAGCAGCATAATGAATAACTTACCCAAACAGGAACTTGTTTTATTAGCTGGTTTATATCACGACATAGCCAAGGGTCGAGGTGGCAACCATGCTGAACTCGGCGCTGAAGATGCTCTTGCCTTCTGTAAACAGCATGACTTAAGTGACTTTGATAGCAATTTAGTTTCATGGTTAGTTCGCAACCATCTTATTATGTCATCTACCGCGCAACGTAAAGACATAACCGACCCGGATGTGGTTCATGAATTTGCACAGCAAGTTGGTGATAAAATGCACCTTGATTATTTATTTTTATTAACTGTTTCAGATATCAGGGCAACCAGCCCAAGCGTTTGGAATTCATGGAAAGGTTCCTTATTACGAGAACTTTACTCGGCAACAGAAGCTGTATTTAGACGCGGTTTGGAAAACCCAATCATGCAATCCGAAAGGATGCTCGACTACCAACAGCAAGCACGAAAAAAATTAATCGAACATAATATACCCAAAGAAAAAATTGATGTTTTGTGGAATAACTTTGGTGAAGAATATTTTATTCGTTATTCTCCCGATGAAATTGTTTGGCATACCGAAGTTATTTTACAAACCAAAAGCCTAAATGAACCTATTGTTTTATTGCGTCAACGTGAAAAAAGTGGTGGCACAGAAGTTTTTATTCACACCAAATATCATAGTAATTTATTTACTATTATTACCAGTATTATAGAACAAATGAACTTAACAGTTATGGATGCCCGCATCTTTACTTCAAAGGATAACTACACTCTTGATACATTTTTAATTCTGGAAGCAGATGGTTCACGTTTCACTGACAAAAAGCGTATAGAAGATCTTACAGAAAAATTAATACACCATATCGCTCAACCAGAAATATCAACACCCGATATAAGCATACACATCCCTCGTGCAGCAAAACATTTTAAATTCCCTACTCAAGTTAGTTTTGAAAATAACGAGATGCAAAACCAAACCATGATGAAAGTTGTCGCCTACGATCGTCCAGGCTTACTATCAGAAATTGGGGCAGCAATGCATAGCTGTGGTGTGACCTTACACAAAGCAAAAATTGCGACCTACGGAGAAAAAGCAGAAGATATATTTTTCGTTAGTAACAATGACGAAAAGCTGTTCATCGAACAAGAAAAAATAGATTGTCTGGAAAAAATGATCACGCATAACCTGGACGTGAACAATTAAATAACTTTAACCTTGAATAAACTCTAAAGCATTACCATCAGGGTCTCGACAAAACAGCGCTTTTCGACCCGATTTGCTTAGAGTAAAAGACACATCACTCTCTTTAAGAGAGCCCACTAAACTTTCTATTGATCTTACAGAAAAAGCGATGTGATGATCGCGCCCACCATGTTCCGGGCGTTGACTATTTTTATCCGGGTTATCCAAAACCATTAAATGAATTTGTTGTTCACCCGGTAAAACCAACCACGCTCCAGGATAACCTAAGTCAGGTCGATTACTATCAATATCTAATCCCAATACACCTTGATAAAAAGCAAGAGCAACATCCAGATCATTAACAATTAAACTTGCATGATGAAGCCTGTTAATAAGACCTTTATTGTTATCCATTATGATTCATTGCCTTTTCTAACATGTTGGATTGCCGTGAGATAGGCGGCGAGCATGACCAAGGCACCACCAATCCATTCTCTAGAATGAACAACCTCCTCTGTTAACAATAAAGAGGACACCGCACCAACAACAATTTCAAATAATAAAATAATCGCCGAACGATGCACCGGCATATGTGTGACACCATAAACCACTGAAATATTCATTAAGGTCATAATAAAAGCGCCCAACAACCACGCCCAGACCATGACATCGGCTGTTGCCGTATTTTTTTCTTCAGTAATAAAAATCAAAACAAAGGCGACAACAAAAACACCAAGCCAACCCGTTGCGGTTTTCACCATGACAGAGGCTTCATCTAGCCTGTGAATTAATACATTCGTCACTGCAAAAGCAATCCCTGCAGATAATGCTAACCAGTCGGCTTTGCTTTGAGGTGCAGGAAAACCTAATGACTCATCCCACAGCATGATAACGGCACCGCACATTGCGATGAAAAGAACAATAATAGCGCGGCGAGAAAGTTGTTCACCCAAAAAGAAATAACCCATTAAAGTCGCCCATAGTGGCGAGAGATAAAACAGTAATAAAGCGCGGACTATCGAACCGTCTAATATGGCTAAAATAAATGCGACATTTGTCCAGCCTGTCGCAATCGCCATAAAAAAAAATAACCAGGGATGTGTTAACCAAACACGCCACCCTTTATATAAAACGGGAATAGCAACCACAAATGTACCGCAATACATTAATGCGCTCGACCATAAGCCTTGTAAACCTTCCGCCTCAAATAAACGAATGGGATACCAAATCAGCCCCCACATAATGGCACCAAATAATAAACTGAGAATCGGAAACATACTCGATGAGGCAGCGTGTTTGGTTGAAACGCTGGACTGTTTTATACTAGACATTCTTTACGACACTTTTATTGAATAACAAATTTATTTAAAGCCATTATGAACCCTGAACTCGATAAACTACACCCCTATCCTTTTGAAAAACTCGCTAAATTAAAAAGCGGCGTAACCGCAAACTCAGAGCTTGAGCATATTGCATTATCCATTGGAGAGCCTAAGCACCAACCGCCTGAGTTTGTTCTTGACTATTTACGCCAGGATTTAAGCGGTGTATCTGCCTACCCGTTAACTAAAGGGACTCCTGAATTACGCCAAGCTATTACTGACTGGTTAACAACACGCTTTAACTTACCTGCTACAAGCCTTGATGCAGAACAACATGTGATTCCTGTTAACGGCACGCGTGAAGCACTTTTTGCTTTTGCTCAAGCGGTTATTAATCGTGATCATGATCCACTTAAGCCCCCTCTAATTGTCATGCCGAACCCTTTTTATCAGATTTATGAAGGTGCGGCCTATCTTGCGGGAGCAGAACCTTATTATATGAACACAACGGAAGACAATAACTATCTACCAGACTTTGATGCTGTAAAAGATGAAACATGGGCTCGTTGTCAGCTGCTTTATATATGCTCCCCCGGCAATCCAACGGGCGCAGTTATTGATAAAGCCACCTTACAAAAAATCATTACACTTGCCGAGAAACATGATTTTATTATTGCCTCAGATGAATGTTACTCAGAAATTTATTTTGACGAAGCCAACCCACCTGTCGGCTTATTAGAAGCTGCCGCTGAAATGGGCAACGCAGACTATTCACGCTGTGTTGTTTTTCATAGTTTATCAAAACGTTCTAACCTGCCCGGTTTACGTTCTGGTTTTGTTGCAGGCGATAAAGATGTTTTGGCGAAGTTCTTAAAATACCGAACCTATCATGGTTGTGCCATGCCGGTTCATCATCAAAAAGCCAGCATCAAAGCATGGCAAGATGAACAGCACGTACAAGATAATAGAATCCTATATCAAAAAAAATTCAACGCGGTGCTTGATATCATCGGCACAAAACTCGGGGTAAAAAAACCCGATGCCAGCTTTTATCTCTGGGCAAAAACCCCTGCAAGTGATGAGGATTTCGCACAAAATCTCTTCGCAGAACAAAATATCACTGTCCTTCCCGGCAGCTATTTATCCAGAGAAGCCAATGGCATCAATCCAGGAAGTGGACATGTTCGCATGGCATTAGTCGCTTCCTATGATGAATGTATCGAAGCCGCCAGGAGAATTCGCCAATTTATGCAATAAAATGGCTAAAAACTGGCATATAAAAGGCCGCGCCTATAAAATAGCCTGCTTTATCCACATCCGAACTTAATACGAGATATAAAACCATGAGCAACGATTTACAAACTATTATTGAAAATGCCTTTGAAAGCCGCGCAGACATCACGCCCCGCAGCGCTGACACTATCGTTAGAGAAGCCGTTACTGAAACCATCAACCAAATCGATGCTGGTACATTACGTGTTGCAGAAAAGAAAGACGGTGACTGGGTTGTCAACGAATGGTTGAAAAAAGCCGTGCTTTTATCATTCCGTATTAATGACAATGAATTCATGAAAGGTGGTTTCACTAATTACTTCGATAAAGTGGAATCTAAATATGGTGACTTCAACTCACGTGATTTTCGTGAAGCCGGTGTTCGTGTTGTACCGCCAGCAACTGTTCGTAAAGGTGCTTACATCTCTCCGGGGGTTATCTTAATGCCTTCATATGTAAACATCGGTGCTTACGTTGATAGCGGCACAATGGTTGATACCTGGGCAACAGTGGGTTCATGTGCACAAATTGGTAAAAACGTTCACCTTTCAGGTGGTGTAGGCATTGGTGGTGTTCTTGAACCATTACAAGCGTCTCCAACTATCATTGAAGATAACTGTTTCATTGGCGCACGTTCAGAAGTTGTTGAAGGTGTTATTGTTGAAGAAGGTTCTGTTATTTCTATGGGCGTATACATTGGCCAAAGTACACGTATCTATGATCGTGAAACCGGCGAAATAAGCTATGGCCGTATCCCAGCAGGTTCTGTTGTTGTATCTGGTAACCTTCCATCAAAAGATGGTACTTACAGCTTATACTGTGCGGTTATCGTTAAGAAGGTTGATGCTAAGACATTGAGCAAAGTGGGTATTAATGAGTTGTTACGTGATATTTAATATCACTTTTCTACACACTTGATGCATATTAAAATTCCCGCACTTGCGGGAATTTTTTTAACTAAAAAAAAAGCAAGAGCATAAAAGAATGATTACACTCTACGGAATCAAAAATTGCGATACGGTAAAAAAAGCACGTCGCTGGTTAGAAGCCCACAATATTGAATACCAATTTCATGACTTTCGTGAAGACGGTATAGATAAAACACAACTAAAGGGCTGGGTAGAAACATTAGGTTGGGAAGCAGTCGTTAATAAACGCAGCACGACCTGGCGCAACCTATCAGATAAAGAAAAAGAGATTTTATCAAATGCCCAAGCCGTTAAATTATTAGCAGGTAACCCAACGCTTATTAAACGACCTGTTACCGAAAAAAATAAAACGTTACTAATTGGTTTTAAAGAATCGGAGTTTCAACAACTCTAAGCATATAACAGTAATAATATTTTGTTTTATTTACACATTACTAGAGATTTTTTGTCGAAGAAAGACATGTGCGGTTACGCCCATATTTCTTTGCCAATAATAAAGCTTCATCTGCTCGTTTAAACAAACTATTACCCATATCTTCTTTTGTTAGTGATGCACAACCAAAACTTGAGGTGAAATTAATTTTTTTGCCCTCATACATTAACTCAAGGCTCGCTAAAGTATCACGAATATGTTCTGAGATTTGATGCGCTCCCCTTGACGGTGTATTACTCAATAAAATTATAAATTCATCACCACCATATCGAACCAAGGTATCTGTTTCACGAATACATTCTGAAAGCGTATCAGCAATCACTTTAATAACGCGATCACCACATTCATGTCCATAGTCATCATTTATTCTTTTAAAGTTATCAACATCCATCATTAATAATGATAGAGGTGTTTTGTAACGATGGAATAATCCAACTTCGTGCTTTAAGGTTGAATTTAAAATCAATCGGTTATTCACTCCTGTTAAAGGATCGGTCATGGATGCCTGATAAACAGACAAATATTCCAAAGCATTACGTAAAGGATAAACCAGGCTTGCCAGCAAGAATTCAAGCTGAGACCGCTCACTTTGCGTAAAAGGCTTACCGCTCATAAAAGTTATTTCGCCTAATTGTTTATTTTCAACCAGCAAACGAAAACTGCATTTTTGTTTTGTCTCCCGACCAACTAAAATGTTGCTCTCTGATTCAAGGTGCCGATAACATAGTCCCGAGTGATACACCGAGTTTTTTACTTCCGACGAAAACATTAGCAACATAGACTTTAAATCTAATGTTGTTTGTAATAATGCGCTGGTACGCCACGTCTTATTAAGTTGACTTGGATTACTTTGGTAATACTCCGTTGTTGCTAATGAGGAAAACTCTGATCCGAGGGGGGTAAAATCAAGGTTAACTGGATGTTTGGCTTTACTGGTCGTCCTTAACATATTGTATTCCTGTTATTTTATATAAATTAAATAAAGAGTAGTAACAATAAGTTAAGTCACTAACATCATGTTAAATTTAGCGTCCATAACATTAAAAGTTTAAAGTCTTTTAACATTTGTTTACTTAATAATTTGAATGATGAAAATTAGGCGTAAAAAAACCCGGTTATCGGATGATAACTGGGTTTAATATGGCGTCCCTAAGGATAAGAGGTGTTAACCCTGCAACTGTATACTCACAAAAATTATATTTAAAAAAGTAATTTTTAGAATAAAAAAAGGCTGTTTGCTCAGAAAGCAAACAGCCTTAATATGGCGTCCCCAAGGGGAGTCGAACCCCTGTTACTGCCGTGAAAGGGCAATGTCCTAGGCCTCTAGACGATGGGGACTAAAACTTTAGTCTTCGTCGTTACGTTCG
>Ga0316207_10000403_pt1 | contig 73583 bp, 79 predicted proteins | sample 6weekpyrite_MG_FD_204943 | JGI IMG/M metagenome (GOLD analysis project Ga0316207, IMG submission 204943) | Microbial mat bacterial communities from mineral coupon in-situ incubated in ocean water Damariscotta River, Maine, United States -... | ecosystem: Environmental > Aquatic > Marine >... | reverse complement strand
CATAATTCCTAGTTATCGTTACCTGCAATATCAACAGCAGCATCGCTGACGTTCTTCGGGCAATCAAGACCAGATAGCATGTAGTAGCCCGTAAGAGCCGTTCACATATCGAGTTTGAGGCGCACGACTAGTCGTCGCGGCAAGCGCACTTACAACAGCGCCCCAGCCAAACAGATCAAGATTGATGGGCAGTGCAGTCCGACCGAATCCAGGGCAGTGGTCATGACTGCGTACAATGGAAATCTCTAGGGCAAGCGTAGCCATGCGCTTGCGCAGTAAAGGTTCGATAATCCTCCAATTATCGTTACCGCTTGAGCTGCATATTCGGTGTGGAGTTCCGGTGACGAAAAGTGGAAAAACTGAACCAACAAATTCCAACTCAGTACGGGCATCCTGGACCCGGCCGAAGCACTCCTTCGACTACAGTACAACCTTGAGCGACGTCTTGGCCTAGCTCTAAAAGCTCAAGAACGGTGAGATCGTCTACAGCTTCGGTTTTGATCAGCCTAAGACGTTCCAGGGCGCTGACCGTCTCGGTCAGTTCGTCACGTGTTGCGACGAGAGCGATTGTTCTCAACCAATCCAGTAGAATGGAGCTGTTGAGCCTATAACCGGGAGATTTTTCGAGCGTGCGCAAGAGCGCAAGAGCACGATGTTCGGCCTTGACTTGCTCAAGGTCTCCGAAGGAGTTCTGTCTTTCAACCGTCATCGCCGGAACCGCCTTCAGCCATAAGTTCGTTGGAACCAACGCCACGCTCCAAATGAACAACCACCTCCAGCATAGCTTCCAGAAACTTGAACGCGTCGACGGACACAGCCCATTTCGATCTGCCTTTGGTGCCTGCGAGTTCGATTTCGCCCGTCATAGAGTAAACGCCTTCGTCTCTCGGCTGCGAACCGTTATCGTACACTGGCCGGAAATCGTCCGTGTGAATGATCTTGTTGCAGCACTCGCGCAAAGTGTCTGGAATTCCGTCGCCATCATAGATCGTTAGGAAGGTCGTGTGCATCTTGAGTTGCTCACGTTTGAAAGCTCGAAACGAGGCATCTTCGTCCAACTGGTCGTCCAGAGTGCGATACGACACGGCGAGTTGAAGAAAGAGTCCTGAAAGCCTCTCTTCGGCATTCTCTTGATGGCTTTCAACGAGAAGCGGGAACGACCAGGCAGGCTCTTCCCCGAAGTCCTGCAGGTCTTCGTTCCAAAACGTTTCAAGGCCCCGGGTTGTCATTGCAATTTCGAAGGCTTCGCGACATGCGATTTGAATGAATCCACAATCAAATGCCAACGGCTTCACGAACGGATGATGGTATGGGTTTTCGGTTGGTTTTCGTGCCACTACTTCACCGTGGCATTGGCGCGGCTTTGGAGGTCGGCCAACCTTTCCATGAGGTCGCTAAAATCGATGGCATCGGTTCGTAGAAGACCCGCATCGATCATTTTTCGGTAGTCATGCGCAAGCGCTTCCAACGGTTCCTCTGGCGGCACCAAACAAAGGGAACCGGAAACAGCGGCGGCGTAATCGATCACGTCCCCGTCCTTGTCGTTCTCCCGAAAAAAGTGCTGCTTATGCTCAGCCACGGCAGCGGCGAGCGCTCTGTCATCAAATGCACTCTGGGCAATGCCTATCTGATCAAGGCAATCAAGATCATACCAATGTCGGGCATATCGATCACCACCACGGAATGCACCTCGCAGGCAGTACGCATGGATGGCCGTGGCTTTTTCCCAAAACGTGCGCTCAGCGATCATCACCCGTGGACGAGCGACGGGTAGCACGAGCCCCTCGACGCCTTCCGCCAAATCGCAAGTTACCTGATGTCGCTTATCCGGTTCACCGGTTGAGCGCGCTCCGAATTCCAGAAGAACCGCCGGTCGAACATATCCACTCCCGCCACGCACAGCCTTGTAGTCCAGATAGAGCTGCTCATTTTCCTGACGCAGGGAGGCAGAAAGTTTTTCGCTTTTGATACGAGCCGCGAGCACGGGGACGATGTCAGTCTCAATCAAGCCTGACAAACGTTCACGTACCGTCTCAGTCCATTTTTTGGCTTGCGATCTGCTCGATGGATACGGGCTCGCTGGGTCTGAAATCAGGTCAGGAATGATCTGTCGAATATCATAGGTGACGTCGACATCTTCCGAAAACCGGTCGATCGCCTTGTAGACCTTTGATAGAGATGTTCCGCCTTTGAATACGAGATGGTCTCCCACCTCGCTTTCGAAAAGTGCGTTGAGCGCCCAAACGACCCAAATGTCTTTTTCCAACAAGTCAGCAGGCCGCCCCAAATTGGAGGCGGCCGCTTCTAGCGCATCGATCTTGTCTTTGACAGATAGTGCGAAGTACTCTGGCGTTCGTGTCATCACGCCACGGCTAAGGTGCTTAGTTCCTTCGCCATCCAGGTCGGCGCGCTGGCACGCAAGGACAGCAGCTCTCGCCGCTCGTCTTCACTGAGCTGAGGCCTGATCCGCTCTAAAGCTTCGCCTGCCTCTGACTTGCCGAAGTAAGCCAATGCTCTGAAAGCGTGACCTGCCCGACTGCTTGGCGCACGCAGTTGCCAACTTGGAACGTGCTTTAGTTCCACGTTTTGTGCACCAAGCTTTAGATGGCGACTGGGACCGGATGTCCAGTAGATCTGACGTGCGGGGTTTTGTGTCGACAAACCAAGCATATTAGCTGCGGATGCGCCGCTTATTGAAACGCGCTCACCCGTGGCTTTCGCGATATTCTCAACAACAGCCTCAACAGAAGGCGCACGCGCGCCGAAACGGGTTTTTACAGGCAGCGCGAACAGGCCACGCTTCACACGCATGAACTCGCCACGCCTCACCAAGCGGGACAAGGCCTGGTCGATTGCAGCGCGCTCACCAAGGTGGAGCAGCTCTTTTGCAGAGACGGTTGCGCCCTCGGGCAACGCTTCGGCGTAGGCTTTAATGGCTTCGGATGTGGTTGTCATGTCAGGCTCCTGCGTCAGATATATAGCTTGTCTTCTGACATGATGCAAGGTAAAAACAACTCAAGTGACCCTCGAGAAACCCTTGCGGAACTAGTTTAACGAATTGATTTGAAGCATTTAATACTTGATATGAGCATTGAACCACTCAGAAAACGAACGGGCGAGGGAAAGCTTTACACACGACGGGACGAAACCGTCGCGTTCATCAAGTCAAGTCTTGAATGGCCGTTCGAAGAGTTACTGAAAAAAGCTGCAATCCGCGATCGCCGGCACGCTGACTACGTGCCCTCCGAAGTGTTAATCTACCATCTTCGGCAAACTAAGTCCGACAATTCGGATGGGCGATTTGTAGAGCTCTACAATATTTTGCACGATCGCGTCGAAGTCGCCTGTCCAAGGCCCAACAGTCGGCGTGGAGACAAAGAGCTTGAGGATGCGCGTATTGCGGAGATCCGCGACACAACCATCGAACATGTCACTGAGCTCATGTTTGAGGATCAGCAGGGGTACAATGAACAGCTTGATGCGTATGAAATCTTCTTTGATCGCGCCGTTCGATCAGTCCGCATCACAAAGTTTCGCAAAGTGAGCAGCAGGGAGAACGCCACCGAGTCCGTTGTCCATCACGATGACACTGAGGAGATCCGCCAAGAGGTCGAACACGCCCTCGAGCGGTACAAGAAGTCTGGTCTAACACCCGACGAAGAATTTGATTACCGGATTCACCTGCGCCGCGCGATTGACGCCTTACCGACGGAAGAACGAAAGGTGATCGATTTGATACTTGCAGAAATTCCCATTGAGACAAACAAGGACGGCGAACCTTCAATGACGCAGCTGCTAGGCTGTGTTGAAAAAACAGTACGAAACCGTCGTGATCGTGCGTTTGAGAAGATCAGATTGGCGCTCAGACTGGAGGATGACAATGACGAATAGAGAAGGTGTTCTCCACGATTTCACAATTGAGCCTGAGATGTCGCATGCCGTGCTGAGGACCTATTTGAGCAAATATCCTGAATTGGCCGACGATCTATTGGAGCTTTTTCACGAGCTGACGCTCAGCGATATGGAAGCGGTTGAAGCAAGTCTCCCGCTCGAAACGAAGGCAATGAACGCCACTGTCCTGCGCGTTCAAAAGGTTGAGCAGGCACTCTACGGTGCCGGTGTTCGTGATCTCTCGAAAGAGCTGGGACTACCCCGGGGATTCCTCATGGGATTGCAGGCAAGTATCGTTCATATCGGCTCGATGCCGATAGTGCTCCTAAATATGCTGGCCCAAAAACTGGATGTCAGGCTGCAAGACATCATCAGTGGTATGCAACGTGGTGATCAGCAGGCCGTGGCCATGAAATCAGATACGAAACCGGGAGCGCAGCCAGCGATCGATTTTGACGATTTTGTAGATCAAGCAGGCTTGAACGAGGAGGAGCAACACGCCTTGCAAAAGTTGCTTGCAGGCGATGGATCGGATTGAAGCAATACGGCGCTGCGCCGCGCGCTTGCATGACAAGCGTACCAAAAAGGGTGCCGACCCAAGCAATCCCTACGCATTTGCACTTGAAGAAGCCAAGGCCCGCGATCTTGAGGTACGAAGACTCGCTGCCGGGCACCCCCAACTGAAAGGGGGAAGAGCTCTCCTGCAACCCAGGGCCGGTGTCATCCTGCATGAAGACATGGGCAACGAATTTCTCGATGCCTTTCTTGTTGCCCATGAGATCGGACACGATGAGTTTGGCGGCGATGTTGAGATTCCCCCAAGCACAAACATCGATCCCGCCCGTTCGTCTGATCCGTCTTCGGTTGGCGCAGATCGGCTTGTCGACTACAGCAACCGAGCACGCCAGGAAGTCCAGATGGATTTGTTTGCGCGGGAATTCCTCCTTCCGCGGAGCCTGGCCTGGTCATGGCATGTCGAAGACAGTCTAAGCGCTTGCGAAATTGCTGATCGGCTTGGCGCACCCTACGATATGGTGTCCGTCCAACTGTTTGACGCTCTTTTACTTCCGGTGGTGGAGGATACACCCGATGTTGCTCACGCTGCAAAACCTCTGAACCCGGAGCAACAGTTCGCAGCCGATCATGATGGAAAAGCGCTTCTACTGAAGGCAGGTCCTGGGACCGGCAAAACGCAAACGCTTGTCGGTCGACTGTCCGTGCTGCGTGATCGGGACGTCGATCCGGGCTCCATTTTGCTGCTGACATTCTCTAACAAGGCCGCCGGCGAGATGACAGATCGTGCTCTGCGTGTTTGGCCGGAGGCGGCAGGTGCGGCCTGGATTGGCACGTTTCACTCTTTTGGCCTTGATATCCTTCGAAGGTTCCATGACAGGGCCGGGCTGCCGGCTGATCCCCGCTTGATCGATGCGACCGAAGCAATAGCCCTGCTGGAGGATGAGTTCCCAAGGTTGCGATTGCAACATTTCAACGACCTTTGGGATCCGACCGACAATTTACGCTCAATCCTTTCGGCAATATCGCGTGCGAAGGATGAGGTCGTCGATAACAATCGATATCGCGAATTGGCCGAACAGATGCTCTTGTCAGCAGCAACAGAAGAGGACACGGTTGCCGCCGAAAAGTGCCTCGAGATTGCTACAGTTTTCGATTTGTACGAGCAGCTCAAGGCGGAACGTGGCGCGGTCGACTTTGGTGACTTGGTCGCACGACCGACGAAGCTGGTCGAGAGTGACGCAGAGGTCCGATCAGAACTTCAGCGGCTCTACTGCCATGTCCTCGTAGACGAGTATCAGGACGTGAACCGGGCCAGCGTAAGGTTGCTAAAAGCACTCAAGCCCGATGGCGCCAACCTCTGGGTTGTCGGGGACGCCAAGCAATCGATCTACAGATTTCGAGGGGCGTCCTCCTTTAATATCGACCGTTTCGAGATGGAAGACTTTGCGGACGGTACCTCACAGCAACTGAGCGTCAACTATCGATCATCACAGGAGATATGTGATACCTTCAAGGGCTTCGCTAAAACGCGCATGGTGGCAGCCGAGCCTAACTTTGAGGCAAAGGCGAACAAAGGCCCGAATGGCGACCAACCCACCTTTGTCGGTGTCGAGTCCAAAGACCATGAAATCGACGAGATCGCAGCGAGGATAAAAGAGGCTTGTGGCCAAGGCGTTTCGTTTCGCGATCAAGCTGTCATCTGCAAGGGCAATGCTAGACTGGCTGAGATTGCAGCCGGGCTGGAGGCGCGCGGAATGCCGGTCTTGTTTCTCGGACCGCTTTTTGACAGACCGGAGATCAAACAGGCGCTGTCCCTGCTCTCGCTCGTGGTCGATCCACGAGCCATGGGGCTTGCGTGCGTTGCATCTCTTTCTCCCTACCAACTGCCAATCGAGGACGTCTCAAGGTGCATTGAGGCGATCCGCACTGCCAAAAAACCTCTGCCTCTCGACTGGCGATCAACACTCTCCGGTCTGGAAAGCATTAGCGAAAGTGGGCTGCATTCCATTGGCAAGCTGGTTGATGCGTTCGACGGTCTTGAACCGACAGCGACTGCCTGGCGGGTGATCACCAAGATTTACCTCGATGAGACGCGTCTTGCAGCGGACATCGCGCAAGAGGCAAAATCAGGCAATGCAAATCCGGCACTGGCGTTATGGCAATTTCAGAACTTCTTGAGGTCAACGCTGCCGGAAAAGTCGAGGTATCCCATTCGCGATTTGCTCGAACATATCCGGCGCCTTGTCATCCTGTCAGATGAACGGGATCTACGTGACTTGCCAGATGCTGCACAGAGCATTGATGCTGTGCGGATCATGACAATTCACGGGAGCAAAGGCCTTGAGTTCAAGGTTTTGCATTTGCCGGCACTGACCAGCGGATCAATCCCTCGCTCTGCCAAACAAAGCCGGGGTCTTTCACCTCCGGATGACATGATTGAGGGTGCGCCTTTCCGCGGTAGCGACGCGATCAAAGCAGGACATGATGAGGAGCAACAGTGCCTTTTCTTCGTCGCGCTTTCCAGGGCAGAAGATAGGTTGTTTCTATATGCGCCCAACAAGAAATCGAACGGTCACAGACAAAGCCGATCAAGTTTCATCGACGACATCTCTGTTCACATAGCGAACAAGACGCCGATTTCGGTACCCACCGAACCTGCGGTTGCTAGAGAGACTTTTATGCTGCAGGTGGACGGCATTGCCCGCATATCACCCTCTCAGCTAGCGACTTTTGACAAGTGCCCCCGGCGCTTCTTTTTTGCCCATGTCCTGCAGGTCGGAGGCCGGCGCGCCGAGTCCGCGTTGATGCGGATGCATAACGCTGTCCAAGCCGTTGTCGACGCGTTGACATTACGCTTGAACGATGAGCCAAGTGAGGCAGAGTTAGCAGCTATCATGGATGCTGCATGGAACGAGAATGGTCCGGTTGACCATGGCTACGCTCCCGAATATCGGCAGATCTCCAATGAACTGCTGCAGTTCTTTCGGCTGGTGCGGAATGGAGAACGTCGGCAAGTCCCAACTCCATTGTCGTTGAAGATCGGCGAAGCAGAAGTCGTTGTTACAGCACATGAAGAAGTGGATACCGGTGCATCCAGAGTTTATCGCCGTATCAAAACCGGGCGAAAGACCTCCAATGCGGTAACCTCATTGGATGCGGCAGCCTTCCAGCTCGCGACCGAAGGACGTGGCGAGGCGGAATTCGTGTTCTTAACAGGTGGAACGCAGGATCGATTGTCCATGAAGAGCACGCAGCTTGGAAACAGAAAAGCGAAGATCGGGGAAGCGGCGATTGCCATATTAGAAGGTCGTTTTCCACCAAAGCGCAGTGAGCGTTGCGCGCGTTGCGCATACTTTTTCATCTGCAACGAACCGCCATCTGGCACGCTCAGAAAAAAGATTGGATCCGGCTTACCGGATTCCTCCTGACGCCGCGATTGTCCTTGTGAAGGCGCAGGCATGAGGCCTGTGACCTCTAACAACATAAGGACTACAACTATGAAATCCCAAGGAAATGACCCTCGCTTCCCGGTCTTCATCGCAGATGAGGACCTCAACTTCAACAAACATGTCTTCGATGACCCGAAGGTTCTGGGCCGTCAATTGATCGAAGCGGTCGGCGGACATCCTGTCGACGAGCACGTGGCGATTGCCATTCTGTCGAATGGTGATTTCGAAGACATCCGCCTCGATGAGGGCTATGACCTGCGCGGGCGCGGGGCGGAAAAGGTGCTGGTTGCCCGCACTGACCGCGTTTTCAAATTCAAGATCGATGACAAGGATCTTGAATGGCCGCGTGCATGTATCAGCGGCTTTGTTCTTCGCAAGCTTGCCGACCTGCCAGCGAACTACAATCTCTGGCAGGAGATCTCCGGCCAGCAGGACCAGAAGATCGGCGACAGCGATGTCATCAATCTCGATGATAAGGGCGTCGAGCGTTTCATCTCGCTCATCGATCAGACGACAGAGGGGGATACCCTTCCCTCGTTCGATCAGACCTTTCTGGCTGACCACGGCTATCAGTTCGAAGTCGTTCAGGAGGGTGGCAAAACCGGCATTATCCTGAATTCGCTCGATCTGCCCGAACGTAAGTTCAATACTGAGTCTGCGGATATCCTCGTGATGCTGCCGGCCGGGTATCCGGATTGTGCGCCGGACATGTTCTACGCTTCGCCGCACCTGACGCTGGCCAACGGTCAGGTCCCCAAGGCCTGTAATGCTCAGCTCACCTACGCGGGTCGTGTTTGGCAGCGCTGGTCGCGCCACAACAACGCGTGGCGGCCCGGCATTGATGGTCTCCGCACGATGGTCGCTCGGATTAAGACCGCATTGGCCGAGGCCCGGCCATGAGGGGTGCTTTGGACATCGTTCTGGCTGATCCCCACGAAGCTGGTATCCGGTCCCTGCTGACGCAGGGTACCGGTGCTGAGCGGTCCGCCTATATGCTCTTTGGCACGGCTGCCATCGGAAAGGACCCCTGGACACAAGCCGAGCGGACACGGCTGATCTCGCATGCCTTCCTCGATCTTGACGAAGGCGAAGTGGTTTCGGCCTCTGAGCGGCATGTGACATGGCAAACAGATGGATTTATGCGATTGCTCGGCCGGGCAAAATCTGACGGACTGGTGCCTGCAATTGTGCATACTCATCCCAGCGGGCGGGCACGGTTTTCCAAACAGGACGATCGGAACGAGGCGGAACTTGCTCGAACAGCTCTGATCAAGGGGGCTCCTGGCCTGATCAGTGTATTGATTGCCGGCAATAGTGAGATTGCTGTCCGTATCTGGCTCACTGCTGACAAACCTACTGCCATCACCCGCATTTTACACACAGGACCGCGGCTGAAGCTCACTTCGAAAGGAGATGCCGAGCTTGGCTTCCTGGATCGCCAATCGCGCCTATTCGGACGTCATACCAACGCGATGATAACGAAGTTCCGGTGCGGAATTGCTGGCGGTGGGGCCACCGGGAGTGCGACGTTGCCGTTGCTGATGCGTCTCGGTGTCCGCGAAGCAGTCATGTTCGAAAGGGATCACGCGGAAGACACAAATCTCAACAGGCTCCATGGGGCGCGGCAGGAAGATGTGGTCGTCAACAAGTTAAAGGCTGACATTCACACTCGCACGGTCACCGAAGCTGGTCTTGGTATGTCACTTGTGACACTTGATGCTTGGGCCGGTGAGCCCTGCTCTTGGGATGCCCTGAAGTCCTGCGATGTGATCTTCTGCTGCACAGATGATCACGCCGGACGGCTTCTGCTGAATCGCTTTGCTCGCTTTTACGGGATCGCCATCATCGATGTCGGTCTTGCTATGCAGCGCCGCGCCGATCAGTCATTTGATCTTTTTGCGCGGGTCTCGACCCTCGTGCCGGGGCATGCCTGTCTGCTGTGCGGCGGATTCATCGACCCGCGGCGGGCCCGCGAAGAATCCCTGCGGCGCAGCGATCTCGATGCCTATGAGAAGCTCAAAAAGGAAGCCTATGTGCTCGGAGAAGGAGACCCCTCCCCTGCTGTTGTGACCTTTACGACAGAGGCTGCGACCATGGCGGTCAATGAATGGCTGACAGGCATAACGGGTTTCGCTGGCCCCGCTGGCATGCTGCAGACCAGGATGCGCCGGTTCCACGCACGTGACGAGCGGTTTCCTGAAATAAGGCCGCGTCCGGGCTGCCCTTGCTGTGAAGAATCTGAAACTTTGGGCCGCGGAGATGTGACGCCCTTTCTGGATATGGTGACGTGACATGAAAAAGCTATTGGCAAACCTGCTGCGGCGCTTCGGGTGGCTGCACTTTGACTTTCTGGTGACCAGGCAAGAAGCCTTCCCTGAGTCACCTGAAACGGATCTGGGAGAAATGATCCTGGTCGAGAGTGGCGATATCAAAAAGTGGGCTTGTATCTCCTGCCCAGGTGGATGTGGCGAAAGAATTGCATTGTCGCTCAATCCTGACCGGCGACCCCGGTGGAAGGTAACGACGGACTTTTGGCAAAGGCCAACAATTCATCCGTCTGTTCACCAACAAAATGTGTGCGGCTGCCATTTCTGGGTCAAGGAGGGCCGGGTGCATTGGTGCAAAGGCGGTCGTCCGAAGAAAATTCGGACGCCAAAGAGAAACGCTGAGATCACTGAAGGCCCTCGGCGTTAGCCTTCTGATTTTTGGTCATGGATGATGTGAGCGCATAGCCGCAGGACAATTTCTGTTTGACCAAGTCCAACAAGGCGCGTTCGGCCTCGGGTTGATCTCTCATACCGAGCAGGTGAAGACTTTGATCACGGCCGGTTTCGATATTGAAGTCACGCCGACGGGATCCCACATTCATTCCCGCTCCGAAGCGGCATAGGCTGGCAATGCTATACGCGCATCAAAGACCTCAGCACTCTGGTTTGACGCTATAGCAATGCGTTTTGCCGTTCATAACGACCTGCGCATAGAAGCAACGCCCGGTGCCCAAGGCAAATGCCCCGGATGTGATGCGGACCTCATCGCCAGATGCGGAACGAAGAAAGTATGGCATTGGGCGCACAAGGGCCAGCGACACTGTGATCACTGGTGGGAAAATGAGACGCAGTGGCACAGGAATTGGAAGAACCACTTGCCGTCTGACTGGCAGGTGATCGCAGCCCGAGACGAGAGAGGCGAACTTCACATCGCGGACGTCAAGACGCCGAAAGGAATGGTTGTCGAGTTTCAGCACTCATATATCAAGCCGGACGAGGCTCGAAAGAGAACCGATTTTCATCAACCGATGTTCTGGGTCGTTGATGGAACGCGCCGGAAACTTGATCGCAAACAGTTTCAGACTGCCCTTTCGGATGGTGTCAGACACCTAACCAAGGACGGGCTGGTCCACCAGGTTTGGATCTATGATTCACGATTACTGAAAGAGTGGGTTCATGTTGGTGTGATTGTCGCATTCGACTTTGGCGAAGACACCGTTTGGGTTCTCCGGCGCATCAAAAACGACTGGGTCTATGGTTTTGAATATCCGAAACCCAAGCTGGTCGAGAACATAGCCGAGGGTACTGCCATACCGGATGTGTTGTTCGGCAAACCTGCGCAACGAACGGTGCGATATCGTCGGCGGCGTGCAAAATTCTAGGCCTCTCTGGCTGGGCGTCATTTGCCCGCGAGACGGTCGACGATGCGACGTTCGACATCAAGCAAGTATGGGATGACATTTCCGCCTGTCACCTTCTCGCGTCCCCATGATGTTGCCTGACGGAGGCGTTTCAAACGCCTGTCTTGCCAGTCTTTGAACTCCTTTTCACGTTTCATGACGACCGCGAATGAGTTCAACAACGCCCGGACACCATAGGATAGGCCCAGCACACTGCCAAAGAATGCCACAAAGCCTTCGGCGCCCTTGAGCATACGGTAGGCTGCGACGTCTTGAGTCGCTTCCTCGTTGAAGACCCTGATCAGGTCCTCTCTGAGCCGCAGTATCTGATCGATATCGTTAAACACTCGGTCGTCACCCAAGTTTTTAGAAAGGGCGTCGCACTTGTTGATGATCTCGAGATATCTGCTCAGGAAGCCTGAAAAGTTGATCCCGTCCCTCAAGGCAAAGACATCGTCATAGGTGAGCTTCTCGAAGTTGGTGTCGGTGACCAATCCCATGTGATCAAGGTCTGAAAGGTCATCCGCGAGAAGCAGGATGCTCTCTATGAGAACGTCGAAGAAGAGGCCTTGCTCCGAGAGATCGCTGTCGGTTGGGACAAGGGTCGCATCGGACCAGTCGATGAGCTCTTGCTGGGGTAGGATCAAGCGGCATCCGGAGTGTTTCGCCCCGGAATAGAGATAGAGGTATTCCGCCAGATCTCTCAGAAAGAGCCGCGTCTCTCCGCGAAATGAAGCATCGATGAACTCGTAGAGTTGTCGTCCCTTGATACCTGCACCCTGGTGTTCGGCAAGCAGCGCGTCACAATCGGCCTCCGTTACCACACCGTATCTACGAACGAAGGAGTTGGGATTGTTGATCTGTGTCCAAAACAGATCGTTGAACGTTAAGAACGTGTCCGGCTGCGCGTATGTCCGAAGCGCTCCCGGTGTGGACTCGATCGACTGAATCACTTCCATGCCGGTTGCGTCAATACCGGAGGTCCTATCGCCCAGGTATTCTGCGATGCCTGCCTTATCGCTTCCAATGACGAACTTGATCACTCCTTCTGAAACGAGTTTCGGTTGGGCTTGCAGCAGCTGCCGGGATGCAGGAAATCTCAGCTGATCAACCGGCAGAACAATGGAGTGCGAAGTCACCGAGTGGAATTTGATCGCGGCTTCAATCTCGGATGTGCTGTCATCCTCGCGCGCAAATCTCGTGAAAAAGATGTTGTCCATATTCTCAACCTCCACAGCGCAAACGACTTCGGCGACGTTAAATACCCGTTTCGTTGCCTCTTATTACCCGGTTTCCGGAGCCAATCCCGCATCTAACTCCGGCAGGTCTCTCAGGTTTCGCAGATCAAACGTCGCCAGAAACGTCTCTGTCGTCACGAATGTATGCGGTGCGCCGGCTCGCGGCGATCTGGGGCCAGAGGCAATCAGATCCTTGTATCGCAGCCGCGCCAGCAGGTCCCGGCTGATCTCCTTGCCAAAGATGTCCTTCAGACCCGCCCGGTCGATCGGCTGATGATAGGCGATCGCACAGAGCACGCCCATCTCCATCTCGGTGAAGGCAAGCGACTGCTCACCGAGATCTGCGGCCGCCTTGATCGCGTCCGCGAATTGCGTCCGGGTCCGGAACATCCAGCCGCCCGCGACCTGGGCTAGCTCATAGGGCCGGCCGACCAACTCGGCCTGGATGTCGTCTATCAGCATTTCGACCGAGGTCCCCTGCCCCACCACGCGCGCCAGGTCCTCACGGCCGACCGGTGAGGCGCTGGCAAAGAGCACCGCCTCGATGCGCCCCATCCATTCGCGCCAGCGCAGCTCTTGCGGCAGGTCCTCGAGCTCCCGGTCAAACACGCCATCGCGTGCCGATCCCCCCTGCCTTTTCGCGGGCTTTCGTTTAGCCGCAACGGTCATGGTGCGATCCCATAGAGCCGGAACGTGGGCCGCCCGGTTAACTCGCGTGCGACACCGAGTTCGACCAGTCGGTCACAAAACCGCCGTGCGGCGCGGTCGGTCATGGGAATGGTCGTGCCCTGGATCATTGGCGACAACATCGTTGATGGCGCGACAACATCCTCGGACAGGAACAGTTCGACCGCTGCCTCCGATCCCTTGGCCCGGAGTTTCGATGCAACTGCGCGGAGCGCCGCGGCGCGCTGTGCCAGGTCTCGCGCCAGACGGATCGTGTCTTCGACGGCCTCGAGGATGCGCCGTTGAATAACCAGGTCAGCCCCCTGCCCGCCCTTGATGAGATCACGCAACACCGACTTTGTAAGTCCCTGCGCCGAAACCGGCAGCACGGCCTTCCAGTTCAGTGCCCGTGCCAGGACGACGTCCGACAGCAGGCAGGCGACCCGCTCCGCCCGGTCGTCAGCATCGAGAACGGCGCGAATGGCGGCCGCGCAGCCCGCCAGCGGTCCATGGGTCCGGGCACGCTCTTGCCCCGCGTCCAGCCAGACGCCCACCTCCCCTTCGAAATCCGCGCCTATCAAGTCGGCGATCTCGCCAGTCCCGCCTGCCCTTAGCCGCGCCGCGTCCCGCCAAAACGCAAGAAGATCGCCGTCGGGACCCCGCGCCTGCCCCGGCGGTGTCAGATGAAACGCGTCGCGGATATCTGCCTCGCGCGCCAGACGCCCTTCCAGTTTCGAAGTGGCTGTCGCGGCGGTCAGCGCCAACCGGCTGGCAAGCAATTTCAGCGGCGCACCATACCTTGGATCAGAAACCAACGTATCCAGCACCGTCAGTGCCGCCCCGGATCGAAAAGCCACAGTTTCAGGGGCTTCCGCCCGTCCGGAGGTGACCCAGATCGGCAGCTTGGGTAACGTGTTCAGGTCGTCCGAGATGGCCATGGTTTGATATATCATGCCACAACATTAGTCTCCGACGGCGCTTTTGCCTACCAGATAGTGTAGAAACCGCCCCACCCTGCGGCTGTCTTTCATGTCCAATAAGTTTGCATTATCGGACGTATATGGATACGCTGCAGCATGGTCTCAAGAATAGTGAATTTGTGGGGAAAAGGTGGACTCAGAAAGCGAGAAATCGACCTCGGCGCCCTCCGACGCGTTTGATGATGCTCAGGTCGACGAGAGAGATCAAGAGGAAAGCGATACGATCGCCCTGCCCTCCCATATCGCCGGCTCCGGCGCCCTCGATCGGTTGGTTGAGAATGCACGTGACTACGCCAAGGCCTCGACGGCCGAGAACACCAACAAGGCCTATGCTGCGGACTGGAAACACTTTGCACGGTGGTGTCGGCTGAAGGGGACGGATCCGCTCCCTCCGTCGCCAGAGATGATCGGCCTCTATCTGACCGACCTGGCTGCACCAAGTAACGGGTCCCCTGCCCTATCGGTCTCGACCATAGATCGCCGCTTGTCCGGGCTTGCCTGGAACTATGCGCAGCGAGGTTTCACTCTCGATCGCAAGAACCGCCACATCGCCACCGTGCTCGCCGGCATCAAGCGCAAACACGCCCGACCGCCGGTGCAGAAGGAAGCCATCTTGCCCGAGGACATCCTCGCGATGGTCTCGACTCTGGGTTTCGATCTGCGCGGTCTGCGCGATCGGGCGATTCTGCTCCTGGGGTATGCTGGCGGTCTCAGACGCTCCGAGATCGTCAGCCTGGATGTTGGCAAGGACGATACCCCGGATTCCGGAGGCTGGGTCGAGATCTTCGACGATGGCGCAATTCTGACCCTGAACGCCAAGTCCGGCTGGCGCGAGGTCGAGATCGGGCGTGGTTCCTCAGAACAAACCTGCCCGGTGCACGCGCTGGAACAATGGCTACACTTCGCGAAGATCGACTTTGGCCCGATCTTCGTGCGCACCTCGCGCGATGGTAAGAAAGCCTTGGAAGCTCGGCTCAGCGACAAACATGTTGCGCGTCTGATCAAGCAGACCGTACTCAAGAGCGGCATCCGCGCCGAGCTGCCCGAGAAAGACCGCCTTGCCCTGTTCTCCGGCCACAGCCTGCGCGCCGGTCTGGCCAGCTCTGCCGAGGTCGACGAGCGCTACGTCCAAAAGCAACTCGGACATGCCTCCGCCGAGATGACCCGCCGCTATCAGCGCCGCCGTGACCGGTTCCGAGTAAATCTGACCAAAGCCGCAGGCCTGTAGCCACGACAATCCGACAAATAGGCATCACGCCGCCTGCCCGCTCAACCGGCCGTAGAAGCTGCGCTCGAGATGAAGCTCCCCTGCCCCGGCCTTCTCGACCATGCCACGCAGATATCCGCCCGGTGAGGCAACTTCGCCCGCCGCGTGCTTGTCAAACACCAGAACAAGCGCCGCTGTCGCGATCTGAGGCCCAAGCCGGTCCTGAGCGAGGTTCCAGGCATGCTCTGAGATGCCGATCATTGGCCTCAACTGCCCGGCAATCCGGTGCAGATCGCCCCAATCCTTCAGATGTCCGCCCATATTGCGCGCCCAGGACGCGAATTCGGGACAAGCCTGCATCACGGTCGGCAAATCAAGCGCTGCTCCACGTTTCTTGCGGGTTTCCGCCACCCAATTTTCCAACTCCCTATCCACTTGCTCTTCCGGGGGCGCATTTGGCACCACACCCGCCGCGTTCTCTTTTTCAGAGGACTTACAGGTTACAGGATCAAGTTGGTTTGTAATTAGTATATGGGGTTCGGAAATGACCTCCCTGGGGTTCATTTCTTGAGTCTGTTCAGTGACTTGTTCGTTGGTTTCGACGGCGTTTTCCACACCCTCATCCACCCGAACTGCCTTGAGGTAGGCGGCCTCAACGCGCTCCTGAAGGTCCCTGAACCAGGCCAGGAGGCGTTCGAGCGTCTCGGAGGCCACATTGCGGCGTGGCAGGCGGTCCAGAAGCTCCTCGAAGAGGTTGGTGAACTGTGCCCACGGGCCTCTCAGCGCACCGCTGAGCGCCGCTTCGATCCGGGCACGGATCATCCGGCGCGCAACCGTGACCTGGCGTTTCAGGCGCTGACAGAGCTCGCGTTCGGCCTGCAATTCGGCCTGCAGCTGCTCGAACTCCTCGACACGGGCCGACAACGGCGACAGATCGAAGCCATAGGCCTCGATGATCACGCCATCCGCATCCCTGCGGCCCCAGCGTTTGCCATTTGGGCTGTCTTTGAAGGCGACCACGCCGATCTCGGCCAGGCGCCTTGCGTGGCGCTTGAGAGCTGAGAGCGAGAAGCCTGTCTGTTCCATCAGATAGGCATTGGACGCCCAAACGATCGGGCGACGCCCCTCCTCCCAATCCTGGGCCTGTGTGAAAGCCCCCAGCGTGTCGAGGAGCAGCATATCGCCGGCCTTGAGGCCGATATGAGCGCCCACGCGCTTCACGGCCACAAAGGCCTTTGATTTGGGAACTGCCGCCTGCTCGCCGGCTTGCGCGTGCTGCTCGGCCACGGCGAGTCCGGCCGTTGCTTTACGCCATCCCGAAGGTTGGTTGATGTTGGACATACCTTCCCCGTTCTGAGGCATACCTGTCCCAGTCACTCCATGCGGAGCATCGTTGAATTTTGTCATTTTTTGCCAGCAGACAAAGAAATCCCGTTCGCCCAAAGACGTTTTTCATTGTTTACCGATTCGCGGGCTGCTAGGATTGTGGTGTTAGAACAAATCGCGCCTTGTGCGCAGCAGCCCTCGGGACTTCGGTTTCGAGGGTTTCTTTTTGTGCTGTCCTCCTTTCTGCTCGTTGCCTCCACTCTGACGGTTAACAGCTGTTAACCGCCGCTATCCTTCGCGGTTTTCTGATTGAAACCGCTCGAAGGAATCCTGAATGAGCTGGTCCAGGTTTTGGTCCAGCCAATTTGCGAATTTCGTGTTGTCCCCTGCCCTCCTGACGGTCACCGAGAGTCCGAACTTTCCACTCTTGATCTGAACGCCAGGAAGTGGCGAGCGTTCCTCAATAGAGCGTTCTTGCTTGCCGCGCTTGCCGATCTCTTTGAGCACAAGCTCCAACCGACCATCAGATTCCAACTCACCTGATCGGCCCAAAACCCCAAGAGCGGCCTTTTCGGTCAGCTGCTCTTTTTCAAACGCCGTCGCGAGGGTCGTCCATTTCGGACGCCCTGCCCCCGGCGCGGCGCCGATCGCTTCACCGACGGCGGTGGGAACCAGGCGGTTGATACGCTCAAGCTGCGACAGGGTGTTCTTGCTGATCGCCAGGGCCTGGCAAACCTCCGCCCGGGAGTAACCCTGCTCGAGGATCGCTTGCGCAAAACGAACGCGCTCGTAGTAGCTCAGTTCGGCACGCCCGGCATTCTCGAGCCCCTTAGCCAACAGGGCGTCTGTATCATCGAGCGTACGGATAAGAGCACGCACCGGGATGCCAAGATGCCGGCAGGCTAGTATCCGTCGCTGGCCATAGATCACCTCGAAATGCCCATCACGTTCCTTGGACGGGCGAAGAAGAACAGGCACCTGCTGCCCGGCCTCGGCAATACTGGATGCAAGATCCTGGATCGACTCATGTGGCTCGGTGCTGTTAACAGCTGTTAACTCGATATCCAGCCGGTCCTTGGGACCCCAGGCCAGGATGAGACTTGTATCGATATCCTGGATGCCGCCAAGCCCCGCGCGAACAGACCCAATAGTCCCTTTGGGCAAGGTCCGATGCGCTCGGTCAGAACCACCGTCTTTCGGAGCCTCTGTTGCCGCTGTAATGGCGGCCATGATCCCGGTTTTGTTTTTCCCCATTGCCATGATTACCGCCCCCAAGCCTGCTGGACCATTGCCGCAACTTCCGCACCAACCGCGTCCATACTGGTCTTGGCGCGATCATAGGTCGACCGCGTCATCTCCGACCGCAAAACCTCATATATCGACATCTTCAGCATGGATGCATCCGCGATCGCTGTGCTACGCAGGCTCGTCGCCGCCACGACACGATCCTGGAACAGGGCTCGCATCAAGCTCACGATCTGCTGGCTCGGTATGTCACTCGGGTCATCGCGTGTGATGAGGAAGGAAAAGAAGTCGTGATCCAGTTTGACGCCCGTATCCTCGATCACACCCAAGTAGGCGGAGGTCATCTCGACGAATTGTTGTGTTGAAGCAAGATCAAGCATACTCGGCGTCATCGGCACGATGACTGAGGTCGCCGCATAGAGACCGGTCAGGGTTAAAAACCCAAGAGCCGGCGGGCTGTCGATAACCACCACGTCGTAATTGCTCTCCACGGACCCGATTGCCTGGCTGAGCTTTTCGAAGAAGGCAACGCCACGACCAGCATTGACCGCGGTCTCGGTTTCGAACTCGCTCAACACAAGACGCGCGGGCGCAAGATGAAGACCTGGGAAATAGGTTTCCACGATGGCCTCGGACATCGGCACCGGGTCGTCGTAACGTAGCGCATCGTAAATCGAGGCGCCCTCGAACTCCAACTCCGTCTGAATCCCACAAAAGCCGGTGAGACTGCCTTGCGGGTCCAGGTCAATCGCGAGAACCCGATATCCGCCTAAAGCGAGATAGTGGCAAAGATGGATGGCGGAAGTGGACTTGGCCGAGCCGCCTTTGAAGTTCATCAGCTGGATGACTTGGAGCTTGTCTCCCTCGCGGCGACCAGGAAGGTACTTTCCGGGTGTGCGCGAACTTTCCTCCAACAGGTGGCGGGCCTGCAGAATTTCCGCACCGGTGTAGAACCGACGTCCATTCTTGATGACGTCTGGCTCTGGCAGGGACCCCTCACTGTGGCATTTGCGCAGGAACTGACCCGTCACGCCGAGGAGCTCAGCAGTCTCTGTTGCACTGAATAGTCTCAAATTCTTGCGCTGATCGGGCGCATAAGCCTGCTGAAGATGCGTGGTGAGCGCAGTGTGTAGACGCGCAGCCATCTGGCTTGTAAGTTCGGATTGAGAGGCCGCTTCGATGGGTGCCGTCTGAAACATAGTTGCAATTTCTCTGCTCGAATGCGCTTATTTGCGCAACTTGACTCTAATGGCAGTGATTCACCCTCCTAAGTCAAGGATTTTATCCACAGATTGTGCTGCTGAGCCAATGGCCTACAAGGGAAGCCACACGCAATGTGGAGTTAACAGCTGTTAACAGCGCCCTTAAGTGCAGAGCGCCAAGCTACGAATATAGCCTGGCGCCCTGATCTTTAAGCTTCCTTCGGACCCCAAGGGATCACTGCCTGAACCGTGTCATCATCCTGGTTTGCGGCCTTGCCGAGATTGGCGTTGAAGCCAAAGTCCCGGATGCTCACGGTGAAGTAGTCAGCACCGGTATCACGGTTCTGCTTCTTCCAGATGCCGCCGCATTCGACCAGGCGGCCACGTGGCGAGCGGCCGAGAACACGGTGCGTGGGGGCCATCGGATTGTCGCTTGCGACCGGCTCGACGGTGATGTCGATGTCAAAAGTGAGGGTGGAGATCGAACCGACGCCTTTGGCGGTCTCGATGTCGGCGGTTTCGAATTTGATGCAGTTGGTGGTCATTGCTTTGCTCCTTTTCTGGTGTTGCAATGATGGTCACCCGGCAAGGGCCAAAGGCCTGAACACACCAATGGCGGAGCGCAGCGGAGAAGGGCAGGGAGCTTGAATTTTGTTCCGCGAGGAATGACCCGAAGGGGCAGGGGACAATTCTGGCAACCGCCCTTTGTGTTCAGGGCAGACCTTGCGACCAGCATGTCATGCAACACCGGATAAAGGAGCATCTTCGGCACCACGGCATCACGCCAGAAACGGCTTCGACAATTGGGCCGCTAAAGGTGCCGAACGTCGCCACCCGAGAAGCGCGACAGTCGACGGACCAAGACGAGGCGTTGAATGTGCAGCGTTGCGTCAGCATCGGTTTCGCCATCAAATGCGATGACGAAGGTGAACAACGGATTCAGGCCATGGACATAAACACCGACAAACTCGATGCTGCCGCATTGGCCATTCTCAGCCTGACACTTCATGACAGGTCGCGGGTTTGGAAGGGGATAGACTGGGACATCACGGATCGGCTTTTTCAGAAAGGTCTGATCGAAAACCCGGCAAGCAAAGCAAAGTCCCTCGTTCTCACAGCACAGGGTTTGGAACTGGCCAAACGCGCGCTGGAAGAGCAATTCGGCAAAGGCTGAACAAGAGCATCGCCTGAAACGCTCAAACTATCGGACAACTGAACAGAAAGATCAGAACTCAAAACACGTGGCTTTGACTCACCGCACCGCCTGCGGTGCTCCCGCGCGGACAGCGCCGGTCCGGCGGCGAGGCAGGGGGCTAGTCCTTCTGCCCTGCCGCCGGACAGTTTTCCAGGCGTCGCGATCTACCAACGCACTAAACAAAAAAGGGCCCCGCCGAAGCGGGACCAGTTGGGTCTCCCCACGAAGGAGCCGTCAGGTGCAGTCGGGCACCCATTTGTCGAGTTTGGCTTTCTGATCGGGCGTCAGCCCCATGAACTTCTGGGTGGTGGGATCACTCACGAGCTTTTCCATCTTCTCGGCTTTTGCCGCCTTCTTGAGCTTGGCGAAACTGGCGACACGCTCGTCGCGGGCATCGCAGTCGATGAACTCGCAAAGCAAATCGACCAGATGACCGGCTGACACCCGCGAGAAGAAATTCTCGGCCGTGGGCGTCCAGTGCTTGCGGATATCGGCACCTGCTTCTTCCGCGATCAGGCCAAAGAACTCCGCACCGCCAGCCCGATAGGGCAGGGTGCGCGCGATCGCTTCGGTGATCTGGGCGTTGCGCGCCTTCTTGCCGTCTTCGCGGAAGGTGGCGAAGGCCTCGGAAAGGTCTTCAACACGGGTGCCTTTCTGCCAGTATTCGGCGGCATCCACCCCGTGATTGAGGCGCGGCTCACGGGCAAACCCATCCTCGACGCTTGGCGCATTACTCGGACGGTCCAGCCGAATGCCAAAGACGCTCTCGAAGCTACCCGAGGCTTCCGAGAGGCCGAAGCCCAACAGGTCCAGAACAAGTTCCGGCTTGGCAATGAGCGCCGCCTGCACCGAGGCCAGCCGGATCGCCTGTATATCCGCCACCAGCTTTTGCGAGTAGGGGGATTTCGGGGTGTCAGATTTGGTGGATTGCGGCGCCTGCAGGACGCCTGCTTCGATAGCGGCTTTCTTGTCCCCGGGCCGAACCAGACCGGCGGTGATCTCGGGTTTGCCAGACCCATTCACAAGGATGACGCAGCCCGCATGGGCTTTCTGATCCTCGGAATAATCGCCGTCGAGAATGGCCTGCAACTCAGAAAGCCGCGCCTCGCCGTCCTCGTCCAGAACTCCACCATTGGCGAGGTCCGCCAATTCGTCATATTCCTCGGCCGCTGCCTCGGTCAGATCACCCTCGATGGGGTAGATACGGGCCAGCTTCATCTGATCCAACTCATAGTAGTTGAGCCAGGCTTCGTTGCGGGCTTCGGCCCACGCCCAGCGTTGGGTCTCGACCAGATCGGCGCGGGCCGCTTCCAACTTCTCAGCAAAGAGCCGATCCAGAAGGGCAGGGGAGGCGAGGAAGACTTCCTCGGAAAAGAGATCGCGCGTGATCGTCCCGCCCTCGGCCTCGTAGGCTTCGATGCTAACGAATTTAGCGCGGCGGTCTGTGGCCTTGATGGCATCGGGGTGCAACGCATTCTTGATCGCACTCTCGGAGACGGCTTGTCCTTTCACCTGATCCAGAAGGCTCAGAGTGAGCGTCTCGTCATCGGAGAGGGTGAAGGCCTTGGCCGTGCCAAGACTGATCTCACCTGCCGCCAGCGCCTCCAACACCGGCTCGGGCAATCCAGCCAAAGCCAGCCGCTGGTAGACCCGAGCCTCGGTTACTGCAAAGGCGAGGGCGATTTCCGGGACGGTTGCGCCGCGTGATTTCATGCGCCCGAAGGCGCGGATTTCGTCTGCGGGGGTCATATCCTCGCGCGCAGCGTTCTCGGCGCTGGCCCAATTTTCGGCCTCGGCAGGGTCAGCGGCCAGCTTAACAGGAACCGTAGTGAAGGGATGGACCTTTGAGCGCTCGGCAATCATCTGGATGCCGCGGAGGCGGCAGCCACCCGCGACGATCCCGACTTTGCCGTCCTCGTCTATGAGGCCCGCGAGATTGTGAATGAGGCCAAAGCGCTCAATGCTGTCGGCAAGGCTTTCGATATGCACATCCGAAACCGCTTTGCGCGGGTTCAGATCGGAGATGTAGAGCATCTCCAAAGGGATTTGCAGGATCACGGCACTGGTGGTGTCCGCCTTGATGGTCTGTTGCTTGGTCATTGGTTTGTCCTTTTGGATGAGTGTCAGGCCCGCTCGGAGCGACACAGGCGCTCGGCGGCTGGTTTTGTTGATGGGGTAGGGGAGGGGGCCGGAATGCGTGAGGTTCCGCCCCCGATGGTGTCACCACCAGCAAGAATAGATCACGGTCGATCCGGCTTCGATCTCGGCCCGCGCCCAAGCGCAGAATTCGAGATCGTAGTTGCGGTATTCTGTGGCCTGCTCGTCCTGAAACTGATGCCCATAGAAGAACCCGCCCTCGCAATGGGGCAGGGCGCTTCCCTTCACGGCTTGTTCCAGCGTGTCGATATCGCTGGCTTCAAGCTTCAACTCGCCGCAGTTCAGGTCGGTGGCGTCCAAGCCCGTCCGCTCGGTGTAGAGGCCTTCCATAAAGGTTTGCAGCTTTGAGTGCTTGCGCCAGACGAACTTGGGGCTTTCGCCCTCTTCTCCGCTCTCGGGGGTTTTGACATATGCGTATTGATCCAGGCCCATGAAAAGGCTCCTTTCCTTCGTGGTTGGAGCGGTGCTTGGCTCTGATCTCTGACCTTTCGGTCTTGGCCCGCTTTCCGCCATTGGGCGAAGGCCTCCCTGTCTCTGACTTTTGGAAGACCCCGCGTCTTCCGGAAGGCAGAGCAGGTAAGGGCAAAGCCCGACCTGCGTCCGGACGGCGACCCGACACAGGGGGCCGGAGCGGTGAAATCGGGAGGGACCCGCGCGCTCGCGCGGGAGGCACCGGATTTCTCCCGTGGAGGCTGGCGCGGAACGCGACACCAGAGCCCCTGTTCGGGGCGACGGCCGGATGGCAGGCGGAATTCAACAATGGAAACCCGCCAGCCGGGTTAGAGCAGAGCGGAGACCCGGCTGACCGAAGGATCAAGCGATCGCAGTCTTGCCCGCGATCTCATCTGAGACATGCACGAAGGATCGACACCGAATGGCGGAGACGCGAGTCACGCGGCTCCGGGCGCAGCCAAGAGCCTGGTCAGCGTCAGGGCGCTGACGTGCCAAACCAATCATTCCTAACAACCAGATTCACCACACAACGCACGAACTACACTTAATTCATTTGTTGCATTTATTGCGTTTAGGCCTATATTGAGGTTCGCAGCAAAGGAGATGGCACATGAACATGATGGCTCACCGGCAATTGCCCCCGAGCGCCCAGGAGGCCGCGATCGCACGCGCATCCGGGCAGCTCCTGTCGCGCTATGCAAGGAGCAAAGCGCCTCTCAAGCTGCGCGTCACCGATGGAGAGCAGGCCGAACCGATCGAACTACCAGCAGGTGCCGTCGCGCTTCTCATGGATATCCTGGAAGCCATGGCAGCGGGGCAGGGGGTCACAATCATTCCCGAGAATGCCGAACTGACCACGGTTCAGGCCGCTGATGTGTTGAACGTCTCCCGTCCATTCCTGATAAAACTTCTGGATGAGCAGAAGATCCCCCACCGCAAGGTGGGCAAGCATCGCCGTATCCGGATGGAAGATGTGATAACCTACAAGGCCTCCATCGATGAAGAACGGGAAAGGGTGCTCGACCAGCTGGCAACTGAGGCGCAAGAACAGGATATGGGTTACGGCAAACTTTGAGCAACTACACGGCGCTTCTCGACGCCAACGTTCTCTAGTCGGCGCTCAGGTGTCGCTTTCAAAATACCATGCTTAACAGCTGCAAAGCCTTCCTAAGGCAAAAGTTCGACTTCTCGACCAATGCCAACTAGCTCGTAGGCTACCAGCCAAGCAAATTCCAAGTGGTTGAACCATACAAAGTGGCCACTTCAAAAAGCCGGTGGCTTCATCGCCGCCTTCTTTAGGGATCGCGCTCCTCAAGTTTAAGTGCTCGCTTCAGAAGTGGACCGCCAGAACGTGCGAGCCTTTCTGAAAACGTCTCAAGCATGACGCGATCAACATCATAAAATGCCACGCAGCGCTCCAGATCACCATGCTTCACAGGTGTCATCCCGTTCTGTTTGACACTATCGATGAGCTTTTCAATCTGGCCATCGCTCAGATCAGCGAACTCGCTTTGGCGCTTTTTGTCGATGCACCCCGGAAGTTCATTCATGTCAAACCCGGCTGTGAAAACACGTAGGGCTGGTTCCGGGAACCGTGGTTTAGAGTAAGAATTTAAGACAATCACCGTCGCGTTGGAGAGATAGCTCAGATAACGGCATGCATCGTAGAACAGGTCGCTTTTGTTGAAGGACGGTATCAGGATGACCTGTGCTCGGTGGTGTCGCAGCGAGTTTTGGCGCAGGAAGGAAAACAGAATCTGGGTATCAAATGCATCTGAACATATCAGTAGTCCGAAATTGCAGAATGGCGTCATGTAGACCGGCAGCATCTCACTTTCTGGAGAGAAAATGCGTTCCATCAGGCTGATGGAAGGCGCGCGTTTAAAATGACCGATTGGCTGTTCAACCAAGCTTTCTTCAAAATCCGGATGGTCTGGATCGCCGCCAAAAAGCATTGCGACATTGGCATTGTAAGGCGATTTGCAATCGGGTTTTGAGGGAGTATGGCGGCTACCGGCAACTAGGAAAATTGGTTGTTCGACAGCGCGAATAAGGTCTCGAATCTCGCCCATTAAAGCTTCATTCTCAGTTGGGTTCTCTGAGGAAGGACACCCAAACTCGCCAGCAAGAATGACGTCCGCGCCACCTGCAATTGCAGCTTTAAGTTGCTCTAAGAAGACGGCCCTGAGTCCATGGAACTTGGCGGGCACATTCCTGTTTTGACGCATCGCTCCTTGGCGAATTTGCACACCATCTGTGTCCCAGAAGTACGGTTCAGTACCTGACGTATCCGTCGTGTAAGTGACCTTTCCTTCGAGGATGGCGAGCTTGAACGTATCATAGGGCGCCGCGTTTTGCCGCGATTTCAGGAATTTCAGCCGCCTGTCATCTGCGAGATTGTGGGAGAAGACGCTCAGTCCGACGGCATCAAACAAAAAACCGCTTTCGAGCTTGTTGAATTCTTCATGTTTGGCCAGATCGACTCCGTCGAGCGTATAGGCGCGGTCATCTTCCTTGATGCCAGAACGCCACATCGAAATTATGGCTTTCTTGCTTAAACCTTCGTGTTCCAAATACTAGTTCCCCACCCCTAAAATCCGGGGGATATGGGCATGAAACTCCAGCAAAATCAACGATAATATTCAGCAGTACGTAGTCAAAGGTGGCCAGTGACACGCGCGAGCATCTCAGCCGAAATGCGATACGCGGGCGAATGACCAGGCTTTTTGTCCGGTACTTTTGAAGACGGGTCATAGGCTGCTCCAACGAAGGACACTCTCTCAATGTGCTTCGCCGCATCCGGTTCTCGTCGCTTGATGAAAACGCCAAGATCGCCGTCTATCGAGGCATGATCCACAATCGAAATAGCTCGATTGCCACGCATGGACTTAAGCGTTTCAAGTGCAGGCTGGTTGTCGGGGATCGCGATGTTCATTGCGACGACAGCCGTCTCTGCTGCCTTTGGCTCACTCTCCAAACGGTCTCCAACCCATTCAGTGAAACTATGGCCAATTTTAAGATCAAAAAACAATTCCGGCAGCCGCTCGCTGTCGGAGTCGAAGACTTTGAACTCAAACTGCTCTGCTAGATTGAGTTCGACCTCACCGCCGGGATTTGTACGATCAACGTACGATTGCACAGTTTCCTGGTAGATGTTCTGGAGCTGTGACAGTGCGCTCTCAGCCATCCGTTCAGATTCATCGAAAAAGCGGGTCAGATCGCTTTCAGACAGTTCTATGGGTGCGGCCCATTCGCCGAGTGCTTTGCGGGCGACGCATTCAGTCCGGAACCAGATTTTAGACTTCTTGCCGTGCTGGCAGACCGTGATGCAAAGCCGGACGCGATGACGGAATTCTTTTGTCTCGAAAAACACGTTGCGCAGGTCAATGATAACACCGTGCGCAAAGTCCAGACGCGCGTCATCCCACCGAATGTCATACTCGGCGATTTGTTCGCCGAAGTCTGCGGTGAACCGCTCGACAAAGAGATCGCAAAGGCTGGCCTCGGCGGCGATAATCTCACGCCCAAGTGCAACCGCATCATCCCTGTCTAGGCTCACAACCCGCGTTTCGGGTACAACTTCGCCCTCCACCTGCAGAGCAAGCGCCCATCCTCCCCGGTATCCTGGTCGCGAATTACACATAACGCCTCGAAACAGCCGAAACCGGCCCAAAGACGGAGATATTGCGCACTGTCTGGATTCGCAAGACTGTGAATCGACGCAGGATTTCAAGTTGTCTGCGCGCCACACGCCCGTGCACCGCACATACTCGAGGGTTGTTCTTAGGGAAACGAGCCACGGTCTGACCCGTTAAGCAAGTTTGCGGGAGTCGATACTCTTTATGGGGGCTAGTTCCCGGACATGCGATTTCATTCGATAACCCCCCACGTTTTCTCCAGAGGACCGGCGCTTTGGAGGCACCGGTCGTGGCTAAAGTCTTCCTTGGCGGCCTCGCCTTGGCAGAGTCGGGGCCGAAATAATGGTTAAGTATGTCCCGTCGGCCGGGATGACGCAACGTTTGCGCGATCCTCATGGTCGCTGGGCGAAGTCCTGTGCCCACGTGTTCCTCGTCTGCTCTTGCCTCGTACCGTGGGCGTTGCCACGGCATTTTGTTGTTTTTGTAGGATAAGCTACAACACATGGTAGGCCTTCTGTCAAACTTTGCGCATCAGAGGTCCCACCAGTTCGATCGCCACGGTAGGCGCTGAATGTGGTCAGAATTGGGCATCCGCCGCACCGAAGGAGTACCGGACGACGAATCAGGTGGAATCAATACGCGCACCCTCACGTAGCCCCGGGGGCCTAATATCTCTTTAAGCCAAGGGGCTTAGCTGCCACTTGAAACGTGGATTCGGCGCATTTGCGTCGATTACTCCGGCGGTCCTGGAATGATAGTGTGATGACGATGATGCCAACTCCTTCGTGGTTACGGCAAATTGCCGCTCAACTGGATGATAGGAAGTTCACATTCTCAAGGGAACGGATCGCACAGCGATGTCAGCCAAATGACTTCGAAGCTCAGTAGCTTGCTAGTTGTAGGTTGATTTCTCTCGTGGGGAGGCGGCATCGAGGGTGATCTCTTATGGCTTCCAGCCCGGTGCTTAGCGTCGCGTTTGCACATACGTTGTGGTTTTGAAGCTCATCAAACAGCCACAATACACCATGCATTGGCAGAGCTTGGCGTGTCGCTTCAGCCCTGAGCGCACCATCCCCGGCAAGAAGTACCCAATTCCTTTCCGCTGCCAGACAAAACGCAAAAACATCTGGCGTCGACAACATCGCTTTCAAGCGCTTCAGTTCTGTCGCACGTACGGTTTCTTGGGGTGTGAGCTCTTCCACCCTCAAACCAAGGTCGAGCAATTCTGGTCCCATCCAGTCGAGGAGCTCCGCTTCGTAGAGAAGATCAGGAACAACAAATTCGTAGGGGAGATCAAAGAGCCTCGCGGTGAGCGAGGCTCTTTCGATATCAATCAGAACAGAGGTATCAGAAACAAGGACTTGCACATGACATCTATGCCATAAAGTCCAACCGCTCTTCCAGTTCTTTCACACGTATTTCGAGAAGTTCCGCCGCCCGCGACAACCCGATTAATCCTTCAGAATGAGCCCGGAAACAAAGCCGTTGAAAGCGCCCAGGCTCTTCCCTCTCCCAAGGGAGGGAATGGGGTTCCTCAAATGGCTCGTCGCGCCACCCACGTTCTTTGAAGGTCTTAAACAGCCGTGCGAACGTGGTCTGATTGATGATCTCCAAATCCTTGCAGCGATAAGTCAACGCTTGAATGCTTACGCCAAAGCGGTCCTTCAGACTGATCAACTCACCAATGCTGATATCCGTTCTACGTGCACCAATCTCGTGGCGCAGCACTTCGCCGGGGATGAGAAACGCACCAGCAAACCGGTTTGCCGCGCGTTCGGAATCACAACCGTCTGCGACGTTGAGAACCATGTGTCCCAACTCGTGCGCTAGGCTGAACCGTTTACGTTCTGACCAAGTGTGTTTCTTGATCATGATTACGCGGGCCGAATGATCACCTTTCCGGCGAACCCTTGCAGCCAACCCATCAATCCGGTCCACGTCGAGCGACAGGACCTTAACCCCGTGCTCCTCAAGAAGTTCTGCAAGCATCGGAATCGGGTCGTGTCCGAGCTGCCAGGATGCGCGCATGTGCCGGGCTGCATCCTCTGCATCTCTAGGATCAGCGACCCAATATGGGGCCTCAAGAGGGGCGTCCCACTCCTGGCTTGAGAGGTTAAGCAGGCTTTCAATGGCAAGGTACTTTTCGACCATGTTGAGCGTTTTGGCCTCAATAGATGCAACCTCCTTGGCTGACGAGCTTGCGGACTTGCGGAACTCTACGCCCTCCAATTCCAGTTCATCATCACTCAGTAGGTAGTCCACAGAAACGCCCAATGCCCGAGCAAGCGCAATCAGTGCGCCGGAACCCGGCATATCGATGTTGCGCTCGTACTTGCCGATAGCTTGGGCGGAAACCTTGTTTCCGATGACATCCGAGAGCGCACGAAGCGAAAGACCAGACGCGGCTCTGGCCCCCTTTAGTCGTTTGCCAATCATATCGTCCTCCCAATGGATGGTTTACATATCACCCATATGATTGAAATTTTGTAAACTACAACGCTTGAAAGCGTGGCGTATTGTCCCTATCTTGTAACATGAAGCCATATCAATGGCAATTTTGTAAACCTGCGCAGGTGCGATCTAAGGCCAAATACCACCGCGCTCACCGACGACAACAAACTGAGGCATAATTGCGAAAACGCCCCAACTTGAAGTGAAATAGGAAAGACCGCGATGCCAAAGAACATTCTCATTTTTTCGGATGGCACTGGCCAAGTAGGGGGGCTGCGCCCCGACCAACGGCTTTCCAACGTTTACAAAATGTACCGGGCTATGCGGCCAGGCCCGTCCTCACCCATCAAGCCGGAGCAACAAGTCTGTTTTTATGATGCCGGCCTTGGAGCGGGCGAGGTTGGTGGCCTAACTTTCCAGCGAGTTAGAAATGTGCTCTCAGCGGCTGTTGGGACCGGCATCGATGAGAATGTGATCGACTGCTACGAAAAGATCATTTCTTACTATGAGCCGGGCGATCGCATCCTTTTGTTCGGGTTTTCGCGGGGTGCATATACCGTTCGTGCCGTCACGAACGTTATGAACCTTTGCGGAGTCCCCACAACTATGCCAGATGGCACGCCAGTGCCTCGGCATGGGCCGCGGCTGCGCAAAATCGCGAGTGACGCTGTCAACTATGTCTACAATCACGGCAATGGGTTTTCGCGAGGCAAACAGCCCTATCTAGATCGTCGTGAGGAGCTCGGACGGCGCTTTCGGCGCAAGTATGGCAGTTTTGTTCCAGATGCGAAAAATGACGTTCAGGGCAATGTGCAGCCCACATTCGTCGGCGTATTTGACACGGTTGCAGCACTAGGGAACGTCCTAGTCGGATTTGCCGCAGCGGGCGCGTTTGCTGCACTTCTAGCCGTTGTCCTGCTTATGATTTACGCCTCCTGGCATTGGCTCCTGTGGACACCCCTGAGCATTCTGGCCCTGCTCGTCCTCTATTGGTACGGCAAATTGCGATGGTCACAGTTCAAGTACTTCTCTCCTGATGAAGACAAACCACTGAGGATCTCGAACATCCGAGATTGGCCGAAGATCTGGAAGTACGGACACCGGGCGGTTTGGAACCGCCAAAACTACGACAAGTGGCTGGATTCGGATGTTGGCTTTGCACGTCACGCCTTGGCAATTGATGAACACAGGAGAGATTTTCCGCGTGTGAAATGGGCCATGCATGCCGAAGAGAAGAAAAATTTCGGGAAAAAACCTGAGTGGTTGAAACAGGTTTGGTTCGCGGGATGCCATAGCGATATCGGAGGCAGCTATCTCGAACCGGAGTCACGGCTGAGTGATATTTCGCTCGAATGGATGGTCGAGGAAGTGCGTGATTGTGTGCCGGAGGTATTGATCAACGACGATCAGTTGGTAACTTCAGCTGACCCAAAAGGGATGCAGCACGAAGAAACCTTCATGTTCAAATTCGGACCGATCCAGAAGCGGTGGCCCGCGAAGCCACGCATGGTGAACCCCGATTTCCCTCTCCACCCATCGGTTCTGGAGCGCCTGGAAGCTGGCGCAGTTTCGCACCTGGGCGAAATGAAGCCCTACAGACCTGTGCAACTCAAGGATCATCTTGAGGCCCGTGAATTCTACGAGGGCAACCAAGCCGCGGCTTCGGGATCGTCGCCGAAGCCTCATAAGACCGTGGAACCAGTAAAGCCAGTGAAGAAGGACTGATACGTGGGTATTAGCGAAGATTTTGAAGAACTGCTGGACAACCTGCAACTGACCAATAGCGAGACAATCAGCCTCCGCTATGGGGAAGTAACGTCTGCCCTCAACCGTGAATTTCGTGACACGGATTCGAAAACCTCTAACAGCCTGAGAGTCGGCTCCGTCGGCAGGTTTACAGCCATCAACGGTGTGTCAGATTTGGACATGATTTACATCATGCCATCGTCAAAATGGGACGACTACAAATCCGGTGGCCAATACAAGCTGCTTAAAGCTGCAAAAGATGCGATCAGCGCCAGATATCCAACGACCACGGTCAAAGTGGATCGCCTGGTCGTGCGTGTGCTTTATAAAGACTTCCACATTGAGGTGCAGCCTGCCTTTGAACAGGATAATGGAAGTTTCAAATATCCAGACACGGCCGGAGATGGTTCCTGGAAGATTACGAAGCCGCGTGAAGAAATGGATGAGATGGCGGCTTCGAATGGCAGAAAAAACCGAAACCTGCGGCGGCTTTGCAAGATGGCGCGGGCATGGAAGAATAAACATGGCGTTGCGATGGGTGGGTTGCTGATCGACACGCTGGCATACAATTTCCTTGAGTCGACGGACGCCTACGACGAGCGAAGCTACTACTACTACGACTATATGAGCCGTGACTTCTTTGAGTATCTCTCGGAGGAAGAAGACCACGAATTCTATGCCGCTGTTGGCAGTCGCCAGCGGGTCAGAGTGAAAAAGAAGTTTCAGAAGAAGGCCAAGAAGGCCTATGAGCTTTGCGAAAAGGCCATTTCGGCATCTGGTCAGAAGAATGAACGCCAAAAGTGGCGGGATATCTTCGGCACGGCATTTCCGGCCCCAGCAAAACTTGAACAGAAAGCGCATGCTCATGTGTTCCGGAACACCGAAGAGTTCATAGAGGACAAGTTTCCTGTCGATATTCGGTACGATCTGCCCGTTGACTGTAAGGTTACGCAAAATGGTTTCCGGCCGACGATGCTGATGGAAATGATTTCGCGGCACATTCCCTTGCTAAGAAACAAGGATCTATTGTTCCTAGCTGACACTAGATTTGTGCCTCAAGACTGCGAGCTCTATTGGAAGATTCTGAACCGCGGCCACGAGGCAGAAAGGCGTGACGAAATCCGCGGGCAAATTGTCCGAGATAAAGGTTTTTGTCAGCATAGCGAGCGCACGTCTTTTGCCGGAGACCATCTGGTTGAGTGCTACGCTGTTCATCGAGGCATCGTTGTTGCGAGGGCCGCGACCATTGTGCCGATTGATTGGAAAAAAGCGGAGGCCGCGTAATGACAGGTGATGTTTCCTTGGCACCGCTCGAAGACCAAATCAGGGAGTGCTATGGACGTGTCGTCTATAGTCACAAAACACATGAAAAGATGGCGGACCACTGTGCCCAACGTATGTGGCAATACAAAATGGGCCAAATCCTGGTAACTGCGTTGACCAGCTCTGGGGCCATTGGGGTTGTTGTTTTCGATGATTTTCGATTGAAGGTAGCGACGGCCCTCGTTTCATTTTTATCGCTCTTCATATCTGCGTATATGAAAAACTTTGACCCGGGTGGAACCGCTCAGAAGCATCGAGACACCGCATCCAAGTTGTGGGGTATCCGTGAAAGCTACCTGTCCCTCTTGACCGATTTGAACACCTTGCCGATTGAAGCGGTCCGCGAAAGGCGAGACCATCTTCAAGATCAGCTCGAGCCGATCTACGCGTCTTCGCCCCAAACTGACGGCAAGGCGTATTCAGAGGCACAAACCGCATTGAAGTATAACGAGGAACTTACTTTCGACCCAAAGGAAATTGACTGTTTTCTTCCCCCCTCGCATCGAAGGTCTGAATAAGAGCATTTCACTGGGAGAACAGTTAGCGGAGTTGCTGGCTTTGCTGGAAACCAACCTGAACCACAAAGGAAATCGAGATGAGCAAAGAGGACAGCAAACTTCCTGAGGTTCCAAAGCCAAACAAAAAAACAAAGCTATTAGAGGAGCATTGTCAGTCGCAGGTGCCACACCATTCGTGGGTGGTATTTTTTCCGCCGCTGCGGATGCTTGGTCTGAAACAGAACAAGAGCACGTAAACCAAATTCTTGAGCAATGGCTTCAGCACTTTGAACAGGAACTCCGGGAAAAGGGGCAAACTGTACTCGAAATCATGGCTAGACTCGACATGCACGAAAAAAAATACGTAATCGGGTTGGCTCTCAGGAGTTTCAGTTCTTGGTCAAAAAGGCATTTCAAAATTGGTCACGGATTGACACAGACTATAAGCGGATCAAGGTTCGAAACTTGCTTTCTAATGCCGCGGCCACAGATTTGGTTTCCGATGATGTCGTACGCCTTTTCTTAGATTGGATCGACACCTACTCAGACTTCCACTTTCAGGTCATGGGTGTGATTGCCAACAATGCACCGATTGGGCGTGGTGAAATCTGGAATGCATTGGGACGCCCTCAGGTTCGTGAGGACTCAGCCGATGCTGATCTCTATAAACTTCTGATCCGTGATCTCAGCATGGGCGGCGTTGTCCGTCAGGAGCGCGAGACGGACGGGTACGGAAACTTCGTTCGGAAATCAACAAAGGGCCAAAAGCGAAGCCAAGGCTCGTCCACGGTGAAGTCTGCTTTTGATGATGGTGAAAGATATGTGCTCACTGAGCTGGGACGACAGTTTATTCACTATGCAATGACCGAAATTCCACCCAAAATTGAATTCTCAGATTTTGGCACGGAGAACGCAGGTTAGAGGAAGCGACTATATGGTTGGACGAATTTCACCATCGCAAATGCGAAGCAGATTGCGTCAGGCACAATCAAAAATTCGCCAAGCACAGGCTAAGCAGAAACAAGCCATCAATAAGTATAATCAGGCGGTTCGAACATACAATTCCAAAGCTCGTGCTCACAACGCGCGCGTTCGAGCAAATCGAGACAGGCTGAAACGGGAACTACAGAAGTTAGCCCGCACGGCTTCACAGCCTCAATACGTAGCATTCCGAACCTCTGTCGAGACAGTACAGCGTTCATACACGGTACTTGAAAATCGCGCTGATTCAGAAATTCTTGACGAAAGCTACGACCGTTTCCTCGACCTATCAGAGCGAGAAGCAGCCAATTCGGCGAGTGTAATGAATGCCCTCGAAGGTGTGGCACCTGAGAACGAAACAGAAGAATCTCCGCCTGCATCGGCTATCGATCATATCCTCGATTCGATTTCTCAAGACGTCCATGACCGTTGGCATGGTGCGCTATATTCGCTCAGCCCGCAAAACCCCGATGCCGCGCGCCATTTTTGCACGAGCGCCAGAGAGCTCCTTACAGAAATCCTGGAACGGTTTGCGCGTGACGATGAAGTGAAAAAGGAATTGCCTGGGTGCGAGCTGACACCAAATGGCAAACCTACACGACGCGCAAAGATCCGGTTCTTTCTACACAAGCAGGGAGTGTCTGACGAAGCCGTGACTGATTTCGTTGAAAAAGACATGGAAAACGTCGTTCAACTGTTCCGCGTGTTCAACGATGGAACTCATGGTTCTTCGGGCCGCTTCGAGCACTACCAGCTTCTTGCAATTAGAGCTCGTGTAGAGGGAGCTGTCTCGTTTTTGTGGGGCATCATCACAGGACAAGCTTTCGCGACTGCCTAGGCTCGCCGCACATTGAAATGGTGTCAACTTTTCGCAAAGTCTCGCACTTATCTAGTTTGATTGGATATTCCTGGGGCGAATCGGAATGCTGTTCGATTTGCCCTGTGCAACGGCCACCCATAGATTGAATAACTTGTTCGGCGATCAAACTGTAGTGCTACCCCAGACACAATATGATTAACATAATAAACCTTATGCGTTGTTATACTTAGCGTTGCGTTAGTATATTATCGTATGTATGGTGAAATCGTTTCATTGAGGTTCACCAGCATGCGTCATTCACCTAAGAAGCTCCTCCCCTCAATCGCAGTTGCTCTTGCATTGATGGGTATTTCGCATCCGACTGCCACGCGCGCGCAGACATACCCAATCGACTGTGCAATCCTTCTTTGCCTGTCTGGCGGCTGGCCGGCTTCCGTTCCTTGCGCACGGGCCCGCGCTGAATTCATCCGGCGGATTACACCTTGGCCGGTCGAGCCACCGCTCCAGATCTGGCGCTGTCCTATGGGCGCGTCCTATGAGACCGATCACAGATCAAACAGTGCAGACCGCATCTTTGAAGCTTTTTTCCAGAACGACCGCGACCGACCACGCCAATCCTTTCCCCCGCTTGATTTCCCGGGCTTAGCCGAATCAACTGAGGGTGTTTGGCGCTCTCCAGATGCCAGTACAGGCCTCGTTCCCGCCGACCACACCATCCGGCTCGTGCAGGATCGCGCGGACATCGATATCAGCGGACCAGAATTCAATTTCGTGCGGTCCATCCGCGTCTTCGATGTACGGTATGCACGACAGCACGAGTCCGGGCGCGATGGGGATTGCAGCCGAAGCGCGACCGTGGTCCTCGGCACCTACGGGACCCAAGGCGATTTCTCGTGGCAGCAATCTTCCATAGCGGCCCTTCCCTCGGCTCATGTGGGCCTTGAACGTTGGGGCCAGAATTGCCCAAGTATCTATCAGCGATCCGTTTTCGTCGATTGGCGCGACTACGAAGGCAACTACGGGTTCGAGCAGGTGAACTACTGACCTGACGCCACGATGCCGTTCGTGGGGAAACGGTTTCTCGAACTTGCACGACATCTCCTCGCGCTCGGTGCCGCCCACAAGCTGTTTGCCCTTTCGGCAAACACCGCGGGATCGCTCTCCTCACCTGTTGTCGCTTCTTCGGATCCGCGTCAGTGCGTCAAAATCGATTTCCTGCTTTTGATCCTTACTGAGATCTGGCTGAGCTCCCGACACCGGCCGCGGCCCGTCTATGCCCCACATCACCGCGAGTGCACCTGTACTCCAGCGATACACCCAACCAACAATGCTGCTCTCATCCGTCCCGATCAGATTTGCGATCGCGACGCCCTCACCTTTATCATCGTTCACTGTTTACGGACTTCCTGCACTGTGGCGCTGCATTTGCGGCATGATGTCTTAAGGCGCTCGCTTGCATCGCATGCCGCACTTGGTGGATGTTGGCTGACTGCTCTTCCTTGAGGTAGCCGGTCTCACGTGGGAACGTCCAAGGGGGCGCCTCCCAAAATTTCCTTGCTCTCAAATTTTGTGGTCGGGCTCCGTGGCTGCTTCGACGATCTCCAAAATCTCGAACGGGTTAAAACCAACGGCACGAGACAATGCGATGAGCTCGACGACATCGATCCTACGTTCGCCGCTTTCGACTCGAGCCACGAACGACTGGTGATGTCTGAGTTTGACCGCCAATTCTTTCTGGCTGAGTCCCGCTTTGATCCGGGCGTCGACCAACGCCTGGCACAGAGCCTTTTGTCCTTTGCTTCTGATTGTCTTTGCCACGCGTCACATACCTTTTGTGACGTCGCTAGCGGATGAAATCTGTTATCTAAAAAGTAGATATTTGAGAGTGTTATCGGCGTCGGGTTTTCATGGGCTGCAAGTCTGATGCTCACCGGGTAGCCCATCAATCCCCTACCAATTGCAGAAACCGGCCGTAGTCCTCGCTGACCTCCCGCGCTTCCTCGAACGCACGGGCGCGCTCGTCGTCGAGGCAACGGAAGTAGCTCTGGATATCCTGAATGTAGTCTTCGAAATCGCGTCGGATGATGTCGGCGTAGTCACGGGCCGCCTGCGAATCGCTTGGCAGGAAGGGTCGGGGCGGTGCGAGGCAGGAATCCGCGAAACCCGGCCCGGGGAGGCAGATCAGAAGGGCCATAGCTTGTAATGGGAGCAGGCCCGTCAACCTTGGGTTTCTCAAACCTGTTATCTCCTTGATCGTGGGCACTGGCCGTGACTAGTGTTTTCGTAACTAAACTACAGCTATACCGCGATATTACATCTTGCGGTTGATAATATACTATCGTAACTCTGGGCTTCAAGTGGGAATGCCCGGGCGTTGCGTCTTTGGAGAAAGCGTGAGCCGGGCCATGAACTGGGACATCGAAGCACCAAATGTGGTTACGGAAGCCAGGTTCCGCGAGCTCGTGGAAAGCGGCTATAGCGCAGAAATCCTGTGCCAGGAATCGGCACACAAGAAGGGCCCCAGCTATTACGGGGTCTGGATCATGCGCGCCGTCTCTGACGAGGGCGTTGAGAAGCTGCTGGTCACAGCCCGCACGCGGACGACCTATAACGACATCAAGATCCGCGAGTTCAAGACAATCACCGGTGTTGTGTCCTTCCTCATTGGCATCGGCTTCTCCCATGCCGATGTGCCGCTCGAAGAAGGCCGGCGGACTACGCATAAGCTGGCTGCCACCGACAGGGGCGCTAGCGACTAGTCTTCTTCTCCTCGGCCCTCTGGGCGCGCCAGCCTCGGCACAGATGGTGCTGGTCATGGAGAGCGACGGCTCCCTGAGCCCGTCCCGCTCCCAAAGCAGCTTCGCGCGCAATTACACTGACGGCATCGGTCAGGGTTCGGCGTCAGATGGGCTGGCGATCTTTGGCGAAACCGACGGAGAACCCGAAGGCTTCGAGGTCGCTGCCCTCTCGCAACCCGCTCCCCTGCCCCGCGCCGACGTTCTCACAGCCATCGAGACTACGGCCCTACGCTATGCCAGCCATCCGGGACTCCGTCGCGCGAACCTCTCGGTCACGGACTGGCTGACGTTCTACCGCGCCAATATCGAGGTGGAGAGCGCCTATCGGCAGGATGCGATCTCAAGCGCAGGCGCCATTGGCCTTGGCCAATTGATGCCCGCCACCGCAAGCGATCTCGGCGTTGACCCGCGTGACCCGCTTCAGAACCTTGACGGCTCCGCCCGTTACCTCGCCATGATGCTCCAAGAATTCGGTGACCCACGCCTTGCCTTGTCAGCCTACAACGCTGGCCCTGATGCCATACGCCAACACGATGGCATCCCCCCTTACCGAGAAACCCAAAACCACGTGGCCCGCGTCATGGCCGTCGTGGCCCGATTGGAAGGATCAAATTCATGAAGCACCTCTCGACACTGTTTATTGCCACCCAGGCGCTGTTTCTGCTCGCAGCCGAGCCCGCCCTGGCCCAGAGCATCGACCTCTCCCCGATCCAGAGCCTGTTGCAGGGCATCGTCGATGCGCTGACCGGCCCGCTCGGCGTCGTGATCGCGACGCTCGCCGTGCTTGGTGTCTTCCTCAGTTGGTTCTTCAACATCATCGATCTCCGCCAGGCACTCTGGGTCCTTGTGGGCATCGCTGGTGTCGCGGCGGCCCCCACCATCGTTGCCGCGGTCTTTGCCGGTGGCTGAGCGCTCGCCCCTCTTTCTGGGCCTCGTACGCCCGCCCAAGCTTCTGGGCCTGCCCATCATGTATGCGATGGTCTGGCTCTTTGGCTCAGTGCTCTTGTTCGTCTGGGTCCAGCACATTGTGGTGCTGGGCGTCGCCGCCCTGCTCTACCCGGTGCTCTGGAAAGCCGCCGACTGGGATCCGCGCTTCATTGACGTGATGATGACGGCGCTGCAGGAGACGCCACCCACGCGGAACCGAAGCATCCATGGTGGGGACAGCTATGCCCCGTGACGAAACGCTCGATCCCCGCACCCTGAGGCCGGACTGGTACGCCCGAGAGACGCGGTTGGCTCACATGCTGCCTTACGTTAGCCTGGTCGATGACCGGACCGTGCGGACGCGGGTGAACGAGCTTTTCCAATGCATCCGGCTCGACGGGGTCAACAGCTACACGACCGATGACGCCTATCTCGACAAGGTGACGGCGCTCTTTGCCCGGATCATCGCGCAGCTGGGACCGGAGTTCAGTTACTACGTGCACAAGGTCTCCAAGGCGATCGCGCCAGAACTGGAGCCGGTGCGCGAGGACAGCTTCGCAGGCGAGGTTGATCGGCTCTGGCGCTCGAAACTCGAAACCAGCGGGTTACGCGACAAGACCCTGACGCTCACGGTGATCCACCGCCCTCCCCCGAAGAGTTTTCTGCCCTTCCTCAATCGCAGCGCACCAGATCGTTTCAAGGAAAAGACGCAGAAACGCCTGCGCCGCCTGGGTGAGGCCGTGAATGTCTTCCTCTCGGGCCTGACGGAACTGAACCCGCGTGTTCTTTCCGCCGCGTCGGGCGAGCTCATTGGCTTCCTCGGGGCGCTCAACACGGGGAGGGAACTGCCGCTCTATCCGGCAAACACCTACGGCTTCCTGTCATTCAACGTCGCCAACACCCGCGTGACCTTCCTCGAGGATCACTTCGAGCTTTCTGAAGGCGTCGTGGGGCATCGTTACGGCAAGAGCTTCACCATCGGGGAATACTCCGAAGCCACCTCATGCAACATGTTCGACATGCTGAATCTGCCGATCGACATGATCGTCACGCACTCCTTCACGCCGATCAATTCGAACCTCATGGCGGGGAGAATCAAACGGCAGAAGCGCCAGATGCAGGCCTCGCAGGATGCGGCCCTGTCGCTGATGGAAGCGCTCGATATCGCCGCCGATGACCTCGAAGCCAAGCGCCAGAGCTTTGGCGAGCACCACATGGTCGTGACGATCTTCTGCGACACGCTGGACGAGTTGCAGACGCTGAGCGCCGAGATCGTCAACGCCGCCGCTGCCGAAGGCGTGAAGATGATCGGCGAGCGAGTGGCGGCCAAGGCGCATTATCTCAGTCAGCATCCCGGAAATCAGCCAAAGCGCGTTCGCGCCAGTGCGATCACCAATCGCAACTTCGCGGATTTCTCGGCGTTTCACCGGACGCAGCTTGGCAAGCCTGCTGAGAAAACACCATGGGGCAAGGTCATCACGCTGTTCCCGACACCCGAGCAAAGCGCCTACCGGTTTTCCTATCACGAGCAGGGAAGCCCAGAGAAAGAACCCACCAGCGGGCACACGCTGATCATGGGGCGACCGGGATCAGGCAAGTCGGTGCTTTCCGCCTTTCTCATGACGCAGGCCCGTCGAGCAGCGGCGCGGATCTTCGTCTTCGACTACCGACTCGGTATGGAGATGGCGGTCCGCGCCAATGGCGGGCGCTACGCGTCTCTCGAGGCCGGACAACCCACGGGCCTCAATCCACTCTGGACGGAGGTCGACAGCCGCGGCACCGCCTGGCTCTCGGATTGGCTCGCCACACTCCTCCATCGCGCCGACAAACCGCTCACGCCTGCGCAGACCAATCGCATCCAGGAAGTCGTGCGTCAGAACGCGCAAGCCAGCAATCCGGCCTTGCGGAACTGGCGGGACTTCGCATCACTTTTTGTCTCCACCGACGATGGCGGCGATCTGCATCAGCGCCTGTTTGAGTGGACCGAGGAAGGCCGCTACGGCTGGATCTTCGGGCAGACGCTGGAAGACACTTTCTCGCTGGAAGGTGATGTTGTCGGGTTCGATCTCACCGGCATTCTCGACAGCGAGGCGGAAAAGGAACGTATGGCGGTCCTGAGCTATCTCTTCCGCCGGGTAGAGCGTGAGATCGAGGACCGGCGCCCCACGATCATCATCATCGACGAGGCCTGGAAGGCGCTCGATAATGCCTATTTCGCCGAGCGGCTCTCGAACTGGCTGGTGACCGCACGCAAGCAGAACACGGTCGCGGTGATGATGACGCAATATGCAAGTCAGCTTGAACGCACCCGCACCGGCAAGACCATCGTCGAGGCGGTGCCGACGCAGATTCTGCTCCCCAATATCCGCGCCCATGCCGCCGACTACGCGATGCTGAACCTCTATGAGAAGGAACTCGACGTGCTTCTCAACACCGGAAGCGACAGCCGCCTCGCGCTTGTCCGCGATGACCAAGGCTCGATCGTGGTTGATGCCGACCTCAGTGCCCTCGGGCCCAATCTCACCATCCTCGGCGGCATGGAAAAGGGCGAGGCCCTCGTCGGTGCCGATTACCGCGACCGTCCCGATTTCTGGAGGCTCTCATGACCCGTATTATTCTAGCTTTGGTCGCGCTCGGCGTGCTGGCCTCCTGCGCCCAGTACCAGGAACCGCAAGCCAACTGCTTTACCTTCCTCGCGTCGACAGCGCCCGTCACGCCCGACTGCACCTTCGAGTCGCTTGGCGCGCCGGAGGGTACCATTGACGTCTAAGCTGCCCCATATCCTCGCGTTTTGCCTGCTGCCCGGTCTCAGCTTCGCCCAAGGCGTGCCGACCAATGACAGCGGGCTGACCGCGCGTGACATCGTCGAAACTGGCGATCGCGAGACCGACCTTGCCATTCAGGCTAACAAACTTTCCGTGCGCGAGCTAATTGCCGAGATCGAGCGCGAGCAGCTCGAAACCCTGCAGCGCATCCTCGATGCCCAAACGAGCTTCGGGGGACAAGGCCTGCCAGCAATGGTCTCGGGGCTGGAGAGCGGCAGCGGCGATCCCGACCGCTCCGTCGAAGCCGTCTATGGCACCGCCGAGATCGACCCCAATCCCGGCGGCGCACAGATGTTCGGCGATGCAGCAGAGAACATCGAGCAGCTCATCATCCGCGTTGCCCAGGAAACCAGCGGCTTCTCCGGTGTCGGGCGTGCAGGTCTCTCACCGGTCCAATGGCGCGCGCTTCTGCAAGCGCTGATCTGGCAGGAAAGCCGCTTCTCTATTGGGGCGCGTTCACCCGTCGGGGCCTTCGGTCTCACCCAGATCATGCCCGGCACCGCGAGTGATCTCGGGATCAACCCGGAATATTACGACAGCCCCTACCTGCAGGTACATGGCGGGGCGCGCTATCTCGCAGCCCAACTCAACACCTTCGATGGGAACATCATCAACGCACTTGCGGCCTATAATGCCGGTCCCGGACGAGTCTTTGAATACGGCGGTGTCCCGCCCTTTGCCGAGACCCGACATTACGTCACGGTGATCCCCGAACGCTACAATCTCTATCTCAGCCGCATCGGTGGCATCGAAGCACTCGGCACGATCGATCCGGTGCTTCTTGCCAATGCGAACCTCTCGATCACAGGTCATGGCGCGGCCTTCTACGGCAACAACTCGCCTCAAGCGATCCGGCAGGCCGCCCTGCGTATTCGCGATATCGTGGAGCGGATTTCCGGGACGGAAGACGTGCAGGAAAGCATCGCGCTCAACACTTATGCCCGCGCCGAACTGGTCCGCCTGGTAGCCTCCCGCATCCGGCTTCAGGCGGCACGGACCCGCGTTTTGTCGGCGGAAGAGCTCGCTCAGGCAAGCGCCCGCATGGCTGAGGGCGCGTTCATGAACTTCACGATTCAGAGGGTAAACAGATGACGAATTGGCTTTTGAGAACGGCTTTGGCCACGACCGTTGGGATCGGCTTGCAACTGACACCGGTCAGCCCTGCCTTCGCGCAAGGCGTGCCGGTCGTCGACACCCAGAACATCGCGCAAAACATCCAGCAGCTCCGGCAGATGATCGAAGACGAGATTCTGCAAAACGAGCAACTGGCGCAGCTACGGCAACAGCTTGCCACACTCACGGACCAGCTCGCGGAGCTGCAACGCACCTACGAGGCGCTCACGCGCCTCGCCGAGCTGCCTGAAATCATCCGCACCCAGATGGAGGATGAGCTTAATGGTCTTCTCGACCAGGAGTTCGGCGACATCATCGCCACCATCGAGGCCATCAAGACAGGGGATTTCTCCCGCCTTACCGGTTCCGGCGCAAGCGAGATTGAAACCCAGATGGATCGGGTTCTGGCCGATCTCGGCTTTGACGACGACACGCTCTCGGAAATGGCCACCAGTGGCAATGCCGGCGCCAACCGCGTGGCGACCCAGGCCACAACCGGCGCGCTCGTCTCGGCCGCCGCCCAGAACAGCTACAATGACGCAGGCCAGTCGCTCGAGCGCGTCGACCGGCTCGTCGGGCTGATCGACGACATGGACGAGCTCAAGGAAAGCGTCGATCTCAACACGCGGGTCACGGCAGAGCTTGCGATCGCCCTCGTCGCCATGTGGCAGCTCGAGGCGGTGCAAACCGTGGGCGACGGTACGGGCGGCGTGATCGATGCCGCCACCATCGCCGAGGAGCAGCGCTTCATGGAGTTCACCCTGCCCGCATTGCGTGCCGATTGATCCGGGGGTGTGACGCGTGGCGAGTGAACAAGAAATCATCGAGGAAGAACTGGTCTACGGCGCGCTCCGGCGGGAGCGTCTCTGGCAGCGTCTTGGCCTCATCGGGCTCATCTTTGGCATTCTTGGCTGCCTGAGCGCAGCGGCGATCGCGATCCTCGATGTCGATCCGCCGCCCGTCGTGGTGCCCTACGATCCCGCCACCGGCTTTGCCCTGCCCGAGGCTTCGGTCGGTGTCACATCCGTCACCGCAAACCAGGCGATCATCGAAGCAGAAGTCTTCCGCTATGTGACCGACCGCGAGGTCTACAACCAACTCGACAATGACCTGCGCATTCGCAGCGTGCTGCGCCGCTCCGATGGAGCCGCGGAAAGCGGGCTGCGCCAGATCTGGAACAGCGCCAATGAGAGCTACCCGCCCACGGTCTATGGGCCGAACGCCCGGCTCGATGTGGAGATCCTCAGCATCAATCGGATCGGCACCAACCGCGCCACTGTGCGTCTGCGAAAGCGCCTTACCTCCCTTAACGGGGTCCAGACGGGGCTCTTCACCGCCACGCTTCTCTTCGAGTTCCGCCCCGAGACCCGCCGCTCCATCGACGAGGTCTGGACCAACCCCTTCGGCTTTACCGTGCTCGAATATTCCATCCGCTCCGACAGATTGGAGAATTAGTTTGATCAGTAAGTTCTTTGTTGCTGCCCTACTTGTCTTGCTACCCGGCCTTGCCTTTGCCGAAGCCATCCCGCGCGGCGGCCCTAATGACAGCCGCGTGCGGCTGGCCACATATCAAGAGGGTCAGGTCTACCGCCTCAGCGTCTCGCTCACCCATGTCACCACCGTCGAGTTTGGAAAGGGCGAGAGCATCCGCTCGATCATCGCGGGCGACACCGAGGGCTTCGAGATTGACGGCGTGCCGGGCGGCCAGGCCTTCGCGATCAAGCCCGTCGCGCGCGGCGTCCATACCAATGTGACGGTCTATACAAACCGGCGCAGCTACTATTTCAACGTGCAGGAGGTCCGCAGCCCGACCTTCTATGTGGTGCAGTTCCGCTACCCCGAAGACAATACACGCCCGACCCGGGCCATCGCGGCACAAGCGCCGAACTATAATTACGGGGCCAGTGCGCGCACCGAGTTCACGCCCACCCGCGTCTGGGATGATGGGACCTTCACATATTTCGCGTTTCCCCGAAATGCACCTGTGCCCGCGATCTTCCGCTACGCGAATGGGCGGGAACGGACGGTCAACACGCGGGTTACCGAGGACGGCGTGATCCGGGTTTCTGGCGTGAACCGGCAATGGGTCCTGCGGATCGGTGACGAGGTGGTCTGTATTGAGGCGACGCCACCTGCGGGGGCTGCATCATGAGCGATACCGGAAATACTGAGTTGGAAAAACGCCTCACCGCTCTGGAGCAAGGCAGAGGGGGAGGTCAGTCCCCTGCTTCACGGCGCTCGCCGCTTCTGGCTTTGGTTGTCGTTCTGTTGATCGGCGCTGGCGGGGCACTGCTCTTTCTCCTCTCCCAGCCCGAGGAGGAGGAAGCCCTGCCCACTGCCACCCCGGATGTCTTCCAGAACGAAGGCGACGGTTTCGGCGCCATAGAAACCCTCCCCCCACCCGAGCCCGAGGTGGTTCTGGTCGCGCCCGAGCCCGTGGAACCGAACGCCGAGCTTCTAGCGGAGCTTGCGGCACTGCAGGCCCAGATCGAGGAACTACGCAATGCGCCAGAACCGGTGGTCGAGGAAGACACAGCTGCGGCCGAGGCCATCGACGCGCTCACCGCACAGATCGCGGCCCTGCAAGCGGCATCGGAAACCGCACAGCAGCAGTTCCGGGATGAATTCACCGCCCGCGACCGCGAACTTGAACAACTCCGCATGGATCTCGAGTTGGCCCAGCTCGAAGCCAACCGTCCTGCCCCCGCGCCCTTGGGGCCGTCTGAGGACGAGCTGCGCGCGCGGGACGAAGAACGACTGCGCCGCGAGGAAGAGGCCAGACGTCTGGCAGAACTTGAACGCCGCGCAGCAGAAGAGCGCGCGTTTCAGGAACGCCGCATCGCCTCACAGACCATCGCTTTCGGCGGCACGTCTGGTGCGAATGAGACGGTACTGACGGAGCGGACCTTCGGCGAGGTGACGGATTTCGTGCTGAACGGGGCTCTGCCGACCTCCGTGACACAGGCTGAGGTCATCGCCAATCCCTCGAACACCATCGTCCAGGGCACAATGATCCAGGCCGTCATGGAAACCGCGCTCGACAGCTCCCTGCCCGGTCAGACTCGCGCCGTGGTCTCGGAAGATGTCTTCAGCTTCGATGGCACCCGGCTCCTGATCCCGCGCGGCTCCCGCCTCATCGGGCGCTACCGCTCCGGCGTCGATATCGCGCAGCGCCGTGTGACCATCGCCTGGGACCGGATCATCCTGCCCGACAATCAGGCCATCCAGATCAGTTCCTTCGGGGGAGACGAGCTGGGCCGCTCCGGCGTCACCGGCTTTGTCGACACCCGCTTTGACGAACGCTTCGGGTCAGCCGCCCTCATCTCTCTGATTTCTGCGGCACCGAGTGCCGCCGCAGCAAGCGTCGAAGACGAAACGACGGCAGACGTGCTCGAAGACGTGGGCGATGATCTGGCTGATGCCACGGACTCTGTGATCGGCGATTACCTCTCGATCGGGCCCGTCATCTATGTCGACCAGGGCGCGCGCGTCACCGTCATGGTCGACCGCGATCTGGAGATTTTCTGAGACCATGTCGCTGAGCTATCTTCAAACCTCGCTTGACCGCATCGATGCCGCCGCCCGCGACGATGTCATCGAGATCTGCATCAACCCCGATGGCTCCAGCTGGGGAGAATTCCAAGGTGACCATTTCATGCAGCCGTTGGATCAGCGGGTATCCCAGACGGAGATCAAAGACCTCGGCAATCAGATCGCGTCCAGCGCCAATACCACCCTGAGCAAGGACAGGCCCATCGTCTCTGTCTCAATCACCTATCGCGATCGCCCCATCCGCGCGCAGGTCATTACGCCCCCTGCAGTCCTGTCCGCCATGTCAATCAGCCTGAGGTTTTTCTCAAGCCTTCCGCTTGAGGGAATCCAGCTTGATTTCCTCTATGGCAAGGAACGAAAGCTCGAAGAACTGCGCCTTGAGAAAACACGGGAACTGCGCGAGGTCGTGGCTTCGGGCGTGATCGATGATGCGCTGGCCTTCTGCGTTGACAACAAGCTCAACATGATCGTCTCGGGCGGCACCTCCACCGGCAAGACCGTTGCTGCACGCAAGATCCTCTCTCACGTGCCCGCCGAAGAACGCATAATCACGATCGAGGAAGCCGCCGAGCTTCTGCCGACCCAGCCAAACGCCGTAACGCTCATCGCCAATCGCGACGCGGAATTCCAGAACGCCGATGTCCTGCTCACAGCGACGCTGCGCATGCGACCAGACCGGATCATCCTGGGCGAGGTGCGCGGGAAGGAAGCCATGACCTTCCTCGAGGCAATCAACACCGGCCATGGCGGGTCGATGACCACACTTCATGCCGAAACCCCACAGCTCGCCGTGCAACGCCTCGCGATCGCGGCGCTCAAGACCGAGATCCCGATGACCTACGCCGACATGATCCAATACATCGAGAGTTCCATCGATGTGATCATCCAGGCCGGCCGCCATGACGGCAGGCGTGGCATCACAGAATTCTACCTCCCCGGCGCAACCGAGATCGGAGCTTCCCAATGAAGTCCTTTGAATATGACATCCTCAACTTCCCCATGACCCGCAAGACCAGCCTTGCCGATATGAAAGACACCCTGAATACCAAAGGGGCGGAAGGCTGGGAGGTGGTATCAATCAGCTCCTCGGAGTTCGCCAATGTTGGACACACGGTCTTCCTGAAACGGGAAACGACAGCTGGCGGCACGGTCTGATGATATGTTGCGGGGTCAATATCACTCTCGTCACACTGGCTCTGGGGCTGGCGGCGTCACCCTCCTCAGCCGAGCGCAACCTGATCCCGAACCTCGAGCGTGCCTTCGATGTATGCCCAGACCGACCCTCGGAGCCCGAATGGATGCAAAACATACCATTGCGCCAAGCCTATCAGCGCGTGCTGGTCCAGGACATCTACCTTGCGCAAAACCTTGAACGGATCGTCGAGACCGGAGACTGCTCCTGTGAAACCCGGTTTCCGTCCTGGGACGCGGCCGAGGCGGTGTTTCGTGAGCGCCACGCGAGCGACGAACGGTGGGAGATGCTGCAAGCCTCGGACGGCTACAACCACCGCGCCAACGACGTGCGCCTCGAAGCCAAGGCAATCTGCGAAGCCGCGGGCAACTGGTGAGGCACACTTCAGATGAGCGTCGTCACCTACTTTGTCGAAACCTCACAGGGCTACCTCGACACCGCCGCGGAAACCCAATTCGGGTCCGTTGCGGCAACAGTCGGCACGCTTCTGGTGCTGGGAACAACGCTGGTGGTGATCCTTGTCTTCCTGAACATGATCTACCAGTACAAGGCGATGGACGGGCGCACGGCCTTCTGGCTCGCGGTCAAGATCGGACTGATCGGGATATTCGCGACCAACTGGGTGCAGTTCAACGCCCTCTCCTCCGCTATCCTGGCTGGCATCGACAGCATTGCAGGGGCGCTGGTGGCTTCGGTCGGTGGTGGAACTCCCGGCCCCTCTGGTACCTTCGCGGAAGAATTCGACCGGTTGATCGCCGAGTTGGGGGATTACTTGAACGCCGCCGGGTCCGAGTTGAACTGGATGGCCGGCGCCATGCTCGACATTGTCGGGGTCCTGTTACTCTCGATCCTCGGCGGGCTGGCCGCCTTCATTCTGGTGGCCTCTCGCCTGATGATCGCACTTCTGATCGGGATCGCTCCGGTCATGATATTCCTGACCCTATTCGAGGTGACCAAAGACTACTTCGCGCGCTGGCTGTCGGCGCTGGTTTCCTTTGCGCTTTACCCTATCGTCGTCGCAGGCGTGTTCGCAACGATCACAGGCGTTTCCTCCGCGCTCATCGGTGAACTAGGCGATCCCGAAGGGGCCTCAAACATCGGCGCACTCATCCCTTTCTTCATGATGGTGCTCATGGCCAAAGGGTTCATAATCGCAACACCCTTCATCGTCCGCGCGATCTCCGGCAACATCATGATGCCTGCCCTCTCCGGCGGCCTTGGTGGCGGATACAGCTTCGCTGGCGCAGCGATGGGCAGCCAGCAAGCCTACAACCGCTACCTCATCGGTGGGGCGAGTGGCGCGGAGTACGCAGCGCTCCGGGCACGGCAGTTGTTCGGGGTACAGCAGATGCCGGCAAGGCAAGGCATGGGGCAGGCGGGTCAAGCAAGTGGCGCGGGGTCACCGGGGGCCGGGTCTCAGATGCTGGCGCAACTAGCTAGATTAGGAAGGTTGGGGAAAAGGTAACAGCCCACGGTTGCCATTCTTCAATATGGGGAGCCGCGCGTTCAACGTCTTATTCGGGCATTAGCTCTTATGTTGCTATGTAAATGCAGCAGGACTCAGCTGCGGCAACCGACAACGATGTGACTGCGAAAAGCATAGAAATTAAGCTTGGGCGACTGGGATACCCAAGTCAAGAGAGCGGTTTTCATGCGTATAGGCTGGGCCCACAACGTAGTCTTCGAGCTCTAGCTCAGGGTTCATCATCGACGTTGTGAAAATAATCTGGAACGGTGCCTCAAACGCCGTTGCATATTCAACGATCAGCTTTTGAAAGAGATGGCTGCGTTCCTCCTGCATCCCCTTGTCCTCGATGTTGTCAAACAAAAGGAACCTCGGATGGTAAAACGTATCATCCTTCACGGCGGCGAGAAACAAAGCAAAAATTGTCGCATTCTTGAGAAAGACATTGCTACTTTCTGCGAAATTATAAGTCCCATCCACGGAGTTTGCGTCATTTTTGAAGTTAACTGAAACGTCCTGCGCTGCGATAAATTCATCTTGTCTTGGAAGATCTGATCTCAGGATCGCCGCGGCGATCCTCGATACACTGGATAGCGCCACTGTCCGCCTTTTGCCGGCCGCCGTGCGCAACGCTGCCGCGCGCGCATTCTTGATGTCCAATTCCTTCTGTACAGACGCTTTCTCTGCACTCAGCGCTTCAATCTCTTCAGCAACTTGCAAGTTTGACAGCAGATAGGCCTCTTCCGCATCGATGTGACCAATTCGATTGGTGCGTGCGGCTAAAAACGCCTCCCGTGGCCCATTGGGACCGGAATATTTGACCTGGTACTGCGTAAGGTCCCGCTTGTGCTCGCTGCGCTTTTTCCTAATTTCAGCCAGCTTTTCGCCCAGAGATCCATTTTTTTGGCTTAACAGCTGGTTCGTTTCGCGCGATTGAATTTCGAGATCAAGTCTGATCTGATTGTATCGAGCCTTTTCAATTTCTGGGTCCAGATTCTCCTTGCAGACATGGCACTGACCTTCGACGTCCGGAGCCAGAATTTCTTTGCCGCAGGCGGGGCAGTGGCTAAAAGCGATTGCGCCTACAACGTCAAAAGACAGCTGCGCGGCAGCCAGCTTCGCTGTTTGCTCTTCGAGAAAACCTTGAAACTGGACGATTTCCCTGAGTTCAAATTCTGCTTCGCTAATGTCGCCCTCGAGGGCGGTGATAGCATCGCGTTGTCTTGACAAACGAGCCCGAGCTGTCTTCCGCTCGGACAAGAAAACGCCGACTTCTCCCGTATCGACATAGCTATCAACGTCCCCAATCTCAGCGTGCAAACGTGCTTTCTCATCTGTCAGTTCTTGAAGCTTGGCGTCGATTGAGGCCGGAGTTGCGAGCGCATTTTCCAGCTTGAGGGCCCCCAAAAGGCTAGAGAGCTTGGCATCGATCTTTGAGAATGCTTTCTCTTTGTTGCGAATTTCCAATCCAAGTTCGTAGAGCTCGTATCCACTGATTCCGCAGATCAAATCGCCAACAGCCTCACGAATGCTTTGGGTATCGAATGACTCGTATCTGAATATTCGCATTGCTGGGGTGCGTTGATCAGAATAACAGAGCCGCAACAGCTGATGCATCGTAATGTTGGACGCGCCATCACTCTGGGCCTCGGGGATTCCGAGCGACCGGAACATAACCTGGGAAAAGCTTTCCTTGCTTCCAGAGCGCCGGAGCGGGAAAGTCTCCCATCTGTCCAAAGCACTTTTTGAGGCGTCTTCGAAGCCCCCAAAAAAGACGGCAACCGGCTGTTGGGCAGACGTGGTGGCCCGTTTCAGAACCAGTTTGCCCCTTGGCGTCTCAATCTCAGCTTGAACCTCGTCACATCGACTGGCTACGTCCTTCCAATCATCAAACTCTCCGCCAAGAACGAAGAAGATGAAGTCTGCGATCGTAGATTTACCAGAACCGTTCTCACCGCGGATAATATTGACGCCGACATGGAATTTCTGGTCGTAGGCAGCGTGGCCTCGGCGCATGATGCGGAGTCGGTTGATCTGGAGATAACGACCGGCCATGTCAGACACTCCTGCGCAATCCGCAGCTTGAGCGCAGGCTGCCCATACCGTTGTCATGGCTAGCTGAATATTGATTAACGAGGAAGCGAGCCAAAGCGATCTCTTGCGCACTATCGATGCGGTTCGTGATGTCTCCAAATAGAGACGATCCAAGTGTGCTTAACTCGGCAGATTTGTCTGCAAAGCTCTCAATGTTCAGAAGGCCTTTGCCAGCAAGGGCGCGCAGAGCTGATGTTTGCGCGCTCTCCATCTGATGAAAGAGAAGAGGTGAGGCGGGGTAGGACAAAAAGACCTTATCTGGTTTTGGAATTGCTAGATCGCGGAACGCACTTCTGACATCAGCCGTCATGGTGACTCGGTGGAGCAAGGGCGCATTGGCAAAAAAGAAGTCCAGAATATAGAGCCGCTCAAGATGAACCGGTCGCCGCCATTCCAGCAGCAATCCACCCACACGTCGGATACAATCATAGACATCAAATTGGGAGTACCAAAGCCGCGCACTCATACCGGTTTATCCCACCGAATATGGCATTGTTCAGTCAAAAAATACAAACCGGACAGGACCGCTGAGGCCGGAAACTTCGTCTGGCCAAAACACTTGGAAGTCAGGGGATCGAGAACGTTGTCCTGAAGGGCTGTTCGCACCACATCTTCGGTCGCACCTTTGCAGATATGGGGGTGGAACACGTGGGTCACAAACCGTGTCTCGATTTCAGCCAACAGCGCATCGTGGTCTTCTTTCGCGGCAGTATACAATCCCGTCTTTGCGTAGCCACGCGCGAACTTGTTCTGGGCATCATTAGCATAGTCGTATTCCGCCTCTCGGTCAGCATCAATCAGCTTCTGCAGGAGATCGCGACGGTCTCGGTCAGATTTTGAGCCATAGTCAGCAAAGGCCATTGTGCCTTTTACTGGCGTCACGTTGCTTTGGGTCCTTTCGATATGACGTTTGATTCCACGATACACGACATCGTCGCGATCTTTGGGTTTGCAAATCGAAATGTGATCTCGATCGACGGCCACAGGATTGGCACCGGGGATCCCGGGGTCGGCGGACTCTCTTGAGACGACGAGGACCGCTTTGTAGGTGGTGTGTTTCTCGTAGTAGACCTTTGTCACGTGATCGCCGTTCGCGGCGCAGAACTTGCGATAAGCCTTGTTGAGATCCTCCAGCATACCGGTCTCATTGCCCAAGAGTTTGATGTGCTTTGAGGCACCTGGTACAGCATCCACGATATTGGCAATGGACGCACCAATGTGCGGTGTTGATAGGAAAATCACGAGCTTGGTTGCAGTTGATACGGATACCCAATCCGCGTCGTCAGCGTCCGCGGACGCTCGCAGGATCATCTTGGCAAGGATCCCCCCAAGACTATGAGTGACGAACACCAGTGGGCGTTTCCCCAGCCCTTGACCGGCAAATTGTTCGAGAACGTTGTCAGCACGTTCGAACATATCCATCTCTTTCTTGGCCCACTTTTCGAAAACAGCCGCGCCATAGCCTAAGCAATAGGCGTTGCATGGACCGATATCCTCAGTGAGCCAGTTAGGCCAAAAACCGTTGTCCCCGCCACAGTCCCATGTCGAATGGGCATCACCGGACAATCCGTGAACAAACACGATGTCGATGATCGCATCAGTAGCACTATGGATTTGTTTGAATACCGTTTCGCCCAATCGTTATCGCCTCGTCGCTTCTTTTTGAGGGCAGCCGGTACCCCAAATTGATTTTATTGGAATATGCCGCATCGCGGAAATTTGGTCCACACCTTTAAGATGACTGGCGGCACCGCGACAAACGATCCCGAAATCAAGACACCACACCGCACAATTGGTCCGGTAAATTCTCGCGCAGCATTTTTATTGGTATGCCGGCCATTCACGTGCCAATGCGGGGAACAAAAGCACCGGCGCATAAGATGAGATACTTTTCCTTCAAAGAACTGGAATGTAGCCGCGACGGTTATGAAGGACTGCTTTTCATCATTTGATACGATCACCCCATATATAGAGCGAATCTCACCATCTCGACTGCCCAAAAGACATGCCATCCTTGCCACCCTATCGAGCAACCAACTTTTCGCCAGCCTCCTCTTGCAGCATCGCTTCCATGTCGTCTAAGCCATCGACAGCAGAGCGCATTTGCGCCTCATCAACGACGCTCGCAGCCTCGGCATACGCAATCTGGCTTCCGAAATCCATCTCCATCTGGCGCTGTTCCTCGGCTATGACGGCCTGAACGATGGGCGCGGTTTTCTTTGCGACGATGTCGGTTTGCCCTGACGGTTGACCGCCAGCCGCCTGGCGTGCACCCTCCACAACCGCGTCAGTTTCAGACCCACGTCGTCCACTCGGCGGAGGCGTCATTGGCATCGCCCGAACGCTCAAGGGCAGATTGCTCTGCTGCCCCCCTCCCCCCGGCTCCGGAAACGGCAGCTCCCCCGTCTGCGCCGCATGGATCGCCTTGAACAGCCGGTCGTCAAAATATTGGATCCGCTTCGCGCGGACCGGCATTTGCGCATCGATCACCATGACGATCTCGTCGAGGGGCAGACGGCGTGCCTCATCTTCGGGCAACAACGAGCTTTCTTCGGTCCGTGTGGATTGGCTGCGCCCTTCAAAGGGGTTCTTCCCGATGGACTGGGAGCGCGTGATGACGGTCTTCGTGGTCTTACCGACCGCCTTGCTCAGCTCCTCGACGGTTTTCTCATCCGAAGGCGTCAGATAGAGTTTCACGCCCGCGTTGCCCTGCAGCGCACGGCGGGTGTTCTCGCCATAGATTTCATCGAGGGCGGGGATGGTTTGTGTGACCACGGCCAGATGGCCGCGATAGGTACGCAGGGTCTCGATGCTCTCGACCACGATGGGCATCTTGCCGAGGCGATTGAACTCGTCGAGCATGATCATCACGGGCCAGGGTTCATCCGGCCCGGGATCCTTCTCCTGCATGGCGGAGAGGAGATCGGAAAAGAACAGCCGGATCAGCGGCGCGAGCGGCTTCACCATCAGCGGCTGGACCACGAGGTAGACCGAAAAGGGCTTTTTCCGGATCGTCCGGAAATCAAAATCCGACACCGCCGTCGCCTCATCGATGGCCGGGTTTTGCCATTGATCGAGCCCCGAGGTCATCAGGAGCGAGACATAGGAGGTCAGAGTGTCGTTGTTGGTCGAGGCCAGCCGGGTGAAGATCAGCTTGGCGGCCCTGTTATCCACCTCGTGACCCCGCGCGAAATACTCCTTCTGCTTGTTCCCGCCCGAGGCGGCGATGCGGTAGATCTCGCCCAAGGTGGGGCGCTTGCGCTGGAAGGCCAGGAGCCCTGCCGCCACGAAGAGATCGATCCCGCCTTTGAGGAGGCCCTGCACCCGGTCATTGTCGCTCTGCAGGAAGAGCGTCGCCAGAAGCTGCAATTCCATCTGCTGGCGCGCGGGGTCTTTCAGCTCGAAGATGCGCAGGAGTGGGTTGTAGCGATGGGTGCGCCTGCCCTCCCAATCGGTGGGGGCAAAGCGATAGACCTTGTCGCCTTGGGCCGCGCGGTGGCGGGCCGTGGCCTCGAAACACTCGCCCTTCACATCGAGCGTCACGGCGGAGCCCTGCCAGGTCAGCAGGTTCGGAATGACAAAGCCCGTTGTCTTGCCTCGGCCGGTGGGCGCCACGATCAGCGCGTGTGGGAAAACCTTCGAGCAGATGTACTTCGCGCGGGATTTTGGAGTACCGAGCTTGCCGAGGATAAATCCAGTGCCGGGCACTCCGAAAAACCCGTTTGCCTTCATCTCCCGCGCGGTCTGCCAATGTGTCTGGCCAAATCGTGTGAGGGCCGATCCAGAAAGAGCGAGGCTCAGCATCAGGCCGGCGGCGGCGAAGCTGCCGATGATCAGGTGGATGATTTGGGCATCCTCCGGGCGGCGGTCTAGGATCGCCATGTAGTTCTGCGCGATATAGGCAAAATCGATCTCTGCCCCGAATCCGAGATCCTGGTAGGTCAGCACCGCCGAGGCAATGGTATAGCCCATGGCGGCGGTCACAAGCGTTACCAGCAAAACGCCAGTCGCGATCCGCGCCTTTCCCATGGCGGCGCTCAATGGACCTGACCCCGTTCGGTCTCGCCATCAACGTCTGTCGCGCGGTGACGTTCATATTCGGTGTCAGCCAGATCATCGACCACCTGGCGCAATGCCTCCGTGTTGGCCGTCGCGGCATCGGATTGCAGGTAGACCTTGGCGACATAGAGCCGGTCGAGACGGTCCTCGAGAACCTTGTCCAGCGCATCGGCATCGCCGGATGTGAGCCGCTCGAGTTGGCGGTCATCCAGTACCCGCGCGATCTCGCCGCGGAAGGCATCCCGCTCCGCCACGGTCTCGAAGGGTGCAGACAACTCCCCGGCCCGTTCATGGTCCAGGACACGCGTAATCTCGTCTGAGGGGCGATCGGCACGGTTCAAACGCGCCGCGGTTTCATCGCGGGTCGCGAGGACGTCGTCGCGCGTGCCAACCCCAAGCCCCTCGCGCAACTCGTTTTCTCGGGTGATCTCGCTGGCGCGGGCCGCATCGGTGATGGTCTCCCTGTAGGGTTCAGACCGGTCGATCACATCGCCAGGACGTGCGAGCAGGTCCGGGTGTGCCTCGAGATACGCGCGCTGCTCCGTCTCGATCCGGCGCTCCGCCCTTGAGACAACCTCCCAGTCCCGGTCCTCGATCTGCTGCGCGGTCAGGCCGTCTGCGCGCATCTCCTGACGGATTGTCCCTTCCGTCGCCCGGACCGCGCCCTCATGATAATGGAACCGCTCGCTGTCCGGTTCCGCTTCCATGACACCATCCCGGCGCAGCACGTTTTCCCGTTCCAAGAGCGTGCCAAGCGCGACATGCACATCGTTGAGAATGTCGCGCGCCTGTTCCAGATCGGCGCGGCGTTCGAGGTTCAGATCGCGCGCCTCAGCCACTTTGGAGAGATCATTGGCGATCCATTGATGCTCGAGCGCTGCATTTGAGGCGCCCGTCTCGATCCGGGCCACCACTTCCGATGTGCTGATCCCGGTGCCGCGCAGGGCCGCGTCGATCCGTGAGCGCAGGCCTGGCTCGGCAAGACGTTCTAGCTGGTTGGTGTCGATATTCGCCTCTGAGTAGACCCCGCCCTCCGACGGCACCTCAGACAGCGTGCTCGAACGCAATCCGAGCGGCTGCATGTGCTGGACCTGCGTCTGGATCTCGATCAGGCGCTTTTCGAGCACGGGACGTTCCGCGTCAGGCTTCTCGGCAATCATGCCCTGCACCCGCGCGAGCTTCTCCGCATAGAGGCTTCTCAGATCCTCGAAACTTTGATCCTCGGCCATATAGACATCTCCTGTTCGGTCCACCTGCCCGCCATGCGCCAGCACCTCGCCCGCGCGGAAGAGCGCCGCCGCAATATCCTCGCGGGCCTCCCGGGAGGCCTCCGCGGCAAGCGAGTGGTAGACGGTTCTGGTGTTGGCGATCTCCGCCAGCGTCCGCGTCAGGTCGGCCCCCACGCGTTCCCGCTCACGGGGCGCGCGCCCCTCTTCTTTCGCGGCGTAGACCTCGCTGGTTCGGGCTGGGTAATGCACAACCCCGCGATCCACCCGGCGCGTGGCCTCCAGGCGCACGCCGTATTTCTCCGCCTCCTCGACCATGGCGAGGCGGAAATCGTCATAGTTGAAGCGGTGGTTGCGCCCGAGGAAGAAGAACTCGCCCTCTTGCGAGCGGCGGTTCAACACCAGGTGCGCATGGGGATGATCGCGGTCCTCATGCACCGCGATGATGTAATCGAAATGACCCGCGTCCGTCTGGAAGAACCGTTCCGCCACATCCGTCGCGATGTCGCGCACATCCTCGCCCCGCGTGCCGATGGGGAAGGACATGAGCATATGGGTGGTCTGGCCCAGCTTGGGTTTGAAGCCCGCATCCCACCGCTTGGCAAAGCGCTCGGTGAGGTCCTTGATGTCCTTCGCTTCGAGTTTTGCTTTGCCATCCAGAAACCCGCTCGAGTCCACGATATGGGTGGACTTGGTGGTGAGGTAATCGAGTTGGTTCATCAGCTGCGATTTGGTGTGCGTGCCCCCGCCCCGGATCGCCTTGAAGACCGCCGGACGGTGCCCGGCTGCCGCGCGCACAAGCTGGTTCTGCTTGGCCACGTGAAGCCCCTGCATAGAGCCCCGGATCCGGCTCCAGCCGTCCCTGAATACCTCGCCCGTGACAGCGTCGACGGCATCATTCAGCCGCATGAGCAAACTCCCTCAAGGCGACCGTAGCCTCGAGCTTCATCGCGTCGCGACGACGGCGCAGGAGCAGATCGATCTCGTCAGCGGAATCGAGGATGAACCGCGCCAGCCCGCGCATCTGCGCAAGCCGCAACTCAGTGAACTCCGGGCCAACCCTCTGCCCTTGCCGGTTGGCCCGCGTCATCTGCTTGGCGATCTGCGCGACCCCATTGCCGACCTCGTGCAAAGAGGCCCTGTATCGCGCCATCTCGGCTGCCATCTGCGCATCCGGAGCGAACACCCCGCCTGCCGCCTGGATGAGCCGCCGCAGCCCCTCGGCACGGCTCTCGATCCCGGCCTTCGCCAACACCTCGTCGAGCGCCTCAAGCTCCGCAGCGGTGACCTTCACACTGACCGCTGAGACCGGAATGGCGGCATCGGCTTGGCGCTCGGCATCAGCTTTGAGCGTGTATTGGATCGCCCGCGGCGACACGCCAAACCTCTCTGCCAGGACCGACGTCAACACACCTTCGGCAGCCTCGCGAACGATCTCCATGCGGTCCGCATCTGTGAGACGTTTTGAGCGCGACATACGAAGAAAGACCCCCTATTTCCTGCCACCTTCATTCAAGGTCGCGCTCATCATACGTTACTATATTATGCGGTCAATATAATATTATCGTATGTTACCGCTAGGCGACCTTGAATTCCGCTTTTCGCCTGGCCCGCCAGGGGCCAGTCCTCCGAGCCAACTGCTCGGACAACAAGGGATTTGAGGTTCACTAACCTGATCATGGCATCGCCTTGAACTTCGCCTTCAACTCACGACTTCGGCAGCACCCGTGACGGCGTCTGAGATGGTTGGGCTGGCACGATGGATCACCGTTAGGAAGTCGACCAGTAGAGGGAGCCGGACCCGGCATTCTTCCAAAGGCGCGTCAAATGAAGATGGACAAAAGAAGACCCGACCATCGTATTAGATAGCCGGGTCAACTCGTTGCTTGGGAGCGCTGCCTCAGGCAGGTGTCCCGTTATGATCGGTGAGAGCAATTCCCTCGGTCACACCGACGAACAGTGGCGTGATCTGGTACTCATCCTCTTCGGTTTCGGGCGGCGTCACAGCGACGATAGCCACCGCGGGCTCACCATCGAGGAAGCAGGGGAACAGCGCGAAAATTGTCGTGTTCTCCCGAAGTCAGCGCCTCGAAGGCGCTGATGTGTTCGGAGCGAATATTGGTGCTCATGCGACGATCCCTCCGGCTTCGCGAGCGCGCTCGGCATAGGTGCTGAGAGACGCGTCGGCATTGAAGTGAAGGTCGCGCTCGACGGGCAGTCCAAAACGGCCTCGGAGCGCTGTCAGTTCGCTGATTCTAACCGTGCCCATCTCGGGGTAGCCAAGGCCCAGATCGCACAAACCGAAGGCGATGTCCGGATAGAGCGGGTTGATCTCTGTAAGGAGCCAGGTCGCGGCACCGTCCGGGGTGAACAGCTTGACGACGGGTTCGAAGTCGATGGTGTCCTCATCAGCCAAGATGCGAGCGTCGTTGGCGCGGCCGTTCGCGGCCAGTTGTTCGAGGATGGATTGCGGCAGAAGTTTCATGGAGTGCTGTCCTTCATGTAAGATGTCGGTGAGGTCTGGCGGGAGGGGCGCGATGCCCCTCCCCGGATCGGTCACTCGGTGACCTGGCCGTCGTCGGCGTCGGCCTTCGGTTCGAAAAGGACGAGTTCGCCGTTCACCGGGTTCGCGAAGAGCTGGATCGTCATGAAGGACCTGGCGCCCTGGTTCTACGGGAAGGCGACGCCCACCTTGTGGAAGCGGGTCTTGCCATCCTTGCCGGTCTCAGGGGTGGTGACGGTGTAGTACTTGGTCATGTCGGTCTCCTTTCGTTTTCGATGCAAACGGGAGACCGGGACCGCCCGGACCGGCTGTCAGGCGGAACTTTGCCGCGCGAGGAATGGTGGCGTAAGCTGCCAGGGGAAAGTTCTGCTTGAAGGGGGCGCTCGCGCGACCGGCAGACGGGCCAGGTCACGGAGATTGCATCTCGAAGAAAACGGGAGGGGATCGACAGAGCGAGGCGTTCTACTGGCATCACCGGATTGGCGGGATGACCGACCGCTCGACAGATGCGACGTCGCTCGATACAGCGCGCCAGGGCAAGACCCGAAATGACAATCAGCCGCGCCACCTGCTATGGCGAGACATGATCACGCTTCGACCCGTTGCCGACGACGACCCCGTCCTGGACCAGTCGCGCCTGCTCCGGGCCATGGAACTCGCCTTCGACTACGCAAACCACAACGGCGGGATCGGGCTGACGCAGACGAAGGCATTCAATCGGAAATTCGCCCACTGGATGGCGGAGCACTCGCCCTGGCCAGAATACAGTGCTGACGAACTGCTGCGACTGAACAAGGTGCTGAACGAATGGGATGTGCCGCCGGCCATGGTCGTGCATGACCTCATGATCGTCGCCAAGCTCGGGCGGCATGTGAAAGGCAAATTCCAGGTTTCGAATGCGGCAAAGGACATGGCAACACGGCGCGGGGCGTTCTTCAGCCGGATCGCCGAGACCTACCTGTTCGAATGGGACTGTTGCATTAATTCTGACAGGTTGCCCGGACGTCAGTGAATACTTGGGGTCATGCGGCGATTTCGAACAGTCGTTCAATGAACTCGATTTCGCCTCTGACGCCTGGTTGCTTGTGATGGATATGACCACGTTTGATGGTTCTGATTGTCTCGATGCCGCTCAGGGTTGCCTTTGCGGTTCTCAAGGATCGAAAGCTCTGCCGGTACCCCAGAATCCGTTTCATCGCGGCGTGGTCACTCTCGATCAGATTGTTGCGCCATTTTCGGTCGATATGCCGGATGCTGTCGAAATGCGGATCATATCGGTGATTGATCTCGCGGATGACGCGCCGATAGGTGTGGGCCTTGTCGGTGCAGATCGTGACCGGCCGGTTCAGCCGAACGCGTTCGATCGCCTTGCGCAGAAAGGCCCTCGCCGCCTTTGCATCGCGCCGCGCGGTTAGCCGGAAGTCGACCATTTGACCGTTTGCGTCGATCGCGCACCACAGATAGCGCCACTTGCCGCCGACGCGGATATAGGTCTCGTCCACGTGCCAGTCGACGCTCGCCCGCCGCAGGTGTTTCTCGGCTCGCCAGGTCAGTTCAGGGCCAAACTTCTGAACCCAGCGATACACGGTCGACCGATCGGCTGAATTACCGCGTTCTGCCAGAAGTTCGACGACGTCCTGATAGGACAGCGGATAACGCAGGTACCAACGCACGGCGCAGAGTATGATGTCACGTGGGAAGCGGTGGTGCTTGAATGGGGACCGATGCAGCATGCTCAACCTCAAAAGCCCGAACTTCGTCCAACACCTCAATTAATGCAACAGTCCCAACTAGGCCATGTCTACAACCCTGCAGATGCTCTCTAAACTAAGCCTCAGCCCTTCCTCGCTGATTCCGCCAAAGGCCAGACGGAGTGCGTTATGCGTGCAGGGTGGCACCGCATAGGGCTCGGCAGAGGAAACAGCGACGCCCCTATCCGCTAACATAGATACGATCGGATCGGCCCGCTTTCTCTTTGGTAATCGCACCCAAGTGAAGCTTGCGTTTCGATGAGAGCAGATATCGTATCCGTTCAAATACTCATGGCAAAGCCGTTGCCCTCTTGCACCGGCCTCCCTCCGCCTGTGTTCGAATTGCAAGATTGAACCATCTTCGATCCAGTGCGTGACCAATGCGGTAATTACGGCAGGTGTGTTCCAGGTTGTTGCGCGGATCGCCATCGTCACAGCTCCAGCCAAGTCTGGAGGCACAACTATGTACCCAAGTCGCAGACCCGTCGCCAAAACCTTGGACACCCCGCCAATGTAAACTGACCGTTCCGGGGCAAGCTGAAGAAAACTCGGCGGCGGTTCCGTTTCCAGAAAATCGTAAGCCCCGTCTTCTATGATCAACAAGCCATAGTGCCGGGCGACGGCGACAATTTCCCGGCGCGTTTGCTCGTCCATCACCGATCCTAACGGATTGTGGACGGTAGGCGTGAGATAGACAGCACAGACAGATTTATCTTTGCATAAACGAAGCAAGGATTCTGGCCTCATGCTGCCTTCCCTCTCCACAACAGAGCATAATGTGAGGTCCCGCAAGCCGACCACTGCGCGAAACCCTGGATACGTTAACTGGTCCGTTGCGACTATGTCGCCTCGCTTTAGGAGGCCCAAGGCTACAATCGAAAGCCCGTGTTGGGCGCCAGATGTGATGAACAGATTCTCTGCATCGATCTTTCCAACTCTATTTGAGAGATAAGAAGCTATGGTTTTCCGCTCGTTCAACACCCCGCCATGTGGTTGATAACGCAAAACTGAGCTTAAGTCTCCACGTCTGGCAAGCCAACGCAAGCCGGACCGCAGGACGTCACCATCGCCTGGATCGGCGGGCATGTTGAACACTAGGTCAATCGGCGGCGCATCCTCAAACTGTTCTATTCCAAGGGTGAGCGGTAATTCCGAGTTTCTGACGAACATGCCGCGCCCGCCTTCCCCTACAATGAAGCCCCTTTGTTTCAGTGTTTTGTACGCACGCGTTGCTGTCGCTAGGGCGACCTCGTTTTGCTCAGCAAGGGCCCTGTGGGTTGGCAGGCGTGTTCCTGGAGGGATCTCCCCGGATTTGATCTGCGCTACCAATTTTTCCGCTAGGTCGAGATAAACCATCGTTGGCCTCAGCACTTTTCCGCTGTCCTTAGTACAATATAGTAATTGTGATAATGGCGATTCAGTGTCAACCTCAGGTTTAGTTTTCTGAAGGATGTTACCCATGCGAGAGGCCATTAGCCACGCGATTCTCGCGTTCGCGTTGTTCACCACAACCTATGCAGTAAATCTGCAAGCGCCGTTGTATTCTGTGTACGCAGCCAACAGTGGCGTCGGGGCAACCGCGGTTACGATTGGCTTCGCCGCATATGTAGCGGGTTTGATGCCAACGCTCATCCTGCTTGGCGGCATGTCAGACCGAATTGGTCGCCGACTGCCAGTCGCGATGGCGCTGGCCTTGGGTGTCAGTGGAACCGCCTTGTTAGTTACCGCACCAACCTGGCCTTCGTTGGTTCTTGCTCGTTTTGTTCTGGGTGTTTCCACAGGTTTTGCGACCACCGCCGGGACGGCATATATGGCTGAACTCTTCAGTCAAGATCGTACGAGGCAAGCCACATTGCTTGTAACATCCTCGACTTCTTTGGGCTTCGGGGGCGGCGCGCTCGCTACCGGCCTCAGTCTGGCCCAGTGGGGGCCAAGCATCATGCCCGTCAGCTTTGTCGCTCTATTCTTCGTTGCGCCAGTTTTGGCGCTAGCAGTGCTTGCTCTGCCCAAAGCAGACAGCCCGAAAAGAGTGGCCATGCTGCGTTTGCCTGTCTTTCCTGAAAGAACATGGCAATACGGAATGGCACTGGCGCTGGCTTGGTCTACCACCGGTATGACCATTGCGGTCGTTCCGCTGCAGCTCCAAGAGCAGGGACTCGACGCCTATACCGGGTTGGTTATTTTCTTGGCCATCTTCATCGGTTTCCTGTCGCAGCCGCTGGCTCGTAGGTTGACGAATATAAACGCATTGAGAGTTGGATTTGCACTCGTGCCGCTCGGCTTTCTCACGGTGTTGGTTGGCGTCTGGCTCCAGGAAATCTGGCTGGTTCTTGCAGGAACGGCGATCACAAGTTCGGCTAGCTATGGATTTACATACCTGTCGAGCCTATCGGAGTTCGCAATTCGGGCACCGGATAACCGCGCACGTGCCGCTGCTGGGTTGTTTGTTTATGCCTATGTCGGATTTTCGCTGCCAACCATCGCAAGCGGTGCCATGGCCGATAAGTTCGGCCTTCTCACAGCATTGACGGTGTTTGCCTCGCTACTCGTAGCAATAACAATTGCGGTTGGATGGTTAAGCAGATCGACCGGCCGTACCGAACCCGCAAACCTAATCGAAGAGCCAACATTCTGCGGTGAGTCGCCCCAGGCGATCAAATCAGGCTAGAGCCGCGAAATCGCTGTCGCAGGTCAGGGTAAGTCGCACCCATTTCATCAAGGGAAAGTCTAAAGCCATGACAACAGATATTAATGACTTTTTGACCACTGAGCAGCACGTCACAACGAGCGTTACAGTCCTGCAATCGCAACCTTATGTGGCAGCGACTGCACAGGGGTGGCACAGAAAAGCTTATGACGACGTTTACGACCGGCTGGCCAATGAAAACAGTTTTCCGTGCGTGTTTTCAAAGAACGCTATTCGCAAAGGTCTGCTGAAGTTTATCTTTGTAGAAGGAAATGGCCTGGAAGATATGAAGCGATTGGCAGAGGGGCTCATGACCTTTGTCGAGGTGAGCTCAGATTGGAGTGGCGATCTAAATACCGCCTATCCACTTGTCGTTGCATTTTCAGAAAACGCGATCTCGGCCCGGTGCGTCGAAGACTATCACGCCTTTGGATGGCGGACGCTCCAACACCTTCATTCGTTAGATAATCATCCCTGGCCGGCGGATGTATCGTACGATCCTAACTCGACGGCTTGGTCCATGTGTTTTGGCGGGATGCCAATTTTTTGCAACATGAGCAACCCCGCTCACCAAAGCCGTGCAAGCCGAAATCTTGGGAAGCATTTCAAATTGGTCATTAATCCACGTGAGCGGTTTGACAACGTTGCAGGCGATACCCCTGCCGGTCGCAGAGCCCGGGCGAACATTCGCGAACGAATCCTCGCCTACGATGGGCAGCCACACAGCCCTCAACTTGGGTCCTATGGTGAAGGAAGCCTTGAATGGTGGCAGTACAGTCTGACCGACAAAAACGAGATCCGGACAGACAAATGTCCCTTCAACTCGGATCGGTCGCTCAAGACGACCCAGAAATGCCCACATGCCAGTGACCTTTCGATCATCGAACGGGCCAGAGAGAAAGGAACGGAAACAACCTAACGTCGATCGAATTCGCTTGATGCTGATAACCCAATCTAATCTCAAAAGGACGCAGTAGATATGTTCGAGCTCATAGTTTCCCAAGGACGAATAGCAGATCGCAAAGAGCGCACCATCGAGGGCGCGTTGCAAACCGCGCGAATGCTAGAAGATGCTCTTGGAATCAAAGGGACGCATTTCGGGACGCCTGAGCCTGCGAAAACTGACGACTGGACGGTCAGCCTTCCTGAGGCAGAGCAAACCTTGGTCGGCCTGCAATCCGCCATCTCCGACAGCATCGAAGCCAAACGAACACCTATCATGGTCGCCAATACTTGCTCGGCCAGCCTTGCTTCGCTGCCAACCCTGGCTGAGCGATACCCGGAAGCCGTACTGCTTTGGGTCGACGCACACGGAGATTTCAACACGCCCGAAACCACAGACTCGGGATATTTGGGCGGTATGGTTCTGGCCGCCGCTTGTGGTCTTTGGGACAGTGGGCACGGACACGGTCTGAGCCCTGATCAGGTGATTTTAATCGGCGCACGAGACATCGACCCCGATGAGCGGGCGCAGCTGCGTAGGTCTGGTGTCCGAATTTTACCGCCAGAGGAAGCGACGCCTAACGCCGTGCGCAAAGCCGTGGGCGAAGCACCGGTCTGGATACATGTCGATTGGGACGTAATGGAGCCAGGTCACATACCGGCGGATTACAGTGTACCGCATGGGTTCTTGCCAAAGCAATTGCGCGAGATTTTCGAAGCGATTCCGTCTGGTCAACTTGTCGGCTTGGAGCTTGCAGAGTTCCATGCACCACCGTCGGAATCCAAGAGCCGCGCGCCACTGAAGCACATCCTGAACATAATCGAACCGTTGCTTGAGCCGGAGGCAGTAATTTGACTGGGCTTGAGCACATCCCATTCACCAAGATGCACGGTGCCGGCAACGACTTTGTCGTACTTGATCTGCGCGAACGGTCGGAGCCAACGCCTGAACTATGTGCGGCAATGTCCAATCGAAACACCGGGATCGGGTGCGACCTAGTGCTTGGAATTGAGCCGCCACGTTCACCTGGCGCATTGGTCTCGTTCCGAATCTGGACCTCCGACGGTCAAACTTCGCAGCAATGCGGCAATGGTGCGAGGTGCGTCGCGGCATGGGCTCAAAGAACCGGGCTCGCCGCTTCTAACGCTTTCCAACTTGATAGCCCGTCCGGGCCAATCGAAATCACGTCACTCGGTCACGATACATATTCCCTCAAACTGGCACCGCCTTCCTTCAATCCGGATGCACTACCCCTTTCCGGCTTTCAAAATCAAAGTCCTCCCTACTCACTCAAGACTCCAGAGGGCAACGTCATTCGCATTGGCACGGTGTCCATGGGCAATCCACATGCTGTGATCGAGGTTCAGGATCTAACGGATGCACCCGTCAAAACAGTCGGGCAGCTGCTCCAGAATGCACCAGAACTGCCAGACACCATTTGCGTCGGTTTCGTTGAAGTTGTGGATCCAGATCACTTGCGGCTGCGTGTCTTCGAATTTGGCGCAGGAGAAACCCTCGCCTGTGGAAGCGGCGCCTGTGCCGCTGCGTCCTACCTGATGCAGCAAGGCCGGGTCAGTCGAGTTGTCTCGGTTTCAATGCCCGGCGGGACGCTTCAGATCACTTGGCCTGACGATCATCAGGCACCCATCACAATGACAGGCCCTGCAGCCTTTGTTTTTGAAGGAGAGTTCGCTTATGCCACTATATGATAGCATACTGGATACCATTGGCCGGACGCCGATTGTCAAATTGCACCGGATCCCACCTGAGCATGTGGACATCTACGTCAAGGTGGAATCTTTCAATCCAGGCGGTTCAGTGAAGGACCGGCTTGCGCTCGCCGTAGTGCTTGACGCTGAAGCAAAAGGCCTTCTGAAGCCCGGCGACACTATTGTCGAATGCACGTCCGGCAACGTGGGCATCGCGCTGGCTATGGTCGCGGCCGCTCGCGGCTACAAATTCGTCGCTGTGATGTCGAACACCTATTCCCTCGAAAGGCGCAAGTTAATCAGAGCATACGGCGGCAAGGTGCTGCTTTTTCCTGGTGCGTTGGGCAGCAGTGGTGGTAACAAAATCGCCGATGACCTGGCAGACAAGCATGGCTGGTTCCGCGCCCGGCAATTCGATAACCCCGCAAACCCGGCCTACCACCGGGAAACAACAGCCGCCGAAATCCTGAGCGATTTCGCGGGAAAACGTCTCGACTATTTCGTGACCGGCTTTGGCACCAGCGGAACATTGACCGGCGTTGGCCAAATGCTGAAACGCGCACGTCCAGATGTGCAAGTGGTCTGTGCGGAGCCTGAGAACGCAGCGGTTCTAGCCGGAAAGTCGTGGAATCTGCATGAAATTCAAGGGTGGGCCCCAAATTTCGTACCAAGCGTCATGGACCAAACCGTCATCGACCAGCTGCAACCCATTAACGAAACAGTCGGTCGCGACACTGCGCGCCGGCTGGCGGCAGAAGAAGGCATCTTTGTTGGTATTTCAGCAGGGGCAACGCTGGCGACGGCTCTTGAGGTCGCTCATAAAGCACGACGCGGATCTGTTTTGCTGGCCATGCTGCCGGATACAGGCGAACGCTATCTGTCCACATTCCTCATGGAAGATGTGAGCGAAGGGTCGGATGACGAATGGCTCAAGTCGCTAGACCGCGAGTTGGAAACAGCCTGACCCATATCTCACACACTCCCGCGTTCTCGTCAGAGAAGGAGGACATACGCAATGCCGGAACTGCAACCGACCAAGATACCCACACCTTCCAGTCGTGAATTTGTTCCGCTTGGCAGTCGCTTTTTGTCGTTGCCGGCTGTTTTTCCTATGAGACGCGGAGGGTGTGTCAAGAGAGGCGTCCTGGCCTTCGAAACTTGGGGTACGCTTTCGCGAGGCCGCGACAACGCGATCCTCATCCTAACCGGATTGTCACCGGACGCCCACGCCGCCTCTTCTCTCTCGAACCCGGACGCTGGCTGGTGGGAACGTATGGTTGGTCCAGGCAAAGCCATCGACACCGATACTTGGTTTGTGATCTGTGTCAACTCGTTGGGGAGCTGCAAGGGATCCACGGGTCCGGCATCTCTTGCTCCCAACAACACAAGCACTTACCGTCTGGATTTTCCTCAACTCAGCATCGAAGACATTGCGGATGCGGCCGCGTTTGCCGTGCGCACCCTTGAAATCGAGACCCTGGCATGTGTGATTGGCTGCTCAATGGGTGGTATGAGCGCACTATCTCTGATTGCTCGTCATCCGGGTCTCGCCCGTACACATATTAGTGTTTCAAGCGCCGTACATGCAGCTCCATTCGCACTGGCTGTGCGCTCGCTTCAGCGCCAAGCAATCCGAGACGATCCAAACTGGCGTTCTGGACAGTACAGCGACGAAACATACCCGCTTGCGGGCATGTCGATAGCTCGAAAACTTGGACTTATCACCTATCGGTCTGCTATTGAGTGGCAAGCGCGATTTGGCCGAGCGCTGGCGGAAAATCGTTCTGCAGGCCAACGGGATGGAATGCTATTTAGCCCAGAGTTCGCCGTTGAGAGCTACCTTGAATGTCATACAAAACGATTCCTGCGAGGGTTTGATCCGAATTCTTATCTCTATTTGAGCCAGTGTATCGATCTGTTCGATCTTGCAGACCAAGCGAATGGATGTGCCGACATTGCCTTATCGCAACTCGCGCTCGAACGCGCTTTGGTCCTTGGCACAGATACGGATATTCTGTTTCCACTGTATCAACAACGCCAGATCGCCGATGGCTTACGCGCCGCTGGCGCAAGAACCCAATTTAATGAGCTAGACAGCCATCAGGGCCACGACGCCTTCCTCGTAGATATTCCTTCGTTCGGCGCACCCATCGCCAACTTCCTTTCCGATCTCAGTCGGAAATCTCGGGCCGTTCGTGCAGCACCAATTGAAGCAGCAAGGGAAGAATTCGTCCTATGACAAAAGAGGCTGGCAAGATTGCTCTGGTGACCGGAGCTAACCGCGGAATAGGCTTTGAAATTGCGCGTCAGATCGCACAAACAGGCGCTCATGTGCTGCTGTCCGGCAGGAGCTTTGAGCGTGCCAATATAGCGGCTCAAACACTTTGCGATGAGAAGCTGATTGTCACCCCGATCCAGATAGATGTGACTGACCCAGCATCGATAAGCCACGCAGCGGATTGGATTGCCAGCACCTTCGGTCGCCTCGACATATTGGTCAACAATGCCGCCATAAGAATCGAGGACTATGGTATCGCCCCATCTGAGCAACCCATGTGGAAATGGCGCGAGACGTTCGAAACTAACTTGTTCGGCGTGGTCGAAGTGACGCAAGCGCTGCTCTCTCTGATCCGCGAAAGCGATGCGGGCCGAATTGTCAATGTTTCTAGCCTCTTGGGGTCGGTTGGAACCCATAGCGATCGCGACTCATATGCTTACAGCGAAATGTTCAAGTCTCTGCCGGCTTACAGTGCGTCAAAAAGTGGGGTCAATTCCTGGACCGCGCATCTTGCGTTCGAGCTGCGGGATACACCGATTAAAGTGAATGCCGTTCACCCCGGTTATACCAAAACCGACATGAACGATGGGCTTGGTGACCTGAAAATACCGGAAGGGGCTCGTGCCAGTGTCGAAATGGCGCTGCTTGGTTCCGAAGGACCTTCTGGAACATATGTCCATCTCGACCGGATTGTTCCGTGGTGAGCACACCTCTCCCTCCTCCATCTAAAAGGTTTGAAATTAAATGAAGCAGGTTGCCCTAGTTACCGATTCAGAGAGCTTGCCGATAGACTTCGACATGGATTTGCTGCTTGATGCCTGCATCGCTCAAGGCATTCAGCCTGAAGTAGCGGAGTGGACTGATCCTAGCGTTGTCTGGGGAAAGTACGACGCCGTTCTGCTACGTTCGCCATGGAGCTACACAAAGCACCTCCAGAGCTTTCGCGATTGGTGCGGCCACGTCGATGCACAGACTCACCTCATTAACCCACTGGCAGTCATCAGTTGGGGATTAGACAAGACCTATCTGACAGATCTGGCAGCTCATGGAGTTCCTATCGTGCCGACAGAGATCTTGCCGCCGAATGCGAATATTAGCGGCCGCCTCCGATCGTTTCTGGACGATCACCCTGATTGTGATGAACTTGTCGTAAAGCCAACAGTTGGCGCTTATTCCCAAAATGTGGGTCGTTTCACGCGCCGAAACATCAAACTTGCCATTCGGCATGTCGAAGCACTCTTTGCGACCGGCCACAACGTGATCATTCAACCCTACCTCACGTCGATTGATGAGCTTGGGGAAACAGACATGATCTATTTCGACGGCAACTACAGTCATGCTATCCGAAAAGCGGCGCTCTTGATGCTCGACGGCACGGTAAATGTTCCAAGCACTGACATGCGCTCGGCGCGAACAGCCTCTCCGGTCGAAAGGGAAGTGGGCATTAATGCGCTTAAGGCCGTGACCAAGATCTTCGGATTGGAATCGCCGCTGCTTTATGCCCGCGTTGATTTAATAGAGGACCAAAATGGTGCTCCTGTGCTTCTTGAACTGGAGATCTCAGAACCTTCGCTGAGCTTGCCGTTTGCGCCGGGAAGCCCGGATCGTTTCGCAGAAGCAATCGCGAACAGGCTTAGGCAGATTTCCGAAGAATCTGCAAGAACTCAACAGCTTGAACACTATTAAAGAAGGGTGCCTATACAGAGGTCGCAGAATTCTATCACAGTTTTCACCTCGGCGCTCGTGTTCTCTAATCAGCAGCGTCGTAGCCGCCCTTGCCGCCTGACTTACCCGAAACTCCAGCAAGAAAGCACCCCCATGAAACAGTTTGTTGCAGCTAAATTTCACGGCATCTATGTCACCGAAGCGAACCTGAACTACCACGGTTCCATCACGCTTGACCCCGATCACTGCGAAGAAGTCGGCATCTTGCCGATGGAGTATGTTGACATCTGGAATAAGAACTCCGGGGCCAGAATTTCGACCTATGTGATTTATGGCGAACGCGGTTCGAAGTGCTGCATCCTGAACGGGGCCGCTGCTCGGACCTGTCAGGCCGGGGATCAGGTGATCATTTGCAGCTTCAACTTTCTTGCCCCAGAGCAGCTTGAGAGAATTGCTCCCAAGATTTTGACATTCGCGCCGGACAACAGTGTCGTGGACCGCCTTACTTACGATGCCTCTCGCTCCGAAGCTGGCGAGTTGAAATTCTCCATCTTGGATAACGGTGAGCCACTTCCTGTGCCTCTTCATGAGCAGTTTCTGGCAAAGGAACCCGCTGAATGAACCAACCGCAAAAGAAACCCGCTGTCGTCTTTGTCGAGGGCACCATGATCGGTGCAGGCGAACACTGCGTGCGGGCAGCGCAAGACTTGGGACTGGTTCCAATCTTTGTTTCTTCAAACCCAGGAATTTATCCGTTCTTGGATCACTACGCCTGCGAGATTGTGGAACTCAGATCGGCCGACGATCTGGGCATACTCCGCGCGATTGAGGAGGTGACCAGCGTGAAGGATCTCGAAGTTTTTGGAATTGGCACAACCAATGACAACATGCTGATGCCCGTCACAGACGCCGCCAAGGCTTTGGGGCTTGAGTATCCTGATCCTGTTGCCGTCGAGAACTGCAAGGACAAGAGCGCAACCCGCGCTCTTCTCCCAGCACAATCCCCCAAATTTACGTCTGTTTTTCATGCGGATGACTTGGTTCGCTGCCAGCCTAATTTTCCCGGTGAAACGGTTGTAAAGCCGACAAGTCTCAACTCGGGTCTCGGAGTCAGGCACTGCAAGGACTGGACCGAGACCGTGGCGCATGTGGAGCATCTGTATGACGCCGGGTTGGTCATGAGGGACACTCAGCGACAACAGATTCTTGTTGAAGAGTATGTCTCCGGTCAGGAGTTTTCCGTTGAAGTTTTTGACGGAAAAGCGCTTGGAGTGACACAAATCGAAATCGACGACAGCATTGGCTTTGTCGAGGTGTCTCACCTGCACCCTTCGAACGAGCCGCAAGAGCTGCATGAACTGTTGATGGCGTCAGCAGAGGAAGCAGTGCGTGCAACCGGCCTGACATGGGGACCGGCCCACATCCAGTATCGCTACAACGGCGAGAGCGCGAAGTTGGTTGAAATAAACCCAAGGCTGGGTGGTGGGAATGTGACCCAATGCGTCGAATATGCTCGCGGCATTCGCTTGGCTCACGCCTATGTGCGGAAGATTTGCCGGTTGCCAGGGGTAGAGGATGAGCTTCAAAGCACGAAGTTCCTTTACTCTGTCGTGAAGTTTGTCCTGACTCGAAACGGCGATCCGCTTCGTCAGGTTTCAGGTCTGAACGAAGCCCTCTCTTCCCGTTCTATCGTAGAAGTCGGCACCAGAGCACGACAAGGTGAAGAATATGCTGCCAGGGGATCAAATCATGATCGTTTGGCATTCGCAATCTCGGTTGCAGAAACGCCAGTTTCCGCAATTGCTGATGCAACGGCAGCGGCAGAGCAGATTTCCATCGAAACATTCGCCAGAAGAGAGGTTGTAACTTCATGACACAGCAAATTTCTTTGGTCTACGGAGGCCGATCGGTTGAGCACGATTGCTCAATCGGAATGTTCAATCACTTTGTTTCCCAGGCTGATCAAATCCTGGCAAGATACAATGTCGCAAAGATCATCTACATCGACCTTTCTGGCGAAGTGACTGTCTACAATTGCCGCCCTCATGAACTACCGGCGCATGATGAAGTCGTTGCATCCGGGGTGCGGGTGGTTGCTGACGATCTGCCGAAAATGCTCAGAATTGATGGCGTTTTTCTGTTTTCGCTCTTGCAAGGACAAGACGGAGAAGACGGTCGTCTTCAAGCCGTATCGGAGTTTTTTGACCTCAAGTCTAGCTGCGGTCACATTCTTACGAATGCGGTTGGAAACGATAAACACCTGCAACATCAAATCGCAGTGGAGGCTGCGCCGGAAATTGTTCCGATCAAGGCGCTGCTTCTGTCCACGCAGGACAGCGTGCCAACTGACAACGACTTGGCACCTTTCATAGGCAAGGAATGCGTCCTGAAACCAAATACTGGCGGCGGTTCTTTTTTGACCGAGCTTGTGGGCAACCTCGCCAGGCAAGATGTGACCGACTTTGCGGCGCGCGCCCGCCCCTTCTGCAACCACTTTCTTTTGCAAGAGAGAGTGCAAGGGCAGGATGTGACATGTGGTGTCCTGCTGCGCAATAGGCAACCCGAGCTGCTGCCAGTCGCGGTCCTGGAAACCGCGTCCAAGTTCTTTGGTTACGAGGAAAAATGGATCAAGGACGAGGGGTATCATGTCAATTTTGCAACTGTTCCGGTAGAGGTGACGGAACGGGTGCAGCGGATCACCCGCCAACTGGTGCATCGGTTTGACTATCACACCTATTGTCGGTTCGACTTCATGATTGGAGAAAACCATGAGGTTTATTTCCTAGAGGTAAATACTGGACCCGGACTGACCGAGGCCAGCATCTATCCAAAGATGCTGAAACAGGCAGGTTTGTCGCTGGTGGATCTTTTGGCGGCCGCCATCGAAAACGAAGAAAAAAACACTGATCGAAGAAAACAGTTTCAGCAAAGCGTGCAGTCGGTTCGGGTCAGCAATCACAAAGGTGGCGACAACATCGCTGCTTAACAACGAGCGACCACTTCGATGCTAGGAATCCTCTTTGGAGTGTCAGCGTCCATGAGTTGGGCGTCGGCTTCGTTTGTATCTGCGCGACCGCTCAAAGTCATCCCCGTGCCACTGTTTTCGTTCCTCAGGTTTACCCTTGTGGGCGTCGTGTTTCTGGCGATCTCGGTTTTGCTGTCCGGCTTTTCGAATTTTGCCCGATCAGAAGTTGGCTTACTGATTGCGTCCGGTGTTATCGGGATCGCATTTGGCGAAACCCTTCTCTACAAGGCAATAAAGGAAATAGGGGTTCAGAAGGGGCTGATCGCCTTTTCTTTGAATATCCCAATCACCGCGCTCTTGTCGGTATCCCTTGGAGAACGTGCTGCTTCAATCTCTCTTCTATTAGGTGCTGCGATGGCGACAACCGCCGTCATACTGGCAGTTTTGGTTCGGACCAAGGATGCCACTGAGCCAGAGTTGCAACCCAGCCGCGTTGGATACGCAGCCGGCTTGGGCGCCGCAGTGGGTCAATCCATTGGTTTGATATTGACCAAAGCGGCGGTTTCAGAAGCACATTCCATCTTTGCAGTTTCAAGCATTCGTGCATTGTCTGCGGCGGCCGTCATGATCTGCATTGTGCTGACCGCCCGATCCGCCTTCACCTTGAGTACCCTTCAGGACAAGGCCGTGGCGAGGGACACTATTCTTAGCACAATTCTTAGCTCTGGTCTTGGCTTGTTCTTTGCAAACATGGCCCTTCAGCACGGAGATGCTGCTGTCGTGGCAAGTAGCCTGTCGCTTTCACCGGTCTTTGCGATACTGTTTGGAGCCGTCGGAGCGCGCAAGATGCCTGATCGGCAGATTTTCGCTTCCTTGGTGTGCCTCGCCGTTGGACTGTACCTCCTGTCGAGATAAAATTGTGAAGTGGCCTTGGAAACCCGGACTATTGGTCAGGGTGTATCCCAGAGGTGGCTCGGGAAAACTGAACGGTACATGAATGCAGGGCGGCAACGCCCATTTCCGTATGGCCTGTTCAAAAGCAGCAGTATCGATCGTTCTAGTCATCAGCACCCCGCAGAAGGCACTCCTTCGGAAGACCCTGAGTGCCACACTATTTATTACACTGGATATACCCGATCCGGGTTCGATGCGAATGCTGGGTAACGATAACCGAGAATTATGGA
>Ga0316207_10000402_pt1 | contig 73748 bp, 64 predicted proteins | sample 6weekpyrite_MG_FD_204943 | JGI IMG/M metagenome (GOLD analysis project Ga0316207, IMG submission 204943) | Microbial mat bacterial communities from mineral coupon in-situ incubated in ocean water Damariscotta River, Maine, United States -... | ecosystem: Environmental > Aquatic > Marine >... | reverse complement strand
CCACCAGCGTCTATTCGTGAAAAACAAGCGAGCTAGTTTCCCTCGTAATCAGGGCTAGTTCATTAGCAGAAGAATCTGTTCAAGGTAAAAGAAAATGCGTCATCGTAAATCAGGTCGTCAATTAAATCGAAACAGTAGCCACCGTAAGGCAATGTTTCAAAACATGGTTAACTCTCTGTTTAAACATGAGTTAATTAAAACTACATTACCAAAGGCAAAAGAATTACGTCGCTTTGCTGAGCCTCTAATTACTTTGGCTAAGGAAGATAGTGTCGCAAATCGTCGTTTAGCATTTAGCAGAATGCGTGATAAAGATATGGTAGGTAAGTTATTTAGTGATTTATCACCCCGTTACAAAGAGCGTCCTGGTGGCTATCTGCGTATTATGAAATGTGGTTTCCGTGCTGGTGATGCAGCGCCTATGGCGTATGTTGAGCTTGTTGATCGTCCAGAAATATCTGAAGAAGCTGTTGAAGTAGAGTAAATGCTATTTCATAAGTATAAAAAAAGCCGGACTTAGTTCCGGCTTTTTTTATGCCTAAACTTTTAACTGCTTGTTATAACATCATATTATCAACCAATGCCACAGCTGCGAGTTTTACGGCAAATTTTTGCAATGTTCCGAATACCAGCTCGGATTAAGCCTTCTTTCATAATCAATAGATCAGCTTATTCTGGTTTTTCCAGAGTCTAATGTTACCCAGTTTACTTTAGAGGATTTCCAATTTAACCAATGGCTAATATGGCTTTCATCTTTTATTAACGCAAAAGTTACGCTTGTTTCAGTTTTTTCCACTATTTCAAATATACTATGACCTGGATTACCTTCTCCACCTGAAAAGTATATATTTTGAAAACCACCTATCTTACTGCCATTACCGCTTACTGAAGTCGATTGTGGAAAACCCCAGCTCAATAAAAAAGGCACTGTCTTAAACTGTCTGTTTTGTGATAGTCGAAAATTTAATTGTTGAGTTGATAAAGTAGTGAGTCTGGGAAACGCAACAGTATTATTTCTATCTAGTGAAAGGTTTGATGTAGTTCCTTTAAAAGCCAGTGTTAAAAGAATAATAGCGGGTAATAGATAGATATAGAATGTCAATCTGGAGTGCACCCGTTTATTCCCTTACATCTGATACACATGTTAATACGTATTATGCCGCAATATGTATATGTCGCTGATGAAGAAACTTAAGTACTTCGGAGCGGTAATGGTTAAATTTTTCATTATCGGCTAACGTTATTCGGTCACGGGGTCTATCAAGATCAATTTGCAGAATTTCACCGATGTTTGCTGCGGGCCCATTCGTCATCATGATAATACGATCTGATAGTAAAACGGCTTCATCAACATCGTGAGTAATCATGATAACTGTATTGCCCAGTTTAGAATGAATCTCCATTACGGAGTCCTGGAGATGAGCACGAGTTAAAGCATCTAGTGCACCAAAAGGTTCATCCATAAGCAGTACCTTTGGCTCCATTGAAAGTGCGCGTGCTATGCCAACTCGTTGCTTCATACCTCCGGATATTTCTGAAGGTAATTTATCTTTTGCATGAGACATGTGTACCAGCTCAAGGTTATGAAGTATCCAGTCTTTAATTTCAGCTTTTGTTTTACGATGTTTAAAAACAGTATTAACCGCAAGTTCTACGTTTTGATAAGATGTTAGCCAGGGCAGTAATGAATGATTCTGGAATACTACAGCTCTATCAGGGCCAGGCTCATTTACTTCTTTTTCATCTAGTAAAACTCCGCCCGATGTGGCCTGGTTCATACCCGCTACAATATTCAATACGGTTGATTTACCGCAGCCTGAGTGACCGATTAGAGATACAAATTCACCTTTGTTAATCCCCAGGTCAACATTTTCTAATGCACGATAAAAGCCATCATCAGTAGGGAAGTCAATGGTTACCTTGCTTAAATTTAAATACGCGTTTGACATTAATCTATCCTCAAAAATTATTTTCTATTTATATCAACGAATTTCAGCCGATTTATTCCAGGAGACTTTACGTTGTAGTAACAACATAATCTGGTCTAATATGAATCCTATGCATCCAATTACAAAAACAGCGACCATTATGCGAGCAAGAGAATTAGAGCTGCCATTTTGAAACTCATCCCAGACAAATTTTCCAAGACCTGGATTCTGTGCAAGCATCTCCGCAGCTATTAATACCATCCATCCAATACCCAGAGACAAACGTAGGCCAGCAAAAATCATAGGTATAGAAGAGGGCAAGACAATTTTATAAATATTCGTAATCCAGTTTAAACGTAGAACACGGCTTACATTAATAAGGTCTTTGTCAATACTCGAGACACCTAAAGTGGTGTTAATGATTGTTGGCCAGATACAGCATAGAGTAACTGTAATGGCTGATGTAACAAATGATTTGGAAAACATTGGGTTATCAGAGCTATAAACTGCTGAAACAATTATTGTAACAATAGGTAACCAGGCCAATGGTGAAACGGGTTTGAATATTTGAATAAGTGGGTTGAATGCTTTATGGGCTGCGTTACTGAGGCCGCAAAAAACGCCAATTGGAATAGCGATTAAACTTGCTAAAAGAAAGCCAGTCATTACTGTAAACAGGCTAGTTCCAATTTGGTCTATAAAAGTAGGTTTGCCAGTATATGCCCTGGTTTTAATTTTTGAATCCGGGTTTTTTTTAAGCTTTTTAGCATTACGCTTTTCCTGACGCTTATAAAATTTATTTTCCTTCTCTCGTTCATAAAAGTGTTCGTCGACTAATTTTGTAGTTTGTAACCATACCTGTGCAGGCCCTGGAACCAGGCCTAATGATGTGTGTATTTGTGAGGCACTTATGTGCCAGATTGAAAGAAATATAAGAAACGAAATTATTGGAATAATAAACGATCTACCTGTATTAGAGTCAAAAGATTTTTTAATTTTTTTAGTAATTAATGTCGACATAATTTGATTTCCAGAAGTTGGAAATAAAGACGCTTTATGAATAAATATTTTTATAAATATTTTGAAAGACATAATGATTCCTGTTATTTGAAGTAGCCTCTCCTAAAAGGAGAGGTTATGAGTAATATTTAATTAACGGTTTCTTTACCCTTCAAACCAATTTTAAACTTGTTTAAATAGTCGTTTGGTTGTTTACCGTTATAAGTAATGTTGTCTATAAAGTGTGTTTGTATAGGCCGGTAACCATCTTCTTTAGAGAAATCAGGAAACTCAGATGCTTTTATTTTTCCTTCAGAAATTAACATTTTTGCGGCTTTAGTATAAATGTCAGGTCGGTATACAGATTTAGCAACATCCATGTACCAGCTGTCAGGCTTTTCCTCGGCAATCTGACCCCAGCGACGCATTTGGGTTAAATACCAGATGGCATCTGAATAATAGGGGTAAGTTGCGTTGTAGCGAAAGAATACGTTGAAGTCTGGTACTTTACGCTTATCACCTTTTTCGTATTCAAACGTACCCGTCATACTGTTAGCAATTACATCGTAATCTGCGCCGACGTACTCACTACGTGAAAGTATTTTAACTGCTTCAGGACGGTTCTTATTATTGTCTTCATCTAACCATTTAGCCGCACGAATTAATGCTTTAATAACAGCGAGGTGGGTATTCGGATATTTTTCAGCCCATTTTTTGCTAACACCAAAAACTTTTTCAGGATTGTCTTTCCAAATTTCATAGTCAGTAACAACAGGAACACCTATACCTTTAAATACGGCCTGTTGATTCCACGGTTCACCAACGCAGTAACCATAAATTGTACCGGCTTCCATGGTTGCTGGCATTTGTGGTGGTGGAGTGACCGAGAGTAATGCATCGGCATTGATCTGACCGGATATATCGCCTTTTTTGGGTGCGTAATAACCGGGGTGTATACCGCCGGCCGCAAGCCAGTAACGAAGTTCATAGTTATGTGTTGATACGGGGAAGACCATACCCATATTAAAAGGCTTGCCTTCACTTTTGTATTTTTCAATAACCGGTTTAAGAGCGTCTGCTTTTATCGGGTGTACGGGTTTACCATTTTTATGCGGTATATTTTTTTTCATCTGTTTCCAGATGTCATTAGATACTGTAATTCCATTACCGTTTAAATCCATACTGAATGCGGTAACGATATCAGCTTTGGTTCCAAATCCAATAGTTGCGCCTATGGGCTGGCCGGCAAGCATGTGTGCACCATCAAGTTCACCATCTATAACTCGATCAAGTAATACTTTCCAGTTAGCCTGTGGTTCAACAGTTACATATAAACCTTCGTCTTCAAAATATCCTTTTTCGTAGGCTATAGCTAGAGGTGCCATATCAGTTAGTTTAATAAAACCAAATTTAAGCTCGTCTTTTTCAAGCTCAAGTTCATCAGCAAAGCTTGCGTTAGTTAATGCGCAGCCTAAGGCAATGACAAGTGAAATTTTTTTTATAAAACTCCGTTTTGAATTTTTTTTTGAGTATAACAACATGGGTACTCCAGATTCTTAAAGGCAAAAAAACGGCGTCATCACATCTAAGCACTGCTTAGAGTGAGGACGCCGTTGTCCAGTGTATTTAAGGTTAGTTAAAAATTTATTTAAAAATGATCGCCGTTGATCATGTTTTAATAATACTATTCATTATGCGTGCCAGTTTTTATAAGCTATTGATTCAATAGAAAAACAGAATCAATGCACCGTTGTAAAGCTAGTTGGGGTTTTCTTGTGGAGAGTGTTTTGGTGCAGTGGATTTTTGCAGGCACTAATTCTGTGCAAATAAAATAGGCTTCAATAGTTTGTGCTGAAAAAAAAGTACGTCACTTATTAGTTTAAGATTTTTGACATGGATATAAGATTACGTGCAACATCACCCAGCTTGTTACCAGTGTCCATAGCCATATTTCTTAGTGCATTATAGGCATCGGCTTCATTCATCTTATATGAAATCATTAACAAACCTTTTGCTTTGTCTATATCTTGTCGGTCGGAAAGTCTGCTTTCGAGAGATTTAATTTCCCGTTTAAGGTCGGCCACTTTTTTTTCGAGTTGCAGATTGATCTTGTTTCTAGCAATAGCTATTTCTATAACACTTAGAATACGTTCACTAGTTAAAGTGCCGATAACACATGAATCAGCACCAGCCATAATAGTTTTTTCAATAACCTCATGAGAGGCATCATGTGAAAAAATAATAATCGGAAATTTTGATTGCTTGCGCAACAAGCTTAATTTATTCAGGAATGACTCGTTTGGCCTATCAATTGAGAAGACCAGTAGATCGGTTGCTTCATGGCTCGCAGAGTGAAACCATGAGGATAGCAGGGAAAATGCTTTATTAACGGTGTAACCAACTTCATCCAGTTGAATTGCGGTGTGATTTTGCTGATCTGTGTTGCTGTAAACAAGTGCAATATTCATTACATGTAATCCAGGTGATATTAAAAAATCATGATTGATCAGGTAGTGACCTGCAATAGTGATGCCATTTTTTTAGGGGAAGATTTAGTGCTAGCACGTTATTAATTGCAACATATGCGTGCAAAAACAGAATAAGTTGACTGTTTTTGTGCATGACAGTTGTGATATATAAAATTGAATTAGAGGGTGTAAAAATTTGTTTTATTTTGATATTTAATTGTTTGTTATTAATCCATTGTTATCTGTTAAAATATAAAAGATGATCGACAGGATTAGATAAAAGCAGTTATTCTTATTCGGATGGTCAATTCTATCTGTTTATGCTTTTAGCTAGAATTGGCTTAAGGTATTGTCCGGTAAATGATTGCTTAATTTTACAAACATCTTCCGGTGTGCCCTGCGCAATTATCTCACCGCCGCCGGAACCACCTTCTGGGCCTAAATCGATAATCCAGTCCGCTGTTTTTATAATATCCAGATTATGTTCGATAATGATAATCGTATTTCCATGATCACGTAGACGAATGAGCACCTGTAGTAATTGTTCCACATCGTGAAAGTGTAGGCCTGTTGTTGGTTCATCTAATATGTAAATGGTATTGCCTGTGTCGCGCTTAGAAAGTTCACGTGCAAGTTTTATGCGTTGAGCCTCGCCACCAGAAAGTGTGGTCGCTCTCTGCCCTAAGGTTATATAGGAAAGGCCCACATCCATTAGTGTTTCAAGTTTTCGATGAATCACTGGAACCGCTTTGAAGAACACAACCGCATCTTCAATTGTCATTTGCAGTACTTCGTTTATATTTTTGCCTTTGTATTTTATGTCCAGGGTTTCCCGGTTATAGCGTTTACTTTTGCATACATCACAGGGTACATAGATATCGGGCAGGAAATGCATTTCTACTTTAATAACACCGTCACCCTGACAGGCTTCACAACGCCCACCTTTTACATTAAAGCTGAAGCGACCCGGTTTGTAGCCCCGTGAACGAGCTTCCTGGGTGCCGGCAAATAATTCACGAATAGGGGTAAATAAGCCGGTGTAGGTTGCGGGGTTAGAGCGGGGTGTTCGGCCAATCGGTGCCTGGTCAATATCGACGACTTTATCAAACTGATCCAGTCCTTCATGGCTTTCATATTTTGCGGGTATAACGGATGACTTGTTTATTTCCCTGGCGAGTAATTTATATAAAGTATCATTTATCAACGTCGATTTACCCGAGCCTGAGACACCGGTAACACAGCTCATTAAGCCCACGGGAATTTCCACATTAATCTGTTGCAAGTTATTGCTGCTGGCTCCTGAAATTTTCAGTACTTTGCCCGTATGTTCAATGCGTTTTTCTGGGATGCTAATTTCAAGCTCCCCGGATAAATACTGGCCCGTTAATGATTTATTGTTTTCCATGACTTGCTTAGGTGTACCCGAAGCCACAACATGCCCCCCATGCACCCCGGCACCGGGGCCGATATCAATCACATGGTCGGCACTTAAGATGGCGTCCTCATCATGCTCTACTACTATCACCGTATTACCCAAATCTCGTAAATGTACCAGGGTGGATAACAGGCGGTCGTTATCACGCTGATGCAAACCTATTGATGGCTCATCCAGGATATACATCACCCCAACCAGGCCTGCACCAATCTGGCTAGCCAGGCGTATGCGCTGTGCTTCACCACCCGACAGGGTATCTGAACTACGATCTAAAGATAAATAATTTAAACCCACATTGACCAGAAATTGCAGTCTTGAGGCAATTTCTTTAACAATTTTTTCAGCGATTTCGCCCTTGTTGCCCTGAAGTTCAAGGGATTGAAAAAACGCCAGACAATCAAAAATAGATAGATGTGTGATTTGTGGCAGTGACTGGTCACTAATAAATACGTGACGTGCGCCTTTATTTAAGCGCTGGCCATCACAGCTGGGGCAGGGCTGGTCGGTAAAATACTTTATCATCTCATCGCGCACCGCAGATGAGTCAGTCTCGCGGAAGCGGCGTTGCATATTAGGGATAATGCCTTCGAAAGGATGGGTTTTTGTTTTCATGGCGCCCTTAGCTGAAGGGTAGCTGAAATCAATATCCTCTTCGTCACTTCCAAACAAAATAATGTGTTGAATTTTTTTGTCTAATTCATTAAATGGGGTATCTAGCTCAAAAGCATAATGTTTCGCAAGGCTTTCCAGCATGCCGTTATACCAGGCATTGCGTCTGTCCCAGCCCCGCACAGCTCCGCCGGGTAAGCTTAAAGATGGGTTGCTGACAACGAGTACGGGATCGATGTGTTGTATATGGCCAAGTCCATCGCATTCATTACAGGCACCGGCGGGGTTGTTAAAAGAGAAAAGCCGGGGTTCCAGCTCACTTAAGCTATAACCACATTGTGGGCAGGCAAAGCGGGATGAAAATACAATGTCTTCTTTATCATCAGTTTTATCCATGTATGCTACACGGGCAATGCCATCAGTGAGATTTAATGCGGTTTCAAATGATTCCGCTAATCGCAATTCTAAATCTTCACGCACCTTAAATCGGTCAACCACCACCTCAATACTGTGCTTAATGTTTTTTTCTAGCTCAGGCGCTTTATCAAGTTCAATGGTTTTGCCATCAATACGTGCGCGAATAAAACCCTGGCGTTTTAAATCTTCGAGTAATTCTTTATGCTCACCTTTACGATCCTGAACAATGGGGGCCAGCAACATAAGTTTCGTTTCAGCGGGTAATGCCAGTACATGGTCTACCATCTGAGACACGGTTTGAGCCGCAAGTGCGACCTTATGGTCGGGGCACATTGGTGTCCCCGCCCGGGCAAATAACAGGCGTAAATAATCGTAAATTTCCGTTACCGTGCCTACAGTGGAGCGGGGGTTATGGGAGGTGGTTTTCTGTTCAATTGAAATCGCCGGCGACAGGCCTTCAATATGATCCATATCCGGCTTTTCCATCATCGATAAAAACTGACGGGCATAGGCAGACAGTGATTCAACATAACGTCGTTGGCCTTCGGCGAAAATAGTGTCAAAAGCTAAAGACGACTTTCCAGAGCCTGATAGACCGGTGATTACCACCAGTTTGTCTCGGGGAATATCCAGGTCAATATTTTTCAGGTTGTGGGTGCGGGCGCCGCGTATCTGGATTTCTTTAATCATTCTGAACGGGTCATATTAATATGCTGCAAAGTAACGGCCAAGGATAACATATTCGGTTATGCTCAAATGAAATTAATACTTATTTTCAGTGTAGTGGGGTGCTTGGCACTTTAATTATGTTTACCTATTTCAGATGAGTTCCTGAGGCAAGTGTCTATAGATAGATTAAATGGGCTTGTTATTTAATGAAAAATGGCTGAAGTAACAATGGACTAATAATATGCTGCCTTAATTACTTTAAAAAACACTTCTAACCGTGTTTTCAAATGCTTTTAAATTGATGTCTTGATGTCTGTTAAGCCCACCTGATTAGGCTCAATGAAAATTGATTCATGTGTTGGAGAAGGCTTGTTCAATTGATATGTATCAATATGGAGGTGGGGCAAAGGTAGTTAAATCAGAGTCAGGAGATGGGGTTAAAATAACAAATAAAAATAGTCAGGGAGGCAAAAAAAACTGGCTAAAACAGGTGTGAAAAGAGGCAATTTTAACTATTGAGTACACCTCCCCTAATTGAGAAAATAACTTTATTATAACCGATAAACAAGGTATGAAAATATCTTTAATTAAAGGTACAGAGAAATGAAAAGATTAACTTCACTAAGTAAAACATTTGTTGCTTCAACTGTAGCATTAATGGCAGCAGGTTTATTCTCAGGCACAGCAAGTGCTGGAACAATTGTGGGTACAGCACATGATTTGTCGGGTAATGGGTATAGTGGCGGGGAAATTTGTGTAGTTTGCCATACACCACATAATTCAGATACATCTGTGAGTGATGCGCCCCTGTGGAATCATGCGATTACTGCAGAAACTTTTACAATGTATTCTTCCGGAACTCTGGATGCAACTATAGACGGACAACCTACTGGCACATCCAAGTTATGCCTGTCTTGCCATGATGGTGTTACAGCTATTGATAGTTTTGGTGGTAATGTGGGTACTGTTGTAATGAATAATTCTCAAGTAGCAGTGGGTGTTGGTGGCGATATGACCAATGACCATCCAATTTCAATTACTTATGACACTACATTGTCGCAAACTGACCCTGGTCTACATGATCCAGTAACAGCTCCTGTGACTATTGGTGCGGGTGGTGATAAAACCAGAACAGGTACAGTAGCTGACTTGATGTTATCTGGAGGTAAGGTTCAGTGTACTTCTTGCCATGATGTTCACAACAATTTTGTGGGCCCTGGCACAAATGACCAGCCATTCCTCAAAGTTAGTAAAGCCGGCAGTGCGATTTGCCTAACCTGCCATAATAAGTAAAATGTCCCGGTGGATCTTCTGCGATTCGTGGAAGATCCATTCAACGGGCTCAGTTTTCTGAGCACCACAATAACAGTCCAGCATCTAGAGAGGCGTATTGTGCGTTCAACAATACTAGTAATCAAATTATTTCTGTCGTCATTTATTTTGTTAACCGTCCTTTCAGGGTGTGCTGGATTAGGTGACAAAGACAAGCAAAGTGTTTTCTACCCTTCTTTACCCAGTCCGCCAAGAATTCAGTACCTGACCAGTTTTTCAGGTCCTAGCGACCTGACGGCAGATGGAAGTGGTTTTAGTGATTTTATTCTGGGTGATGAATCCAAAGAAGCAGCGGTTATCAATAAGCCCTATGGTGTAGCTATTCAAGATGGTGTGCTTTATGTGGTAGATATCAGGGGCCCGGGGTATGCGTTATTTGATTTGAAAAAGAAGAAATTTGATATGATTTATGGGTCATTCTCGGGAAAAATGAGAAAACCCATTAATATTGCTATTGATGCAGAAGGCAATAAATATGTTACGGATACTATTCGTAGCCTGGTACTGGTATATGACAAAAAAAATGAGTTTGTAAAAGTTATCGGTGATGCTGAGATGTTTAAACCCTCGGACGTGCTTATCGCAGACAATAAATTATTTGTTACCGATATCCAGAACCACCGTATCGTGGTGCTCGATAAAATCACCGATAAACAGCTTTACACTATTGGCAGTGTAGGCTCAAAGGAAGGTGAGTTATTTTACCCTACCAATCTGGCATTAGGTCCTGACAATCATCTTTATGTCAGTGAAACCGGTAATTTCAGGGTGCAGAAATTCACCCTGGATGGCAAGTTCGTTAAAAGCTTCGGCAAAGTAGGTACAGGTATGGGGCAGTTTGCCCGCCCCAAGGGCGTAGCCGTTGATCAGGATGGCCGCTTACATGTGGTCGATGCAGCCTTTGAAAATGTCCAGGTGATCAACAACGAGGGCCAGCTTATGATGTTTTATGGTGAACCTGGTTCTAATCGTGCCAATATTAACCTGCCTACCGATGTTGTCATCGATTATAAAAATGTTGATTATTTTCGCCAGTATGCCAGGCCCGGTTTTGAGCTTGAATACATTATTCTGGTAGCAAGCCAGTTTGGTAGTAGCAAGGTGAATGTATTTGGTTTCGGGCGAATGAAAGGCATGGATTATACGATTACAGAGACTGAAAAATAACGATAACAATGAGAATCGAAGATAGAAAATATGACTCTGGGAGGCAAAAAAAAATTTTCGGTCATGGTGCAGGTGATATTGGTTTTGTTTTGTTTAAATTTATCCAGTGCAATGGCAACAGAAATCAAAGCTTTTACGATCACCGATATCGAAAACGAGCTTGTCTTTCGCTATCTGTTTGATGAGCAAACCTTCTATAAATCGGGCATCAAATCACAGCAGGACACGCGGCCTACCTTTCAGGAAGAATACCGAATAAACACCAACAGCTATGTTTTTCACCCTAACATGTTGAGCATGGAGCTGGGTGGTAGCCTGCTGTTCGACCAGAGTAGTTTTGAAACCCTGACTGATGAATACAGCAATAATGAGGAGTTGACCGGGCTTAATGCACGGATGGACTTTCTTAAACAGAAACCCTATCCGGTTACCCTGTTTTATGACAAACAGAATCCGTCTGTTTCAGTCGGGCTGGGGGGACGTTTTTTGCAGGAAAATATTAAGTATGGTGTTGATATGGCCTTGCTTCAACCGGTGTCACCGGTGCAGGTCTCGCTTAATGCCTATCGCCAAACGACATCTGGTGAGGGCCTTGATCAGATCACCGATGATGAGCTTGAGCACTCGGAGATACGCTTCTTTCTCCCATATGGTGTAGGCAATCATGCGCAGATATCCTATCAGATCAATAACCGTGATTCACGCAGTGGCAGCCCTGATCCTGATCTGCCAATTGAGCCACGAACAACCAGCACAACATCCACCTATTTCGATTCAAAAAACCTTTTAGGTGAGGACAACCAGGGGCAGTTAATTAATGTTATGTCTTACAATACCCAGGAGGAGTTTCCAAAGCGTGAGGAGTTGCGCATTAACCCTGTGGTTAACTGGCAACATAGCTCTAAGATAGCCTCTTTTTACCGTCTCATTTACAATGATTCTGAAGAGGAAACCATTGAAATTACGCAGAAAAGTGTTAATGGAGGTGTCGGTTATAGTGGCAAGAATTACAATGCCAGTATGGATATACAGGCAGAAGACAATCAATCCACTAATCTTGATTACCAGAGCGCCGGTATCAATTACCTGATTAGTCATGACCGACTGACGTCTATCGGTGCGATAAAATTGAGCTACAACGGTGGGGTGGCTTATCGAGATCAGGTATCAGACGATACTTCGTTTAAAATATTTGGTGAAGAGCAAGAGTTGACAGGTACAACCTGGGTAACCCTGAACCGGGACTTCATCGATGTGACACCAGTTAATAGTATTGTTGTCTCTAATACCGGCCGTACCCAGATATATTTAGAAGGCCTGGATTATGAGGTTCGGGTGGTCGGCTCACAAACCCAAATTCAGAGGCTGGTTGACGGTAATATAGCCGATGGACAGATTGTACTGGTTGATTATGCTTACGAAACCGGTGGCACCTTTGTTCTCGGCCTGAGCAATAATAATTATCAGATAATCTGGGATCCTTCGCGTTTTTATGAAATGTATATACGCTACCGTGAATCAAAACAGGAATTACGTGAGGGTTTTTCAAGGACGTTAAATTCTATTAATAGTTTAATCTACGGTTTACGTATAGATCGGCCATTGCTTAATGGTATAAACTTGGGGGGAGAAGCCAACTTCGAAGATCATGAAGAAGACATTAACTCCTATACCCGGTTAAATTATAAAGCTTATATAGAACTGCCTCTTCCCCGGTTAACCAGCCTTCGGTTTTCGGCGCGTCGCCAGGAAACTGAAAGTGAGGATCCCACTGGAGACGTTGACCTGAGTGGATATATTATGCGACTGCGATCCCGACCCTGGCTTAGAACTCAGTTGAGTTTTGAGTCCAGTTACGAAACAGATACCGGTGGTATCCAGGATCGAACCCAGAAAATTCAACGCATGCAATTAAGTTGGTCACATCGCCAGCTAAGTCTGATAACAGATGCCCATTTTTCCTCTGAAGAGCAGGATGATGTGGTTCGTGAACGCTGGGCAATCAAGTTTATTTTGCGCAGGGTTTTTTAAGGGGCTTATATGAATATCAAAATAACGCGCATAATTTTACTCATTGCTGCCACGGTCTTTATTAGCACCTGTGCCAATATGGATTCTAAACAAAACAGTAGTAATCATCTCAGGCCAGTCTGGCCCGCACCACCGGCAACTGCGCGAATTGCGTTTGAACAGGCTTTTTCCACCCCGCAGGAATTGGGAATTGATCGGAGTTTCTGGCAATGGCTTGGTGATATTGTATTTGGGGCAGATGAAACCCGAATGGTGCGACCCATGGGCATCGTTACGGTCAATAATCGTCTTATCTATGTTGCCGACCCTGGTGTGCGTGGTGTGCACCGTTTTGATATGCATGACCAGTCCTATCAATTGATCAAGGGTGAAAACGACATTGAGTTACCATCGCCCGTTGCCCTGGCCACAGATGGCAAGGGCAATGTGTATGTGAGTGACTCAAAGCTGGCACAACTATTTGTCATTCGAAAAGATGCTGCACATGCCTCAGCCCTTGAGCTGGATACCGACCTGGAACAACCCACCGGTGTAGCTATAGAGCCTAAGAGTGGTGATATTTACCTGGTTGATACCCGCCGGCATCAGGTGCTGAACTTTAATCAGTCTGGAAAATTAAAAAAACGCTTCGGTAGTCGGGGTGAGAAAGCGGGGGAATTTAACTACCCCACATTGATCTGGGAAAATAAAGGCACCCTGATGGTCACCGACTCACTCAATTTCCGTATCCAGTTATTTGACCTGGATGGGAAATATCGAAGCAGCTTTGGTAAGGCAGGTCAGTCTAGTGGTAATCAGTCACGCCCCAAAGGCGTTGCCATGGATAAACAGGGATATATTTATGTTGTGGATGCCCTGCTAAATAATATTCAGTTATTCGATAAAAAAGGCCGATTTTTAATGACTATTGGTGAGCAGGGTCAGAGGCCCGGCCAGTTCTGGCTGCCAAGTGGCATTCATATCAGCCCGCAACAAAAAATTTATGTAGCAGATTCCTATAATCGGCGAGTACAGGTATTTAGCTATATTGGGAAGGAATTATGAAAACAATGTATTCATTACGAAGCTTACTTCAAATACCAGTATTCCTGTTAGCATTTTATAGTCCGGTAATATATTCCGGTGTAGCTGATACTAAACATAATTTATCAGTATCCGGGCCAGGCAATATCAAAGCCAGCAGTGAGCAACAAATCTGCGTGTTCTGCCATACACCCCATAATTCAGCCCCCATGGATCCGTTATGGAATCATGCCTCTTCAGGCAGTGTGTACACACCCTATTCAAGTTCTACTATTTTTGCTTCCCCCGGACAACCAACAGGCGCTTCGATGTTGTGCCTGAGTTGTCATGATGGCACCGTTGCTCTAGGTAATGTGCTGAGCAAGTCAACACCGATCAATATGGCAGGTGGGGTCACCACTATGCCATCTGGGACAACTCGCCTGGGTACAGATCTGTCTGATGATCACCCCGTTTCTTTTGCTTATACTTCCGGTCTGGCTTCACAAAGGGGTGAGCTGGTTAATCCATCAACTCTCACTGGCCCGGTAAAACTGGACAATAGCGGTCAGATGCAATGCACCAGTTGCCATGACCCACATAATGACGCTAATGGAAAATTTCTGGTAATGAACAATACGGCCTCATCCCTGTGCCAGGTATGCCATATCAAAGATTTTTGGGGTCAGACATCACACAGCACTTCATCGGCTACCTGGAATGGTGGTAGCCCTGATCCCTGGCCCCATACGGATGCGACTAGCGTTGCGGGTAATGCCTGTGAAAACTGTCATACCCCGCATAATGCGGGTAGTCAGTCACGTATTCTTAATTATGCGGCAGAGGAAAATAATTGTTTGAGTTGTCACAATGGCAATGTTGCCAATCATAATATAGAGGCGGAGTTTAATAAGTTTGCCCGTCACCCAATAAGTAATACGACCGATGTTCATGACCCGGCTGAAGGGGCGGTGGTTAATAGTCGTCACGTAGAATGTATAGATTGCCACAACCCCCATGCGGCTAACAGTGCCAACCCACTCAATGGTGTTCGGGGAATAAATCAACAGGGCAGTGAAATAAGTCAGGTCAACAATGTGCAGGAGCTTTGTTATCGATGTCATGGGGACAGTAACAATAAACCAGCGGCACGCACTACTCGACAAATAGGACAAACCAATGTTCGGCTGGAATTTGACACGGCTAATCCGTCTTATCACCCCGTAGCGGGTAGCGGTAAAAATCCCAATGTGCCCAGTTTGATTCCCCCATTGAGCACCAGTAGTACCATTACCTGTTTAGATTGTCATAATAACGACAGTGGCCCAGGTGCTGGTGGTAATGGGCCTAATGGACCCCACGGCTCAACCTACGAACCCATACTTGAACGCCAGTACCTGACACAGGATCCAACGGCTGAAAGTGCTTCCAGCTATGCCCTGTGTTACAAATGCCATGATCGAAACAGTATACTGGGCAACCAGAGTTTTTCACGGCACAGTTTGCATATTTCTGGAAGAGGGGGGCGAGGTGGAATGTTTAGTTTGAGTACACCCTGCAATGTCTGCCACGATCCCCATGGTGTTAGTGCGGTCCAGGGTAATAGTATAAATAACAGTAAATTGATTAACTTTAATACCTCAGTGGTATCACCCAGTTCATCGGGTATTTTACGTTATGAATCCACGGGTACATTTTCCGGACGTTGTTACCTGAGTTGCCATGGTATGAACCATAATCCGAAAAGCTATCCAGGTGGTATGGGTGGCGGCATGTGACAGTGAGACAAATGTTATTTAAAAGTTTTTTGATATGTTTAATACTGATTGCAGGACCCGGCATGACGCTGGCTAAAGGGAATGCCATCGGCAAAAAAAACATTAATCGCCTCCTTAATATTGATGAAATACCAAGAGCATTAAGTGAGACAGCTTTAAACAGAAATGACATTCCCAGCCCCCATTGGAAAGATAATGCTTGTAGTGTATGTCATTTAAAGTGGGGTAAGGCTTCAATAAAAAATTTACGCAAAAAAAATATTAGTGACACCTGTTTAAGTTGCCATGATGCGGATTATGATCATCGCTACATTCATCCCATTGATGTTCGTCCCTCAACTAGCATGTTGAAACGTATGGACACATCTTATAAAAAATCATTAGAGAAAACATCAGGTAAAATAAGTTGTGTAAGTTGTCATGATATCTCCCTGCAGTGTGAGGGTTCAAAGAGTCGACATAAGATGACTAACTCAAAATTTTTTCGTAAGGGCCCTTTTCAAACGCGTAGCCAGCCCTGTTATTTTTGTCATGATAAAGACCAGTATGAGCGACTTAACCCCCATGAGCAGATCAACGAACGTGGAGAAATAAGAGCGGAGAAATGTCGCATATGCCATGTCGACCCAGTAAAAGTTTTACGTCAGGTAAAAAACATTGATCAACTGGAGTTTAATGCCAAAGAATCACTAGAAACTATGTGTTGGGGTTGCCATAAATGGATTCCTCATCCGGGGGGGCAGTTTACTTTTTTTAAGCAGGGAAGTGGTCCAAATCATCTGGTTAAACCCAGTGAGCTAATTAAAAGCAGGCTGGAAGAAATGACGAAAAAAAATAATATAGATTTTCCATTAGAACCCGTAACTGGAAGAGTATTTTGTGGTACCTGCCATAATGCACATGAGAAAGGCGTAATTAAGAACAAGGCTAATGCAAAAGGTGCTGGCAGTAAGCGGCGATTACGGGATCAGAAAATTTGTAAGTACTGTCATATTAAATAATGGGGTTAGTTTGAACTGTTGATCTGGTGGGCAGAACGATGAGCTACTCCGTACAGCTCTTGATGGTATCAAGCAGGAGGCAGGGTGCAGGGCGCTAAAAAGCAGCAATCTGCCCCGATGGAGGTGTTGCCCTGGCAGGGTAACTGGAAAAATGCTTTTATCTTTTGATTTTAAATGTGCTAGATCAGGACTGTTTAGTATTAATTGTTAGTGTTTTTTTCAAGCAACTGTTTGCAATTTGCCATAAGCGCTGTCGTTTTTTCTGACTTCTGCGTGTCTATCATTGATATGAAGTGCCTTAACTCAGTGAGTGTATGTTTTTCCTGGCTTAACCAGTTAAGTGCTATTTCTGATGCCTCATGTTCAATCTGCACATCAGGTTTTACTGTGAAATCAAGTTTTAGTAATGCATCTGCTACCTCATTAAGTGGCGTAATAATATTGTTGACATAATTTTGCCAGTACCAGAGAACAAGTGAGGCAATAAAAATATTAATTATTAATAAAACAAAAGCCGCCTGGGCAAGACGTACAGCAAAAAACTCCACCGACAGGGTGTTTTGTATATGTATTTTAAACATGTTGTTTTCAATCAGTTGACTCATGTCCTGGTATAGCCAGAGCGTTGTTAAACTGATAAGTACCAGTTCAAGAACAACCAGGTTAACAATCAGGCGCTTCTGAATGGCGGGGTTAATATAGTGCTTTTTTCGTTTATTTTTATTCATTAGTAAGCTTGCTCATCAGGTTATTATATGTCATGACATTCAAAGCACAGGGCGGTAGTTGATTTCGCACTAACCATTTCACCATGTTTACTGCTATAACCTTTATGGCATGAAATGCAGCTAACCTTGCCGTCGGGGAAAATAATATTTTTTGAAATTTTGTCTATATGTCTATAGCTTCCTTTGATATAAGCATCACGATAAAGCATGCCTACAGGGTGATTAACGGCACCACTAGAATGCTTAATTATGCCTGTGCTACTAACAGCAATAGATTTTGTGTCACCTTTATTAGCATGACAGTTGAGGCATTCGAGAGAATAACTATCAACGGCGGAAAAATTATTGCTGGCGGGCTTTTTATGTACAGATTGTTGAATTGAAATACCATTGTCTGTCATTGCAGTGAAAAAAGATATTTGATGACAACTAAGACAAAGGGGTTTACCTCTAAGGTTACCGCGTATGGAATAATACTCCACCGCATGCACATTATGGCAGGTGCTGCAGGTCATTTCCTGTTTCCAGTCCAGCGGAAATGTATCAGAGAATTTAATTGAAGGTACAAGGCCACTAGGGTGACTGACTTTCAGCGCTTTTTCATGACAGGCTGAACAAAGCTTTTCCTGTGTGGCAAGCAGCTGGTATGCATTTTCCTTATTTACTTTTGTGGAAGCTAAGTGGCAGCTATTGCATGCAATATCATGGGGGTGAAAAGTTTGTGCGGTGTGTTTTTTCGCAACAATGTGGGTCGCTGTTAGAAAAAACAGGCTAATCAGTAAAAAAAAGAACCGCTTACTCATCTAGGTTGACTCTACTCTCTATCTGTTTGATCTGTTGTAATAGTTTAAAAAGGTTTTTACTTTTGTTCGGATCGTCTGTTAACTCAGCAAGCTGTTGATATGAGTAGATTTGAGTGAGAATCTCATGTTTATGATTTTCTACCTGTTTTGCGGCATGAATTATTTTAGTCGACAACTCCTGCAAACAGTCATCTGAGCGAAGAGACAACATAGTATCTGATTCATGACAATGGCTAATATTTTGCACAAAACGATATAGTGGCCCGGCTATTCTGAAGCTGCCATACAGGGTAACTGACCAGCTAATTAGAGCGCTAAGTAATACCAGTAATAAGCCTGCAACAATAATTGAATATCGTATGTTTTTATGGGAAATGAGTTGTGATTGTATGAAATCATTGTAACTGCCGCTATGATCGACCAGTGCAATAGAAATCATTACCATCAAGATGATAAAAGTAAAAACACTGATAGATAAGGATATTTTGGCTACTATTCCACTAAACATAAGCGTAGTCGGGTGGGGTTAATATTAGGGGGTGTCTTTATTTGTGCTTCACAATAAATCTGTCCCAACATTCAGAGTAAAGCACAAAATAGAGAATTCGCCATACCGTTTAAAGAATCGTAGGGTAAATTGGTGAAATAGTTATAAATAAATTTTCTAGACGAACAATCTTATGGCTACAAATATGCTAATGTTTAGTTATGCTTAATATTAAATTTTCATATGCTGTCGTTTTTATTAGCCTGGCCTGTTGGGCGGTGTATGCGTATTTAACAACGACTGAAATAATTCAAAATCAAAATAAATATGCACATATTATTAATATAAGCGGAAAACAGCGAATGCTTTCCCAGAAAACAGCGCTTATTGCAAAACGTTATTATGAAACAAATAACCAGGTGTTTAAGAAGCACTTAATTGAACTATATGATCTGATGAAACAGGATCATAATGAAATTGTTAGCAAATACCTGACGTTTGAAAAAGCTGCAGCTATTTATCATCATTTTCCTGGCGACCTTAAAAATAAAATAGATCTCTATTTAATATTGCTTTCCAGTTTTATTAGTAATGGTGATCGCAAAACGTTAGAAAAAATTGAAGAAATATCTTTTGAACTATTACCGCACATAAATAATGTAGTATATGTTTTTGAGAATGAAAGCAATGAAAAAACGAAAGAGTTAATGGGGCGTGAATTATTTATTCTGGTAGGGACATTGTTTACACTGGTTTTTGAAGCGATAATTATTGTAATTCCTGTTATCAGAACTTCATTACGTAAAGAATCGGAATTGCGTCAATTAGTAGCGGGGCGAACTCGAGAGCTTGAAGCGCTATCCGAAACAGATCAATTAACCAAACTATTTAATAGACGAAAAATTGACTCAATTCTCGAGAGCGAAGTGGAGCAGGCCAGACGCTATAAGCACTCATTCAGTTTGATTCTTATTGATGTAGATAGCTTTAAAAGAGTTAATGATACCTATGGGCACCAAGTCGGGGACCGTGTTTTACAGACCATTTCTACATTATTTTCTTCAAGTGTACGAAAGTCGGACTTGGTGGGGCGCTGGGGAGGTGAAGAATTTTTAATTGTGAGTCTGGAAAAAGACCTTGATAAAATTAAGGTGTTTTCTGAAAAATTACGTTCATTAATAGAAAACCAGAACTTTGATCGAGTTGGAAATGTAACATGTAGTTTTGGAATTGCGCATTATGTGCAGGGGGATACGGTAGATAGTTTGCTTTCGCGTACAGATGTAGCGCTATACAAAGCAAAGGCTGCAGGTAGGAACTGCGTTAAGGTTATTAGTTCCTGAACTACTGTCCCGTTAACAAAATTGAATATACTCTAAAATCGTTATGTATCACCCTTTCTATTGATTCATATTAATATCAGGTAAGGCTTTAAAAATAATTATTCCTGTCTGCGTTGCTGTAATGGTTGTTGAATGCAGCGAGAAAACATCAAATATTTTTCTGCACGTGGCTCACAAGGAAGACTTGTCAGTGGAATGTCATATACCTGGGTAATTATTTCAGCCAGACTATTATCAACAATAGAGTAATGTGTTTGTGGTATTAAATGTAAAGTATCAGCATAGCTCCTGCCTTCAGCTCGATACTGCATGGCCTGAATACTGATATTGGTGGTTAACAGGCAATAAAGCTCACGGTCTTTTTTGTGATCGATTAACCAGGCCGTGTCCAGGCTGCCTATTTTGTCAGCAACCAGTAAATCATTGAAGGCTGCGGTAAAGCCTTTCAGAGAAAAAGAAATGTTTTGATTTTTGTTTTTTTCAGAATCGAAATAGATTTTCCAGTTAAGCCCTGCGATCATCCTGGGAATCATATTTTGTTTTTGTTTATCATTAATGTCAATACGAAAAATACTCTGCTCAGATCGTTTTTCAAGCAGGCTTAGTTTACTGTGTTCCCTCGGGCCTTTATCAATCTGGATTTTAATGGGGATGGCTTTGTGGGGTGAAGGACTATCTGTTTTTAGTATAAGTAAAAATTGAGGTTGCTTGTTATGGTAGGCCAGCAATAGTCCATGCTGGTTTTTGCTGGTTGACTTTATCCAGAAGCCATCCATTGAAGATGTAAGCTTCCAGTCAGCTGCATTGCCAGCTAAACAGATTGTGCAGCTGATGATAAATAAGAAAACGCTAATTGCATACTTTCTCATAACGTGTAACCTCAGTTTCTATTGAGCCTGAAGGTGTTACCCATTTACCTATCGCCATTAGGTGTAAGAAAATTGGGAATATAAAACTCTTTATATTTGTCAATCATACCAACAACTGATGTATTTGTTAACTCTTTAACACGACGAGGTGGGTAGCCCAGTTTTGCAAATGGTAAATAAGGATTACTTTCCTGGTGGCATTGATTACATTCTATCGGTTTCTTGTTAATACCTTTATGAACCAGCTTTTTTATCTGTGATTTTTGTTGTTGACTAAGGTTATCCTGTTCAGCCAGATAGCGTTCAACAAATACTTTGTCCTTTTCAGTTTTAATGAACTTAAATGTATCATTATCTAAGACGCCCGGGGCGATTTTTACCCCATAGTTACCATAGGTGGGGTAAAAAGGGGAATCGGGGTGATCATACATCTCTTCAATTTCAACCAGAGCTTTTGGATTGACTGCTAGCTCGCCATTCTCTTTGTCATACCAGCGAAATGTCCATTGAGTTTTTTTGTCGTCAGTTCGTATATGACAAGTTACACAGGCGGTATAAAAGGCATGCATATTAAGAAAGCTACGTACTTCTTTTGATTTATCATGGGGGATATTGCCATGGCATCGAACACACATGCTGGCATTGTCTGGCTGAATTTCAAAACCAATATGATGAAAGCGGCCTTCAATATAAGGCTGATCAATAAGCCTGTAGCCAAGATTGGTTTTTCTGGTTTCTGTCCCGGATGTAATCATATTAGCAAGCATGCGTTCTTCATCAGTTCCCGTATGCTTTATTTCTCTTAATGATTCCTCGGCTTCCTCTTTACCTTCAAAACCAAATACCAGCGGTGCCATAAAGTATCCGTACCATACCGTAAACATCATCAGAAAAATAACATAGGCTTTAAATATTAGTTTTTTGAGAAGTTTTACCATTCGTATTCCTCCCCACCAAAATTCTGGGGTTTGATGTCTTCTTCAAGTCCATTTTCTATCATAACGCGAATATATTCATTGTAATGTTCATGAATCATATCGTGTTCATTAAGATAACCGGTTAACCATACGGTTGCGGCGGGGAATTTTTCAGGTGAATAATGTACGTTATACCAATGTACAAAAAATAGAAATAATACCGCCAGTAAAGCCTCATCCGTATGCATGATATAGGCGGCATTCAGCACCCATCCCGGAATAATATGGGTAACTTCATCGCGCCACCATAATGCAGCACCTGCAGGACCTAAAACCGGTATGCCCCAGTAGGGTGCAAAATAATCAAATTTTTCACGCCAGGACATACGTTCATGACGCGGTGGACGGTTGGTAAAATAAAATAGATATTTCCATAGGTGAATAATATCAAATAAATCTTTTTTATTGGGTACCATTTCTAATGAAATGAGTTCGTGAAAAAAATTACCTACAGTAAGCTCATTATTCTGTTTAAGTTTTACAATACTGTTTTTGTAAAATTTAACCAGCCAGTAGATGGTGTGATATATAAATAATCCAAGTAATACGGTACCCGCCGCGCGGTGTATTAATGGCGCAAGATCCGGACCTCCCATAAAATAATATAAAGGTTTGGCCCAGGCTTCTTCAGCATGACGAAGCGGAAAACCGGTTAACGCCAGGGTTATCACGGATGAGAATAGTACAACATGTTGTACACGTTGATGCGCTGAGAAACGATAAAAAAAACGCTTGCCATCTTTGTGAACAATAGGCTGGTATCTTTTACTCATTTTATTTCTCCTCTTTTCCTCGGACTATGCTTTCTAGTGATTGTGTTTCTTCTTTTATTTCATTAACTATATCTTCATAATCCTCGGTTCTCTTTTCTTTGAAGAAAGAAAACTTGGGAAAGAGTCGACGCATTAGTTCAAAGAAGATCAGTGTCAGGAAGAAATATAATACTACTGCCATCAGCGCCTTAAACATAAGCAACATATAAAACTGCATGGGGTATTTTTCACGATCATATGTTACGTGGGTCTGGAAACTGGCCAGGCTGGGACTGGCCTTTGCATGACATTCAGAAGATCTACACGTAGTGCTTACATTATTTTTGTTTACAGCAGATGTTGCGACACTTTGAGATTCTATTAAGTGTGTGTTTTCACCAGCTACCACATGGCAGTCAATACAGTCTGGTGTTTTTTCGGAACCCAAAATGACCATTTTTCCGTGGAACGTTTCTTTATAAGAAGTGATAACATCATCCAGTTCATGGCGTTCCCTGAAATTTTTATCAAGATGACATTTGGCGCATACTTCAATAGTTTCTACAGAGTAACGGGATTTGTGCAAACGAGTGGTTACATGTTCATAGAAATCCTCAGCAAAGTCGCCACTGGTATGGCAGCTCTTGCACCGACTTATGGAACGTTTTGAAATACCGGCAACTTTTTTACCTTTATAAATAGAGAAAGGACGGTAAAAGGGTTGGTCATGGCAGCTTTTACAAGTGGGAAAATCCTCCTGATATGGTTTGGGTTTACCATTCTCATCGAGCTTGCCATGGGCGCTTTTTTCCAGTGTTTTCGCAATCCCTTTATGGGAAAACTTTTTCTGCCCTGAAGGTTCTACAATATGGCACTGTTGCGTACAGTCCACTTTTTTAGCGGGCTTGTGTGGAATACGGTCTATATCTGTATGGCAGTCTTTGCATTTGTTGCGTCTATGGGGGCCGCTTTCAAATAGCTCCTGATTAATATAAAAAAGACGGAACTGGCCATCTTTGTCTATTCTGCTTAATCCGCGATGTTTGTGGCAAAGTACGCAATTTAGTTCATCTCCAGCAAAAGCAGAGGGCGTCAGAAAAAGAGGTGAAAAAACGATCAAAATATACATCAGGTTAGAAACTAGTTTATTAGTCTTCATATATATTCCAGATTTATCATTTTTATGTGATGTTCATAGTAGAATCATAACACCAGGGAGGGAAAATCACAGTTAAAAGCTAAGAAATAAAATTTATAAAAACAGTGCCTGCTTTTAATTTTTCTTAACTCAGTTTTTCAGTAAAGATATGCTTCTTAAAATTATAGGGATATAAAAATTCCATTAGGTTAATCATATATGCATTAGGTCAGGTATGTATAGATTAGAGCTTGTTAATATATTGATGCATATCAACTATATTGGGGATGTTATTGCTGGGCTTGAATAAATGAAATTAAGGGTGCGTCTAAACACTCAGTTAGTGTTCAATGGTCAGACATTAAGAGGTATGTGATTAGAATTGTCATGTTGCTTACTTAGCGTAAAAAAGAAGCAGTTTCTATTTGAATGATTTAAATGAAATTTAATATCCAGGCCCAGAATGCTTAATGAATGTGTATTCTGTTGACAAACTAATTACCTGATTAATTTAGTCAGGTAAAGTTATTTAAGTTTGTAGGTGAATAGTTTAAATGCTTCACTTAAATTGCATGCTACTCTTAAAGCCTGAAAATGCTAATTAGCTATCACCAAGTATTAGAATCATAATAATTACCAATAAGGGTATTATGGAAACCATTGCGGCTATACACCAGATGCATATTTTTCCTAGTTTTTTTTCTTCATTTTTCATCGTACTACACCTCGCTGTTTGCATTGCTGTTTCTGTATTATATAAAAACGGGGGCGATATAGTTATAACTGTAACACGCTGTTACTAGAATAACCTCAAAAAGGTAGTAGATTGTATGATTTGTTATATCACCTGCTTTAGGTGTAGATTAATGAGTGTTTTATGTATTCTGAAAATATTATATTGTTCTAATGTGTAATTCAGTTTAAACACATCTATCTCCCGTTTATCATATTCTGGTTCTCAACTGATTGTTTATGCCCGGGTGTGTTTTATAAAAAGGCTCTATTCTTTAAAGCCTATCAGCCAATCTATAATAGTAAATCCAATACCGCAGAATGCGGACCATAGACTGGTGAATAAAAACCAGCCGAGTGCCCGGTGTTGCTCTTCATTCCATTCAAGCATAGCCATATATGCGCTACCAGCAAGGAAAATAAAAATCCAGATAATGCGATTTACTTTGATCACCTGATGGCCTGTAAATTGAAAAATATAAGGATACCTTATAATAGTACAATGCCTCTAGAACTATTATGAACTATTATGGATGTCCTAAGTTAATGTGGATATCCTAAATTAATGAACGTTAATTATATGATCGAGTTAATAAAAAATTACTTAGATAATGGAGGATAATCATTGATTGAAATCAATGTTCTACATATACTTTGCATTAACATGAAGCCTGTCAGCGAAAAGATCCCATATTTTAATTTAAGAGTAGATATGTCATAAATGAGAAAATGCAACCTCATAGTTATATTGGTAAGTCTGTTTTTTATGAATCCTGTATGGGCCTTTGAAGATGACTCCGGATGTCTGCTCTGTCATAAATATCCTAAAATGGGGCGTATTAATGAACAGGGTGTTAAAAGAAGTTATCAGGTTATTCCCAACGCTTTTGGCTCTACCGTTCATCGTAATGTTCCCTGTACGGATTGCCATGATTATATAAAACAATTGCCACATCGAGAAATTAAGCAGGGTGTGAGTTGTGATTCAGAGTGTCATTCAATTAAAAACCCCGCGACAGGAAAAAATTTCTCGCATAAGTCAATTTACGACAAGTATAAAGGTAGTGTGCATGGGCGGGATAAAATTGAAACGGGGCTGGATGCGGATAAACCCTATTGTGTAACCTGTCATACCAACCCTATTTATAACCCCAATGAAGATAAGCCGCCAAAACGAATTGTAGATCGTTGCGTGGTATGTCACGAAGATCGTAAGTTTGTTACCAACTGGTATAAGCATACAAGTCGCAGGATTAAGGAAGTTAAGCGTACGCCATCAGAAATAGTACAGCTTTGTTCAAGCTGTCATCGTGATAAAACCCTGATTGATCGTCATTTAGAGGCCGCGAAAAAAGAAGGTCGGGAGCTGGGTAGTAAATATGCCATTGCGGTTGAGTCTTATGATGAGAGTTTTCACGGTAAAGTAACAAAATATGGTTTTACCAAAGCGGCCAATTGCCTTGATTGTCATGCTAAAAAAGATAATTACTACATGAATGTTCATGACATTCGACCATCAAGGGATCCAGAATCACCAGTACACGATAACAATAAACTTGAAACCTGTCGTAGCTGCCATACTCATGCTGATGAAAATTATGTAGAGCTTGATCCTCACCCAACCAGTAAAAAGGGTGAAAATCCGTTCCGTTATTACGCAAATTTAATTTACGGATGGGTTGGTGACATCGTTTTAGTTTTACTGGTGGGAATGGCAATGATTGAAACGTTTGGACGACGTCGTGATGGTGTAAGTTTCCGTATGCGTATGGGGTCATCCTGGTGGAGAAAATCATCAAAGAGTAAAGATAGAATTAAATAATATGAATGACGAGTTATATACAGGTAACAGGAAACAACTATGAAGTTATCAGCTGAAGCGCAAAATGTTCTAGAGGCATCAATGCGTATTAATGAAATTGATGATAAAGAGCGAGAAGATATAGAGAGTCTTGTTGCCAGTATGCCTGAAGATCGTGTGTTGCTGTATAAAAACGTGGTATCTAATCCAATTGGTGATATCCATCGTTATTCAATTCATATTCGTATCCAGCATATGCTGACCTTCGTCACGTTTTTAACCCTGGCCTTTACAGGCTTACCCATTGCCTTTATGGATCATATATGGGCCACGCCGATAAATGAGCTGGTGGGTGGTATTGATATTTCTCGAGTTATTCATCGCACACTAGCAGCAGTCATGATTTTCAGTATGATTTATCATGTAGTGTATTTGTTTTATGTGGTTTTAATAAAAGTGATTAGTGGCCGTTTTGAATTGCAACGCAGCATCATTCCAGTTCTTAAAGATGTGCGTGATTTTAAACATGATATGCAATATTTTGTGGGTATGCGTGATCAACGCCCGGAAATGGACAAGTTCATGTATAAACAGAAAATTCATTATTTCGCGGCGGCCTTTGGTAATCTGGTTATGATCATATCGGGTTCATCATTTATTTTTCCAGAATTCTGGGCGGCAATATTACCTTCAGGCAGTGCCTCCTATTTTCAGGAAATGATGCGTTTATCACACCCACACGAAGCATTGTTAGCCTTGCTGGTCATTGCTTTCTGGCATTGGTATAACGTACACCTTGCTCCTGGTCGTTTTCCTATGCAGTGGACATTTCTTACCGGTAAAATTACTCGAGAACACCAAATTGAAGAACACTTCATGGAGTACTTACGTAATCTGGTGGAACTACCCGAAGAACGTAATTATCTTCGTGATCTGTTAGATGCCAGAGAATTAACCCTGGAGCCGGAAGAAGCATTGCAGGTGGAAGAGGGAAATTCATGATAAAAGAAATGACCCCCCTGCAGAAAGTGTTTGCCTATTTTACATTGGGTATTATTTTTTTCTGGACAGCCTTTGGTTTATTTACTATCTGGCTGTATCTGACGGAATATTAAATAGAGTGAAATCATGCATGTAATTAATAACCAGCTTATGTTTTTTGTAGTCCTGTCAGTATTACTGTTTATTCTGATCGGTATTATTATGCTGGTTCTTATTGATCATAAGAGCAAAATTCCCGGTGAATTCCAGCATAATCCGTTTGGTATCTCTGGTATGCGCCGAGATCATCCCGTTATTTCATTTATTACGACTTTTATTCTGGGTGTGATCATTGTTAGTTTATTACTGGAGTTGACGGTGGTTATGGGTGAGCACTTTGGTCTTTTTAAAAATGAGACGGAGAAGCCGGAAATACTTAAAAAAATTAAATATCAACGTTACTCAGAAAGCCAACGGCATTTCCATAATGTGCCCGCGGAGAATAAAGTCGATATGGGTAAAAAACCGGTGTGTTTTGAATGTCATGGAGATTACCCCCATTCAAAAAAACGCATGGTTCGCACATTGCTTAATATGCATACACAGTTTGTTGGTTGTATGACCTGTCATACTGACCCACGTAAAAAACCTGAAGAAAGTTATGCATTCCGTTGGCTTAATTATTCGGGTATTGATGTGCAGGGCCCTCCATTTGGAACGGATGTCGATCCGCAAACGGGTTACCTGATTGACACCGATGATTATTATTCAAAAATTGTAGTCTATTCAAAACATGATGGTACTGAAGAGTTGCTTGAAATTACCGAAGATAACCCGGATGCAAAAGAGTTTCTTAAGATTAAAGATGAATTGTCAGACGAAGATAAGGCGGCGATTAAAAAGAGCTTTCATACCCTGGTTATGCCAAAAGGGCGTTTCTGTACCCGCTGTCATACACAGAAAGACAAAAGTTATTTACCGTTTAAATCCCTGGGTTTCTCTGAGCGGCGCATTGAGAACGTGACGAACCTGAATATTGTTGGTATTGTTGAAAAGTACAGAGAATTTTATATGCCCAATCTTTTTAATGAGAAAACTTCGCTACCAAGTGTAAAGGATATGGTTGGTGAGAAAGATAAAACCAGTACTCCAGATGAAGAACTACTTAAAGGCCGAGCCTGGTGGCGCCGATCAGATGCATCACAATCTAAGGAAAATAAACCATAGTAACTCCGTAGATCGCACATTACAGGTGTGTTCAACAGGTTTTTCTGGGGTCGGTCATTTCATTAAGTCCATTGCGTGCCTGCTTTTATTGTTTTTTATAAGCGCAGGTTGTGTATTTGCACAGGTTATACCTACTCAGCAAAATACCCGAGTTCTACAACTGCAAGGCCAGGGTGATTCGGCTTTGGCTTTACCCAGTGACGTGGCTGTTTATGGGGGAAAAATATATGTAGTTGATGGGGGGCATCATCGTGTTGTGGTTTATGACCTGGAAGGAAACTACCTGTTTCAGTTTGGTGAAAAAGGGCAAAAGCCGGGGCAGATGAATTATCCCGTCGGCATAGATGCGGCAAAAGATGACCGTATTTATGTTGCAGATTCAGGTAATCACCGTATCCAGATTTTTAGCGCCATGGGCAAGTATCTGTCTAGCTTTAAAGTTAAAATTAAAGCCAGGGGTATTCGGCCTATCGATATTATTCGTCAATCGCGTAGTGGTAATTTAATAGTAAGTGGCGCTAATCGCTTGCTTACCTATAGCTCAAAAGGAAAGTTATTAAAAACCTGGGGGAGCAATGGTGTCAATCAGGGTGAGTTTCGTTATCCGGCAACACTTGCGGAGTTGAATGATGGTCGTATTGCGGTGGTTGATGTCTTAAATTCCAGAGTGCAGGTGTTTAATATGGATGGCAGTATTTCTATGATGGTAGGTGAATGGGGAGTGCTGCCGGGGCAAGTCGTTCGACCTAAGGGAGTGGCTATAGATCGTAAGGGGAATTTTTATATTTCAGATAGCTACATGAATATGGTACAGAAATATTCAGATGGAGGTGAGTTTATTGCGGTGTTGGGTGAGCGGGGGCAACCCTATGAGATGCTCACACCTGTCGGTATGACGGTCTATAAAAACAGGCTATATGTTGTTGAAATGAGGAAACATCAGGTTTCCGTTTATCTACTGGTAAAGTAATGCAACAACCGTTAAACCTAAAAAGTCGGTTAAAAAAGCGACATCAAGGGATGTTGCTTTTGTGTTTGTTTTTTTTAAGTTTTTGTACCCAGGCTGCTATGCGCCTGCCATCGGCTAACCGGGAATGTGCTTCCTGTCATATTATGTGGTTAACTGAGTTTAAGCGTGATGATGTTAAAACATTAATTCCCTATGAACCCAAGCCCGTGATGAAATCGGGCAAACAGGATGTGGCCAGTTCTGAGCCCATGTGTTTTTCATGTCACGATGGTTTTGTATTAGAGTCGCGTTTTTTATGGGAAGAGAATAAACACGCGCATCCCGTAGGACAAAAGCCATCTAAAAAAATTAAAATACCCATAGTCGAGGGTAAAAATCTATTTCCATTGAATGATGACGGTCGTATGTATTGTGGCACCTGTCATACCGCTCACGGTGTGGCCTGGGACCAGAAAAAAACTGCTGTGTTTATGCGTGTGGCTAATGAAGAGGGGCAATTGTGTATGGCCTGCCACAAAGATAAAATCAAAGGTCCTAAGCATGGCAGTCATCCATTAAAACGAAAAATTCAAAAGTTACTTGATAAACCGCCACAGCACTTAATGAATGCGGGTGCACGATTTGCTGAAGATGGTGAAGTGATTTGTCAGAGTTGCCATAAACCCCATGCAGCAGATGAGAAAAAAATTCTGCTGCTTAAAAATGGCAAGTCAGAGTTATGTGGTGCATGTCATGTAAATCGTTATGCGCGTACGCGTAGTGAAGCGGGCAAAATGTCTACGCATCCAGTCAATATTAAGCCACAACATGTAGACGTGCCTGAGACGATGCTGGAACAGGGCGCAAAGCTAGGGGCAGACGGTGAAGTTATTTGTCAAAGCTGTCATCGTCCACATGATGCCATTCCCGAAACCAGTTTGCTTGTCGTTGAAAATAAAAAAGACAGTTTGTGTCAGGACTGTCACAAAGATCAACGTAAGGTGTCAGGCAGCAAACACGATATGAGTCTGGCCAGGAAAAATAGTCAAAATATTCGTAAACAACAGGCTGGCGTTTCCGGTGCATGTAGTGCCTGTCATGTTCCCCATAAGGGAAAAGGTCTGAAAATGTGGGCGCGACCTGTTGATGAAACACAGGGTCCGATGGCTGCGCTGTGTTTGAGTTGTCATAATAAAGAGGGAATTGCCAGTAAGCACACTACAGGAAAATACAGTCATCCAGTGGGTGTGGATGTTAAACGTTTAGGGCGTAAAGTTGATTTGCCAACATTTGATAGTAGTGGCATGAAGCTGGTGAATACCCAGTCTGGAAAAGTGACCTGCGCCAGTTGTCATAATCCTCATCAATGGAATCCGAAAGATGTAAGTGATAAGGGTGAAATTGATGAGAAAGGTGATAACCGAACACGATTTTTGCGTCAGGTTAATGGTGAAGATGCCGCCCTTTGTAAAACCTGTCATGACGATAAGTGGCGTGTAGCCAGAAGCAAACATGATATGCGTTATATGGCACCGGATGCAAAAAATTCACAGGGGCAGACGGTGAGTGAATCGGGTATTTGTGGCACCTGTCACCTTGTGCATAATGCCAATGCAGAGCGTTTATGGGCTCGCTCTGATTTAGGTGGTAAAGGTACGGGGTATGCTGCTTGTTTTGGCTGTCATAATAAAGATGGGCTGGCTAAAAATAAAACCGTGGGCAAACATTCTCATCCGCTTAATGTGTCAGTAAAAACCTTAGGGATTAATGCTAATTTTAAAAACTGGACACTCGATAATGAGAAAAATAAAAAAACCGCACAGAAAACACCTTTAAAAAACTTGCCCTTATACGATGAGTTGGGAAGACAGGTTGATAAAAATGGTCGGGTTGGTTGTGGTAGTTGTCATGACCCCCATAGCTGGTCAACGCTTTCTTATAAACAGGCAAGAGATCCTGCACGATTAGAGGGTGATACCGATAGCAGTTTCTTGCGTATTGCTGACCAGGCCCGGAGTGCCTTGTGTGTTAATTGTCATGTGAATAAAAAATCTATTTATTTGACCAAGCATGATTTAACTGATGAAGCAGATGATTACATTAAGAAAGTTGATGGAAAAAATATAGATGGTGAAATTAAACGGGATAATGTAATTGGTGGCGGTGTGGCGGGTGTTTGTATGCACTGTCACCAGCCTCATAATGCAAAAGGCGTAGCGCTTTGGTCAAGGGGAAAAGGTGATGTTGAAACACCCATTGCTGCAATGTGTACCGACTGTCACAAACAGGATGGACTGGCGGAAAATAAATTACCCGGTGAGCATATGCATCCCTTGCAGGTGGATAGTAAAAAAATAAAGCACAGTTTAAACATTCCCTTCTTTAATGCTAAAGGTGAGCGTGATCATAAAAAGGGTAAAGTAGATTGTTCAAGTTGTCATAATCCGCATCAGTGGGATCCTGAAAACAGGGCTAAAAAATCCCCGGCAATTGCTGGGGAGAATGGTTCTACGGTGAATAGTTTTCTGAGGGCCACCGCTGATGAGAATAGTAAGCTATGTGTCAGTTGCCATGTGGATAAAAAAACAGTTATTGGTACCGATCATGATCTTTCAGTAACCGCACCTGATGCTTTAAATAGCCTGCAACAGGAGAAAAAACAATCGGGGGTTTGTGGGCAGTGCCATATTCCACATCAGTCAAAAGAGAGTTTGTATTTATGGGCAAGGGAATTATCAACGACAGGTGATCCTGTTGAGCAACGATGTCGAAGTTGTCATGCTGATACACAGATTGCGGCAGCTAAAGTGCCGACGCAAACTGCGCATCCACAACAGGTAAAAATCTGGTCACCACCATTAAGAGAGCAAATTTACGCAAGGAAAGTTCCGGATATTCTGGCTTTTGATAATCTGGGACGACGTACTGATTTTGGTTCTGTCAACTGTGCCAGTTGTCATAACCCCCATCAATGGCAGGCAGATAAAAAACAGCAGGGTTCAGGTATTTTAAAAGAAGGCGATGCAATGAACAGTTTTCTGCGCACCAATAATTCAAAAAATATCGTTTGTCAGGATTGTCACGGAAGTGAATCTATTTATCGATATAAATATTTCCATGCGGATGACACACATAAAAAACATCGCATGTTTAGATAGTGATTGATAGTAAAGAAAATATTAATAATGTAGGGTGGATCAAGCGAAGCGGATCCACCCTACTAATAAATACTTCTATGTTCTCAGCGCCTTTGTGGCAAATCTTTTGATTTCACAAAATTCAGTATGAGGTTTGATTCAAGGCGCTTCCGTATTTACCTTTGCATCTTCAATAATCACCTCATAAATATACCCATAACCAAAATCTTTATTCAGTGCCAACTGGCCTTTAACCAGAACAATGTCGCTGAGTGCGACGGTCGCGTCTGTGGTTATCGTCAGATCCTGCTGGCTGCTGCTATCACGAATATGAATCCAGTTTTTACCCATGACATCGGCGGTAAATTTACTCACCTGGCCACGAATCTGTATTGCTTGTTTGTCCAGTTTATTTTTATTTTTCAGTATCTCGGCAATTGTCTGGCCATTTTCAGCTTTCGAAAATGTTTTGAGGCTTACTGTCGCCGCCTGTGGTTTGGTATTTTTGTGAGGGTCTAGTTCAGCTGGCTGGCTGGCTTTAGTGATCTCTTTTCCATTAACGGTAAAGCGATCTACAAAATAGAGAACCTCAAAATCACGGTTGAGTGATTTGCTATGAAACTTTTCCATCGGCATCCGGGTTTTAAAGCTGACCTGGTCGCCTTTCTTAACAGGTGTGACCGGGCCTGCTGCCCAGACAGGTTTACCATCTAGTACTATTTTTACATAGGTGTAACCACCGGCATTGAGTGCCTCGCTTAACTCACCACTTAAAGTGCCAGCCATGTTAGTCGCTGCCTTGTTATGGGCGTGGGAATTAGCTGAGGCAATATCGGTTGATTTATTTTGCTCGCAGCTCGCAATAATTGGGGTCGTTATTAGCAGGATGTAGATAATTTGTTTGAAGTACACGGTGCTTCCCTTATGAGTAATAAACGTTAGTATTTATCGATTTTGATGGTCGAATTATGACACAACAAAATCAAGTTTTTTTGTTTATCATCAAATATGCTCCCATTCTCGTTATATCTAGATTTGTATTGCCTGTTTAGCTGTCATTCCTGCCCCATGGGTTTTAAGGTAAAATAGTCGGTTTTATGCATTTGTATTCGGGATTTATTTAGTTAATGAGTGATAATTTTCAACAGCTTGGATGGAGTTCACTAGAAAAAAGGGCGGGGTTTTCACTGGCATCGATTTACGCGGTGCGAATGTTGGGCCTGTTTATGATATTGCCGGTGTTTTCGCTTTATGCGGAACAATTTATCGGGGCCACCCCCTTACTGGTCGGTTTGGCGTTGGGAATTTATGGGCTAACCCAGGGCCTGTTACAAATTCCTTATGGCTTATTGTCTGATCGTTTTGGGCGCAAACCGATGATTACTATCGGTCTGTTGATATTTGCAGCGGGTAGCTTGCTTGCCGCAGATGCGGATACGATATATGAAATTATAGTTGGGCGGGCTTTACAGGGTAGTGGTGCGGTTGCTTCTGTATTAATGGCGCTCGCGGCAGATTTATCCAGAGAAGAGCATCGCCTGAAAATGATGGGTTTTATTGGTGTCAGCATCGGCTTTGCCTTTGCCATTGCAATGGTTGCGGGGCCGGTTCTTAATCAGGTTGTGGGCCTGTCAGGCATCTTTATGGTAACTGCTATATTGGCATTATTGGCCCTGGTGATTTTATTTGTATGGGTACCCAGCCCTAAAGAAAGTATTTTTCATCGGGACACCCAGGCCAGCCCAACGCTGTTAAAAACCGTGCTCGCAGATACCCAGTTATTGCGTCTGAATTTTGGTATTTTAATTTTGCATATGGTACTAATGGCCACGTTTGTATCGTTTCCACTGGTATTGCAAGACCAGGCAGGACTGGCCTCTGCAGATCACTGGAAGCTTTATTTGCCGGTGTTTTCACTTAGTGTGGCGCTGATGGTGCCGTTTATTATTATTGCTGAATCTAAACGTCGCATGAAGCAGGTCTTTGTGGGAGCCATAGGCGTGCTGGCGGTGGCGGAGCTAAATTTATTTTTTGGTGGTGATTCTGTATGGCACCTGGCGCTTACGATGGTGGTGTTTTTTGCGGCCTTTAATCTGTTAGAGGCCAGTCTGCCCTCTTTGGTATCTAAAATATCACCGGCTGATCGAAAGGGCACGGCCATGGGCCTGTATTCATCCAGTCAGTTTATAGGGGCCTTTCTTGGCGGGGTTTTTGGCGGCTTGAGTTATGAGTTTGCGGGTGCTCAGGGTGTTTATCTGATGTGTAGCTTTGCCTTATTGGTGTGGTTACTGTTAGCCTATACCATGAAAAACCCAAGATATGTAAGCACATACCTTTTAAAAATCGGTAAAATAGAGTCATCGAAAGTGAACCAGATGGTTTCTACATTAGTATCGGTGCAGGGCGTAGCAGAAGCGGTGATTGAGCCTGAAGAGGGTATCGCCTACCTTAAGGTTGAGCTGCATGCACTGGATAAAGAAGCATTATTAAAGTATTCAATTAACGAGAAATAATCAAACAATATAGGGTAGTAAAATGGCACGAGGCATAAATAAAGTAATTTTAGTGGGGACCTGTGGTAAAGATCCTGAGACCCGTTATATGCCATCCGGCGGAGCGGTAACCTCTATTAGTGTAGCCACTAATGAAAGTTGGAAAGATAAAAAAACAGGTGAAAAGCAGGAACGCACTGAATGGCATAACATCACCTTTTTCAACCGTTTAGGTGAAATTGCCGGTGAATATTTAAAGAAGGGCCAGCAAGTTTATATCGAAGGTAGCTTGCGTACGGAAAAATGGCAGGATAAAAGTGGTAATGACCGCTACACCACAAAAATTATTGCCAGTGAAATGCAAATGTTAGGTGGGCGCCCAGGTGGTGGCGGTGGTGATTATGCACCACAGCAACAATCACAGCCTCAGCCTGCGAATGAGCCTGCGCCAATGGCACCGGTTGATGATAGCTTTGATGATGACATCCCATTCTAATAAGTGTAAATGACTAAAAACTGATAAGAATTTAGGAATAGAAAAACCATGTGTGGAATTGTAGGTGCTGTAGCAGAACGTAATGTGACCCCGATATTACTGGAGGGGTTACGACGCCTGGAATACAGGGGGTATGACTCTGCGGGCATTGCGGTGATAAACGAAGAGTCCTGTCTAGACCGTGTACGTCGTGTTGGTAAGGTTGAAAACCTGGCTGAATCACTTGTAGAACATCCACTTAAAGGTTTCCAGGGTATTGCCCATACCCGTTGGGCCACACATGGTGAGCCATCTGAGCCAAATGCTCACCCCCACATCTGTAATAAATCGGTTGCTGTTGTGCATAACGGCATTATCGAAAATCACGGTGAGCTGCGTGAGCAGCAAAAAACCCGTGGTTATACCTTTACGTCAGAAACCGATACTGAGGTGGTGGCGCATCAGATAGCGCATTATAAAAAGGCCGGAGATGATTTATTGCTGGCCGTAAAAAAAGCCACGGATGATTTTGAAGGTGCCTATGCATTGGGTGTAATTGCTGTTGATGAACCGGGGCGTTTAGTTGCCACGCGCATTGGTAGTCCATTAGTCATTGGTGTGGGCTTTGGTGAATACTTTATTGCTTCTGATGTGGCGGCACTGTTGCCGGTAACCCAGCGTTTTATCTTTTTAGAAGAAGGTGATATTGCGGATATCACTAAAGACAGTTTGGTCATTTATGATAAAAATGATCAACAGGTTGAGCGTGAAGTTAGCACATCAGAATTAAGTGTAGATGCGGTAAGCCGTGGTAAATTTCGTCACTACATGATGAAAGAAATTCATGAGCAGCCAGCTGTTCTGGGTCAGGTATTAGAAGGCCGTACTTATGAGGGTAAAGTTTTAGACACAGCCTTTGGTACGGAAGCAGCCGCTATTTTTGATAAAGTTAAACGCGTGCAAATTATTGCCTGTGGTACTTCGTTTCATGCGGGCATGGTGGCACGTTACTGGTTGGAATCCCTGGCAGGCATTCCCTGTAATGTAGAAGTTGCATCTGAGTTTCGTTATAGAAATCCAGTAGTCACTGATGATACCTTAATGGTCACCATTTCCCAGTCGGGTGAAACAGCAGACACATTGGCTGCCCTGCGTAACCTGCAGGAAAAATCAGAATATTCACTGTCAATCTGTAATGTGCCAGAAAGCTCATTAGTACGTGAATCCAAATTAGTCTTAATGACTCGGGCCGGCCCTGAAATTGGTGTTGCCTCAACTAAAGCATTTACTACTCAACTGGTTGGCTTAATGTTAATGACTCTGGCTTTAGGTAAACGTCATGGCTTAGCAGAAGAAAAAGAAAAACAACTGATTGAAAATTTAAAAAGCCTGCCATCAATTATAGAAAAAGTGCTGGCTGATAATAATATTGAAGACTGGGCCGATGAATTTAAAGATACATTAAACTCAATTTTTCTCGGTCGGGGCGTGCAATATCCAATCGCCATGGAAGGAGCCCTAAAGTTAAAAGAAATTTCCTATATACATGCCGAGGCCTATGCCGCAGGTGAGCTAAAACACGGGCCACTAGCACTGGTTGACCCGGAAATGCCCATTATTGCTGTGGCACCAAAAGATGGGCTGGAAGATAAATTGAAATCTAACATAATGGAAGTGTTAGCACGCAATGGCGAAGTTTATTTATTCGCAGATGAAAGGCTGGATATGAGTGATATGGGAGATATGTGTCATGTAATGACCGTGCCCGAAGTTGAGCCTGAAGTGGCGCCAATTTTATATGCGATTCCCATGCAGTTGTTTTCATATTTTGTGGCGGTACGTAAGGGGACTGATGTGGATCAGCCACGTAATCTGGCGAAGTCGGTTACGGTTGAGTGATTTTGTTTGGTTGAAAGATGTGAAGTGATAAACAAGTTTGCATTAAAGCATTCAGCTATTCTGAATAGTTATGACGATGGCGCGATAAGAAAGAACTCAAGTTGTTTACGTGCTTTAGTGGTGGCAGATGAGAGTACCGCTTTTGATTTATCCGTAACGCTCGACAGGTTGTTTACCCGTGGGATATAACTTTCGGTTACCGCCAGTAACTGTTCTGTAATTGTGCGGCCCCTTTGTTTACTGATGCCGTATTTTTTAAGCAACCTTAATAGTGCTTTATTGAAATTCACTAGTTCATTATTAGTGGCAAAGCCCCCATAATTACCAAAAGGCATGGGGGCCAACATATCGTGTATTGAATAGGCCCGCATGGGTGTGGGATCATACACCGGTGAAAATAGCCTTTCCCCTGCAAGTTCGATAATGGATAAATTTTCTAAATGTAAATCCCCATTGCCGGTTAAGAAACTTAATATTAAGCGTTTAAATAAATACTCTTTACCTTTTGCCGGATCATGAATAAATGGCGCGGATATTTTATCGATGGCATCGGCAATGCGGTCATAGCTTGAGCTGTAATGGTTGGTTATGGTCTTGTCCCCGCAGGCCATCACTGAATACACGGTTTCCATAAAAATCGGTTTATTGTATTCATTGCGATCAAAACGTTCGATGGCAATTGCACTGATGTCATTGATATTAGTTTTCCAGTAGCGGGGCACTTCAAAGCCCGCTTCTTTATGAATATCCAGGGTTAGTGCCTCCAGGTCAATAATGCCGGGATATTGATTGCTCTGTTCAAATTTTAAAACTACATCGGTTCGGTTTTTGGTGCCGGGTCTGGTGGGCAGTGCGATGCGACCATCCCAGCCAGTTTCTGGAATAGAGATTAATAACTTGGGCACTGCACCACCAACGCTGGGGGTGGGGCCCAGGGCTTTTAATAAGAGATCTGCGTCCTGATCCATCCAGGATAAGAACTCTTTAAGTGAAAAACCAAACGATTCATCCACGGTATAAAACTCACCACTCGCTTTATTTTCATACCATTTTCGGGCTGTGTCGTCGTCTTTAAAAACATCGTTGTGGCCAATGCCGCCATGCCCCGAAACCATAAGTATTTCCCAGTCGGTTTCAAAACCCAGCGCGGGGTTAATGCCGATTTTTGCCAAATAGGAAAGAATGAGTTTGCGCTGAAAATTCTGCTTGTTATTCGGTGGGATTAAGGATTTTAGCTCGGGAAAAATGGGGAAGTATTCGGTGCGTTTCCACACCAGCGGATTGCGACCAATCAGGCTGGGGCTATGCAATACGCCCATGCCAGGTAGCCTGGTTTCAAGGTAGTTCGGGTCAAAATTAAACCGGCATTCAGTATCGGTCACATTTATGCGGCCCATTTTCAGGGGCGCATCACCTATATTGGTCCAGATAACCGCTTCTCTATCCATGCTTAAAAAACTTCTCGATTGGTGATGGCATTGAGGTCTTCATCTTCTTCGATAAGAGCGAGTTTTAAACCCACCGCATGGCCTAAACGGATCAGGGTGGAAAGTCTGGGGTCCGTATTGATAATACGGCCAAACTTGTTATTGGGCATGCCCGCGCGTGCGGTAATCTCGCCTTTACTCCAACCTTTTTCATGACCGGTATTAACGATTTCTTCAATTAGCTGATTAATTTCATCGTTCATTAAAATATACCTAATTATGACTATTTAAAGTATAGTTTAGCATAATAGACCGTAAAAGGACTATTGTAAAAGTCCTTAATATATATATTTTGATGTATTATAGGAAATAAATTTCTTATTATGACTATTGTGGTTTGTTAAAAACTAATTTTGCCATGAACGCCCCTGTATAGGGGCTAGACATATATAGGGGGTATACGATTTAATTGTGTCTCAACATGGTGGTTGCTCGTGTTTGTGGTAGCCGCAAATAAGTAAATATAATACTATGCGACATAAATGACTAAGATTTTAGAGGTAAGTGGTTTAAAAAGTTAATTGAATGCAACTCTAGGGAGCATGCTGAATTGAATGTTATTTTAATTGCCGCTACAGCCCTTTGGGGCCTAAAGTCTTTTATAGGTATCGGCGATATTTTAACACCTAATAGGTGAACTCAAACGCAAATGGATACTACGAAAAGGAGCTAGCTTTAATTAATTATTCAAGAGAGCTTTATACTGAGAATGAGGGTTTCGTAAAGTGCCTTAACACCTATTTAGATTGGCGTTAAGGCAATAAACAGGTACGACGAATGACGAATATTGGTGAATATAGAGATCTAGATTCGAAAAATCGTGTTTTTCTCATAGGCAAAGGGATGGAATTTAAGTTTTTCAGACGCAGTGGAGGTGTTGATATAAATCTTAAACCAGCAGGGACGAATAATTACTTTAAAAAACCAATAAAAAATAGCGGTATTACTGGTTTCACTTATAAAAATTTTAGAAGCTCTTTAGCTAGCAGAATGTAAAGAGAAGGTTTTAGTAATACAGAGTGAAGAAAACAATAATGGAGTATTTAGGTATTTGTTCATTCGATGCTTTAATGAAGTTATTAAATGCAGATCCCCAGACATTGCATGATATGGTTCGTTGTATTTATATCAGGATATAAATACAACGACTGAAAAATTAATTTGAGAGATTTATTATGAGTACAGATCAACATAAAGATGATAAAAAGAGCCCATATGAACAAGAAAATAAGGACGCTGAAAAACTAGCAGAAGAACTTGAAGCGCCGTTTGGTGCAGAGAAAATAGGTAAGGAAGCTTTTGAAACGGCTAAAAAAGACAAATCTAAAAAAGGAGGTAACCATTAATGTCACGGCCACTTATGTTTTTAATTGCAGGTGTAAATGGGTCAGGGAAAACCACTTTCACAAAAACGGTTTTAAGAAAACACCCTAAATTGAAAGTTATAGATCCTGATGAGATAGCAAAGAATATAACAGGTTCTTTTGCAACCATAGATGCGGAGCAAGTAAGTGCGGGTAAGACTGCATTACTGACTGTACAGCGATGCATTCAGAGTAAACAGTCATTTATTGTGGAAAGTACAATATCTGGACGCGTTTATTTACGGTATCTTAAGCAGGCAAGAGATAATGGCTTTAAAACAGTATTGGTGTATGTGGCACTAAGTAGTGCTGAATTAAGTGCAGAGCGTGTTGCGCTCAGGGTCTCAAAAGGTGGGCATAACATACCCATAAACGATATCAAGAGACGTTATCCAAAAAGTTTTGATAATCTTAAGGCGCACTTACAGCTCTCTGACTTGGGTTATATATATGACAACAGTAAAGGTTATGCTCTTGTGGCAAGGTATCGAGATGGGCTGATTCACCGGTTAAATGACTTGCCTAATTTTATGAAACGATACCTATGAAACTTGTCAGGCGCTTTAATGAACTGATAAAAATTTTAATAAATCAATAGCTTAAACCTATCATGTGTTAAAAGAGCATGTCGTTTAGTGCGGGTGCCCAGGCTGCTTTCCAGGCTGCTTAGATGGCTTGGACAACAGACTAGCACACCGCCGCTAGCGTAAGTCGAGCTGGGCTCTGTACCTCCCGCGAACTATCTCGGCAATACGCTATCCCTGCTACGCAAAAAACCTCAATAATCCTTTACTTTTTATTCTCGTATATCTACGTCCACAAGAAAAAGGTCGAGCTAACTTAGCTCATGTGCTTTGTGGAGACATTTTGTCGGTAATCCAGAAAAAACTGACTAGAATTAGAGTACCTCTGAAATTGAGTGATATTAATTTTTTATGTAATCAAGGTCTCCTGATATGAAGTCTGTCGTTATCTGGTTTTTATCCATTTCCATTCGTTGGAAATTGCAATTTAGCTTTTTTATGGTCGCCATGGTTACTATTCTGATTAATCGCTGGGTGAGTTATAACGAATTCGATCAGTTAATCGACATAGCAAAGCAGCATAAAGTATCAACAAATGTCATCGACCTGTTGGAGCAAAGGCTGGTGGTGTATATTCAGGATTCCCTGTGGCAGTCTGCCCTTGAATTGGTGGTATTATTTTTCATTATTTCTGTAATGGCAAATTTACTGGTGCGATCAATTTTGAAATTATGTGATGCGCTGGAGGGTATAGAGCATGGTGACCTGACTCAGCAAGTAGACATAGATTCTTACGACGAAGTAGGTGTTCTGGAAAAAAGCTTTAACGCAATGCTGATTCATCTCAATGAGATTATGCAGAGCCTGGATTCCAGTAGCCGCCAGATGACCAATTCGGCCTACCAGGTGTCGGCTATTTCACATGAGATTTCTGAAGTTGAATCCAGTGAGCAGGAACGCCGAGACGAAGTGCTGGAAGCCACGGGTGAGCTGCATCATACATTGGCTTCTGTGCATGAAATGGCCGTAGCTATTTGCGATGATGCGAATAAAGCAGAAGCTATTGCCAGAACCAGTATCCATCATGTAGCTGAGAATGTGGAAACGATGAAAACCATGTTTCATGATGTGGGCATGGCCTCCAGCCAGGTGCAGCAATTAAATGTTTCTGCTAAACGTATTGTTGATATGGTTACCAGTATTCATGGTATTGCAGAGCAGACTAATTTACTGGCACTGAATGCAGCGATAGAAGCAGCACGTGCGGGTGAGCAGGGCAGGGGGTTTGCCGTGGTTGCGGATGAAGTGCGTAGCTTGGCCAGTCGCACAACTACATCAACCAATGAGATCGGTTCAATTATTGATGAATTAACCGATCATGTTAAACAGGTAACCGAAACTATGGGTACCGTGGTGGGGGAGGTGGAGCAGAGTCAGGTGCATGCGATGGAAATAGGTAATGTCATTGAAACCATGGCTGAAGAGGTGTCGAAAACATCCGCAAGTAATATGAGTATTGCTGATGTCAGTAACGAACAGATTAACAAGCTGGGTGTGTTGCAATTGAGTTTAGAAAAATTATTTTCTATTAACAAAGAAAATCACACCAAAGTGGAAACCACAACAGGTATTGCAGATGATCTTTATCATGTAACCGGTAAGTTGCAGGATATTTTATCTGAATTTACTTTTTCTAAAGTCCAGGAACCGTCAACAATGCGCTCGGGAATGGAGAAGCGTAATGCACCCAGAGCTGAATATCGTCTCCGTGTTCAGGTAAAACAACAAGATATAAAGTTCGGTGGTAGCTGTATCGATTTTAGTATGACGGGTATGAAACTGAGATTGTCCGAAGGGCTATCTGATCAAAGTAATCTTGATCTTGAGGTGTTTATTCCTTATGAGAATTATAAGCAATATGAATCCCAGGAGCCGATAAATTTATCTGGGCAAGTGGTATGGATTAGAAATGAAGGGGACTACATACTGCACGGTATTAAATTCATTAATGTGGACGCAGTAGCCAAGGCAGGTTTAAAAACCTGTTTTAATTATTTTTGTGATCAGTCCAATGAGTTTGCTCTGGTCACATAATACATTCCTGTTTTCACATATATGACACAGGTTAAGGGGGTAGCAGGAACAAATGTTTCATACGGGTTGAAAAAGAAACCAGTTCAAATCAACGAATCTGAATCTTTGGGTCATTAGATCAATATGTTGATGTCTTTAACTATTCCCTTGTTATCAAATGTGGCATCAAGGTGAACATCTAGTTCATGATCCATCACAGAGTGTTTGGCCTGGCCTGTCGCAGATTGATTCGGCATTAATAACAAACTAGATAATCTATCGTATTTATCTGAATTTTGTGCTGGCGTGTAGTGTTTAAATATAGAAAATGACATAAATATCAACCATTTATTCGTTAAACGATTAAACCTTTAATAATGAGTAAGGTTTAGCTTATTAAGAATTTATATCATTTGACTTTTAACAGTTGTAAACATCTTAAACGATATAGGCGTATAAAAAATTGATACAAATCACGTTATTGAAGGACTGGACACCAGCAAATCAACGAGTCTGATAATCATAAGCCTACTCCCGGTTCCGACGGAGAATAATTATCCGAAGGAACCTAAACTGTAAGTACCACCAAACAGAACAGGAGAAGGCCCATGACACTTTACTGTGGTATTGATTTACATTCAAACAATCATTACATCTCTATTATAGATGAACAAAATACACGTCTAAAGGAAAAGCGGATAAGTAATGATTTATCTAAAACATTCGCGCTGCTTGAACCCTATAAACCAGACCTGCAAGGTATCGCTGTCGAATCAACATTTAACTGGTATTGGCTGGTCAATGGATTAATGGATGCGGGGTACCCGCTATTTCTCGTTAATACATCCGCGGTTAAGCAATATGAAGGGCTTAAACACACCGATGATCAGTCTGACAAATCAAAGAGTCTGACCCCTTGAAATTTTGAAATTGACAGTTACAGGCTTAGGGGTGACCCCTTGAATCACCTTGAATCAAGATTTATTTTGCAGGATGCTTAAAGTAACAAAATATAGCTTGCTGTATTAAAAACTATAAATAAAGTGCTTTTTATTAAATATTAATATCTTGCCATTGAGGATGTGGTTTTAATATTTATCCTGGTAATAATGGGAATAGCTGCTCTGAAGTGATTTGCTGGTCTTATCTATGGGGTTTACGTAAGGTAAATGGGGTATTAACAAACAGGTTATTTACATCGGATAAATTCTACCTGGGTACACCCCTGGTAAATAAAAAACTTATAATTTTTAAGCTATTTTCAACAAGAGTAATTTTTTTAAGCTATATAAAGTTAATATTGATATCAAATAGAAGCATGTTGCATCTACTTTTATTATAAAAATAAGCTGGACAGATCCAGCACTTAATAATTAATGCCGGTTAATAACGGGTTGAAGTGTTATCTGTTTAACAGGGTTTCCTTCCTGGAGTATCTCCTTTTATTCTATCAATGTGATGTATCAATGCATTTCTCTCTTATGGGATTAATGACTGTTTCTATGTGTGGAACCCTGTCATAAATTATCAGGATGGGAAGAGAGCGATTTTAAATAAAAACTATATAAATACGATGACGAGTGCACTAAGACTGTTAATTGTTGATGATTCAAAACTTATGCGCCAGGCCATAATAAGTATGTTCTCAGATGATGACAATATTATGATGGAAGAGGCTACTAATGGTTTGGAGGCGCTAATACTACTGGAAAAATTTAAACCAGATGTGGTTACCCTGGATATCAACATGCCGGGCCTGGACGGTATTGGAACATTAAAACGTATGATGATAGTGCACCCGGTGCCTACGGTTATGTTAAGTAGTTTGACCCAGGAGGGTGCAAAAATTACGTTTGATGCCTTGCGTTATGGCGCAGTAGATTTTATTTCAAAACCTTCTGCAATGACAGAAATGAGCCACGCAGAACAGGCTGAAGAGATACGTGGCAGAGTTAAATATGCCGCAGAAGTAGAGTTGGGTGCGATTAAATATATTCGTCATGAAGCAATAAAAGATGAGGAAGTGTCTGCTGTTAGTGATGATCAATGTGGGCATATTGTCGTTATGGGTGCGGCTGAAGGTGGTTATGGGCCGTTATTAAAAATAATTCCCCAGTTACGGGCAGATTCGAATTCGGCCTATTTAATCTCACTGCATGTGGCATCCGAATTTTTAGATGCTTTTATTGGTTATTTAAACGTATGTAGTCAGGTGCCGGTAAAACGTGCTGTACATAATGAAGTTATCAAACCAGGGCATTGCTATATCAGCAGTGGGAGTGACTATATGAGTGTGCATTATGAGGCAGGGGCTTTTATTCTGCATATCAGTCCTGCCCCCTTTGCTCATCGCCGTGGTGCTATTGATATGTTGCTGTTCTCTACTGCAGAAGCTATTGGGGACCAGGCAATTGGTGTGATTCTGTCTGGGTTGGGAGAAGACGGTGCAGAAGGTCTGGAAGAAATCATGCGTGTGGGTGGTAGGGCGATCGCTCAGGATCCACATACCTGTTTCTGTAAAGAGATGGTGCAGATGGCGCTACAAAGATGTCAGATTGAAAATGTTGAGGCTGACGTGAATATTGGAACTACTATTAATAAAATTATCTACTAAACTGATTTGTATAGAGATAATTCGCTGACTGATATCAGTTAATCATTTAAAGATGTCATGCTGATTAGATTATATTTTTCTTACCGACAACGGGTAAAGATATGAGGGGTGGAACTGGTGAAAGAGAATAAGCAAAGTCTATTTGGAGACATGCGTCTAAGGACAAAGATTGGTTTAAGCTTTGGTGCAATGTTATTGATACTGGTTTTAACGGTAGCGGTAACCGTGTATGAGGTGGACGATATTCAAACTGTATCAGACCGTGTAGCAAACCTGCGTACGCCCACCGCTGAAGCCAGTTTGAGTTTGCTTAATGGCATGAATCAGTCACTGGGGGGGCTACGTGGCTGGATGTTATTGGGTGACCCAAAATTCAAGGAGGTCAGTAGTAAAGCCTGGAGTGAATGGATTGACCCTAATATTGAGCTTATGGATGAATTATCCAGAAACTGGACTAACCAGGAAAATATTAAACGCCTGCAACAATTAAAAGTTGATTTTGAAAAACTGCGTAAATTCGAGAAAGAGATAGAAGATATTGCGCAGACAGATGATGCAAACCCGGCATTGAAAATTCTGTTTAATGATGCGGCTCCCCGTGGTGCAAAAATGGCAGAGCTGATTACCGATATCATTGATATTGAGGGTAAGCAGCCCGGCTCAGATTTGCGTAAATCCATGCTTTATATGATGGCGGATATTCGTGGTACCACGGGTCTGGGTCTGGCAAGTATTCGTGCATTTCTGGTCTCCGGTGATAAACAATTCAAACAGTCATTTGAAGGCTTATGGCGTAAAAACAGTAAGCGTTTTGCTGACCTGAGTAATATGTACAAGCACTTAACAGTGGAACAGAAAAACCTGTTTAACCAGTTCAGGGCGGTAAGAGATGAGTTTAAGGTGCTGCCACCTAAAATGTTTGAGGTTCGCTTAGCTAAGGACTGGAACGTGGCTAACTTCTGGTTGTCAACCAGGGCGGCACCGGTTGCGGCAGAAATTGAAACCATACTGACGGACATGGTAGAAAATCAGGCGGAATTATTACGTACTGACACAGATCATGTGCATGCACTGGTTAATGAACTGGATAACTTTGTTTTGATACTGTTAGCGGTTGGTGTGGTGATTACTATCGGTATTTTCATTATGGTAGGTCGTGTGATAGTAGCGCCCATTCTTCAGGTGGCAGATACAGTACGCCACATTGCAACCAATCAGGACCTGACCGTATCAGTACCCGTTGCGGGTCGGGATGAAATCGGCCAGATGTCAGAGTCATTTAATCAAATGGTGGACGTTTTGCGTAATGCCTTCGGGGTTGTAAATGCGACGGCGCAGGAGGTAGTCGGTGGCGCAAATGATGTGGCCCAGCGAGCCGGTGCTAACAGGAAAAGGGCGCAGGGCGAGCTGGATCGTAGTAGAACCTCAGAAAAAGTTATCACTGAAATGGGTAATACGGCGGGCCAGGTCTCTAACGCTGTAATGGGGCAGCAGCAAGCTGCGAAAACATCCCAGGAGGCAGTAAGTGACCTGACCCAGAAAATGAAAGATGTATCTGAAGCTGCGAATCAGCAGGAGACTGAGGTAAATGGTGCGCTGGGGCGTGTATCTGAAATGGGTGAAACCGGTGGAAAGGTGGTATCCACTGCACAGAACCAGGGTCAGATGGTGGTGCGTGTGACCGCATCGGTGAATGAAATGGCCAAGGCGGTATCGGATATGCAGAAGGCGGTAACCCAGGCGACAGATTATGGTAAAGCCTCACTGTCAGCGGCTGAAGAAGGCCGGCATTCTGTTGAAGCAACAGTAAAAGGTATGCGTACCATCTCCGAATCATCCGAACAGATTTCTGAAATCATTGGTGTAATCACCGAAATTGCAGAACAAACCAATTTGCTGGCATTGAATGCGGCGGTAGAGGCGGCGCGTGCCGGTGCCCATGGTAAAGGTTTCGCGGTGGTTGCGGATGAGGTAGGTAAGCTGGCGCAACGCTCATCTGAAGCAGCCAAGGAAATTACCCAGTTGATTAAAGATTCAACCACCAATGTAGCCGAGGGTGTAAAACTGACCGATCAGTCACAGCAATCGCTGGCTAAAATTGATGAAGGTGGTCGTATCAATATCCAGGCAATCGAAGAAATCGCCAAAACATCGAGTACATTGACCGCGAGTACCACTGAAGTACAGAGCATGATGTCGGAGCTGAATAACCTGGCACGTGAAATCGGTAGCATGGCGGGTGAACAGGGTAAACGACGTCAGGCGGCGCAGGAGGCGCTCGATAAACTGATTGAGTACTCTAAATCGATTACCGGTCTGGTGGTTGAGGCTAACCAGGGTGTACAAAAGATCGATGAGGAAATGGGTAGTGTGATACAGCGAGGTGAAGAAATGACGCAGATGACTGAGATGCAGGCACAGCGCTCCAAAGCAATCACCAAGTTGTCAACAGAGTCAGCGAAGGCAGCAGCACAAACAGTGGACGGTGCAGGTAATGTTGTGAAAATCACAGATTCATTAGAGCAGCAGTCAGAGAGTTTAACCGCTCAAATTTCGCAGTTCAAATTTTAACCATCAGGTTGTTTGAAAAATGTTTTTAACACACATAACAAACCACAGTCAGGTAAATATTGTGTGTTGATCCTTTAAGTTAGGAGAGATTACAACATGGCGGAAAAATTTAGTATTGATGAGGTTGAAGACGACGAAGATGAAGGCTTGATGCAACTCGTTGGCTTTGGTGTGGCCAACGAAAAATTTGGGGTTGATATCCTGATGGTGCAGGAAATACTTCGCTCTGCTGAAGTGACCGCTGTGCCTAATTCGCCTGAGTTTGTTGAAGGTGTGCTTAATCTTCGCGGTAACATTGTGCCGGTGATTGATTTACGTAAACGCCTTAATCTTTATGATGAGGAAACGTCGCAGAAAAAAAGCTGGGTATTAATTTTAAATATCGAGAATAGAGTGGTTGGCTTTATAGTTGATCATGTAACTGAAGTGTTGAAAATAGAAGAGGACAGTATTGAAACAGCACCGGATATTATTGTCGCAGGCCTTGAGAGCCAATATATACAGGGTGTTTGTAAAATTGAAAATGGCCTGATTATTATTCTTGATTTTGATCTTGTGCTATTTAATGAAGAACAGAAAGTGCTCGGTGAAATGAGCGGTGACGAGCTTTTGTTAACTGAAAGTGAGATTGTTTGATGATTTTTTTTAGTCAATTTGACCAGGCAGGCTTGCAAGTATGGGTATAAAAATATTAATTGTTGATGACTCTTCTATTATGCGCAAGATGCTAGTGAAGGTTTTTGAACAGGCCGGTCATACTATTGTTGGTATGGCGAGTAGTGGTGCTGAAGCCATAGAGCTGTATAAAGAATTAAAACCAGAATTAGTTACTATGGATATCACAATGCGAGGCATGGATGGTCTGACTGCAGCCAGGGAAATTATAGAAATGGATAGCAGTGCCCGCGTCTTAATTCTGTCAAACCTGGATGAAGATAAATACAAAGATGAAGTTGAACGCATCGGTGCAATTGGTTTGGCAAATAAACATAATTCGGATCATATACTTGAGCTGGTTGAAGGATAAAAAATTAATTTACTGCTTGATTGTAGTGATGACTTAACTGATATATCCAGTTCGGGGTTTTGGAAAAAACATGAGTGAAATTGATTTATCACAGCTTCCAGATTTTATTATAGAGGCCACAGAGCATCTCGAAGAGATGGAAACGCTTCTACTGCAACTGATTGATGATCCGGATGATCTGGAAATTCTGAATGAAATATTTCGACCTGTGCATACAATTAAAGGGTCTGCCCAATTCATTGGTATTGCCAGGGTTTCTGTACTGGCGCACCGCCTTGAAGATCTTATGGATAAACTGCGTGATGGATCTATGCCATCAACCCCGAGTATTGTTGAAACCTTAATAGAATCGAGAGACAGAATAGTTCAATTGGTAAAAGAATTAGAGCAGGCTCAGCAGGAAGAGTCATCGGTTGACGATCTAATTGATAAGCTTAGTGCACTTCTGGAAGGTGGTGACTCGGTTGAAATAAAGCAAAGCCAGTTAACAGAAGCTGAGGTTCAGGAGCAATTGTCATCAGAACAATTATCTTCCAATAGTGAAACGGTAGAGGATGGTTTTCAGGAGGAGGGTGATGAAGAGTTATTTTCAATATACCTGAACCAGGTAAGGGAGCAGGCTGCAATTATCCGAACGGCTATGGATGATATTGATAATGCGCAAGATAAAGAAAATCGGCTAACAAATTGCATAGAGGCAGTTGATAAACTCAGGTCATCTGCTAACTACATGGGATATGACGAAGTTGCCAGTTTTTGTAATGGCTGGAGCGAATCAATACATGAAGCGCGCAAAAGTGTTGCAAAAGGTAAAGAGATTGCACTTTCATTTATGGAGTTTTATTTTGCAGAATTAAAACAGTTGTTTCCACAACTTGAGAAAAGCCCTGCTCAGTCAGTCGCTAATATTTCACCCGCTGAGGGCACTCAAATTCAGGTAGAGCCTGAGACACATCAGTCAGTTGATTCTGCTGTAGACTTTAGTGAGGAGCATGATGAAGAACTGTTTTCTATTTTTGTAAATCAGCTACAGGAGCAGGTTACAAAATTAAAATCTATTACATTTAACCTGGATGAGGTGCAGGATAAAGAAAACCAGCTTCAGCGGTGTTTAGAGATAATCGCCAAATTAAATTCTTCAGCCAGTTATATGGGTTATGAAGAAGTTGCTGTTTTTTATGTGGGTTGGACTGAAACTATAGAAGAGGCGATAAAGGCAATTTCAAGAGGCAAGGATGTGGGCCTGTCTTTTATGGATTTTTATTTTGCCGAGTTAAAGCAGTATTACCCACAGATTGATTTTGAAAAAATATCAGAAATTGAAGAAGTAAAAGAGTCGGTGAGAGAAGAAGATGCCCAGAAAACAAGGGTATTTGAAAAGCAGACACAGGATGATACCGATGATCTTGAGGCGGCTTTATTAGCAGGAGCAAGTGTTCAGCAGGATGATGAACTTTTTGGTCGTTTAAGTAGTGCGCTCAATGAAAGCATTCACCAGGTAAGTGAAACAGAGGTTGAAACCTTAAATAGTGTTTTTGATGAGATGGTTTCCACTAATAAAGTAATAAAAGTAGAGCCTGAAAAAGCAACGGAACCAGAACGCAGAAAAGCCGTTGATCGCCGTCTGGAAGATAGAAGACTGTTTGAAGAACGTAGGCGTATACGTGATGGAAAAGATAAAAAAACTAAACGCAGTTTAAGGGTCGATTCAGAAAAAATTGACATCTTAATGAACCAGGTAGGTGAGCTGGTTGTTGACCGTTCTTACTTTGTTCAGTTGCTTAATGAGCTAGGGGAATTGCAGCAATATTTTAAAGAAAATCTGGATATGGATCAGAAAGAACAGAAAATGTTCAGAACATTTAATTATCGTCTGGGTGAAGCTATTTCTGGTTTGGGGCGTACTTCAAATGAACTCCAGGAAGGGGTGATGAAAATGCGAATGCTGCCTATCTCGCAGATATTTAACCGCTACCCGCGACTGGTTCATGATCTTACCCATAATACGGATAAAAAAGTTAATCTGGTGGTAAATGGTGAAGACACTGAACTGGATAAAATGATTGTAGAAGAATTATCTGATCCATTAATACACATTATTAGAAATGCAGTGGATCATGGCATAGAAAACATGGAAGATCGTAAGCAAGTCGGTAAACAGCCAGAAGCGACTCTCGCACTGGAAGCATATCAGGAAAGTAATAATATTGTAATTGAAGTGACAGATGATGGCCGTGGGATTAACCGGGAAAAAATAAAAAACAAAGCAATAGAAAAAGGTTTATTTAGCGCTGATGAGCTGGGACGAATGTCAGTTACAGAGTTAAACCGTATCATCCTGACAGCTGGTTTTTCTACAGCGGATAAAGTTAGTAACACTTCTGGTCGTGGTGTTGGTATGGATGTGGTTAGAAAAAATATTGAGAAATTAAACGGCACTCTGGATATAGAATCAAAACCCGGTGCCGGTACCCGCATGCGTGTAAAAATTCCACTAACGCTTGCCATTATCCATGCATTAATGATTCGAACAGGTTCAGATGTGTTTGCCATTCCATTGGCAAATGTCGATGAAACTGTGCGTATCAATACGGATGAAATATCAACAGTTGAAGGTGTAGAGGTTATTTATCTGCGTGGTCAGACCTTGCCCGTTTTTCGTTTGTCATCATTGTTTAATATTAAATCAGACAAGAATACCGAAAGACTCTATGTGGTAATAGTGAGTTCAGGTGGGCAAAGGGTTGGCTTTGTTGTTGATGAAATGATGGGGCAGGATGAAGTTGTTATAAAACCACTTGTTGACTATGTGCAGGAAAAAAGCGGCTTCTCTGGTGCAACAATTGTTGGTGATGGTCGAATCTCTCTTATATTGGATGTGTATGAGATGGTTCGTATCACTGCTGAGCGGCAGGCTAAAAAACACCGCCAACAGACTGCACGTCTAAAAGAAAAAATAGCCCCCAGAGCTAAATAAAATGATGGCCAACTGATAATAATTAATTATTTTAGCTCAGATTGAAAGTAGACCGCTAAATTAGTAATCGGGAATTCTATGTCAGATAAAATTAAAGTTCTCATTGTGGATGATGCTTCATTTATGGTGAAAGCACTTAGTGGAATGTTGGGTTCAGACCCGGATATTGAAGTTGTGGGTATAGCTAAAAATGGTCTGCAATGCCTGGAAAAGATTAAGGAATTGAAGCCAGATGTCATTACACTTGATGTCGATATGCCGATCATGGATGGTATTAAAACGGTTCGTCATATAATGATTGAATCGCCTGTACCAATCGTCATGCTAAGTTCACTGTTTAATCATGGGGAAATAACGTTTGAAGCCTTGAGGCTGGGTGTGGTTGATTTTATGCCTAAACCATCCGGTGCAATATCCAAAGATATCCATGATGAACGAAATAAAATTATTGATCGCGTAAAAATTGCGGCTGATGAAGATATTGAAAAGGTGAGAAGAGTCAGGGTTTGCAAGCTGGATTCAAGAGATCGTTTGTCTGAGCGTTATGAATTTCGACATCTTGAGTTTGTAGTCTCTATTGGTACGACATTAGGTGGGCCCAATACGATTATTAATTTAATGTCACAACTATCACCTGAGTTACCTTCGGCAGTTGTAGTGATACAGGAAATATCACAGAAAATATTACCTGCTTTCGTCGAAAAATTTAACGAATATACACCATGGAGAGTAGAAGTTGGTATTGAAGGTACAGTTCTTGAACAGGGCGTCTGTTATGTTTGTGCATACAATGAACCCCTGATTGTAAAGAATAATCAGAATAATGAGTACTGTCTAATGGTTGGAAATAATCCTGACGAGCCATTGAATGATTTGTTTATTTCAACAGCCGAAGCATTTAACGAAAATGCGATTGGCGTGTTATTAACTGGAATTGGTAGTGACGGAAGTAAAGGTTTTATGTCTATCAAGGAAAAATCCGGTATAACTATCGCGCAGTCAACTGAAACATGTGTCTATCCAAATTTGACACATACTGCTATTGAGAGTGGCGTGGTGGACAGTGTAACTAATTCAAATCAGCTGGCACAACAAATTGAATCAATAATTAATAGAAAACAGAATGCCTAGTATAAACCTGGAATTAATTTAATGAGAAACAGTTAATGATTGTGACCTGTGATAATTGTAATACTAGTTACAAAATTAGTGATAGTGCTATTAAGAGAGCTGAAACTAATGCCAGATGTGCTAAATGTAAGCATGTGTTTACCATTCGAAAGAGTGTGCAGAAGTCACAGGAAAATGAATCTAAAACAGATATAAAGCCTGTTGAAATAGAAGGCATAAACATCTCTGATTCAAATATGAATGCAAAAATAATTTCTGTTTGTAATCAGAAAGGTGGTGTGGCTAAAACAACAACCTCTCTTAATCTTGGGGTTTCATTAAGCTTGTTAAAAAAACGTGTGCTCATAATTGATTTTGATATCCAGGCGAATTTAACATTACTAATGGGGTATAAAGACGCGAAATCATTTTTTGAAGTAATTCATTCAAAAAATACGAGTATAGCGGAGTATATTGTTAAAACAAAAATGAATTTATGGTTGCTACCCTCGAATAGTAAAATGGCTTTATTGTCTAAAAAACATTTGCAGGATGAAAATTTTGAGTATTTGCTACGTGATAAATTAAAATCTATTAGTCAGTATTTTGATTATATTATTATAGATACCCCTCCTTCGGGTGATTTTTATACCTTAAATGCATTATTAGCTTCAGATGTAGCCATCATACCAACACCGTGTGAATATCTTTCTATGCAGGGTGTTAATCATATAGTAAATATGATTAATGTTATTCGTGAAAAATCAGATCATGTGCTTGATTATAAAATATCTATTACTATGTTTGAGCCAGATAATACGGCTTCAAGAGTTGTTTTAAAGAAGTTAAAAGATGAATTTAAAGAACACATTTTTTCAATTATGATAGAAAAGGATTCAAAAGTTCAGGAGTCTCAAATAGTTCATAAACCAACGATATATTATGATAAAGAAAGCCGTGCGGGAAGACAGTATTATAATTTGGCAAAAGAACTTATAAATATTTAAATAGCTTTGCCGACTAAAGTTAAACAAACTATGATTTTAAAAAAAGAATTCTTATATCCAATTGTCTCATTTGTAATAATTGTTATTCTGTGGCAGCTAGTTGTTTTATATAGTGGTTGGAGTGATCAGGTGTTTCCAGGGCCAGTAGCGGTTCTTGATAGTTTTTATGAGCTAGTTATGAATGGAGCACTTTTTAATCACTCTATCGCCAGTTTATATAGAGTTACGACTGGCTTTTATCTTGGTGCTTTTCTTGGTATACCACTTGGTATTCTTATTGGTCGAGTAAATTCTGTGAAGTTGATGGTAAATCCTGTGATACAGTTTTTGCGCCCTATATCGCCTCTGGCCTGGATTCCATTGTCAATGTTATGGTTTGGCATAGGGGATCAACCCGCAATTTTTCTCATTTTTTTATCGAGTTTCTTCCCGATTGTAGTTGCTACCGCTATAGCGGTTGTTTCGATAAATCCTATTTATTTTCAGGTTGCCTCCAATTTTAATCTGACACGTATTGAAATGATTACCAAGATTGTTGTGCCTGCGATAGTACCTGAAGTGGTAACAGCATTGCGTTTAACAATTGCGATTGCCTGGTTGGTAGTTGTCGCAGCAGAGATGATAGCCGTACAGTCTGGACTGGGATATCTGATTCTTGATTCAAGAAATGCCTTGCGCATGGACTATGTTATGGTGGCAATGGTTGTCATAGGTGTTATTGGTTTAACGCTTGATATTATTATGTATAAACTTGGTACGCTCCAACCGATAATGTCTGCAAAGCAGCACAGTCAATGAAGGTTGCTCATGGGTAAAATTAAAATTGAAGGGCTGAGTAAAAGTTATGTTAATCAACGTAGCATACAGCGTGACCCGAATGACCCTGAGAAACAGGGCGCTATTGTTAAAGTTTTTGATGACCTTAACCTTGAATTTGAAGATGGTGAAATGGTTTGCATCCTGGGGCCATCTGGCTGTGGTAAATCAACTTTATTGCAAATTATGGCTGGATTTGATCGTGCGTCTTCAGGCAAAATTTTGATTGATGGAGAAGAAACAGTAAAGACTAGTCCGGATCATGTATTTGTTTTTCAACAGAATGGACTTTTACCATGGATGACGGTTTGGCAAAATGTAGAATTAGGTTTGCGTCATATTGAAGATGAGGTGGAAAAATCAGAGACCATCCAGGAATATATAGATATGGTAGAGCTAAATGGCTTTGAGCACCATTATCCCAGTCAGCTCTCGGGGGGAATGCAGCGACGAGCAGAATTAGGCAGAGCATTGGCGGTTAACCCTGACGTGCTTTATATGGATGAACCCTTTACTGGCCTTGACTATCTCACACATTTAAAAATTCGTGAAGAAGTGATTAATATGCATAGTTTTATTGGTAAGACTATGGTGATGGTCACTCACTTTATTGATGATGCATTAATTATGGCTGATCGTATTATTGTAATGAATGAAAGACCAGCAAAAATTATGATGGAACGTAAACTGGATTTTTCACGGCCGCGGAATATAGAAAAAGAACCTGGATTAAGGGATTTACGTGATGAAGTATTTATGATGCTCGGTGTCAGTTATGTGGCATAAAATAAACCATAAACTAAAAAACATTTCAGTCGTATGGTCTATTTTTTCAGGCATGGTTATATGGCTTGTTTTTATTTCTTATATGCATTTTCTGCTTAACACTGAGCACAGTAAACGCAAAATTATATCTCTGGGTTATATGCCTGTAATCACAAATATTGCGGCACCTATTCTGGATTATGCAAGCAAAGATTCGGGTAGAGTTCGTTATAAAGCTATTAAATATTCTTCATTTGCTGAAATGGCGGAGTCATTACGAAATGGCCAGATTGAAGTCGCTTTTATGATTGCTCCTCTATCAATAGTACTTAGACAGCAGGGGGAGGATGTTCGGGTTGTTTATATTGGAAACCGCCATGAAAGTACATTTGTGGCTCGTAAGGCGTTAAATGTAAAAAGCCTGAATGACCTGATTGGCAAAACAATAGCTGTCCCTATGCGTTATTCAGGGCATAATTTAAGTATCCTTAAACTAATTGAGGAAAAAGGCCTTACTGGTCGCATAAATGTAGTAGAAATGAACCCACCTGATATGGCTGCTGCATTATCAACAGGTTCACTTGATGCTTATTATGTGGGTGAGCCTTTTGCAGCACAGACACTTAAAAGTGGTGATGCGGATTTAGTTAACTATGTTGAAGATGTGTGGCCGGGATTTATGTGCAACCTGGTTGTTGTTCGTCAGGATTTTATTGATGAGCATCCTGGCATCGTTAGGGATTTTGTACAAGGTGCGGTACGTTCAGGGCTTTGGGCACAGAAAAACATTAAAAGTGCGGCTAAAATTGCAGTAGATTACTGGAATCAGTCAGAAGGGTTAGTTGAGTATGCACTGACAACACCTGAAGATAGAATTATCTATGATCAATATGTGCCTGTTGAGAAAGAGTTCCAATATATGGCTGATCTTATGAAGCAATTTAATTTGCTGGAAAGTAATGACATTACAGGTCTGGTAGATGATCAGTTTGCAAAAGCGGCATATTTAGACAAAATTTCGACTCTTGAGAGCATTATATCTATCAATCAGGACTAATTAGTCATGAAATTTATCGCTATTCTGCTGATAAATACATCAATTTCTTATTAGTGAACTATAATAAATGTAATATATTTGTTTGATTTACATAGAAAAAATTTTATATTGATTTAATCTTATATACGGGGTACTTAAAAAATATTTAATTTAAGGTTTTCCAGTTTAAATAAATCTATTTAGTTCAGCAGGATATTTCTGTGTCATGATTTTCATTTTAGTAGTAATGGGCGCGTACGTGGCTTGAAAGTAATCTAGATTGTGGTACTAGTGTATATTTATTTTATCACAGAAAAAATAATAAAATCGGTATGGATGGTATAGGAGGCCGATGTGCAAAATAAACAAACAATTATTAATTTTGTTAATGCTCTTGCTGACTATATTCAAAGTAATATGAATGGCAGTGTGGTTATTATGGGGGATAATGACGGCTGGGGAAAATTAATTATTGAAAAATCTGAAATTGTTTCAATTAATTATGGTATTTATCGTGGTATGCAGGTATTACCTGAACTAGCAAAACTGAAAGAAATTAGATTCATGTTTAGACCGGCAAAAAAAAATGAAGGTGATGGAGACGATGCGTTTGTAAGTGCAGGGTCAGCACGAATTAGTAGTGAAGACTTTTTCACATATTTTGGACTTAAAGCGCCACAGGCGACTGATTTTGTTGCCGACCCAGCAACCATAGCAGTACAAACTTCAACTCCAGCAGGCGTTGATAAAAATAAGCGAAATAAAAAACATAACCCGGGCTCTTTTCGTGAAAAAATACTTATTATTGACGACAGTGTAATAGCCAGAAAAGCTGCTGCGGTTCCTTTGATAGAGTATGGATATGATGTTTATGAGGCAAACGATGGCTTTGATGGGCTTGGTAAACTGGAAAAAGAAATACCAGATTTAATTATCCTGGATTTGATTATGCCTGGTCTCGATGGTTATAAAGTTGTAGATTTATTAAAAAGTAATGAAAAATTTAAAGACTTACCCATTATTATGGTCACTTCAAAAGATAGTTTAATGGATAGAGTAAAAGGTAAAATGAGCCCTACGGATGCGTATATAACTAAGCCGTTTAAAGAAGGTGTTTTGCTTAAGACGGTAATAAGTGTTTTGAAAGCATGTGATAATTAATAAATACAACACCATGCAACACTTGTTTTTATCTGGTTCTCTTTGATAATTATTTATTTTAAAAAATCAATCCAGTAATTATTGATTAAATGTTGATGTGAGTAACCGTCTTTTTTAATATAGTCAGGTGTGTTCCCAAAGGTGTAATTTATGGTGTAGTGATGTCACCGAATGGGTGAATTACCATTTACTAGTAAAATAAACAACATCATATATTTACAGCATGTTTACGCGGTCAACTGATTAATTTAGGTTCAACTGGTTATAAATGTGAAGGGCCTGTAAAAACAGGCCCTTTAATAATTTTACCCTTATACTTTTTTAGTGACCATATCCTGCCGCTTTCATGTCGTCTTCATACTGTTTATCCATAATCAGGATATGATCGGTTAACCATTTTACTGCTGTTGTTGAAATTTCAGATACTGCAAAAATAGCCATACCATTGTCAATATCATCTTTGTATTTGAGTAATTCGTCTATAAAAGCTTTGTGGGCTGCTTTTTGTCCGGCAATTCCAGAGTAGTTGATTGATTCCATTATTTTTTCTTCTTCACCGAAATGGTATTTTGTGTAATCAATAAGCTCATTTATAGCAGCAGCAATAACCTCTTCACCATCGCCAGCTTTCATTGCATCATGCATCTTGTTGATAATATTAAACAGTTTCTGATGGTGACTATCCATCGTGCCAATTCCGACACTGTATTCATCGGACCATTCATATAATGCCATCGTACAATCCCCTTACTTATGTAATTTAAACTATTACGGGTTAGAAATACTGAAATATTTTTTATTAAGTGTTGAAGGTCTGGGATATTTGAGCCCCATCTTTTTATAGTGTAATAGTGTATATAGTCAAGGTTTGGTGCGATAGCAAGAACCCAGGAAGAATTTGTTGTGACTAAATTGCCTGAAAAATGAGGTGTATACCCGTCAGCGTCATCAGGTAGATAAAGCTTTGTTTGAGTAGGCGTTCATTGATGCGGCGAGAGATGTGTGCTCCAATTTGGCCGCCAATGATTGTGCCTGCAGCTCCCCAGGCAAAGTATCCCATATGGATTGCATCAGCTAATACGTAGTGAATGAATGATGCAACCAGGGCCAGCAAAAACATCATTGGAATCACTGTAGCAATAGAGGTGGTCATACCCAGTTTTAGATGGTTGCGCAGGGCGGGTATTAACCATTCACCAATACCCAGTGATAAAGACCCAAGAATAAAGCCGAAAAATGCTGGAATAGGTAATATCTGTACTACTTTTTCCTTGAGATAGTTTTGCGTAATATTATCGACTATATCCTCCTGGCTAGTCACAAATAATATTGCCAATGTCATGCTCATAATGCCAAGCGCCATCTGTACTGTTTCCTGGGCAAGGTTAACCGTGATGAGACTGCCGATAATGACGCCGGGTAGTGCGACCAGGAAAAAAAGCAAAGATAAGCGTATTTTGACCAATCCGGCACGATAATAGGCTAAGGAACCACTCCCCATGCCCACAACCTGAATCAATAATGATGTTGTTATGGCTTCCTGTGGGGTAAGTCCGTAGGCGAGTATAAGTAATGGTGTCCATAGAATGCCACCTCCAATACCAATCGCCATTGAGGTTGTAGAAATTAAAAGCCCGCTTAGAATCAAACCCAGTTCAAGCATTATCATCTATCTCTGTATGTAGTAACTGGAAAGAGTCAGCAAATTCAATAAGTGATTTAAGGCTGAACTGTATATCTTTGATATCATCACTATTAATTTCTTTATTATTTTTAAGTTTTTCATCAAGTGTATTTATTTTTTCTAGAGTCTGCATTGTGGTTATGCAGGTAAACGAGGCGCATTCTTGCAGGTTACTGGTCAGCTCATTTATAGCCTGGCCAACCATGCCTATTTCATCATGTGAGTCTATTTCAATTACCTGACTCAAATCCCCTTCATTTATTGACTTTGCTGCGTCAGCCATTTTTTGAAGTGGTAAGGTAATGTTTTTTATAAACATCGTCATTACAATAGCAACAACAAGCGTTAAAACACCAAACATAATAACAATTTTATTACGCAGTTGAATTAAAGAAGGGGGGGCGTTGTTGCCTAAAGGATGTAAGGTATTAGTTATTACTGTTTGATTTGATGTGTCACAAATTTCATTTTTAAGATTTTCTCTTTGCATTTCATAGAAGAATTCAACGCCAATCATAATTGCGGCTATTGCAATAAGTAAAAAGTAATTAAGGAGTTTTATTATGAGTTTGTGTTTCATCGTTTTATTCACAGATTTTGTTCATCTTGCCTGGTAATGTATTTTCAACTGACCATAATTTAGTGTACATTTTTGATTGAATTACGAATCAATGGGGCAGAGAAAATACCCTGTATAACGCAGATTAAATAATTAATGAGTTTATGTTTTTAAAAATGCTAAGCAGTGTATAAAATAATTGGCTTAAAATATTTAACTTTGCCCTGAAGTGATGTGTAATAAAAAATATTTTAATATAATTTTAAATGTGCATTATACTTATGGTTAATTTTTATTTAAGCCAATAGTTTCAAGTAGTTTTTTGCCATCTATGGGTTTGGATAAACATTCTTCTGCGCCCGAATCTATCATTATTTTTTTATTTTCATTTGTGCAGACGCCTGAAATTGCAATCACACGTATACTTCTGGTTAGCGGCGAAAGTTTTAGCAGATTGCAAATGTCAAATCCATCGAGATCGGGCATCATTATATCGAGTAGTACGATGTGTGGTTTAAATGTCTGTATTTTTTTATGAGCATCTTCAGCATTATTTGCAAAATCGGCCTTAATTTTATGATCTTGAGCGTTTAAAAATTCCATAAGAAAACGGGTCACCGACTGATCGTCGTCAATAATTAAAATTTTTAAATAATCTTTTTCAGGTTCAAACAGGGTAATATTGTATTTACATGCAAATCGCTCTACCTCTTCCCTTAAAAAAAACTTAGGACCGCCAGGGTCATCATGAACAGTCTTTAACTTACCGTCATGCACCATTTTTCGAACCATAATAGGCGACATTGATAGTAACATCCCAACATCTATTGGGGTCAGGTAGCTGTTTTCCTGTTTCTCAATGTTCTCCGACATGATATTAAACCCTATGAAAATATATTTAGCACTAGTATTTTAGTATAAATTAATCAGAAAACAGTAGATGTATAAAAAATTTTGACTGGATAGAAAGTTTGTTGCTTTAAATCATATGATATCACTGCTGTCCCGTTAACCACTAGAGGCATGAGTTGGGGGTATCTGTCTAAGACCGTCACCCGCATGGACGCGGGTGTCGAGCCACCAGGGAGGGTTTTACGGTGCGTCTTAGACAGATACCCCCAACTCATACCTCGATCAGAGTAAAACGTTCGTTAACCACATAACAATGCGCTTTAAACATAAACTAATTTCTTTTAACGGGACAGCAGTGATATGATTTATGTAAATGAGATAACATTTTGAACTCATTCATAATTGTTATCTGCTAAGCTGGTTTTGCTGATCCAGTATTTCTTTATACTTGTACGTTCCTGAATAGTAAGCATGTAATTTAATGCATGTTGCTTACTGGTAAACCCTCTAATACGAATTCGGAACCATGTTTTACCCTTAATATTAACCTGCTTAATTTCAGCGGGTATGCTTTTGTTATGTAATAGGTCTACTATATCTTCGGCAGGTTCTTTAGAATTGAATATGGAGCTCAGATTAAGTGCCCATTCGTATGATCTAGTGTTGTCGGATATTACCTTATTGCTTATTTCAGGCCAGATTTGACCTGGGTCTTCAGGCTGATTTCCAGCTTTGTAAAACTGAATATCGTCATCTGATTTTAATTCTTCTAACGGCATAACTTCAGGGTTATCGATATTAGTGATACTTTCACTGTCAACTGTTGGTTCTAGCTGATGGCTAGTTTGTTCAATCTCATCTATAGTAAATTGAGTATGAATTTCGTTATTCGCTGTATTGTTAGCGGTGTTGTATTCTGATGCATCCTGATATGGGGAGTTTAGCTGATTTGTATCAGCATATTCTGTCAGGTTGAGGTCAGCACTATTCTGTGACGATGCCGAATCGCCATTTATGCTGCTATCAGGCGTATAGTCTTCCGTTTCCTGATAAGTTGTGTTCGCCTGTTCTGTTTCAATATGAGTTATTTCTATCTGTTCTTCCGAGCTAAGGTTTTTATTGACCGGTGATATTGCTTCACTGTCATTTATCTCATTATTAGAGGGTGACTTATTAGACCCTTGAATTGAGATACTCTTCTGTTCCTGTGGTAAAGATGAAATGTCACTTTCGGTTTTTGATTCGTCATTAGTAAAATATATCCAGCTTGCAATAATTATTGCAAAAATTGAAGCGGCAAAGATTAAGGTGGAAGTTGTTTTTCGTGAAGGTGCATTATCAGTTACCGGTGTCGCGTGTCTATCTAATGTTGATGTGTAATCAAGTTCAGGTATTTTTGAGAAAACCGTTTTTTCAGCAGTTTTCACCTGGTTTAACTGACTTCTGGTCGTTGTTAATGTTTTCACAGAATTGATTTTACTGTTAAGTTCAGGGGCTGGAACACCAACTTTATTTTCGTGTAAAGACGCTTCTGGTAATGTGTTTGCAGATTCAGCTTCTAGTGTAGCATCATTAACCGGGTATATTTCTTTGGTAAGGTCAGTGCCTAAGGAAGTTGTTTCCAGATGAAGGTTGTCTGATTGATCTTTTGAGCTATCTATTGTGCTCTCACTGTCTGTAGGTGCATGTAAAATTTCATTAATTATGGAAGAAGTTGATTCCGTTTCTTTTATCGCTTCTATTGACTCGTCAGTAGGTAAATTTTCAATATCGAGTATGGGTAAATTGTGATCATTATATTCAGCTGTTTCTTCATTTATCTTTACTACTGTATTGATTTCTGGGGTGATGTCAGAGGTGTCGGGTTCACTGAGTATGGATTCTATTAATGCCAAGTCAGAGTAATTAGAATCGCCTTTAGAAATATCAGGTATATCTTTATCATTGTCGACTGAGTATAAGTCAGTTATATCTGTTTCTTCTATGAAGTTATTGTTTGTGTCCAGGATGTTATTATCTTCATCAAGAATATGATTTAACTCAAGGAGAGTAGCTTCATAATTATTCTGGTTTGTATCGATTAGCGTATCATTAAATGTTTTATTAGTGAAAGAAATATCATCATAACGTTCATTATTTCTCAGAGATTGCCATAAGTTTTCTATTTCTTTTTTTACGTCAGGGTAGTCATTAATGACAGGCCAAATATATGAGAGCTCATCCCATAGATTTTCAAGGTTAGATAATTTTTCATCAAGTTGATTGCTTTCGATTTTCTCTGTGGGTAATAAATATTCTGAATCTTCATTATCAATCAGGTTCTGTGTTGTGAAATCAGGATTTTCAATTATATCACCCAGACTTATTTTTTTATTATCTTCTGTCAGTAACGGGGCCCCTTGATACTGGTCACCCAGTATGCTTTTTAATAAATCGACTTCATCTATGCTACCTAAACTGCCTATATAATCAGTAGCTGATGATTGGCTATTCTGATTTTCATTTCCAGGTATATCTATTAAAGGATCTTCAATATTCACTTCATCATAATCAGTGATATCAGATCGGGCTTCAATTTCATTGATTAATGTATCTATGTCATCATCAGAAATATCCTTTAAAAAATCTTCTGTTTCTGTACTATCACCAGTTTCTTTTGTTATTGTGTCATTTATATCTTTGAATATATTTATACTTTCAGTTTGTGAATAATTGTCTGCAGTGAATTCATCATGTATCTGTTTCAGTGGGTGGTCGATATCCATATCATTTACTTTATTTTCAGTAATATCCTCATCTGTCGGCAGCCTTATTTCATCAAGGCAATGCATTGACTCTTCTTCCTCTGAATTATCAATATTTGCATTGTTTCCAGTCGTGTCTTGCATATAGGATAATTGAGATTCACCATCATATGCAATTTTGATTTTGGCGTTTTGTGATGCAATAATTTTTTTCATGCGTATTGTTAGACGGCTTTTAACTGATCCTGATGTTCTATAAAATGCCTCGGTTCTGCAACCATCTGATTTTTAAGGAATAAATTTAAATTAATATTGCTTTTTATCATTCTAATATACATAAATATAGTTTATGTAAGTGGTGTTTGCTTATATTGTGATCAGGTAAAAAATCATACATAACTTCCAGTACAGGAGTATTTTTATTGCGTCGCCTGACATAATGATCAGTGATAAAAATTAAAAAGGATGGGGGAAACTCTTCTATACTTGTTTTTATAAGGTGGGAGTGTGATTAAGTGTGCGTTGGTATATATTAATAAAATTAGTTTAATAACATTAGTATAAGAATTAATATACTCAAAGAGTAGGCATGAGATAGTAGATTGTAAAAAATAATAATATCTTAAGTAAGAGAAACGATATGTTTGAACTGGATAAAACTATTGCAAGTCATCACGAGGAAGTCCCGTTAATTTTGATTGCAGAGGACGATCCATCACAAAGACTGTTGTTGAAAACCGTATTAGAAAAAGAGGGCTATAAATTATTAGAAGCGCAAAATGGTATTGAGGCTCTATCTATGTTTCGACAGCAGAAACCCGGGATGGTACTCCTCGATGCGGTTATGCCTGAGATGGATGGTTTTGAAGCCTGTCGGCAAATTCGCGAACTTGAAGAGGGGGGGGATGTTTTGATACTGATGCTTACAGCATTGCATGATGAATACTCGGTACGGCATTCTTTTGAAGTTGGTGCGGATGACTTTATTACTAAACCTATTTTCTGGTCAGTATTGACGGGGCGGGTAAAGTATTTGTTGAGAGCCAAAATTACTGAAAAGCACCATAAAAAGGCAGAAGAACAGTTTATGCATACGCAAAAACTGGAAGTTGTGGGTAATTTAACTGAAGGCATATCACACCACTTTAATAATTTGCTGGTCACTATTCTTGGTTATACGGAGATGCTACTTAATGGCTATGCCAGGGATGATGAAGAGAAGCAAACCAGATATTTGCAGGCAGTTTACACTGCATCTAAACAGGCAAGTGAACTTATAGCGCAAATGCAGGCTTTTAGTGGTGGCGGCAAAAGCGTGGCTAAACCTTTAAAACTCAAGCTACTGCTTGAAGAAGTAATGGGTATGCTGAGCCCAACCCTGCCATCAAGTATCGAGTTGCATTTGACCTTAGCGGATAATTTACCCCTGGTAAAAATAGATCCAGTGCAATTTAACCAGGTTATGATGAATATGATTATTAATGCCAGGGATGCAATGGAGAACTCTGGGAATTTGTATATAGAATTGAAACAGCTAACGGTAAACAATACGGAGTGTGTTTCCTGTCATCAATCTTTTAAAGGAGATTTTCTGGAATTGGTGATCAAGGATACAGGTCAGGGAATTGATAAGGCTAAGATAAAGAGAATATTTGAACCCTATTATACAACCCGTTCGATTGGGCAGGGAAGTGGCATGGGGTTATCTGTGGTGCATGGTATTATGCATAATCATGATGGACACATACTGGTAAATGTAGAACCGGGTCGGAGTACGGAATTTAAATTGTTGTTTCCCGTTGTTGATGCTGAGCAACTTCCATCCGAAGAAGCAATCGGTGAAGTTGAAATCTCTTCTGAAAAAATATCGGGTGCTCGAATACTGTTGGTGGATGATGAGGTGGCTGTAGGTAATTTTGAGAGCGAATATCTCGAAATTCAAGGTTACCAGGTAACTTATTTTATGGATCCAAGTGAAGCCATCATTGCCATTAGTAAGAATCCTGAGGCGTATGATTTAGTCATAACGGATAAAATCATGCCACATATTGATGGCCTGGAACTTGCGGGTGCAATAACAGCCATTCGTCCAGACTTGCCTGTTATTTTGTGCACGGGTAACAGAAGTGCGTTGCCAGATATTAATTTAGAATGTGTTGGTATCCGTGCTTTGCTAGGTAAGCCAATTGAAGGAAGTGCTCTGCTGAGAGCCGTTGAAAATGTATTGGTTAAATCTAAAAATGATAAAGTGCAGTAGGTTAAATCAGATCTGACAGAGCATTTTCAGCACAATAATTTATTGGATTTTAGTAGCCATACATTCCCTAAAGTAGTAACTCAAAATTATTAAAATTTTGTCACAGACACACAGAAGAATATTATCAGTCGTAGAGTGGATCAAGCGAAGCAGATCCACCATTAAACTTAGTTCTCTGCGCCCCTGTGACAATCCTTTTATTTTATTGCATTTTCTTTTTAATGGCGGCTACTCAAGTACTTCTTTCCTCAATTGAGTTGCAGATTTAACCATACAAGCTAATGCCTTTTTTACCTCAGGCCATTGTCGGGTCTTCAAACCGCAATCAGGGTTAACCCACAAACGTTCAATCGGAATACGTTGAGTTGCTTTTTTCATTAAATCTATAATGTGTTGAGTTGTTGGTATATTTGGAGAATGAATATCATAAACCCCCGGGCCAATTTCATTGGGATATTCAAAATCTTCAAACACATTAAGCAACTCCATATCTGAACGCGATGTTTCAATGGTGATGACATCCGCATCCATCTGTGCAATGGCCTTAATAATGTCATTAAATTCCGAGTAACACATATGGGTATGAATTTGTGTGCCATCAGCAGCTACACTCGCGGTTAAGCGAAATGCGCGTACAGTCCAGTTTAAATAATCGTCCCAGTGTTTTTTATGTAAGGGGAGTCCTTCACGTAAAGCGGCTTCATCAATTTGAATAACTTTAATGCCTGCCTGTTCAAGATCATAAACTTCATCGCGCAAAGCCAGGGAAATTTGTGCTGCGGTTTCAGAACGTGGTTGGTCATCCCTTACAAATGACCAGTTGAGAATAGTTACCGGACCGGTCAACATGCCTTTCATGGGTTTGTCTGTGCATGACTGGGCAAACTTGCTCCACATTACCGTCATTGCCTGTGGGCGAGAGACATCGCCATAAATAATCGGCGGCTTAACACAACGTGAACCATAGGATTGGACCCAGGCATATTGGGTAAAGGCAAAGCCGTCTAACTGCTCACCAAAATATTCAACCATATCATTTCGTTCTGCTTCCCCATGAACTAAAACATCAAGGCCGAGGGATTCCTGCTCCTTAACTACATGGCTAATTTCCTGCTGCATGAAATGAATATATTCATGCTGTTTTATCAGGCCGTGTTTGTAGTCATAGCGTGCCTGGCGAATTTCTTTTGTTTGTGGAAAAGAACCAATGGTAGTGGTTGGAAAAGCGGGCAGATTTAGCCATTGTTTCTGAATTTCACTGCGTGCTTTAAATGCGCTATTTCGGGTTAACATGCTTTCATCAATAGATTTAACTCGTTGTTTAATTTCTGCCCGGTGAATTCTTTTTGAGAGTTTTCTTTTCAGGTTAGCATCACGTGATAGTTGTAATTTTTCCCTAACGGCTTCTTCCCCCCGGTTTAAAGCGATGTTTAAGGTGTTTAGTTCATCTAATTTCTGTTTGGCAAAAGATAACCAGCTTTTTAATTCACTATCTAATTTTTCTTCACGATCAAGATCCACCGGCACATGTTGCAAAGAACATGAAGGGGCAATCCATAACCGATCAGCTAATTTTCCCTGAGCTGATATTAAAGTGAGTAAAGCCTGGTCTAAATCGGTACGCCAGATATTTCGGCCATCGATAATGCCCAGGGATAGAATTTTATTTTTGGGTAAGTGTTTTAACACACTGTTAAGCTGCGCTTTGCCGCGCACAATATCAATGTGTAAAACATCAACCGCAAGATTACATGCCATGGCAAGGTTATTATCCAGTTCACCAAAGTAGGTGGCGAGAATAATTTTTAAATTATCAATGCGTAATTTTCTATAAGCAAACTCAAGATTGCTTTTCCAGATAGTGGGCAGATCCAGTGCTAACACAGGTTCATCAATTTGCACCCACTCTATGCCTTGTTGTTTTAAACGCGTTAAAATTTGTTTGTATGCATTAATTAGCGGTGTGATGAGTTGTAGTTTATCAAATGATTCACCTTTTATTTTTGCCAGCCATAACCAGGTAATCGGCCCGATGATGACCGCCTTTGCATTAATGCCTATCGATTGCGCTTCTTTAATTTCATTAAATAATTTATCAAAACTAAGTTCGAATGTCTGGCCTTTATGAACTTCAGGCACCAAGTAATGGTAATTAGTATCAAACCATTTTGTCATTTCACAGGCGGCAATGGTTTTACCGTTGCGTTGCTCGCCACGGGCCATGGCAAAATAAGTTATATTATCGACTTGCTGTTGAGCTTTATGGTTTTTAAATCGAGGGGGAATCACACCCAGCAGGCAGGACATGTCCAGTACCTGGTCGTAGCTGGAAAAGTCGCCAACGGGAATAAGATCAATGCCCGCATCCGCCTGTAATTGCCAATGGCGCTGCCTCAATTTTCGGCTTGCATCTTCAAGTGCCTGGGATGAGATTTTGCCTTGCCAGAAGGCCTCCAGTGAGTTTTTTAATTCCCTATTTGCGCCTATGCGCGGAAAGCCAAGATTGTGTGCAATGCTCATTGCTGTACTCCGTTTAGGTGTTATTGGTTGCGGATAAGTATGAGCAGAGGTTAAGATTGAATCAATTTCATAATATTCATAAAAATATTGAAAGGTATTCATAATGTTTCTGGAATTACGCCATCTACGCAGCCTCAAAGCCATAGAAGAAAGTGGCAGTCTGGCAAGGGCTGCGGAGCGCCTGCACCTTACCCAGTCCGCCTTATCCCATCAAATTAAAAGCGTAGAGCATTATTTTGATATCCAGCTTTATCAGCGCAAACACAAACCGCTTAAATTAACGGCTGCTGGCCAGCGACTGTTGAATCTTGCGCAGCGTATTTTGCCGGAGGTGGAGTCAGCAGAGTACGAAATGAAACATCTGGCAGGGGTAGATTCTGGGCGACTGCATATCACCATTGAATGTCATAGCTGTTTTGAGTGGTTGGTGCCAACTCTTGATCATTATAGAAAACGCTGGCCCGAGGTTGAAGTTGATATTCGCCTGGGCAGTAGTTTTGAGCCCATAAAAGCGCTCTCACAGGAAGAAATTGATCTGGTTATTACCACCGATAAAGTAAAACTTGCTGATATTGTTTTCGAACCTTTGTTTGATTATGAAGCCCTGTGTATTATGGCCAATGATCATCCGTTCACCAGTAAAACCTGTATGCGGGCAGAGGATTTTAGCAATGAAACCCTGATAACCTATCCGGTTGAGAAAGAGCGATTAGATATTTTCACGCATTTTCTGGATCCCCAGCAAAGTTCACCAAAACAAATTCGCCAGTCAGAACTGACCGTGATGATTCTCCAGCTAGTGGCATCGGGCAGGGGTATTGCCGTGTTACCAGATTGGGTAGTAGATGATTACATTACACGCTCATATGTAAGTGCAAAACCCCTGGGAGAAAGTGGAATGCGAGGAACCTTGTTCGCGGCTATCAGGCAACGGGAAACGAAGCAGGCGTATCTTAAAGATTTTATTGAACTGGCGAGGGAAGGTTTGTACCTGAAGCGTTAGATTTAGTGAGAGAGAATGGCTTGTTGGGACATAGCAGAGAGCCATGCTCCCCACTATGAGCCAATATTATTGCTCAATACTTTGCATATCTCTTGCGAGTTCCCTCGATATACGCTTATGTGCAGGGTTGTAACTTCGAGATGGTTCACGTGTACGTTGAAAAAGTACATTATCTTCAATTAAATTAGCGTTAACAATTGCAATTCCAGCCCAAACAAACCTCCATTGATAGAGGCTTTCCATATCCTCAATTACATATGCCTCTTTTCCCATTAGTTCTCGGAAATTTTTAATTAAAATTTCACCTCTTATCAGGCTAGGTGCTCTGAGTTCATATCCTTCTTCATCATACCCTGCCCAGTGAGAATAATAACCAATTGATTGATCTTCTTTATTGAGATCAAACTGGTAGTAATTATTTTCGCTATCATTAGGGCTTAACTGAGAGCAGGCTAACTTTCTATTTTCAAAAGATGCCTGTATTGATCGTACAGTATAGTCTTTTTGCAGGTGGTCTAGGCTTGTAAAGCCACGCTGTCTAGCAAATAACTCCATGTACTGACAGTGTGTTAGTGATTTGTTTTTTTTACGGGCTTTCTTAGCTTCTCGGTAAATTACTTTAACAAGGTTACGTGGTATTTTCATTATGGATTCCTCTAAAATTACAATGTCAGTTATACATTGCCCACAAATGCACTGCGCATTGATAAGTTTAGGGAAAATTGATTAACGTAGTGTCCATTACAGACTTTACCTAGTGTGGGCTAGCTAGCTTCTACAAAGCATCGGACTTAATAGTAAAGATAAATATAATGTTGTCAAGGCCTAACAAGTAACGCTACCGGAATTGGGTAAGCTGCCACCTTTTTTGCGGAGCAAAGAAACTGCCAGAGTTTTGTTCGAGTTTTGTTCGGACACCCATAGGACACGAGTTTTGTTCGGCAGTTTTGTTCGGACACCCATAGGACACGGACACCCATAGGACATTTCTTTTAGCCAGAAGCAGAGGTTAACCGTTTTATTTGTTCACTGCTTGTGCCCTGTTAAGGCGCATCTCCATCAGGGACAGTCCGCTGCCTTTTAGCGCCCTGTCCCATGTGGTAATTCCGATCTGATGGGCAGTGTGATGAACGACTTCGCTTCGCTCTTGGTGGTCTCATAACAGGGGATAGCTCAGGGACAGAGCGCCAAAAAGCAGCGCTCTTTCCCCGAGGGATATGCTCCACAGCAGTGCGCATTTTTACCAGCAATTTGAACTGAAAAATGTCGGCTCCAGGGTGAAAGTAACAACAACATTTTTTTAATGATTTCAGGCCGCTCTTGACTTATATCCTGTTCAACATACATAGTAATTTATAAGCTGTATTTTTTTTGGATATATCACCCATGCCTTTAAATATTGATGATAGTCGCATAGCCCTGGCTATTCCTCCCTTATTTCGTCTGGCTTTCAGGCCCCTGTTTCTTGGGGGTACCTTATTTTCTATTCTAGCCATTGCCTGGTGGGCCTATTTCTGGGTAAGCCCTACCAGCTGGAGCCCCCATGGTGGGCCCATCTGGTGGCATGGTCATGAAATGTTATTTGGCTTTGGGGCTGCCATTGTTGTGGGTTTTCTGTTAACTGCGGTTCAATCATGGACGGGGGTCACCGGTTTAAGGGGCAAGCCTTTAGCTGTATTGGCATTAACCTGGGTTTCAGGGCGATGCCTTTTAGGCTTTGGTGTTTCCTATGGAGTACCTGGCTGGTTAATTGCTGTGGTAGATGTAAGTTATCTTTTGCTCGCAACACTCGCAATGGCGTATCCGGTAATAAAAGTAAAACAGTGGCGCAACTTTATGTTTGTGCCAATATTATTCGTTTTAAGTTTATTAAATGCCAGTGGTCATTGGGCGGTTATAAATAATCAGCCACAAATAGCGACCCAGTCATTACATGGAACAATTGTTCTTTTCTCTTTAATCATTACTATTTTAGGGGGCAGGGTAATACCGGCCTTTACAGCCAACACGACGCGCTGTACTAAAAACGCCCCGATAAAATGGCTAGAAGTAAGCAGCATTTTAAGTATTATTTTATTAATAATAATTGCCTTTAGTGGCTTTGATAATGTGCCATCAATACTACTACTTGGGGTCTCAGGTATAGCTGCACTGGCAAATGGCTGGCGTTTTTCTCGCTGGGGTTTTCAGCACTGCAAATCAGAGCCTTTACTGTGGTCCTTACATGTGGCGTATATTTTCATCCCCCTGGGGTTTCTCATGCTGGCCTTACATGGTATGGGTTTGATGGATAATACCAGCGCCGCATTACACAGCATTACCGTAGGTGCAATTGGTGGGATGATTTTAGCCATGATATCCCGGGTTACACTGGGTCACACGGGGCGTCAACTAACCCCGCCTCGTTTAATAATAACGGCGTATCTGTTTATTTTCCTGGCGACAATTATCCGTGTCATTGTTCCTGTTTTACTACCTGAGTTTACACACTGGGCAATAGGTTTAGCAGGAGGGCTTTGGGTGTTAGCATTTAGCATCTATGCTTATTTTTATGCCCCCATGCTGGTGTCAGCGCGGGTTGATGGCCGGCCGGGTTAATATTTAATCATCGCAACTTAATAAAGGTCAATTTTTTTTCGAGACGAGCACATTATGATGGTCGCTAATTAAAATAAACATGAGGAATTAGTATGAGCTGTTGTGGGAGCTGTGGAGGTCAGGACACTGATCTAACACATGAAGAAGATAAAAATAAAGAAACTGAAAATGAGCAGGAGACGAGTCAGGATTCAGAGCAGGAAAATAATCGTCAGTAAAAAAATTATGCACGATCTAAGAAACTACAGTTGATAATAAAAATAATACCCCCCCCCTGGGAGCAAAGCTCCACAGGGGTGGCTAACACAGATGTACGCCAGGACACTCTGTATTGGCATTCAATCTATCATCGGTTGAATTATATTGTCAAACATTTTAATTACACGGTTTGTGCTTCGTGGGCCTGTTATTTTGCTTTTCTTTGTATAGACCAGTATACTGGTCTATATTTTGTGGGAGAGTTAAAATGCTTGAAGAAATTGGTTCATATGACGCTAAGACTAAGCTGCCTGAAATATTGCGACGGGTAGAGAGCGGAGAGGCATTTACTATCACCAATCGGGGTAAGCCCATTGCAGATCTGGTTCCCAGTCGAGTGAGCGATCAGCAAAGAACAGAAGCGGCTATTAAAAATATACTAAAAGCAAAAAAACATAAAGTCTCTGATGATATGCTAGATGAGCTGAAAGAAAGTGGACGTAAATGACCGAATTTGTACTCGATAATTCAGTGTCTATGTGCTGGTTGTTAGAGTGTGAAAAAACATCAGATCAAAAGTATGCAGAGACCGTGTTGAAAAGTATGATTGATGCTGAAGCATTGGTACCGAATTTATGGCACCTTGAAGCCACCAATGTTCTTCTTGGTGCCGAAAAGCACGGCGAAGTAGAACCGGGTGAAATAGAGCGCTTTATATCACAATTAGAAAATTTACCACTTCATGTTGATACAATGACATCACGCCAATCATTTAATAGAATAATGGCCTTATCCAGAATCTATAAACTTAGTAGTTATGATGCCGCTTATCTTGAGTTGGCAATTAGAGAAGGTGTGCCACTGGCGACTCTTGATAAAGGCCTTAGAAAAGCAGCAAAAAAGTCTGATGTTGAACTTTATTTAAAATAAAAAAACATGATGAAAAAAAATCTCGACCACTTACCCGCATCCCGACAGAAACACCTTGAGTATATTGTCGCTATACTACGCGATGAGGTTGAACAGGTCATCGGTTTTGCCAATGGCAAGAAAAAACACAGTCGCATATTAAAAATTATTTTATTTGGTAGTCATGCCACCGGAAAGTGGGTAAACGACCCGGCCCACGGCTATGTCAGTGATTATGATATTCTGGTGATTCTCAATAATGATGA
>Ga0316207_10000401_pt1 | contig 73941 bp, 65 predicted proteins | sample 6weekpyrite_MG_FD_204943 | JGI IMG/M metagenome (GOLD analysis project Ga0316207, IMG submission 204943) | Microbial mat bacterial communities from mineral coupon in-situ incubated in ocean water Damariscotta River, Maine, United States -... | ecosystem: Environmental > Aquatic > Marine >... | reverse complement strand
CTATCATGGTAAACAATTGAAACGGCTTAAAGAGGCCATTGATATGGTGCACTATGAAGGCGTAGCGATATAACCTGCACACGAGATTTATAGATTGGGGAGAAAATTATGGCTGGCGTATTTATTGGGCTTTTAGAGTGGATTTTATCTAAACTACCAGCTTGGTTGTCCCGATGGTATTGGACCGAGGAAAAACTCTCTAGAAATGTCAAATTTGACCTTCGACCTCGAACGTCTCCTATAGAGATTTGGTTTTCTGACGGTGGCAAGTTAGAAATAATTCTCAAGATTGAGAACCGAAACTCAATACCTATTGTTATCGACCGGATTTTGGGTAGCTTCACATTCGAAAGTAAAGTTGGTCCAATCAATCTGCAATTTCTTGAAAGAGTAAGGCTCCCAGCCGGTGCCGAAAAAGATCACATAGAATTATTTGCAGAGCTCTCCTCATATAACAGGAAGCGGCTTTGGGGCGCATTCAAGGATACTAGCTGGAGGGCAAGAGGGTTTTTGAAATATAGGCTGGAGATTGATACAAAATTTAGGAGTTTTACAAAAGCAGACACCTTGGAAAGTATCTCTCATTTTGACCCCATTAATATTCCTGATAGCGTGGAAGACATAAATTAAGTATAACTCTGTCTCATACTTAAGTATGAGCGCGTCTATTTTGGAAGTTGGCTGTGATTTTTTTCGTCATTAGCAACCGGTGGGGGTCTTGCCTCCTGTTTTAGTTTTTGGAGAAATCTTGCAGATGTTTGCAAGGCGACTAACTCACTCGCGCTAATACATTGCCGACTGTCGTTGCTGCCCACTTACCTCCACGTGCGGTGGGGACGCCGCGTGCGTTGAGGCTTCTGGCTATACCTGACAGTGTATTGATCCCTGCCGCTCGGATTTCCTTGATAGTAGGGCTTATAGTTCTGGCAAACGTGTCTGCTTTCTGTGTTTGTACGGCCCGGCCCATTTGTTGGGCTTCATTGAGGTTCTTTTGGTTGCCAAGTTTCACGCCCCGCTTCTTGGCTGCTTGCAATGCTGCCTTGGTACGCTCTGAAATAAGCATCCGTTCTTTTTCTGCCAGCGCAGACCAAAGATGCAATTGGAAACTATCCACATCAAGGCCGAGTTCCGAAACAATGAAGGGTACTTTCTCTTCCATCAGGCGAGAGATGAAAGCCACATTGCGGGAAAGCCTGTCCAGTTTAGCCACTAGGACGGCGCAGTTAAATTTTCGGGCCTGCCTGATGGCTTCTGCAAGGCCGGGGCGGTGACTAAGGGCATTATAGCCACCACCAGACAGGGCATCGCGGTATGATGCAATAATCTCAAAATCATTTGCAACTGCAAAGGCTTTACATCGTTCTTGTTGTGCCTCAATCCCTAAGCCGGACTTTTGCTGGCCAAGGGTAGATACACGATAGTAAGTGATAAGCTTCTTCATGGTCTGACAGCTCCGTAAAATGGTTTACGCTATTGCATGTCAAACCTGTGTTCCTCGATACTTCCAATCAAGGGGGCCGTTCTTTTTTTGTAAGTAATTTCAGGGCTTTCGGGGGAGCTACGCAATTTCAGAAACTGCTAAATCAGTTGGTATTCTGATTGTGTCTGAGGCAACAAGTAGTTCCGTGCCCTTTCTCTTCGTGGCCAACGAGTAGTTTAATGCAAAATTGTACAATTTTTTGTCACTATATAGAGCCTTGATTTCATCGGCGTTATCATATGTAACCACCCAAGGCTTTGATAGACTTTTGATAGTATCCGCAACGGCAGCATGATCTTCCGGTTTGTAAAAGTTAGTATAAAGTTTGCTCCCTTTAAGGAAATAGGGCGGGTCAATAACGTAGAGAGAACGGGCAGGCACTACTGCTGTAGTCTGCTTCATGAAGTCGATAGCGTCTAGATTATACAAGTGAATGCGGTGTTGATACTTTTTGATTAATTTGATCCGGTCAATGAGACCTGATTTATTGAAGCGGCAGTCCAATTTATAATTACCAGTCTGTGACAACCCGCCAATGACACCACCTCTGTAAATGACCCCTGAATGATTTGTTCGGTTCAAGAAGAATGTTGAAAAAGCTAGGTCAATCTTAGCAGCGTTTACAGCGTTGTTCTGCACAGCTTTTTGGCGGTGCCACTCCTCAAGGGTTATTTCCGTTTCTGATATTCTTTCGATAAATTCACTGGTCTGGTTTAGTACAGCGTTCCAGAACGACCATATTGACCGGTCAAGGTCGTTTAGGTGTATTTCGTGGACATAACCTTTAAAAAGTAGGGAAAGTGCTAGGCCCGCACCACCAGCATAAGGTTCAAGGTAATGACCTCTAACCAAGTTATTTGCCTTGATAATATCGGCCAGAATGGGAGTAATTGCAGCTTTGCCCCCGGGATATCTAAGTGGTGAATATGTGTATGCCACTGGCTCCCCCTTCCAGCATGTAACCAGTATTCTTTAGCTCGTCAATTTCGTGACGGCCACACCTTTTAGGTCAGTTAGCTTTCCTTTTGCGAGCTTTTTCTATTGTGGCTTCCTCTAATTCCCGAAGGCATCGGTCGATAATGGCAGATATATTGTCCCAGCCTCTGTTGTTCAATCGGTGATCTGGGTAAGCGCCGTTATGGGTGTAGAACCCAAGTGTTGCGGGGCTGAGCGCATTATGTTCGTCACTCCCAACCTTCATTAGCGCCTTGCAGGCTTTGGTCTCCTCGAGTGTGAGGTCTGTCTTTTTCTTTAAATGTTGGGCGACCCAATTCAGCCCCTTGTTGGTGTCAAGTGGAGGTACTGTTTTGCCAATAATATCGTGACAGTACTTCCGATAAACAAAGTCCAAAAAACTTCGAAGAAGCATCAAGGAAGCCAGTGGATGTTTGTGGCTGTCGATGGATTGCGCCTCTTTCAATACCTTCAATAGATTGGTATCAGATATGGTAGGTTTGAAAGCTTTTGGAATTACGTTTTTTCTATCATCAGGATGCCTTTTTTGTCGGCCGCCTTTGTTACCGCCATTGGTATTTTTTGATCCGTTTTTATTTTGCTCTCCCCCATCTTTCTCTGTATCTGAGAGTGAATAAGGGGTGGAGGAAACTTCTAGAGGTGCCGGTTCAAGTAAAAGCGTTTTCCCGTAATCTAGAATTTCGTTCTTGTTCTGTCGTGAGCCAGTCCTTGAACTTGGATTTGACACATCGTCAAGGAAACGCTTTAGGCGACTATCAAATCCTGCTCTTTTGGCTGTAATTTGCACATTTTTCTCTCTAATACCTGTTGAGATGCCAAACCACGAACGAAAATCGGCAATACCAAAATATCTAGATAGTGTAGTAATTACTCCCTTGTCATTGCCGTCGACTGGCGTCCATAGACCTTTATCTTTGGCATACTGGATAACGCTGTATGAAAGTGCGTCACGAGAATTTTCTTGTGCCCTGGCCTTTTGAATGGCGTCCCATTCACGAGTGCCAATGCCGTCTTGCTGTCCATTGTGGCGGCGATCCCTCCACGGACGAGCAATTTCGCGATCACTAAATACATAGCACATTACGGTTGATGGAATTTGGTTTTCTTTTGCTAGTTTGGCAAAGTATGCCTGTTCACCTGCAGGCGCAAGTGAGGGATTGTTGAGCAACTTTAATGCACAAGTTCTTCGGTTTCCTTCAACCGCCACATAGTGCGTTTGATCTTCATCTTTAAGTGGTATTACGCCAATGATGTCTAATGGGCTAATCGAATTCAGACTAGCGATGTCTTTTGCCAGCCGTTTGACTTTTTCTTCTTTAACAAGGGTCTCGATAATCTCAGCCTCGTCATCTAAAGGGTCGTGGCGAGGGTTTTCGGGATCTAGGTACAAGTCAATGACATCGATTTGATGGTAGGTATTCGCTTCAAAATCTAAACTCATTTATCAATCCCCAAAATGATCGTGGAAAAGGCCTTGCTTTGTGGTTCATTGCGTAGCGTTGGGAAAATAGAAATCCCATGTATAGTAATAGTCGAAAACTGTGCGCATCATCACGATGACAAGCAATATGACTTGAGCGGGTATATCGCTTTTAGCTATGAAATCTCCGCCAACCATTAACGCAATAATTATCAACGCGGCAGCAACAAAATTGATGATTGCCCATGTTTTTTCGGCATGTTGGGATTGTGCCCCTGTGAAAGCAAGCCCGGCGAGAAAACCCCAAACACAATCCAATACCAACAGTGCAGCTATGAGCGCGGCAAATGATGCTGTGTTGTCTAATTGACTTGCTAACATTACGAAAATACACCCCTCTATGAAGAGAAGTATAAAGTCAGCTAGCAATGCACCGCTCTTAATGTGGCTTGATCCACCTCCCTCAACATAGGTGCAAAAGAGGTGTCGGACTGCGCCGTGGTAGAATGGGATCATTATTGCAATAAGCGTTATCAAATTGAGGAGCATGCTTAGATTGAGGGGGATCAAACCTGCATTCCTATCCACTGCGTTATACATCGCTAAAGACAATGCGACACCCACAACCACATTATAGAGCTCTGCTAACTGCTTTACTGAATTTGCCCGGGCTTCATTCATTGTATTACTTCCCAATTCGCACTAATAAGTAGCACTTTGTCTCAATCCTTAGAATGGGAAGGATATGTATGTCTATTATTTATTTAGCAGGACCATACTCTAGTGGTACTGCAGAGACCCGGGAGGCTAGGTTCAATGCTATCACTCAAGTCGCTGCGAAACTAATTGAAAAAGAGAAGATAGTGTTTAGCCCGCTGACTATGACGCACCCTATTGATTTAGTGCTTGCCAAAGATGGCGAGACGTTGGGCTCAGAATATTGGGTTAATTTTGACGAGGCGTTCATGCAATTTTGTACTTCGATTTATATCCTTAAGTTACCCGGGTGGGATAAGAGCTCAGGTGTGGTGCGAGAGTTAGCATATTTTGACGACCGGCGCATAACAGCAACCTATCTAGAGCCAAGTAATTTTGGCATTACCGCTGATGTTGATGCTTTTAGTTCCGCTTTTGTCTGATGTGTGAAGCAGCGCAGTACCGTATAGATGGAATACGAACGTTTACCGTTTTGAAGCGCCGGGCTACCAGTTAGATGTTGGCTCAATAAATTAGTTATCTAATTATCTTAATAAATTGGGCCGTATCTAGCTTCTATGTATGATTTGGAGGTTATTGAGCGGATTAAGACATCTGAATTCAGGTACTAAGACGTTATCTAACTAACTTGCCAAAATGTATGGGCAACTCCAGAAGCCAATATGAGCCACCTTCGAGGGTAAGGATACTAAGTATCGATTTGTGAACAGAGCCGAGATCTAGCTGCATAAGTTCCCGTTCCAGACTCATATATTTCTCTACCAAATTAGCTATCCGTTTATGGCTCACTTTTTTACGCCCCGCCTTTGGGAAGATTAGAAAAGGGGCCGGACAGCTACTTCTTACCGGGCTTATTTACTGTTTGATTGGTTTTTGAAGGGGAAGCGGCTATCTTTGTATCACTTCATAAAATGTGGCTTCGGTATCTGAAATGTTGAACCTACAGCTGATTTCCGTCAGCACCTTTCCGCCAAAACGATTGTTGCCACGAACAGCACCGGAAAATGTTATTAGCCGAAGCGGTTGGCCTTCATATAAACTTTTTCCCCAAGTGTAGTCAGAATTGATTTTGTCTATCTCTGGAAGGGTAGCTATTTCAAAGCTGTCTGGATCGTGCATTCGAGCCCTAAATACCGCCAAACATCCGAGCAGATGGCCTTCCCCCACAAAATGCTCTGCCCGTTCCAAGTCTTGGTAAAACAAATCTGCCCTAGCTTCTTTGGTCAAATCTGATCTGTAAACTTGAATGCTGCTTGGTAAGCATGCCGATAGAGAAGTCACCGTAGCCACCAACATTAATCTCTTCATTTGTTATCTCCCATCAACTTCAAATCAAAATATCCTAAACTGGTATTATCCTAACTTGGGATTAGCGTCGCGCAAGTCATATTTTGAGGCGCGATTTATGGGTGTTGGTTCCCTTCATACTGAAGAATACAAGAAACTGTGCGAGACGCTTAAAGCTGCCCGCGTTGAGAAGGGGCTTACTCAGCAAGAGGTTGGAGATAGGCTTAGCAAGCCGCAGTCTTATGTTGCCAAGTACGAGCGTGCAGAGCGCCGACTAGATGTTATTGAGTTTGTTGCAATATCTAATGCGCTGAAGATCAATCCAGTGATATTTTTAAGGCACTTAAGTGCGGTGGAATAGCTACGGGAGCTAGGCGTTGCAGATGTTTGCAAGACTTTGTTGTACGAGCGCCCAGTATGCGTAAGTTGTCGTTAGTCGAGGTCAAGGCGCATTTAGAGTATATCAGCCGTAGCTTTAGTGGGGATACCTTAAAGCTTATGTTGTATCTCTATGCGGAAACCCATTTGGTCGGTAAAACACGTACAAGTGCGCTTAAAAGAGATGAGATAGCAGCAGAACTAGGGCGTTCAACAGACAGTGTGAAAAAGTGTAGCAGCAGGTTGGTTGAGGCACGGCACTTAAAGGTGCAGAAGGTACGGCCACGCTCACATAGTTCTTATTATAAAATTATACTTCCAAAGCCAGACGATAAGGCCAAATCTGCGTCTACTACGCCCGAAGAGCGTAAAGCTTGGTTGGCAGAGCAGAAGAAGATGTTTGGGGTAAAACGCAAGCTAAACATCTTTAAATAAAATCGGGGATATTTATCCCTGATATATAGGTATCTATACAATATATTATATATACATATTATATATACCCCCCTAATTACCCTAATAATTATATTATATCTAAATACCTATGTAGTGAGTGTGTGCAAAGCACATACGATCGGATAGGTATTTTGTGGTCGCGTTTGTGCAATGCCTTAGCTAATAGCAACTACTGTGGTTTTGCTTATCGCAAAGCTCAAGCAAGGCAGCTTGGTGCTCATCTCTATTTCTGTTAGCGTCGCTTCGCTCCGCATGAGCACATGCAGAGGAAGGCTGTGCTTTCGGAGGTGGGGATTATCACGCAGGGAGCCTTGTAAGGCATTTGAACTGTAACCCCGGTATTTACTAATACTTTATTTTAGCTTGCCCGCGTTCACCCCGGCCCGCATTTTGAGCAATGGTTGCAAATGTGTGCAACTGGCGAGGTGAGATAGTGAATTAACTGTGTAAGGAACCTTAACTATTAAGGCTTTCAGCATCCTACAAGCGTCCAAATCACTTCATCTAGGCCCATGGTAGCCAAGACACCAAAGAAGGCTATTTTCAGTCGTGTGATATAGGGGCTTGGTATGTTTCGCCCGCCAGTTCCATTTCACTAGTGTTTTTACTCCAGCCCAAAAGCTTTAGATGTCCCTCCGCCAATTGCTCTAAAAGACTGCCTTCAAACTGCGGTACTTGTTTCTCTTTAATGGGGGTTTCACGTTTCCAGAACCGTTTAGAGCCTCTGTCTTGCGACGCACATAACCACAAGTTAAATGTCAGGGCTTTATCATCTGCTAAATATAACTGTATTAAACAACGAACATCTTCACCCCAAGTCATAGAACGTTCGGGCCAATCTTTATGGTTCTTGGTGACAACTAAATTGTTCTCTTCAGCAAACTTTTCGATAATAGGATCAAGTTCCAGTAATGGTTTCTCAATACGGTCCCATTCTTCTTGTGTTCCATACCAACCCCCGTTTGCCATATTAGCCCTCTGATAATTTCTAGACCATGCGTGATGGTACAATACTGAGTTCAATTAGTAAGAGGGAAAATAAGTGCGAATAATCTTTGATTTATTGCTACACCGAGTATATACACTAAATGGTGTAGCAAATTTTTAAGTATTTGATTTATAATAATTTTATTTTGCAACACGGGAGTTCAATTCTCCCCAGCGGCACCACTTTTATGGTTGGTATATTGAAGCAGTGTATGGCGGCGGTTTGCCCTTTTTCAGGGGTTTTCGCGGATCACTGGGTTTCGAGATATTGCGCGAACGCAGATCGGGTTTCATCACCCGTTGCACGTATTTGAACAGCGATACGGCGCATTGTCGCGAGGTCATTTTCTGAACCTGCAGCTTCCAGTTCTGAGGCAAGTGTACCTAGCGCTGTCGCTCCCAATTGAAGGCTGCTGGACTTAAGCGAATGCGCTACGTCCCTGGCGGTTTTTGCGTCTTCGTTTACGGCCGCGGCTTCGATATCGATCAGTGCTTGCGCAGAAAACTCCTGGAACTTATTGATAATGACATCCAGTTGTTCGCCCGCAAGTTCACGTAGCTCTTCGAGCGCAGCAAGGTCTAAAACGGTTGTCTTTTCGCCAGCGCCTCCGGTTGCTGCGGTATGATTTGGGGGCGGTTTGTTCAACATTCGACGGATCGCTTTTAAGTTGGTTGGCACGCCGCAATAGCTTTAGGCAGTTACGGTCTAGCTGAAAGTTACGTCTTACACATATATTGGCATATATACTGGCACGAGTTTAATCAGTGCATACTCTATGGGTCAAAAGCTAAATAATATTTAACAGATTTGCACCTTAAACGGGCAATTAGATAGCCCTAAACTGCTAAAAACTGGTGCGAACTGTGACCCCCATAGTCCGTGGCCTACTTACCGTATGGCCAATGCGTGCCAAGCCGCCCCGCTCCCGGTCAAGCGACGTTTTGATCCGTTCGTTCCAAAAATTGGAAATATAGAGCGATATCTCAAAAGCGCCCCGTCTTGCACCAACGCGAATGTTGCCGCTTTGGTAGGCGGGCAGCTCCGGATTGAAACCAAACCGGTCAACGGACGGATCGCCTAACTGGGTCACGGTGAGATCGACAGTGCCAAAACCGGGCACTTGGTCACCGATTTGTGTGTATGACGCGCCCGCATATTGCAGGCTAAAGGCAGCGAATCCGTTCCATTCATTGCCCCATGTCCAATGATAGCTGAATTGGGCGGACGCCTGAAAGGTTGGCGACGTTGGTAGCCGATTGCCCCGATCAATGCCGTTCAGTGCACGCGCCTCTTCCGGATCAGAAGATAGCAAAGTTGAGCGAATCTGTGCGTTTTGCATGGTCGCCGAGATTGAAATATCAAAATCAGGGTGTGGCCGAATGAAAATTTCGGTTTCTATTCCAATGCTGCGCGCGCGCGGCACATTGAAAATAATACGGGACGAGCAGCTTCCTGCGTCCACAGTTGCCTGTAAATTGCTAATGTCGGCATAAAAAATCGCGGTGTCGAAAGTAAGCCGACCGCCAGCCAGCGTGGATTTCATGCCAATTTCATAATTCCATAATTCTTCATTATCGAAAAAGGGTCTGTTGCCGTAAGTTTCAAAATCTTCCGGTGTGCACAGCGGCGTGTTTAAAGGGTCGTTGATACCGCCAAGGCGAAACCCTTTTGCAATCTGGGCATTAACCTGGAAGCTTTCCGAAACTTCGTAGGCCACGATAAAACGGGGAGTGAGGCCGCTGCTGACGGTTTTTGCAGGCCCCGGCTGTCTCGCGCTGTCGGCGGCGAAAAGGCCGTCAAGGTCAAGCGATCGCTGTTCCGAGAATTCAAACCACCTTAGCCCAGCTGTGATCTGGATTTTTTCAGCGATTTTGTAGGTTAATTCTCCGAACAAAGCCCATTGGCTGAAGTCAAACTCAAAACGGGAAAAGAAAAGATGGTCTGCAAGAGCAGGTGTGGTGCTTGTTGTGAGGCCGGTTATGTCTTCAAATCCAGGCACCAAAAGTGTTTGGCCGAATTTTCGGTCTGATTTGGTGTAGAAGCCACCAAAAACATATTCAAGGGGAGCCTCTTCCACCGAATTTACCCGGACCTCCTGACTGAAGAGTTTTAAACTGGTTTGGTCAATCAGCGGCGCGTCCATGTCGAGCACTTCGCCGGACAAATTGAAAGCCGTGGGCTGGGCCAGCGTGCTGGTGGAAAGCTGCCCTGCATCGCGCACGACGCTGATATCGCGGTCGATAACCGAACTTACGGTCGTAAGGGCTGCTCTGTCCCCGTCATATTTGAGGACGGCGTCCACCATCAGAAATTTATCGTCCAGGCTCTCAGGTAGTTGGATATATTGCTGGTTAGGCCCCAGCGAAACGGCGGGTCTTGACTGTGTATATGGGTTGGCAAGAACATTGAACAGATCCACGCGTGGGAAGCCGCCTGTTGTTAGCTTCTGGTACACCAGGCGGGGCGTTAAGCTCATTCGTTCTGACAGTTGGGCCGCGAGCGCAACCCGGCCACCAAATTTTTCGCCGCTATTGACGTTTGGTGTTAGCGCGTCGTTTGGGCCGACCGCGTCAATATACCCTGGTAATTCGTTAAAGTATGCCACGGCCCTCAGTGCCGCATGCCGACCGGTGAAGGGTAAGTTGAATACTGCCTTCACGCTTTCGCTGACATCTCCCCCTTGTGTAACGGCGACGCTGGTTTCAGTGCTGATACTGGTTTCAGCGAGGTCGGGTGCGTTCGAAATATAGCGCACAGTCCCGGCGAGAGAGCCTGAGCCAAAAAGCGTCCCCTGAGGCCCGCGCAAAACTTCAACGCGTCGCATATCAAAAAAATCTAGATCCGGGGTAAACAGCGCCATGGAAATAGCAGTTTCGTCCAGATATACCCCAACCTGTTCCTTGATGCCTGGTTGATCACGTACCACCTGGCCCGAGGATACGCCGCGTATTGCTATTTGGTTTTGGCCAGGGCCCAAATCGATAAATGTCAGGCCGCTAATACTGCGCGCCAGATCGCTCATGTCTTGTGCTGCGCCCAGAAAAATTGTGGCTTCGGTTTGGGCTGCGATTGAGAAGGGCACGTCACGGATTGATTCTGACCGCTTCCGCGATGTCACATAAATTTCTTCGATCGGTATTTGCCTGTTTTGCGGCCCTTTTTGAGGTTTACTGGCTTTGATGATCGGTTTTTTCTTGGGCTCTGTGTGCGGCGGGCGTTCCAGATTATCTGCGATGCTGTGCCCGTCAGTACCCACAAGATATATGAGCACGGTGCCTTTTTTGTCATAGGACGCTCGAAGATTGGTGCCGCGTAACATGGTACGTAAAGCCCGGCGGAAACTATAGCGCCCGTCAAGCGCATTGGTGCGAATGCTGGCAAGCTGATCGTAAGGGAACAGAAGCTGGGTTTGCGTTTTTTCTGCCAGCATTGTTAGCGTTTCGCCAGCAGGTCCAGCGCTGATTTTTAGCTGGAAATACTGGTTCTGTGCTACTGCGGGCGCAGGGTCGCTTAGGGCTATAATGCCCGCTGCCACGCAGGATAATTGCGGCCGCCGCCACATAGAAATACCGAGCCCGACAAGTCTGCCCCGAAGCGATATGGCTTTGAGTGTGCGCTTGGTATGTGGAATGCGGTCAATCACTGGCCTTAAATCGCTGCCTTGTTGCTTTGCCAATCTTTGCGGTAGCACAGTAGGCTAGAACAATCGCCGGAATGCAGAAAGGGCGAGTGAATGTGCGTCTTTGAAATTCTTCTCTACTCAGATGCTGACTGTGACAAATATACAAGGTCTGGACCGACCCATATTACAGAAACGCCAAAATTTGCTTCAATTGCCTGCAGCATGGCTTCGGTTTCGTCGGTTTTGAAATAACCACCAACTTTAAGCGATCGTATTGCCGGGTCGGAAATAACGATCTTGGTTTTGGTGTAGCGGCTCGCCTCTTCAATTACATCTTCAAGCGGTTCACCTTTGAAGATGAGTGCGCCACTGTGCCATGCTAGGCGACGGGTAACTTCGTCTTGCGATATTGTATCGATAGACCGAATTATGTTGGCGAATTTTGCACTTTGACCTGAGTTTACAAGCGCCAGCGACGTTTCTTGCGGCATATCTGTGGCAGCATCGGCTTGCGCAACAGTGGCAAGCTCTACCCGGCCCTCTGTTACGGTAACTTCGACCCCTTCAGGGTTTAATTCCACAGTGAAGGCTGTGCCTACAGCGCGAACGATGTTGGTGCCAACATGGACCTCGAAGGGGCGCGCCGGGTTATGTGCTACAGCAAAATGGGCCTCGCCTTTCACCAGGTTTAGCGCACGCCGCTGCTTTGTGAACCGTACCTCCACCTGACTGCCGGTATTCAACAGAATTTCGGACCCGTCAGAAAGTTTGACAGATTTGTTTTCTCCAATCGCCGTCGCATAAATTGCTACGGCCGATTGCGCTGTATTTTCCAGCATCGATGTATAAGACAGAATAGCAACAGCCATCATCATCGCTGCAGTAAAAGCGTAACGCGGGCGCGGCATCCAAGCCTCAAGTGCTGTTAAAGCCTTGGTTTTCCAGTGGACGCTCGATGCCGTATCAAGCGCTTCCTGCATTTCCTGCAGCAGGTCCAGGTTGCCCCACATTGTGGCGGCCTGATCGAAGGCCGTCTGATGCGCCTTGGATTGGTTCACCCATGTTTGGAAAGCGCCAAATTCATCAGAATTCAGGCGTCGTGCATCCAGTTTTGTGACCCAGCGCGTTGCTTCTATGTCCAGCGTTTGTTGCTCGGCGATGTTAAATACGTTTGTCATTCATTTGCTACTTGTTGCTGTCGCCCTTGTCAGGAACGACAGTGTTATTTTCAATGTGTGAGCTGCGAGGCTGATTTTTCCGCTGCGCTATTTCGCTCCCGCGCCTGGCCATAAATTCCATCGAGCGCATCAATCCTTTTGCCAAATGTTTTTCCACAGTGCTTTCCGATACACCCATGGTTTTGGCAATTTCCTTCTGGCTGTACCCTTGAACTTTGCGCAGTAAAAAAGCCTTGCGGCATTGGTCAGGTAACGAGTCTGCAGCTTCGCAAAAAATAGCCAGCGTTTGCCTTGCTTCCAGCCCGTCTTCAACTGATTGCATACCTATAAAGAGCTTGGAGAGTTCAATTTCCTCTATTGGTTCAGCCGGCATGAGTGATTTTTTTTTCAGGTCACGTCGGGCAAAATTATTTGCTGTCATGAACAAATAGGCGGCCGGAGAATCTATTGTTTGCTTTTTCTCCATCTCAAATGTTTTGAGAAAGCTTTCTTGCAATGCGTCTTCTATGTCCTGCGCATTATTGTAAAAACGGCGCAGATATTTTGTCAGAAACCCGCGGGTTTCCTGGTATGCCATGAAAACTGACTGTTTTTCAGCTGACGGCTTATCCGGCATTTTTTTTGTCATTTTATGACCTAATAAATAGCCCATACCCCCCGTATGGACGCCGGGCACAAAAGCATGTGGACGCTGGCAGAGTCAAGTTTGCCCCGATTTTGAAACTTATTTGTCATGGTCTTGAAAAAATATTTCAAAAACAGATGGGGGATTTTATCGAATGTTACCTCTTACCATATAACACGGCGGGTTTCGGGAGCTATTCACAGTGTTTTCTTTATCTCACAGCAGTAAGTCTTCCGTTTCAGGAAATCCGACCGTGCATAACAAGGGCTCAGGCTCGCTGACAAATGTTCGGCGAAGTCGCTAGAGGAGGAAGAAATGAGAAGATCAACCCCAATATATATGGCGCTAGCGGGCACAGCCCTCAGCACCAGTATGCTTGTGACGGGTGCTACGCTCGCGCAGGACGAAGAATTTGCACTTGAAGAAATTGTTGTAACAGCAACCAAGCGTTCGTCATCTATTCAGGACGTGCCATTTTCAATTAATGCCCAAAGCCAGTTGGACATTCAGCGCTCGGGCGCGACCAACCTTGAAGACGTTGCGCGTAACGTCGCTGGTTTGATGATCCAAAACCTCGGCCCTGGCCAAAGCCAGGTCGCCATCCGCGGTGTGTCAGCCGGACAGATCGTTCGTGACCAACCGGGTGTTAAAGAACAAGTTGGTGTTTACTTGGACGAGTCTGTGATTTCACTTTCGCTGTTTACACCTGATCTGGACCTTTACGACCTCAGCCGGGTTGAGACACTGCGCGGTCCACAAGGAACACTGTTTGGTTCTGGTTCCATTGGCGGAACAATTCGTTTCATCACCAACCAGCCAAACGCAGAAGGTTTTGAAGGTAGCTTTGAAGGTAACCTCAACCTGATCGACGGCGGCGGCGAAGGTGGCCACCTTAAAGGTATGGTAAACGTTCCATTTGGTGACGGTGTTGGTGCTATTCGCGCTGTTGCATATCACACAGAGTATGGCGGTTTCATTGATGCACTCCGTGAAGACGGCAGCATTGACGAGAATGTAAACAGCGGCAACCGTACTGGTGGTCGTTTTGCACTTAGCTTTATGCCTTCCGATAGCGTGAAAATTACACCGCGGATTATTTACCAGGAAATCAAGACAGACGGTAACAACCGGCAGGAAGTTTATAACCTCTATGCTAACCCGTTCACTGACGGAGACGTCGACGGTGGCCGCGACCCTGTAACATTCGCACCTCGTCAGCAATTCTTGCAGTTGCGCGAAGCGTTTGAAGACGAGACTTTGATCGCTGATATGACCATGGAAATTGGTTTGGACAGTGTCGATATTACGTCTGTAACAAGCTATACTGACCGTGACATTCTTGTAAGCCGCGACGCCAGTGCGCTTACGGGCAGTGTATCTGTTGACCTTGGCTTCCCAGATGACGGAGTATTGCTTCCGTCCAACCTGCGAGACACAACGCAAGTTGAGAACTTTACTCAGGAATTGCGTCTAAGCTCGAACGGTGATGGCCCGCTTCAGTGGATGCTGGGTGTTTTCTACCAGCAGACAGATCGCGCCTATCAGCAGTTTTTGCCAACTCCTGGATATGATGCTGTAGTTGATGCGGTGCTCGGTGCCGGTACTGCGGCAGCAACATCGGGCGGCGTAGGTCCTGTCGATTCTCCATTCTATTCAGAGCTCGACTATTCGCTGGAGCAGATCGCAGTATTTGCCGAAGCAACTTACGATGTGTCGGAAGATTTTCATATTACCGCTGGCGGTCGTTATTACGATTATGATGAAGAACGCTCGATCGTTTTCGCAGGCCTTTTTGCGGCTCTTACAGATGAAACAGATGATACGTCAGCGAACGGCTTCTCGCCTCGCATTCTGATGGCTTATGATGTGTCTGAAGAGGTTACCGTAAACCTTCAGGCGTCTAAGGGCTTTCGTCTTGGCGGTGTGAACGATCCTCTGAACGTGCCACTTTGTGAAGGTGACGACATCGCTACGTTTGGCGGATTCCAGAGCTATGACGATGAGACATTATGGAACTATGAAGTTGGTGTGAAAGTGAACACAGGAAAAGTGCAGTTTAATGCTGCGGCTTTCTATACTGACATCAATAATCTGCAAGTCACACTTGACGCAGGTTCTTGTTCGTCGCGCATTTCCTTCAACGTTCCTGACGCCCATACAGCCGGGCTTGAAATGGAGTTGAAAGCACGGCCAACAGAAAACCTCGACATCAGCATTGCCGGTAGCCTGATCGAATCCAAATTCGATTCTTCCGTATCCAGTGGTGGTAATGTGCTTGGCGGCATTCGTGAAGGTAACCGCTTGGCATCTACGCCAAACTTCAACTTCGGCGGTACAGCAACATACAGCTTCCCGTTTGATGTGGCAGGTGACGGCGCTGAGGCGTATTTCTCAGCGACATTCCAGCACCGCAGCAGCATCTTTACGCAGCCTTCGGACCAAGAGGCGGACGGTAACTTTGTTTCTGGCCTTGCCTTTGGTGGTGCGTCAGGCACAGACGTAACATCAGTTGATCTGGAGCTTGACGGCTACAATACGCTGAACCTTTCGTTTGGTGTGCAGATGGAAAGCTGGGAAGTTGTAGCTTACGTCAGCAATGTTACTGACGAAAACGCCAACTTGTCGTTCGACCGCGAACGCGGCGGCCGCGCACGGCTTGGTTTCCGGACCAACCAGCCTCGGACGTTTGGTCTCACTATGCGGACCAACTTCTAGACAATAGTTTACTATCGTTTCCCAAAGACCCTACAGGGCGGTGCTGTTGGTGCCGCCCTTTTTTTTGTCCCGCGGCTAGCACCCATGTCCGTGTTCCCGCAGGCTTCAATCCTGATAATTGATGCGAAACATCAGGCTTCGAACTTTAAAGGTAAAACAACCTTCAAAATAAAATTAAAAGTAGTACAATTGCCATCGCTGCAGGTAAGTTGTCTGTGCCGACCAGGCGAATGTCTGTGGTGCAATTTAGCTTGTCTGCCCACAATGCTGGTGTTTTTTTGCTGGTGCGGCTGAGACTCAAATTCACAGGAACCGCTATGCCCAGTGTGTATTTCAAATCGGAAAAATTGTTGGAGGCACCAGTTGAGCGCGCCGCCTTTAGTGACCGTATGTGTTATGTGTGTGCCGAGCTGTCAAAACTTGCTTATTTTAAGTTTGAAGGCGGGCATCCGCTTGATCAGGCTTCGGATGTTGTAGATAGCTTTGTTACTGATGAGGCTAAAGCTACAGAGCTAAAAAACAGGCTCGCACTTATCATTTCGCAAATGCCGGGCACTGCAGAAGCCAGCAGGCAAGTGCTGGAGGATATATTGCGGGCGGGTGGTTTCACTTTGACGGATGTCTTTTCCTACAAGGGCACGCAGGCTTTCCTGTGTAGCCGCATGGTTACAAACCGCGATAGCGGCGCAGTTAAAAAGGTGGCCTACTTAGCATTTCGAGGCACCGAACCAACCGAATTTCAAGACATCAAAACCGATGTGAAAGCCAGATTGAAGAAGGTTAAAGTAGGCACTGAGACACTGGAATTTCATACTGGCTTTCATGATGCCTATAGCCTTATCGAGGACGATCTTATTGCAGTCCTCAAAGACCTTAAGTACGATCAATTGTTTATCACCGGCCATTCGCTTGGCGGCGCATTGGCCATGGTAGCGACCAGATTGCTGCCTTATGAAATTAAAGGGGCTTGTTATACATACGGCGCGCCCCCAATTGGCACCATTGAAATTCAGAACGGACTGAAAACGCCGGTTTATGAAATTATCAATGAGACCGATATTGTGCCTTTATTACCGAATGCCTGGGCCGCATGGGGTGTTATTATATTCTTCAATATTTTGAAGCTTTTGCTCAGGCCCTTCGTATGGCTTTACGGGGCAGTTTTTAGCGGCAATTGGGACGAGCGCTTTGTTGAATATATGAAGACGATGACCCTGTTTGAGCACCCAGGATATAAGAGCTTTTTGATCGGCTCTGGCAAGCACGCCAAATTACGGTTCCAGATTGGAAGCTTTGCGCAGCTCAGAATGCGTTTCAAAACAATTCGAAAACAGGGTTTTGGGGGCATCAAGAAAATGGCGGCTGATCATGCTGTTGATCTATACGTCGAGAAAATTCAAGCGCATGCCGAGCGGCGAAACAGCTAAGCCGACATTGTAGGCACCAGGGTAGCCATTCCACCCGGTGGCCGTTTCGATATCATGGTATTGATCTCAACATATTTTTTGTTGGCAATGCTGAAGGCCCAGTGCAAAGTGCATGCGGGTGGTCATGAGTTTTGTGAAGATTTGAGTTACACCCTATGGATAGTTTGCCGCAGAATTTTGAAGAGCTTTTATCCTATTGGCATGAATTGCCCAAAAACGAGCTTGGTTTGCCGCGACGAAGCCAGTTTAGCATCGTGCAATTGCCACATTTAGTGCCCAATATGTTTATCGTGGAAAAACTGTCTCACTATGAAGGCCTGATGCGCATGGCGGGCACGGAAATGGAATCCGAAACTGATCAAAGCCCTACGCGTAAAATTATTTTAAATGACTATCCACGGGAAGAATGGGACCAATACGCCGATTTTTCAGAGGCTGTATTGTCGCATCCTTGCGGTGGCAGGATGGCGCGCACGGTGAGCTATCGCGGAAACCGGGTTATGGACAGTCTGGCGTTTTTCCTGCCGTTTTCCGACGACGAAGGTGCTGCGAAATTTCAAATTGGCCTGATTAGTTCGGTTACCAATCATAACATTCGGCCGCCCGGAGAACAGCCTACGCTCGTGCAAACTATGGCGCTCGCAGCAAATTATATAGACATTGGTTTTGGTTGCCCTGATTGATCGGGGCGAAGGCAGGTTTGTCTGGCGCTATCGGCGGCTGGCCGTGCATGGCAAGAAGCCGTCAACTTGAAGCTCTGGGCTGTAGAAACTGTTAAAACAGGATTGTGAAAACCGTATGAATGGTGTTAGCTCCAGCTCTCGTAAATGGGCGTTTTATGGCTTTTAAATATTTCTTTGTTGCTTTTGCCGGAGTGATAGCGGTGGTTACGCTTGCTGTGTCGCTTTTGTCGCCGCAGGAACGGCAGCGCACCATCGGCGATGTACTCAGGGAGGCCGAACAAGGCCTGGTCGACAGCCAATATGATATGGGCATTTATTATTATGAAGGCTCGATCATAGAACGCAATTTTACACAGGCTGCGAAATGGTATCAGAAGGCCGTGGATCAGGGCCACGGGTCGGCAATGAATAACTTGGCAGTGATGTACCAAAACGGGTGGGGTGTACGCGCTGACGCTGAAAAAGCGTTCGTGCTCTATTTAAAGGCTGCTAAAAACGGTGTTGCGTTAGGGCAGTTTAATACGGGTGCATTGCTGCTCGACGGTGTGGGCACCGAAAAAAATTACAGCGAAGCGCTAAAATGGACCCAAATGGCAGCCGATCAAGGCCAGGTGCGCGCTTATCATAATCTGGGCAAAATATACCAGGGCGGCCTGGGCGTGGCGGTTGACTTGGCCGTCGCGCGAGGCTGGTACCAAAAAGCCGCTGAAGGGGGCTTTTCCCAAGCGCAATATAATCTGGCTCGCATGTATCATTACGGGCTAGGCGCAGACCGAGATTATGCGCTTGCGCTCAAATGGTATCAGGAAGCCGCCGATCAGGGGCTGGCGATTGCGGCCAATAATATTGGCATATTGCACCTGAATGGTTTTGGCGTTGAAAAAAGCCCCGAGACCGCGCTCGCAAAATTTCACGAAGCAGCTGAAATGGGTGCCACTGCGGGTTGGACCAATGTTGGCTTAATGTATCGGGGCAATCAGGGGATCCAGCAAGACCTGGGCAAGGCCTTTTTCGCCTACAAGAAAGCGGCTGAAGAAGGCGGAGCAGCAGCTCAGCTACAGATGGGCGTTATGTATGAGCATGGCCAAAGTGTGCCTGTTAATTTGTCCACAGCCAAAAATTGGTACCAAAAAGCTGCGGACCAAGGTGTTGCGGACGCGCAGAATAATCTGGGCGTATTTTATCTGAACGGCAAAGGTGTTGCCAGAGATCAAAAACGTGCGGTGCAACTGTTCAGGTTGGCGGCGGACCAAGAGCACCTTTTGGCTTTTTACAATCTCGCAATCGCATACCGTGATGGGCTGGGCGTCGACCAGGATTTTGGGAAATCATTGGAATATTTCACCATTGCCGGTGAACGTGGCCACGGCGTATCGCAAGCAGAGGTAGGCATTTCCTATTATTTTGGTCGACACGGCCCCGTTGACTATGAGGGTGCTTTTACCTGGTTCACAAGGGCCGCTGAAAGCGGCGTGGTGGCCGCTCAGCATAATCTGGGGCTTATGTATGAAAACGGGCAGCACATACCCGTTGATTTGGCAAAGGCCCGGCACTGGTATGAACAGGCAGCAGCGCAAAATTATGCGCTGGCACTGAACAACCTTGGCAATTTGGCACTTGGCGGCAAAGGTGAGAAAAAAGACCCTTTGAAAGCCGGCGAGCTTTTTAAAAAGGCTGCGGAAGCCGGCAATGTGACGGCGATGTTTAATTTTGCGCGGTTGCTGCACTATGCCATTGGGCAGGATGCAGATTATTCAACTGCCCGGCAGTGGTATCAAAAAGCTGCAGAGAAAGGCTCGGCGCATGCGCAGTTTGGCCTTGGTATGCTGAATTATCAGGGCTCTGGTATTCCCAAAAATTACGAGAAAGCCTTGTCGTGGTTTAGGAAGGCTGCTGCAGGGGACCACCTCGATTCCACCTATAATGTTGGATATATGTACGATAGCGGTCTTGGTACAGATAAAGATCCGGTCGAAGCCGCCAAATGGTTCAAGCGCGCGGCCGAACGCGGCTATGTTATGGCGCAGTTGAACCTGGGAATTTATTACCAGAACGGCACGGGCGTTGAACAAGATAACGATAAAGCCTTTCAGTTGACGGAGAAGGCAGCCAACGCCGGCCACACAAGAGCAATCAAGAACCTTAGCTATTATTATGAGGCGGGTATTGGTGTTGAAAAAGATTTGGAAACAGCAATTCGCTGGTATAAAAAATCGGCACCGGAGGTTTTCTCTGGCGATACGCCCCTGAAAGCGAAGGACGCGGACACACTGTTGGAGCTGACATCGCTTTATTACCGGAACGAGCGTTTTTTGGATGCGGCAGCGACATTAGTTTTGCTGGCGGAAAAGCTGCCTGATGAAGTCGATCGCATTTCAAGCGAAACATTGGGGTATCTGGTTTTTTATCTGAACGAAGACAAACAAAGTGATGCCAACGACAAGCTTGCTGTTGCGCTCGCCGCAGCGCACTATAAAGGCGACGACGATAATAGTGTGGACTGGATCTATCACCGGGCATTGCAGGCCCACATGAAACAAAAGGATATAGCTGCCGCGCGGGCGCTCTTGCCGGAAATTAACGATGCCTATCTTCTTCTGGAGCTGATGATCGACCGCCGCTACCAATCGCTTTGGCCGGGCGTTGAGGACCGGGCTGGCAAAGACCTGCGTAAAGCTATTGATGATGAATTGGCGGCAAGCCTCGCTGCCTATGAGGCCGCGCCGGACAATTTCACTTTGATGAATAACGTGCTCGGCGCGTTTCGGCAGGCGGGCCAGATGCAACGGGTTGTGGATTTAGTGGCACCAATCGTTGCCGATTGGAGCAATATCACAAAGGGCGGCAAAGATGCCTTCTGGGCGGCAAACCAATATGCCTATGCGCTGCGCGCGACCGGGAAAACCGACGAAGCGCTCGCTGTTCTTGAAAAATTTGACAGGATGGACACAGATGAATTCCCTCGAATTGTGAGCATGAAGATCAATTATGTGCTGATGCTTTTGGAAAACGGTGCTTTTGGGAGGGTGCTGGATATCGCGTCGGTATTTGACGAAGCAAACGCCAGCGAATTTGGCAATATGTTCATATGGCACGCCAAAATCTGCGCTCTGTATGAGTTGGGCCAAACCGTTGAAGCGGACGCGCTCTTTGCGACAAAAGCAGACGCTATGGAAGCCAATGAGTTTGCCTATTTTGATACGCTTTTATGCAAAGGTGATTTCGGTACTGCCGAAACCTATTTGCTGCAGCTGTTGGCTGACCCGGAAAAACGCGGTGATATTTTGCGTAAGTTCCAAAAGGCGAACAAATCGCCCAGCATGCCAGCTTTTGTAAGAAAGCTGTTGGATTTGAGAGCCCGTATTTTAACACGCACTGCGGTGCAAGAGGCCTTTACCAAGGTCGGTCGTTCTATCCATATCAACGGACCTGAGATCATTTGGGCCGAATAGGCTGGCTTCAGGGCTAAAGGGGAGTTAGGGGCCAAAGATTGTACTTTGGCCCCCTCTGTTTTGACATGGCCGAAATAGGGTATGTCTATTAGGGCATGTCTATTGATGAATAGCCGTCTGGTTCGCCTTTCAGGTTCACCGACCTGCCGTCCGTATCCAGCATCAGGCGTACTCGTCTGCGGGTTTGGTTCAAAGCTGGGTTTCCCGGTATTTCAAGGGTCTCGCTGAAGGCAATGCTCGCGCGCCACACCTTGTTGGTAATGGTTTTTTCCAGGCCGCGCAAAACACCAGTAAAGCGTACTCCCCGGTATGATCCTGAAATATTGTCGCCAACCTGGAGTGGATATGGTGGCTCAGTCGGAGCGGTTGGTTCCTGAGGCACTGATTGCTCTGCAAGTTTGAAGCGCGCAACATAGGTGTTCCAGTCTTTAAACCCTTCCACGTGTGCGGTAGCTTCCAGACTTTGGCTGTGATTGATACTATGGCCTTCTTTGGCCAAATAATCGCGTAGCTTTTTCGCGCGCGATTTAGCGAACCTTATCAGGTCCTCATTTTTTGCTGTTTTGCATAGCTCGTCTTCCTCTATGCGGCATGTGGATAGCGGTGTTCGCGTTGCCGACCCGAAGCCGCACAAGCGGTTTGGACGAACTGAAACTATTGACCCGAACTTCACCAGCCCCAAATGGGGTGCGAACGGCAGGCGCCGGTTACCTATGGCGCCTTGTTTCATGAAGTGTGCTGGTGGTCAAGCTCCGTAGGTGCTCTTGGGTTTTAGAAGAGACTTCAGTTTTTCGGATTTTGATCCGGCTATTATGGTGACGGCAGAAACGCCGCCACTGTTTTCAATATATGGATTGGCTCCTGCTTCCAGCAGTCTGGCCGCAGCCTCAAACCTGCCTTCACCCAGGCACCACAATAAAGCCGTGCCGCCCTCGCGACCTTGCAGGTTTAAATCTACGCCTAAATCTGCAATCAAGTCTACCATTTCAGGCGCGCCGCTGAGAGCAGCCATGTGGATAACCCCAAGCGATAGCCCGCTTGTTTCGGCTATATGGCCGGGGTTGGCACCTGCCGCTAGCAGAAGCCTAGTGGTTTCAATTTGGTTATCGCGCGCGGCTTCCATCAGTGGAGTAAAGCCGATGTTGTCTGGCATGTCTACAGTGGCCCCGTTTTCGATTAGGGCGCTAACCACTGTTGCATGGCCTTGCCTTGCCGCGAGTGCGAGAACAGGCCGACCGGTAAAATCCAGGCTGTCGGCCGAAATGCCGACGGCAAGCGCATCTTTTGTTGCCGCATGGTCCCCGGCTTGAACAGCGTCGATGAGTAGAGCCGCGTCTGGAGTTGGTAGGGCCAGATTGTCGTGGCGGGCGAGCATTAGTACCAGGTCCTGATGTCCTCGTCGCATGGAAATTTCAAGTGCGTTTCCGTGGCCAATAAGCTGCGTTGCTGCGCCGTGTGCAAGAAACAGGCTGACAAACTCCGGCTTGCCGTAATAGGCAGCCCAGTTGATCGCTGGATCACCATTTTCGTCGCGGAAATCAACGTCCGCACCAGCGTTTATCAGCTCGGTTGCCAAGGCGATGTCGCCTGTTGCCACCGTAAGCATCAAAGTGGTTGCGCTGTAATAATCGCTATGTTGTGCATCCGGGTTGGCACCGGCTTCTAACAGCAACATGGCCATATCATGCCTTTTGGCCAGTGTTGCCGCCGCCAAAATGTGGGCTCCTTTACCAGACGTCGAATTGGCATCAGCCCCTTTTTCCAGCGCGTTTTCAAACGCGGCCCGGTCATCATCGGCCACAGCACTGAAAAGTGCTTCGCCGGGGCCACCGTCCGCCGGCAATGTGTCGGTGTTCAAGACAGCTAGTGCCAATGCAGCTAACAAAGTGATGAAAAATTTGTTCATTTTCTGGGCTTTCACGGGTCCTGGGTTTGCTTTGGCGGACTTTTCAGGGAAGCGCGCCTATTCCGCTTGATACCGCTAGGGCACGGCCTTCAAAAGTTGTCGGTCGAAATAGCGCAGCAGTGTGCCTAGTTTTTTTCCGCGTTTCAATGTGTCGCCATTGCTGCCAGTGATGCGCCACATGCCTTGCCGGGAAGCAAGCGCGGGTTCTTTGATAATGCTATAAAGTGGGCGTTCGCTAGCGCGTTTGAAGATGGAGAAAACTGCAAAATCTTTGAGCGTGTCAATGGCATAATCATGCCATTCGCCCGCAGCTACCATTTTGCCGTAGATGTTCAGAATTTGCGTAAGCTCCGTTCGGATTATATAGACAGCGCTTTGGCTGACATTGCCCCTGCCTTGTGTGCCGCTCGGTTCGAAGATGTGGATAATAGACGCGTCTTCCATAGTCTCCCCGTATATGATTTATTTCCCAAGTGTGCTGGAAATTAACGTTTATTGCAAGTGATTGGCGCCTTTTGGCTACTTGATAAAAGTTGACAGTTACCCATATGAGTGGGATAAAAATAATAGCCGAGTAAATAAAAAATAGTACGGCAAAACGACAGACACATAGAGGATATACCCATGAAGAATTCTAATTCTTTCCGTAGGGGTGCGCTTGGACTTGCATTTGCAGGGCTGGCGGCATCGACATTTGTGGCGGGCGGCAGCTCTGCCTATCATGACCCGGATAAAAAACCAGGCAAGGATATTCAAGAAGACCGCGCACTGGATACCTTTACAAAAATTCGCGTCAAAGGTGCCATTGAACTTCATCTTGTTGCTGGTAAGGACCAAAAGGTAACTATTGAAACTGCGGAAAATCGCATGGCAGATGTGGAAACATTTGTGCGCGGCGATACGCTGGTTATCGATATGGACATGGATGGCCACGACAACTACTGGCACAATGTTGACGTAGACGTCATTATTTCCATGCAAATGCTTGAAGGTATCGAAGTGATGGGGGCTGTTGAAGCCGACGTGCGCGATGTTGATAGCGACAAGCTCGAAATAGACATTAAAGGCGCTGCCGATCTGGACATTGAAGGCCGGTGTGGCTCACTTGATCTGGATGTTAAGGGTGCGGGCGATATTTCTGCTCGTGATCTTAAATGCGAAAATGTTTCAGTAGATGTGAAAGGCGCCGGGAGCGCAGACATATTTGCGACAAACAAAGTGGATGCCGATGTTGCGGGCGTTGCTTCGATTGACATCTACGGCAAGCCCAAAAATGTTCGGCAACATGCTGGCTTTATGGCTTCAATCAACGTTCATTGATTAGCAAACGAGGGGAAATAAGATGAAACTGTTTAAATCAACAGTGGCGTCCATTGCCGTGCTTTCTGCTGCGACAATGGTTGCGGCCGATGAAATTAGCGAAGAAATGCGTGACGTCGACGCTTTCACCAAAGTGAAGCTTGAAGGCTCTATGGATGTTGAAGTGAAGGTTGGCGGCGAGCAGAGTGTAAAAGTAATCGCCGACAGCGATATCATCGAATATCTGCGAACACGTGTTCACGGTGGTGAACTGGAAATTGACATTAAACACGAATCCGGAACCCGCAAATTGTTCCGCCGCGTTAAAAAAATGCAGGTGATTATTACGGTCCCTAGCCTTGAGGGCGCGGAAGTGCATGGTTCGGGCGATATGATTGTGGAAGACGCCCAGGCCGAAAAATTTGTGCTTGAAGTGCATGGCTCGGGTGATGCTGTGCTGGAAAATGCCAAGGTTGAGACGCTCGAAGTTGAACTTCAGGGCTCAGGCGATATTGAAGTTGATGGTAGCTGCGAAGACGTGCGCGTGGAACTCCAGGGTTCTGGTGACGTGAAAGCAACAAAAATGCACTGTAAAGCAGCTGATGTGATGCTACAGGGCTCGGGTGACGTTGATGTCTATGCTACATATTCTGCTGACGTGACCGTGCGCGGTTCAGGTGATATCCGGGTCGAAGGTAAGCCTGAAAAAATCAATTCGAGGGTGCGTGGTTCGGGTGACATTCACGTGAGCGATTGATCGCCAGCGTTTGATACCGCCGATATTTAGGCGGCGCCGACATAAAGAAGCCCCGGCTTAGGCCGCGGGCTTTTTTTTTGAGCTTTACGTTTCCGCTGTGTATTGGTCGCAGTTGAATCCTAAACTTATGAACTAGAGGCGTCTTGTTATCGTCTTTTTTGGGCCTTGATCGCGCCGTATTAATAAATGATATTACATAACGTTGGCCTCAGCTGATCCAGTCTCGCGGTGCTTTGAACCCAAAGCCCCCTCTAGTTTTCCGCGATGTACTGGGTCAGCTATTCTTTTCCCGGGGCTTGTCACACTGAAGGGTGTTCTCTCAAAATTTTCAGGGCAAATTTGAAGCCGCAGGACTTTGATCCTGCAAATGAAGGGTAGTCCTGCTTTTCGGCGATAATTTGCTCGACAGAGTGCGTTCAATCTATCACTTTCTCTGCTCAGTGAGGGAGAAATGCAGTGAAACTTTATCAATTGTGCGGCAAAGACAGAGACGCAAGCTTTAGCCCCTATGGCTGGCGGGCAAAATTATGCCTCTTGCACAAAGGGCTGAAGTTTGAAGAAGTGCCAATACGCTTTCTTGAAAAAGTGAAAATAAGCCATGCCTCACCGCAGACGATTCCGGTTTTGGATGATGGCAGCATCTCTGTGGTGGACAGCCTCGCCATCGCCCAGTATCTGGAGGACATTTACCCCCAGCCCAGTCTTTTTGGTGGCAGCGTGGCCAAGTCCCAAGCGCCCATATTAAACCACTGGGTCGACCAAACGTTGGTGATGGGCATTGTTGGGCTGGTTCTCGTTGATATCTACAACTGCCTTGACGCTGAAAACCAGGCCTATTTTCGCACAACGCGCGAAAAACGGTTTGGTCAAACTCTAGAAGAGGTGGTCGAAGGCAGCGACGACAAGTTGGTGGACTTTCGCAAATCATTAGCGCCGCTTCGCCTGGTTCTTAAGAACTCCCCATTCCTTTCGGGGGATCATCCCCTTTGGCTCGACTATGCAGTTTTTGGCACCTTCATGTGGCCGCATATTGTTTCAGATTTTCAGTTGCTGGCAGAGGATGACGTGATATACGCGTGGCGCGAACGTATGTTTGACCTGTTTTCTGGCGTGGCCCGTCGTGCAAAACGTGCCATTTAGGGCCTGCAATGCGCTAAAGAAACATCACGGTTTCAAAGCAAAAGAAAACACCGTAAAAGGGTTTCACCTTTTACTAGTTTTGGAAATATAATTGATGGATGTCCTGTTAGAGGCTCGTAACTTAACCAAGTCCTTTGGCCCGCTGAAGGCTGTGGATGATATCAGCCTTTCTGTGAAGAAGGGCGAGATATTGGGGTTTCTGGGTCCTAACGGTGCCGGCAAAACCACGACAATGAAAATGATTACTGGTTTTCTTGCTCCAAGCCAGGGCGAGACCTTTGTTTGCGGTGAACCCGTTTCCACCGCTAGTGTGGAAGCGCGCGCTCATATGGGATATCTGCCTGAAGGCGCGCCTCTATACGGGGACATGACCCCGCGGTCCTTCCTCAGTTTCATCGCCGCCTCTCGTGGGATTGAAAAAAGCCAGATTGAGACCATTGTCGAAAGTGCTGCCAGCGCTGTGCACCTCGACAATGTGATGGAGCAGCGCAACGAAACCCTTTCAAAAGGCTATAAAAGGCGCGTTGGCTTGGCTGCGGCCATATTGCATGCACCAGATGTTCTTATCCTTGATGAGCCAACCGATGGGCTTGATCCGAACCAGAAGCATGAAGTGCGCCGGCTGATAGAAGCCATGTCTGTTGACAGGGCGATCATTATCTCAACGCATATCCTTGAAGAGGTGGACGCCATTTGTCACCGCGCCGTCATTATTAACCAGGGCAGGATTGTCGCTGATGGCACCCCGTCGGAACTCAAAAGCAGATCGGTTTATAAAAACGCGGTTACCTTATTGTTGCCTAAAAGTGACGCAGAGCGGGCGGCGTCGGCACTCAAAAATATTGCTATGGTCAACCGCATTGAAGCGTCGGCTGAAGGCTCGAATGTACGTCTTACCATTCTTTCCAAAGGCCAGGCCGACATATCAGAATCTATTTCTGACATTGCCGCCGTCAGCATGTGGCCAGTTACCGAGTTTTCGATCGACAACGGGCGCCTCGACGATGTGTTTCGAAACTTGACGGTTGGGGAAGTTTGATATGGTGCTGTCCACAATTATAAAACGCGAATTCTTGAGCTATTTTGCGACGCCGGTTGCCTACGTGTTCCTCGTTATTTTTCTGGTATTGCAAGGGATGTTTACCTTTTATCTGGGTGCTTTTTTTGAGAGAGAGCAGGCCGACTTGGCGTCGTTTTTTGCTTATCAGCCGTGGTTGTTTCTGTTTTTAATGCCTGCTATTGGCATGCGCCTTTGGGCCGAAGAACGGAACATCGGTACTTTTGAACTGCTTCTTACTTTGCCCGTGCCGCTGGGAACCATTGTCCTCGGAAAATATCTGGCCGCGCTTTTGTTTGCCACCCTCGCACTTTTGCTGACAGTCCCAATTTGGGTAACTGTGAATTGGCTAGGCAATCCGGACAACGGTGTGATTGTCACAGGCTATCTTGGTTCCTTCTTAATGTCTGCCAGCTATCTGGCTATTGGTGCTGCTTTGTCGGCCGCCACCAAGAACCAGGTTGTTGCTTTTATCCTGTCTGTCGCAGGCTGTTTTCTGTTTTTGGTTTCGGGAATGCCGATGGTGCTGAATGTTTTTAGTGGCTGGGCCCCGGACAGCTTTGTTCTGGCGATAGCGAACCTGTCGCTTTTGAACCATTTCGACAATTTGCAGAAAGGCGTGATGGTGCTCAGCGATATCGTATATTTCGCGGCCCTCATTGGTATGTGGTTGTGGATCAACCGTCTGGTGATTGAAAGCAAGAGGGAGGCTGGATAATGGTGCCGCACATATTCCGCAAATTGCCCGTGCAAATTTTTGTCGCGGCCCTGCTTTTTCTCTCCGTAGTGATACTATCTGACCGCTATATGAGAGGGGCCCGGGTCGATCTAACCGAAGATAGCCTCTATACTCTCTCGGAAGGCTCACGCCAGCTGCTTCGTTCCGGCGAAGACGAGATAGTCTTTGAGTATTTTTTCTCCAAGCGGCAGGCGGCTCCTTATCCGCAGCTGCTAAGTTACGGCAAGCGGATCGAAGATATGCTGCGTGCCCTAGCTGCCGCGAGCGACGGGAATGTCACGCTTTCGATCATCGACCCGGAACCTTTTTCTGAAGCCGAAGATGACGCAGTGGCTGCTGGTCTTAAGGGTGTTCCGCTGGGCGATGGGTCTATGCTCTATATGGGCTTGCGGATCAGCAATGATATTGACGGAGAGGCTTCTATTCCGTTTTTCTCGGAGGACCGGGAAAACTTCCTTGAATATGATCTGGTGAAGGCCTTGGCGACGCTTGATAAGGCCGCCCGCAAAAAACTAACGCTTATAACGAGCTTACCAATGCAATTTGGTCCAGGTGGTCCGCAGGCCATGATGGCGGGCAGGGCGCAGCCTTATGTTATTTATCAGCAATTGGCAGAGTTTTTTGAGCTGGCCGACTTGGCGGAAGATTTTGATATCATCCCGGAAGACACCGACGTTTTGATGCTTGTACACCCGCCAGCACTGTCGGACGAGCAATTGTTCCAAATTGATCAATATGTACTCGCAGGTGGTCGTGCGCTTGTTTTCCTGGACCCGCATTCAGAGGCGATGAACCCGCGCGCAACCGAAGCAAACAGCTCGTCGCTTGGCCCGCTTCTGGCTGCATGGGGCGTGGAAATGCCGCAAGGTAAAGTGGTGGGCGATGCGTCCCTCGCGCAGCGGGTTCAAATGGAAGGCGCCATTAAGGACTATGTTTTTTGGATGTCTGTGCGCAGTGATTTCATGGCGTCAGACGATGTGGTAACTGGCCCAATTGACGCGCTGAATTTTGCCTCTGCCGGGGTTTTGACGCAGGCGGCGGGTGCCATGACCCGGTTTGAGCCACTGGTAACCACCAGTGCGGTTTCAATGCTTTATGATGCCGAACGCGCCGTTGGTGAACCTAATCCCAGCGCCTTGCTCCGCGACCTTGAGCCGACCGGTGAAACCTTCGCTTTGGCCGCTCGCATTAGCGGCCCTGCACAGTCGGCTTTTCCTGAAAAAGTGACGCTTGAGGCAGGCCCCGTTGCCTCACCCAGTCTAAAGGAAGGCTCGATAAACCTTGTTGTGGTCAGCGACAGCGATTTGTTTGAAGACCGTTTTTGGGTTCAGCTTCAGGAGCTTCTTGGTCAGCGAATTGTTGTACCCTTAGCGGGCAACGGCAGTTTCATTCTGAATTTGGCAGACCATATATCAGGTTCTGAACAGCTTTTGGCGCTGCGTGGGCGGGGTATCACCAAACGAAGCTTCGACGTGGTTGATACGCTGCGCCGCGAAGCTGAAGCCCAGTATCTGCAAACAGAACAATTGCTTCAGAATAGATTGGCTGTTACCGAACGGCGGATTGCGGAACTCGAGGCCCAAAAACCGGAAGGTGCCGCTGTTATATCAAGCGAACAGGAAGCAGAAATTGAAGAATTCCGAGCCCAGCTCGTGGAAACACGCAAAGAACTGCGCGGGGTTACCAGAAGCTTGCGGCATGAAATTGAAAGCGTAGGAACCTGGCTTGCGTTCCTTAATATTGCTTTGGTGCCGCTTGCTATTATATTTTTGGCGTTGGTACGGTTATTCATGCGCCGCAGAAATGTCGGAGCGCGCGCGTGATTGAAGTGATGGGCTGTCGGGGCAAAAGGACACCAGATATCAATGTCTGAAAAACTAACCAATATCCTGGGGTATCTGACCCTGTTTGCGATACTCGGTGCGGTTTGGGTGCTGTTTGGCGAAGACCCGACACGCGAACAAGGGGCACGCGGTGAACGCACTTTCAAAGGACTTGAAGAGCGTATCAACGAGGTGGCGACAGTTGAAATCAAAGAGGGTGACCGCTCGGCGACGATCGTTAGGAACAATAACCGGTGGCAGATGAAAGAACGCGGCAATTACGCTGTTGATATAGAGAAAGTTCGCAGTTTGCTGCGCGGCGCTGCCTTTTCTGAAAGGCGGGAACCTAAAACAGCGAACAAAACGCGGTTGGCTCGGCTCGGGTTGGGCGCGAGATCGATCAAGATTTTACTGCGTGATGATACCGGCGGGCTTATTATGACTTATGATATGGGGGACCGGAAGGCTGGCCCCAATGGGCGCTCGCTTTCTTATATTATGCAGGACCGAGACACACGGGCCTGGCTGGTGAGCGGTTTGTCAGAGACCAAAGCAGATCCCGGCTGGTGGCTGGAGAGACCTCTCCTTGCCATTGACCCAAAAAGATTTAGCGATGTAATCATCGGGGGCGCATGGCTGACGCGCAAACTTGGTGATATGGATTTCCAACTTCAAGGCAAACGGGGCTATGAAACTGTAGCACCCGCCTGGCAACTGGCCGAGCCTGTCAGGCTTGTATCGGCTTTAAGTTTTACAGATGTACGTGCGCTTTCCAACCCGCTTTCCGAGGCTTTGTCTGTGGTAGAATTTTCCACTTATGATGGTCTTGCCCTAAAGCTCGCACTGTATGACTTTGACGGAGCCATATGGGCGCAATTAGCGGCGAATTTTGACGTTGCGCTGCAAAATGAAGGCAAGGGCGGAGTTTTGCCCGCAGCACCAGCTGACGGCGGCGCAGAAGCCTTGGAAATCACAAATTCAGCCCGTGGCTGGATATTCAAGCTCAGCGAAGCTGATAGGCAAATCCTCCAACGAAAGCGCGCAGATTTTTTGGCGCCGGCAAGTTGATCGGGTTTTAAGGCCTTGACGTACAGGTAACAATCTCTACATGAGAGGCAAACTTGCACCCTTAAGGGTGCTTATCACACAGTATTTTAACTTAGGACCATAAAAGTCATGTCAGATCAAAAAACGGAAAAAATGGGATTTGAAGCAGAGGTAAGCCGCCTGCTGCATATGATGGTGCATTCTGTTTATTCGGACCGGGAAATATTTCTGCGGGAGCTTATCTCGAACGCGTCTGATGCTTGCGATAAATTACGTTATGCGGCGCTAACAGATGAAAAGCTGAAAAGCGACGGTGCTGAATTTGGCATTGCAATTGTTGTCGACAAAGACGCCAAAACAATTACGGTTTCCGATAATGGTATTGGTATGAACCGGGATGATGTGATTGAAAATCTCGGCACTATTGCTCGCTCGGGAACGTCAAATTTTGTCGATCAGCTTACAGGCGATAGCAAAAAGGACGTGCAACTGATTGGCCAATTTGGCGTTGGTTTCTATTCCGTATTTATGGTGGCAGATAATGTAACGGTAACCACAAAGAAAGCTGGTGACGATACTGCATGGGCATGGACCAGCGCTGGTGAAGGCACATTTGAGATTGGCGAGGCTGATAAAGAAAGCCAAGGCACAGATATTGTGCTGCACATGAAAGAAGACGCCACCGAGTTTGTGGAAGAATACCGGCTGAAAACCATTGTCACCACATATAGCGACCATATTGCGGTGCCGATCACAATGGCGATTAAAGGCGGCGATAAAAAAGAAGACACAGACGAGGCTGATGATACGCCAGACCCGTCAGAACCAACTGTTGTAAACGCAGGCTCGGCAATTTGGGCGCGCCCCAAGGCCGACATAACAGATGAACAATATACGGAATTTTACCGTCACGTTGGCCATGCGTTTGATGAACCAGCTCACCGACTGCACTATAATGTTGAAGGCATGCAAGAATATACGGTGCTGCTGTTTGTGCCAACAACCAAACCGATGGATTTGTTTGATCCTGCGCGGAAGAACCGCGTGAAGCTTTATGTGAAGCGTATCTTCATTTCTGATGACAACGCAGAAATTTTGCCAGGGTGGCTCAGGTTTATGCGCGGTGTTGTGGATAGCCAGGATTTGCCCCTGAATGTCAGCCGTGAAATGCTGCAAAATAATCCGGTTGTCAGCCGTATGTCCAAGGCCATTACAAAAAAATTGCTCACCGACTTCGAAAAAATGGCTGAAAAGGAAACCGAAAAATTCGAAGCCATGTGGGCTGAATTTGGCGGTGTGATCAAAGAAGGTATTTACGAAGACTTCGAGCGCCGCGATCAGCTTTTGAAACTGGCACGCTTTAAATCTACGGGTGTGGAAGGCTGGACCACGCTTGCGGACTATGTCGGCCGCATGAAAGATAAGCAGTCTAAAATTTTCTATGTTACTGGCACCGACGAATCCGTTCTGAGAAAGAGCCCTCAACTCGAAGGCTTTACGTCACGCGGTATCGAAGTGTTGCTGATGGCGGATGCTGTAGACGATTTCTGGCTTCAGGCAACACCTGACTTTGAAGGGAAAGGTTTTGCGTCAATCACCAAAGGCGCAAGCGATCTGGATGAAATCGCAGAATCTGAGAACAAAGACGACAAAAAAGAGACGGCGACCGACGGTCAGATGGCGACATTAACCGCCCTGATGAAAGAGGTACTGGGTGACAAGGTTTCCGATGTTCGCGCCTCTAACCGGCTTACAGCAACAGCTTGTTGCCTAGTCGCCAGCGAAAGCGGCATGGATATGGCTATGGAGCGCATATTGCAGGCGCACAATCAGCTTGATCAAATGACAGCTAAAGTGCTGGAGGTAAATCCATCCCACGCAGTTGTGCGCAAGCTTGCAGAAAAAGCAGGTGAAACCGGCGCAATCGATGCGCTGGCCGACCCAGTGTGGTTGATTTTCGACCAGGCACGAATCCTTGAAGGCGATCCACTGGATGATGCCAGTGCATTCGCCCGCCGTATGAGCGCTGCGATGGAAGCTGGCCTCGCCTAAGAACAACTAAAGAGAGAAAAATTAAGCTCTAGCGATCATTTCGCCGGAGCTGTTTTTTGTTATTTGCGGTTTTGGTCGCAAATTAACCCTTTGTTATAGCCTTCAAGGGCAACTTTACCGCTTGGGACATGTACTGTGCAGGCGGTAGTGCGGACCGCCACGGAGTTCTGAGTTCATTAGGAATATGCAAATCCATGCTGGCCTTTTTCAAATGGTAGCATCGAATGGCGATATTCTGAACTCGTTGACGTGAAAGGCAAGTCACATGCGGCCCGAAAAACCATTATACCGATTAATGTATGTTAGCCATCAGGTTTCTGATTTACCGCCAGATGTTCTGACGATTGCAGACGATTCAAAAGATTTTAATGGTCGGTTGGGCATCACCGGATCTTTGTGGTTTGATGGTGAAAATATACTGCAGTTTCTGGAAGGTGATATCGATGCGTTGAATACGGCGTTCAGGCGTATAGAAAAAGCACATTGTCACACAGATATTGATATCATCTGTTTTGAACAAACCAGAGAGCGTATTTACGCGGATTGGTCACATTCTTATTTTGGAAGCCAAACACACAGCCGCGCTGTTGCGGAACAGTTTGCAGGTGGGCCCGACATCTGCTTGCGGTCTTTGCCTAGTGGCAGAATGGTTGAAATGCTTCGGTTTCTCGAAGAAGAGCGGCAAGTCGGCATGGCCCGGCAGGTCGGTTAAACACCCACGGCGCCTCACTTCTGGCACTTGTTTTAGCTCAATTTTCGGACTTTTATACCCGTAATTTGATTGCGGGTTCGCGACATAATTTCGAAATGAAATCCGTCGAAACTAAAAGTTTTTCCGACAATCGGGATGGTTTCTGCTTGATGAATTACCAGCCCGGCAACGGTTGTTGAATGATCATCATCCAATTCCCAGTCAAACATGCGGTTGAGATCGCGCACGGGCACCGTCCCGTCAACATGGGCGCTGCCGTCAGACAGCACCGTTACGCCGGGAACGCTTGCATCATGTTCGTCTGTGATGTCACCAACAATTTCTTCGAGAATGTCTTCGAGGGTTACAAGCCCCTGGATATCGCCAAACTCGTCGACCACCAGAGCCATGTGTGCTTTGCGTTCCAGGAAGGCATTCAGTTGTTCTTTCAGTGTGGTGGTTTCGGGTACGAACCACGGTTTGGCCATGACCCGCCTTACGTTAAAACGGTGCATTTGCCCGCCGGCGCGGCGAATGGCCCGCAGCACGTCTTTAGCATGCAGGACGCCAACTATATTTTCAACTGCCCCTTCAAATATAGGCAGGCGCGTATAGGGGCTGCGGACAACAGCGGCGATAATCTCGTCAGCTTTGCTCGCGATATCGATGGCATGCATGGATGAGCGGTGCACCATGACATCTTCGACATTCACATCTTCCAGATCCAGAATGGACCCCAGCATTTGCTGGTCTTCTTTTACAAGTCCACCCTCGTGACGGTGAAGGTCTATAGCACTGCGGATATCTTCTTGGGCAGAAAGCGCGTGGCCCATCTCGGAAATATCGACGCCAAAAAGGCGCAGCGTTGTCCGTACGATAAAACGCACAACGGCAACGATGGGCGCGAAAATACTCACCACCAATTTAATGATCCCTGCTACCGCGAGGGCGGTTTTATCGGGATGCGCGATCGCATAGGATTTTGGGAGTACTTCTGCGAATATGAGCACCATCGCCGTCATGACAAGAGTGGCATAAAGCACCCCTTGTTCACCAGACAGCTTCATAAACAAGCTGGTGGCCAGCGCGGAAGCAAGAATATTGACCAGATTGTTGCCAAGCAAAATGGCACCGATCAGCTTTTCTTTTTCTTCGATAAGCGCCGACACCCGTTTTGCTTTTTTATTGCCGGATTTGGCCAGCTGAAGTATGCGGGCTTTGGACGCAGCCGTAAGTGCGGTCTCTGATCCGGAAAAAAATCCGGAAAGCAAAAGCAGAAAAAATATTGTTCCTGCCGTGACCCAAAATTCGAAATTGAACAGGTCGGCGTCAGCCGGGTCCATGGTAATACTCCGTTTGTTTGATAGCCTTATATGGCTACTCGCAGGCTTTGCCGCAAATAGAATTCCGTACTGCGGCCAAAATTACGTCAGGGTCAATGCCCCTGTGCATTGATGCTTCTCCGATGCCGCCAAGGATAAAGCCGATGTCACCTCCCTTGGATTTTTTATCACGGGTCATATTTTCCATTAGTTTGTCGGCTTCAAATTCAAAGTCTATCTGGGCCGCAGACCACATCATGCCCATACTTTTAAGGTGGTCCATTAGGCGCTGCAGATCGGCTGCCTTGGCCAAGCCCATTCTCACGGACACATCGAGCGCTATTACCATGCCGATACCCACGGCTTCACCGTGTAGCAAGGTGCCGTCATAGCCGCATTCAGCTTCTAGCGCATGGCCAAAGGTATGGCCTAGGTTGAGTAAGGCCCGTTTTCCCGCTTCGCGCTCATCTTCGGCTACAACACGGGCTTTAGCCCGGCAGCTTTTCTCGATCGCGTGGACACGCTTTTCTGTACAGCCTTCGCTCGTATCAACACTCAGAATTTCTGCGCCATTTTCTTCCAGCCAAAGAAAAAAATCTGGATCGTCGATCAAGCCGTATTTCAATATTTCGGCATAACCAGCCTGCAGCTCCCGGTGAGGCAATGAATTTAATACACCGGAATCGATGAAAACCGCGCTCGGTTGGTGAAACGCGCCAACCAAATTTTTGCCGAATGGTGTATTTATGCCGGTTTTTCCGCCAACACTGCTGTCTACTTGGGCCAAAAGCGTTGTTGGTATCTGAATGAAGCGGATGCCACGCAGAACAGTGGAGGCCGCAAATCCCGCCAGGTCGCCAATGACACCGCCACCCAGTGCGAGAATGAAGTCGCGACGTTCAACGCCGCTTTCCAAGAGCTCATTTGTCAGCATTTCAAAACTGGCGAAAGATTTGCTGCCTTCGCCAGGTTCCAGTGTAAACCAGTTCCCGCCAAACCCACCGCGGGACAAGGCCGCCTTGACCTTTTCTTCATATAAGCCAGCAACGTTTTTTTCCGTCACAACAAAAAGTCGCGATTGACCAACGATAGGGGCCAGATAGTCTTCTAGACGCTCCAATATATCGTCGCTTATCACTATGTCGTACGCGCGGTCGCCCAAGGGCACTGTCACGCATGTTGTTTTTGAAGAGTTAGGCATAGGGTTGTCCATTGGATTGCTCAAAGCTTAATTTTTTCAGCGCATTCACGATATGATCAACCACTTTCTCGTGTGTGCCGATGTTTGACTGAATTTTTAGGTCGGCTTCTGCATATATGGGCCCACGTTCATCTGCTAATTTTTGCAAGATTGCTTTTGGGTCACCCGCTTGAAGCAAGGGCCGTGTATCGCGCCTGCCGGTTCGCTCCAAAAGCACAGCTATGTCCGCATCAAGCCATACGGAAATGCCTGCTGTTTTAATTAGCTGTCGGGTTTCTTCATTGATAAAAGCGCCGCCGCCTGTAGCGACAACAAGTGGGGCACCGTCAAGGAGCCTCGCTATAACCCGCCGTTCACCGGCGCGAAAATCGTCTTCTCCATAGGTGTCAAAGATGTCGGCAACGCTCATGCCTGCAGCTTTTTCGATTTCTGTGTCAGAATCGGCGAAATCCAGTTTGAGGCGCTTTGCCAGTCTTCGTCCTACAGTGGTTTTCCCGACACCCATCAAACCAACAAGGACAATTGTTTTGTTGGCCGAATAAGCGTTTGGTCCGCTGGAAAAGTTTTTTTCGTCTGTAGTGATTTCTACCATAATTGACTTTTACGGTGGCTTGCCCCGTCCGCCAACTCTTTTCTGTAGTGAGCGTCGGCTGACCGTAGGCCTTCTTATTTGTGCCATAAAACTTGGCTACTGCTAGCGAAGTATCAATTGGTTGGGCGTGCCGCACTCCTATTGGTCAATTGACTATCTGGACTTGCAGCACGGCATCCTTTAAGACTTTCAGCACTGGTTAAATTTATTGCGCGCGATATAGGGTTTACTGATGTCACAATTGACAAAGATTATACTGATACTTGTTGTGGTCGCCGTCGTTGCGGGTGGCCTATATTTGATGAACTCGGATATCCCGGCGCCTTCTGAAAAGGTCACAAAAACCTTAAACAATGATCGTTTCCCGTCCTGATATAATACGCTTTTTCCTGCTGCCGTTGCTTGCCGCTGCCGTGGTAAGCAGCGCGCCCCTTTATGCGACGCAAGACAGCGAAGAGGATGCGGACACAGCGGATACCGAGCAGTCGCAGCCCAAAGCCGGAGAAACTCCTGCGGTTGCCCCGCAATCAATAGTGCCTCAGACGAAGGTAAAAAAGGCGAAGGATACCAAGAATCTTTATTTTTTGGGTGCCAGGCCTAACCTGCGCCGCCAGCAAGGCCCTGCTATTGGTGCCCCAGTAAGCATTTTACCGCAACCCTATGTGCCAAAAGGTAGTGTCCAGATACCGCCCGCACCCGTTACGGGAGAGGTCGAAGACCAATCGGCCGGATTTGATAGCGTTGTTGAGGAAGAAGCTGGCGAAAGCAGAGATGCCAGCTCGGACTTGCCAGAACCGCCCGCTGAAGACGCAGAAATCATTGCCGACGAAAAGGCCGCTGGTGAAGAAGCAGATTTAGTATCAAGCCCTGATAGCCTGCTGGAAGCAGGCGCGCTCGAACAGCTGGATCCTTCCGGCATCGCGGTTGACGGCATGAACACGAGCGAGACAAGGGAATTATGGCGGGGTTACGGGCGAGATACTATTATTAAACGGCTCGCTGAGTTTGCAGAAACAGCAGGCTCACCGTCTCTTGCAAAAATAGCAAACCGCATAGTGCTTTCAGGGACAACCTTTGAAGGCCAATCTAGTGACAGTGAAATTGAGGCTTTTGTAGAAGCAAGGCTGGACCTGTTGATGCGGCTTGGTAATGCCAAGGGCTATACTGATTTGCTGATGGCCTTGCCTACTTCGCACGATTGGTCAGGACTAGCGCGGCATTTTACCAACGCCCATCTTTTGAGCGGCAAAATTGGTGATGTTTGTGAGCTGGCGAACGAGCGCCGTGAACATGATAATGACGCTTACTGGCTTAGAATGATTGCTTTTTGCGATGCGGCGCGTGGCAATCGAAACGGTGTTGATTTCCAGTTACGTATTCTTGAAGAAGTTAGCGATGTTCAGCCCACATTTTATCAACTGATTGATCAAATACTGGTGGAAGCAGAACAGCCGCCCGGTGGTGTATTGTCGGCGAACACCCAGTTGCGGGATAGCCTTCGCATTGATGTACTGGAAGCAACAATGGCGCGCCTTGCTCGGGTAGAAATAGCGCAGCTGGCTCCGGAAAATATTAATCCGCTTGCTATTGGTCTGATGTTGTCGCTGCCGAATGTTTCGGCAGATGCTAAAACTGAACTTATGGGCCTTGCTGTGCGCAGGGGGTGGGCCGACGGCAAACTGTTAGCAGCTTTTGCCCGTACTCTTTCATCTGATCTTGAAAAAGAAACAGCAGCGCTTCAGTTGCTTGAGGAAGATGACCGGTTTGCGATCGACGCGGTTCTGGTAAAAATAGCCGCCACGCCAGCGGCAGATGCGGAACGTTCGATAGCCTATGGCCGGGTCTGGGGTCGGGCACTTAAAAATAATTACCTCGCTGTAGCGGGTGAAAGCCTGCTTGAGCTTTCCCGCGATTTGGTGCCGAAGGCAACGTCAGGAGGTGTTGTGACGCGAGCAGCACTGATAACCGGTAATACTGGAAGGGCGGCTGACTGGTTTGCAGCCCTTCGCAGTCAAGCGGCGGGAGCGGACGCCCGTCTGGATGCGGAACTAATATCTGTCGCGCCTTTAATGGCGCTGGCGGCCCCCGGCGGTGGTGTCGTGCTTACTCCGGATCTGCTTTCCCGTTGGTGGCGGGTAGAAGCAGATCATCCAGACAGGTTCAAACGCGCGAACTTATTGTTCACGATAGCGGAAGCGCTTGGACACACAGTTGGTGATGAGGCGTGGGTGTGGCTGGAAGAAGGGCCTACTGCTTTTGGCGGTGCGGTACCAGCAACCGCTCCGTGGCGCCGACTTTTAATATCGGCACATGAAGGCGATACACCCAAAACGCTGGCACTGGCTTTTCGCCTGCTGGCCGAGGGGGGCACTGCAGGCGTGCCAGCCACCCTTGCCGGTTCTCTTGTCGGCACCCTTGCCGAACTGGGCATGCAGAACGAAGCACGCATGATTGCCACGGAAATCTTGATAAGTCAGGGCCTGTAGGCTCGCATGAGTGACGCGGATTTAGGCAATGCAAACATCCTTGATCAATTTCTTGAGATGCTGGCAGCAGAAAAAGGCCATGCCAGAAATAGCCTGGAGGCCTACCAAAGAGACCTAAACCAGTTCGCTGAAATAAGCGGCACCAGGTTTGTGGCGTCAACTGACGAAGACATTCGCCAGTTTTTGGCCTGGCTACACTCGGAGGGCTTGAAAGCCAGTACTGTGGCGCGGAGACTGTCTGCCATTCGGCAGCTTTTTTTGTTTATGTACCGTGATGGAATTCGGCCAGACAATCCGGCCACAAATATTATGAGCCCACGCCAGGAACAGATGCTTCCCAAAATACTGTCAGAAGCCGACGTTGACCAATTGCTGGACACAGCGGAAAAAATTGGTCTTAGCGGCAAGCGTGAAGATTTGCGGCTCCATGCACTGGTTGAAACTTTGTATGCAACCGGTTTGCGTGTTAGCGAGCTAGTAACGCTGCCGCGACGCGCGGTTGGTCCGGACACTACGATGATAATGGTACGCGGCAAAGGCGGCCGGGAGCGTATGGTGCCGCTTGGTAATCGGGCAAGGTTGGCCCTGAGCGCATACTTGCAAGCCAGTGCTGGTGATTTGGCAAAGCAGTCGTCGTTTCTTTTCCCCTCCAGAGGTAAAGAAGGACATCTCACACGCAGAAGGGTTGGCCAACTGATGAAAGACCTCGCTGTCACAGCTGGTGTAATGCCGAGCGCCGTCAGCCCACATAAGTTGCGTCATGCCTTTGCAACCCACTTGCTTGCGCACGGCGCTGATCTACGCGCGGTACAGCAAATGCTGGGGCACGCAGATATATCTACGACCCAAATTTATACGCACGTGTTGGAAGAGCGACTAAAAAGCCTTGTGCTTGAAAAGCATCCTCTTAGTGACTGATCCATAAAAAGCCCTATATTTTAACGCAACGGGTTTGAGGAAAATAGAATGATCAAGAAAATACTGGTTTCAATTGTTGGCTTGCTTGTTGTGGTTTATGCGGGGTTTTGGGTCACCGCTCCTGTGGTAACCAACCCTGAACAATATATGTCGCTCGTAGAAAAATATGATGTTCGCATCATCCGCGATGCTCACCATGTGCCGCATATTTTTGGCGAACGAGATGTTGATGTGGCGTTTGGCCTCGCTTACGCCCATTCCGAAGATGATTTCGAAACAATCCAGGACGTGGTGCTGCTCACCCGCGGCAAACTGGCAACTTTGCGCGGACCGGAAGCCGCCAAAACTGACTATTTGGTGCAGTTTATGGGTGTGTGGGATGTGGTGAATGAGGGGTATGATACCCGCATTAGCCAGGCTACGCGTAACCACGCCGAAGCTTATGCTGACGGCCTCAACTATTTTGCAGCAAAAAACCCAAACGCAGTTGCGCCGGAGGTGTTGCCGTTCACAGGCAAAGATTTGGTTGCTGGCTATACCTTTAAAACGCCACTTTTTTACGGATTTGACCAAGCTGTTGCAGCTGTGGTCGAAGGCCGTTACGGCACAGGCCTTGATAAAACAGCCTTTTTGCAAGTAACGAATGAGCCCCAGCCAGACCTTGGTAGTCAGGGCATCGCCGTTGCACCGTCACGCTCAACCGACGGCCATACGCGGTTGCTTGTTAACTCGCACCAGCCTTTGACAGGCCCTGTGGCCTGGTATGAAGCGCGGGTAAAATCCGGTGAAGGTTGGGATATGGCTGGCGGCACTTTTCCGGCATCTCCGCTCATTCTTCATGGGCACGGGCCAACGCTTGGGTGGTCCAATACAGTAAATAAGCCCGACCTGATTGATGTGTACGAGCTTGTGATCAATCCCGAAAATGAGAACCAATACAAGCTGGACGGCGAATGGCGGGATTTTGAAATCACAGACGTCCCGTTGGACGTCACCTTTTGGGGCCCGATCCGCTGGACCTTCCGCGAGCCTTTATATCGCTCCGCCCATGGGCCGGTTTTTCGAACCGAAAAGGGAGCCTTTGCGCTCAAATGGGCGGGCATGGACGAAATGCGAACTCTGGAGCAAAATATCGCGCTCAATAAAGCTCGGACAAAGGAACAGTTTGAAACAGCACTGGCGATGACAAGCATGCCAAGTATCAACTATGTTTATGCCGATAAAGACGGCAACATTGGCCATTATTATAATGCTATGATGCCTAAGCGCATTCCGGGCATAAACTGGCAAGGCTTGGTGCCGGGTGATCGGTCAGACCTGATTTGGCAAGGCTATGTATCTGCGGCTGAAATGCCGCGCACAGTGAACCCGACATCAGGGTTTGTCTATAATGCCAACAATACACCGTTTGAGGCCTCTCAAGGCGTGGGCCAGCCGGAGCCCAGTATGTTTCCCAATTGGATGGGCGTTGAAACGCATATGACCAATCGGGCGCTCAGGATCAAGGAATTATTCTCCGCTGACGATGCGATCAGCGCGGATGACTTTCGTATCTACAAATATGACAACAGCTATGCGTCCACATCTATAACTGGTGAGGTTATTAGCACTGTTCTAGCCATGCAATTCGAACCTGACAGCGATTTGGCGAAAGGCCAGAATATCCTGGCAAGCTGGGATCATAGCAGTGACGCCAGCAGCAGGTCCGCTGCATTGGCGGTATTGACGGGACGTCCGTTTGTTATGGCCAATATGCGCGGCGAACCGGCACCCGAAGTGCTGACTAGCTTCCGCGATACTGTGGCATTGCTTTTGAAACATTTTGGACGTCTCGACCCCGAATGGGGCAAAGTTAACCGGCTTGTACGCGGGAATAAAAGCTGGCCGCTTTCCGGTGCGCCCGATGTGTTGCGGGCCGTTTACGGCGTATTTGACGAAGAAACAGGTTACCAGCATGATATAGCAGGAGATAGCTATATAATGTTTGTAGACTGGGCGCAGGACGGCACGGTTTCATCAAGAACCATCCATAATTTTGGTAGTGCCACGCTTGACATGACGTCCCCATACTATAGCGATCAGGCTGGTCTGTTTGCCGCCGAGGAGGAGCGGTCATTGCCGCTTACTATGGAAGCGTTGCTTGCAGAAAAAACCGGCGATATACGGCTGGGTGAGGGGCGTTAAAGCTTTGCTTGACTTGAGCCCTGCAATCAAGGATTTTGCGCGCCGGGCGCAAACATGCTTTACTGCAAACCATGACCGACGAGCCTAAGACAATACCAATTCAGAAAGACGCTGACGACATGATGACGTTTTTAGAGTTTGAGAAACCAATCGCCGAGCTTGAAGGCAAAATCCGTGAACTGAGAAGCTTTGCTGGCGGCGCTGGTGACGTTGATATTTCTAGCGAAGTTGGTCAGCTGGAGACAAAACTGGGCAAGCTGTTAAAAGACACATATGCAACTTTGTCGCCCAGTCAAAAAATTCAGGTGGCGCGCCATCCGGAACGCCCGCATTTTAGCGATATTGTTAGTCACTTGTTTACAGATTTTACGGCTCTCGCTGGCGACCGAGTCTTTGGTGAAGATGAAGCCCTGATCGGCGGGCTTGCCCGCTTCCGGGGGCAGGCTTGTGTGGTGATGGGTCACGAAAAGGGTTTTGATACGGAAAGTCGGCTAAAGCATAATTTTGGCATGGCGCGTCCGGAAGGCTACCGCAAGGCCATTAGGCTGATGGAAATGGCAGACAGGTTTGCTCTGCCGGTTTTAACGCTGGTTGATACGTCTGGCGCTTACCCTGGTGTGGGTGCTGAAGAGCGCGGACAGGCAGAAGCTATTGCCCGGTCTACGGACCAGTGTTTGCAATTGGAAACCCCGCTGGTTACCTGCATCGTGGGTGAAGGCGGCTCGGGTGGTGCAGTGGCGATTGCGGCTGCGAATAAAGTCTTGATGATGGAGCATGCCATTTATTCGGTTATTTCTCCTGAAGGCTGCGCGTCAATATTGTGGCGTACCAATGAAAAAGCTGAAGAAGCAGCGACAGCCCTTAAAATTACTGCGCAGGATTTGCTGGGCCTAGGTGTGATCGACGACATCGTGCCAGAACCCCTCGGCGGCGCGCACCGTGATCCGGAGCGTGCGATGAACCAGCTTGGCGATACTCTTGAACATGCCCTTCGTGACATGACAGGCATCGACGGCGCTCGTTTGAAGGAACTTCGCCGCGAAAAATATCTGACAATCGGCGACAAAATCCCCGCATAATTGGCGAATCATTGAGTTTGCTTCGTTTGCGTTTGCGGCGCGTGCAATTGCTGCAACTTGACCGTTAAATCATTGGCGATCTGGTACAGCAAAACCACAAGATATTGGGGCCTTATTAAATTTTTACACTTTATCTTGACGCCGGACCCTCTTCGATTCTATCTTGATCGGGTTGCGAAAACAGAGCGACTCGAACGGGGGATATCGGGCGGTCGCTCTACTAAGCTACTGAAAAATTTGAATAAAGTTGATATGTTCGACTTTTGTTCTCGCGTCAGGCACAATGTCATTGTTTCTGCGAGCGATGAAGGAGTCTGAATCGTGCGTCATTTCTTCCCGTGAAGAATTGAGGTGTAAAACGGTCAAGGGAGTGTTTGGGAATATGTTTGAAGTCACCCAGTATGAGCACGGCGGCGCTGTTGAAATCGATAGCAGTCTTGATGACAAACTTACGGCATTTGGTAAAGCAACGCTGGATGACCGCTATTTGTTACCTGGCGAAAGCTATCAAGACCTATTCGCCCGCGTAGCGTCTTTTTATGGTGACGACAAAGCCCATTCTCAGCGTCTTTACAGCTATATCTCAAACCTGTGGTTTATGCCTGCAACGCCCGTTTTGTCGAACGGCGGTACGAACCGCGGCTTACCGATCAGCTGTTTTTTGAATGAGGCACAGGACAAGCTGGGGTCCATTGTTGATCTATGGACTGAAAATGTATGGCTTGCGTCTCGTGGTGGCGGCATTGGCAGCTATTGGGGCAATTTGCGCTCTATCGGTGAAACGGTTGGCGGCGTGGGAAAAACCAGCGGTATAATTCCATTCGTGCGCGTTATGGACAGCCTAACGCTTGCCATTTCACAGGGCAGTTTGCGCCGCGGCTCAGCGGCGATTTATTTGCCAGTTAGCCACCCTGAGATTGAAGAGTTTCTGGAACTGCGACGCCCAACAGGCGGTGACCCAAACCGTAAAACTCCCAATCTTCATCACGGCATTCTGCTTTCTGACGCTTTTATGCGGGCGGTTGAAGCCGATGAAGACTGGGCTCTTACAAGCCCGAAAGACCATCATGTGGTGCGCACGCTTTCAGCGCGTTCCTTGTGGATACGTATTCTCACAGCGCGCGTTGAAACAGGTGAACCTTATATTGTGTATTCTGACACGGTGAATAACCAGATGCCCGAGCACCACAAGCTGGCGGGCCTCACGGTGAAAACCTCAAACCTGTGCGCCGAGATTACCCTGCCGACGGGCGTAGACCATCTGGGTAATGAGCGCACTGCGGTTTGTTGCCTTTCAAGCCTAAACCTTGAATATTATAAAGAATGGAAATCGAACCGGGACTTTATCCCCGACATTATGCGTTTCCTTGATAATGTTTTGCAGGATTTCATCGACCGTGCACCAAGCGAAATGGCCAAAGCGCGCTATGCAGCCATGCGCGAACGCTCGGTAGGGCTTGGTGTGATGGGTTTTCACAGCTTTCTCCAGAACAATATGATCCCGTTTGAAAGCTCGATGGCAAAATCCTGGAATTTCAATATTTTCAAACATATCAATAAAGAGGTGGACCGGGCTTCCGAAGCGCTCGCTTATGAGCGCGGGCCATGCCCTGACGCTGCAGATTACGGCATGATGGAAAGATTTTCGAACAAAACCGCGATCGCGCCGACCGCGTCTATTTCTACCATTTGCGGCGGCGCGAGCCCAGGCATCGAGCCTATTGCCGCCAACAGCTATAACCAGAAGACCTTGTCAGGGAACTTCATTGTTCACAATGTGGCGCTGACAAAGCTCTTGGAAGAAAAAGGCAAAAACACTGACGAAATTTGGACGTCTATCACGGTGAATGAAGGATCGGTGCAGCACCTTGATTTCTTAACTGACGACGAAAAAGCTGTGTTTAAAACCGCCTTTGAACTGGATCAGCGCTGGGTTGTTGAATTGGCAGCAGACCGGGCGGAATATATATCACAGGCGCAGTCAGTGAATATTTTCCTGCCTGCTGACGTTCATAAACGCGACCTGCATCAAATCCATTTCCAAGCCTGGAAAAAGGGCCTTAAGAGTCTTTATTACTGCCGGTCCAAGTCTATTGCCCGTGCTGAGGTGGTGGCCACTGGCTCCACCAAGGAAAAGGCCGACATGGGAGCACAGCTTGAGCTGGCTGCAGCAGCAAACAGCAGCACTGATTATGAAGAATGTCTGGCTTGCCAATAAGCGGCAGTCACGATAAATAGCCCGAATTAAGTTTCGGTTTTACGAGTATCAAGGACCTTACGCATGTCGCTTCTGGAAGAACGCCACGTCTATAAACCATTCCGTTACCCTTGGGCTTACGAGGCCTGGCTAAAGCAGCAGCAGGTGCATTGGCTACCCGAGGAAGTGCCACTTGCTGAAGATGTGCGCGACTGGACCAATAATATTTCTCCCTCGGAAAAAAACCTGCTGACTCAGATTTTCAGGTTTTTCACTCAGAGCGATATCGAAGTGAATAACTGCTATATGAAGCACTATACCAAGGTGTTTATGCCCACCGAGGTACAGATGATGCTGTCTGCATTTTCTAATATGGAAACCATTCATATTGCGGCCTACAGCCACCTCCTGGATACTATTGGCATGCCAGAGAGCGAATATTCCGCCTTCCTTGAATATAAGGAAATGAAGGATAAATTCGACTATATGCAGCGCTTCAATTCTGATGATTTGCGCGCAACAGCGGTGACACTTGCTGTATTTGGTGCCTTCACCGAGGGCCTGCAACTGTTTGCCAGCTTTGCCATGCTGCTAAATTTCCCGCGCTTCAATAAAATGAAAGGCATGGGCCAGATTATCACCTGGTCCGTGCGCGACGAAAGCCTGCACTGCGATAGCATCATCAAGCTGTTTAAAACCCTGATGAGCGAAAACCCTGACTTGTGGGACGACGAGATGCGCGGCGAGCTGCGCTCCGCCTGCAAAACCATAATCGAACATGAAGACGCCTTCATCGATTTGGCGTTTGGCATGGGACCGGTTGAGGGGCTTGAGGCGTCAGACGTGAAACAATATATCCGCTATATCGCTGACCGCCGTTTGCAACAGCTGGGGCTGGACGCTGAGTATGGTTTGGAAGAAAATCCACTGCCGTGGCTCGACAGCATGTTGAATGCAGTGGAACACACTAATTTCTTTGAAAACCGGGCAACTGAATATTCCAAAGCTGCGACCCAAGGTTCATGGGATGACGCGTTTGGTTAAAAACTGTGTGCTTTGAGGCCACCGAAAAAAAGCGCCCGCTAGAGATAGCGGACGCTTTGAGTATGGACGCTTAAGCCGCTCGCCAAGATTGTTGCGAGGAGACTTGGACGAAAAGGCCCGCAGAGACAGGCCTGTCGGCTTTTAGCGTCCTAACCCCCACGACAAATGAGGGTGGGTTCGGTAACGCCCATAACCTGGTCTGTAACCGCTTTGCTGAAGACCGTGGTGGTCCTTGTGACTATGTTCTTCATGGGGCTCGGCTTGGCGGCTTAGACGCGCAGCGAGATCTGTATAAAAATAGTCAGCCTGTTTTAACACTGTCTTTGTCAGATAGCGGTGAAGGTCTTTCGTCGATGTTTCTCGAATACGGGTAGCCATATGATTGCGGTAGCCTTCATTGGACTTTGCGAACAGTTTGGCAACGCCGTTTGATGGCATATGCCCTGTGTTTACAAATCCACAATTTGTTGCGGCCCGTAAATTTGTGCCGTAGCTATAATTCTTGGCGGAACGAAGTGTAAAATTTTCGCGGTCGCGCCCAATGCCGTTCAGGCGAACCACCATGTTATAGCTGGCATACGCCTCGCCTTTTTCTTTCACCTTATTGTAAAAAGCGCGCCGAAATGTGCCACACTGGCCACCCAAAAAGCGTCGACTTTTTTTATATTTTTTGTCTTTATGGTCCACGTCAATGACCCGAAATTTGAGGTCATAGTCAGCCTCGCGAACGCGAATGACAAGGTCGGCCTCTTGCGGGGTCGGGGCCTCAACAATATAGCGAGGCAGATACCAGGCGAGTGGTATGGACGGTACAAGATTGTTCGCCCTCCTTCTATGGGCCCGGCTAGATGGCCGCCGTTCGTCTCTTGCACGCCCGCGTGTGATAAATACCTTGATGGGGTAGGCTGTACGAAACTCGGCGTCGTTTGCAGCATATAAGATCGGGGCGTTTTCATTATAAGCAGTAACGATGGGCTCATGGTTTGAGACATCAGCCGATACAGAACCGCCAGCAAACATCACCAGAAACGCAGCACCACATACCAAGCCTTGGCCTAACCCTTTAGCATTGGTACGGCCACGTTGTTCGGACTTCAACTTTTGCTGAATATGTGATGTCATCGGGTTTCTCCATCTGTTTGACGAAGAAACATTAGCTGCCCGTGCCTTAAAGCCACCTGATGTGTTTATTCAGCAGGGGTTCATGTCTTCAGTACGGGGCAGTAAGTGTTGCCAGGAGCCTATAACGCGCCGTGGCAATGTTTAAATTTCTTGCCAGACCCGCACGGGCATCTGTCATTCCTGCCGGTGCGAGCAAAAGGGTTTTCGGCTGCGCTGGTTGGATTTTTAGGCTCTATACCGACCACATTGCCGTGGCAATGTTTGAATTTCTGGCCGCTACCGCACGGGCACGGAGCATTTCGAGGCACGCCTTGCCATGTGGAGGTGTCGTTTGCATCAATGCCCCCGGTCATTTCATTTTCGCCGGTATTTGGATCAAGGTGCTTTTCTTCACCAATGATGGGTGCCTCTGGCTCGAATGCGCCCGCATCCATCTGCGGGGCAATTTCAACGCGGCCGAGCAGTTGGATAACACCTTCGCGCGTGTGATAGAGCATATTTTCAAAAAGCGAAAAAGCTTCGGTTTTATATTCGTTCAGCGGATCACGCTGCCCGTATGCGCGCAAGCCGACGCCCTGACGCAGATGGTCCAGATTTTGAAGATGTTCTTTCCATTCTTGGTCAACGACCTGCAACAAAAGACTTTTTTCGATGCTGTGCCAAATTTCAGGGCCATATTTGCTGGCTTTGTCCTTCACCAGCTTGTCGGCTTCTTTTTCAAGGCGCTCGATCATCACATCGTCGTCTACACCTTCCTCTTTGCCCCACTCAATGACAGAGACATCTTGAAGGCCAAGGATATTTTCGGTGTCTTCCTGCAAGCCTTGCATGTCCCATTGTTCAGGATAGGATTTCGGCGGAATACGACCTTCAACAATGTGACAAACGACGTCAGATCGCATGTCTTCCACCGTTTCTGTTACTTCGTCGGCGGCCATAATATCGCGGCGCTGTTCGTAAATCACCTGGCGCTGATCGTTCATCACATCGTCAAACTTCACAAGATTTTTTCGAATGTCATAGTTGCGCGCTTCCACTTTTTGCTGCGCTTTTTCAATGGCCTTGTTGATCCATGGGTGAATGATGGCTTCGCCTTCTTCGATGCCAAGGCGCACAAGCATGCCGTCCATACGTTCAGGGCCAAAAATCCGCATCAAATCATCTTGCAAAGACAAGAAAAACTTGGACCGCCCAGGGTCCCCTTGTCGGCCAGCACGACCGCGAAGCTGGTTATCAATGCGGCGGCTTTCATGGCGCTCGGTAGCCATAATATAAAGCCCGCCTGCTGCGATAACTTTTTCTTTTTCTTCGGCAACCTCAGCCGTGAGCTTTTCTGTAATTTTCTTGATTTTAGATTCGTCTTCAATGCCAGCCGTCTCGTCAGCGATACGCATTTCTAAGTTGCCGCCAAGCTGAATATCGGTTCCGCGTCCTGCCATGTTGGTGGCGATTGTTACGGCGCCGTACCGGCCGGCTTGCCCAACGATTTGGGCTTCTTTTTCGTGGTGCCTGGCATTCAAGACCTGATGCTTGATTTTCGATTTCTTGAGAAAATCTGACAGGATTTCCGATTTATCAATAGATACGGTACCAACGAGAATAGGTTGCCCTGCTTCTTGCGCGACTTTTATGTCCTTTAGGATTGCATTGAATTTTTCGTCGGCGGTACGGTAAAATTCATCGTGCTCGTCTTTGCGGCTAACGGGAACGTTGGTAGGAATCTCGATAACGCCCAAACCATATATCTGGCCAAATTCTTCGGCTTCAGTAACCGCTGTTCCGGTCATGCCAGAAAGCTTTGGGAACATGCGGAAATAATTTTGGAAAGTAATTGATGCCAGCGTTTGGTTTTCCGGCTGGATTTCCACTTTTTCTTTGGCTTCCAGGGCTTGGTGAAGGCCACCTGAATAGCGCCTGCCGTCCATCATGCGACCCGTGAATTCATCGATGATGATAACTTTGTTGTCTTTAACAATATAGTCGGTGTCGCGCTCAAACATGGTGCGCGCTTTCAGGGCCTGGTCCACATGGTGTACCAGTGCTGTATTTTCATAGTCATAAAGGTTTTCGGACTTCATCAGACCCTGATCCAAGAGCACTTGCTCTATGCGCTCTGTCCCGGCTTCCGTTAGGGAAACATTCTTGGCCTTTTCGTCTTTTTCGTAATCGTCTTCAGTTATGGAGGCGACCACGGCATCAATTGAAATATATAGCTCTGATTTGTCTTCTGTTGGGCCGGATATAATAAGCGGTGTCCGGGCTTCATCAACCAGTATCGAATCAACCTCATCAACAATGGCAAAAGCAAATTCGCGCTGAACCAATTCGTCTTTATGAAATTTCATATTGTCGCGTAGATAGTCGAAGCCAAACTCGTTGTTGGTGCCGTAGGTTATATCTGCGTGATAGGCATCGCGGCGTTCTTCGTCGGTTTTGCCGGGCACAATGACACCCGTTGAAAGGCCAAGGAAGCCGTATACCTGGCTCATCCAAGCGGCGTCGCGCTCGGCCAGATAATCATTCACCGTAACCACATGAACGCCTTTGCCGGGAAGCGCGTTTAAGTAAGCAGCTAGCGTAGCTACCAGCGTTTTACCTTCGCCGGTTTTCATCTCGGCGATGCTGCTGTCGTTGAGCACCATGCCGCCAACCAGCTGCACGTCGTAATGACGCAGGCCAATGGCGCGTTTTGCAGCTTCACGTACAACAGCAAAGGCTTCTACCAGCAGATCATCAAGCTGAGTGCCGTCAGCAAGCCGGTCACGAAAATCTTGAGTTTTCGCTTGCAAATCTGTATCGCGCAGCTTCTCCATTTCTGGCTCAAGTGCGTTAATTGCATCTATACGCGGTTGCAGTTTCGCCAGATAACGGTCGTTTGATGACCCGAAGAGCTTCTTGGCGAGTTTATCTAGTCCCAGCATGGTGGCTTCCTGATACTTGTCGTTTTTGTGCCGTGAACTGCACGAACCAGCGGCGGCATCCTAGCCTGAATTGGTCATGGGGCACAAAAATAAAAGGCAGTCCAAATGACCGCCAACCGTGAGGCACAGATAAGTATCTGTCGCACTCCTGTCAACCAAAGCCTTTGTGTTTGATACATTAATTGGCGGCGTTGCTGAGTTCCAACTTGCGACTTATTTAATATAGGGGCATCATGCGCGCCGATTGTTGCCGTTAGTTTTTTGGTTTTGCTTATGTCTGATTTGCCAGTTTCTCCGCTTGCTCCTGCCCAGTTTCCACATATGTTGCCAGTGCCTGGTGTTGAAATGGGTGCTGCTGCTTCGGGGCAAAAATATAAAGGGCGGCCAGATTTGCTGCTGGTTGCTTTTCAAAAAGGCACCGTTGCTGCTGGTGTTTTTACTCAGTCTAAAATGCCCGCGGCTCCGGTCGACTGGTCAAAAAAAGCGCTGGCTAAAACTGAAGGCAGCGTGAGAGCGCTTGTTGTGAATGCGGGTAACGCGAATGCTTTCACCGGCGAAAAGGGTGAGCGTACAGCCACTAGAATGGCGGGCGCTGCCGCCAGCGCTTTGAACTGCGAGGCAGAACAGGTGTTGCTGGCATCCACAGGTGTTATTGGTGAGCCACTCGACGCGGCAGTGTTTGTAAAATATTTACCCCGTATTGCTGAGGGGCTGTCGTCTGACCTTTGGCGTGAAGCAGCCAGGGCCATTACGACGACCGATACCTTCCTAAAGGGCTCAAGCAGGATCACAGAAATAGATGGCTCGCAAATCGCTATAACCGGTATTGCGAAAGGCTCTGGCATGATAGCGCCAGACATGGCGACAATGCTTGGTTTCATATTCACGAACGCACCGGTTACGGCCAATTGTCTTCAGCAGATTTTGCGGGCTGCTAACAAAAAAAGCTTTAGCTGTGTCACCGTTGACGGCGATACATCCACAAATGACACGCTTTATGCTTTTGCCACAGGCGGAGCCTTTACCCGTGATTTGATTGATGACCCTTCCGACCAACGGCTCAACGAGTTTAAAGCGGCGGTGGAGGCCGTCGCACTGGACTTGGCCCAGCAACTGGTGCGCGACGGCGAGGGCGCATCAAAATTCATATCAATGACAGTAGAAGGTGCGGCTGATGATCAAGCTGCGAGGGCCATTGCTCTCACAGTCGCGAATAGCCCTCTTGTTAAAACAGCGATTGCTGGTGAGGACCCCAATTGGGGGCGCCTTGTTATGGCCGTGGGCCGTTCCGGTGAACTGGCAAGCCGGGACAAAATGGTGATTTGGATTGGCGGCCAATTGGTGGCTGTAAATGGGCAGGTATCAAAAAAATATAATGAATCGGTGGCGGCGGATCACATGAAAAAAGCCGAGATAGACATACGTATGGATGTGGGTATTGGGGACGGTCGTGCCACTGTGTGGACCTGCGACCTGACACACGGATACATCAGTATTAACGCAGACTATCGAAGCTAAATCGCCCCCGCTAAATTGCCAGCCCCTAAAATCCACTATTACAGCAGACAATGGCTACGTTCAGTCTTTTCAATAGTAAGCCTCGGTTAGGTCAAAACTGCCGCATGGGTGGGCTTTTGGGAGGTCTATAGAGGCCGTTTTTGCTTTTGGTTGCTTGAGTGCGTCATAACCTTTTGTTTTAAAACAATAAAATCTCTGGCATGGCTTTTGAATGGTTGAGGGCGGGGAAACCGTAATTTTGTGCCGGAGACATATTATGCCGACTGTTAATTTAGAACTACAAATGAAGTTTCTGCAGGAGCTGGAAGATGCACTAAGCGATGCGCTTGGTCGTTATTCAGATGACGGTGCAGAAAAGCTTGCAGAATTGAAATATATGCAAAACGAAGTGCTGCGGGCGCGCCGGATTATTTCTGACCGCATCGCAGCTGGTGAAAAACCTGCTCGCCGCAGTGCGCGGATTTCAGACGAATACCGGGAAGCCGCGTACACTTAGGTCCGCGATTTTAGTTAGGTGTTGAAAATTAGCTTGCGTCGATATTGTCGGCGACAGCCGTGGTGTTTTCGCCAAGCATCTCAAAGATGGCGTTCACAAGTTCAGCAAGAGCGCCTATGCCGCCCGCTATCCCAACAGCCACCAATCCAGCAAGCAAGCCGTATTCAACTGCGGTAGCACCTGAAACGCATCTCATAAGCTTTGCAAGTTCTGGTCGCAGCTGAAATATTTTTATCGCTGCAATTTTCATTTCTATCCCCATTTCCGTCTGCCTACCTTGAAGGTGACCGCCAAACCTAAACAAGGGGTTAAAGCTTGAATTTGATTAAACTTCTCGCTAGTTACTGCCCATGGACGATTGCCCTGAACCCAACGTACAAATACATGATGGCCTGCCCACCGTATTGGTGGCGGCGGTTGCCCTTATCGATGCCGACGGAAGGGTATTGATTGCGGATCGCCCGGCAGGGAAATCAATGGCCGGATTGTGGGAGTTTCCTGGCGGCAAAGTGGAAGAGGGTGAATTGCCAGAAGCAGCCCTTGTTCGCGAATGCAAGGAAGAGCTCAACATTGATATTACAGCTGCGTGCCTTGCTCCTTTCGCCTTTGCCTCTCACTCTTACGATAAATTTCACTTGTTGATGCCGCTCTTTTTATGCCGCAAGTGGGACGGTTTGGTTGTGGGCCGTGAAGGTCAGCAAACCAAATGGGTAAAAATTCGCGACCTTGGTGATTATGAGATGCCGCCTGCTGACGCTCCGCTGGTGGCGATGTTGCGCGACTTTTTCTAGTTTCACATCTGGGTAAGCATCGGTTTTAGGTGTCGTCTGGACGACCCTTTTTCAGCGCGTCGCTTAAACGCATGGCAGCGCTGCCGCGTTTCATAGGTTTTTGCTGGCTTTCATGGGGATGCCAGCCTGTTAAATAAACCACCTGGAAGGTCGCCGGGATACGCCCATCTTCAGTAGCATATTCTTCTTGATATATTTCGCAGGCACGTGCGAGCACGTCGCGACGCAGAAATTTTCTGCTTCGGTCAACAAGTACGTTGGCTTCACCCATGCCGCGGAGCTCCTGCATTAGTTTTAGCGGGTGTTCATAAGTGACGGTTAGGGTGTCGGCGTCAGCTACCGGCAGCGCAAAACCAGCACGCTGCAACAGGGCACCTACAGCCCGTACATCTGCAAAGGGAATGATCCGGGCGTTGGCGCCGCCAGTGATTTCCGCTTCTGCAGCCAAGAGCGCATGGCGCAGCTCTTTCAATGTCTCACCACCGAACATCGAAGCGAGTAAAAATCCATCGGGCTTTAAAGCGCGGTTAAGCTGGATCAACAGTCCAGGCAGGTCATTTACCCAGTGCATTGCCAGATTAGACACAATTAGCCCGTACTGTGCGGCGTTGATCTCAAGCGATTTATCGGAAATTTCCGCAATGTCCGCCCCGTCACTGCGGGCTGTGAAACGCATCATATCACCGCCCACGTCGAGGATAGCCTCGAAAGGCCGGTTTACATCCTGAAGCCGGTCCTGCAATCGTTCGGCAACTTCTTGTCGTAGAAAATCTATAGGCTCTTGTGAGCGGTCGGCACGGGCCCGGTTACGGTGCTTTAAGCTGGTATCAAAAATATATGACGGCGTATCATTCACGCTTCATTCATCCTTAAAATCAAATAGTTTGTTATGCGATTCTATGACAGGCGGGACATTAACAGTTTTGATGAATATAGGTCAAAATACGGGCAGTGGAGTAATTTTTAGAAGCGCCCTTAGGTTTTCACTCGATTTTATTTTGCCGCCCCGGTGCGCCAATTGCAGTGCGCGGGTTGTCTCACACGGCCATTTATGCCCTGCTTGTTGGGGTACACTGAAGCCGCTCGCCGCCCCTTTTTGCGAATGTTGTGCGCTGCCATTTGAATTTGACGCCCGTGACGGAGATATTTGCGGCAGCTGCATACAAGAAACGCCTGCCTTTGATTGGGCACGCGCCGCGGTTCTATATGACGAGCTCGGCCGAAAGATGGTGTTGCAACTTAAGTATAGCGGGGCCGCTGCCGCGGTGCCAGCAATGACCCAGATGATGGTGAACGCGCTTGCGGGTTCCCGTGTGGATGTGATTATGCCTGTGCCCCTGCACCGAAGGCGGCTTTTAGGGCGCAGGTTTAACCAATCTCAGCTCCTGGCGGCAGACCTGGCGCGGCGAATGGACGTGCCGCTTGACACATTCAGCTTGTTTAAACATCGGGCTACAGAGAGCCAGGGTGGCTTGAACAGAAAAGCGCGCTTCAGGAATGTACACGCCAGCTTCGCTGTTGCTGACGATCGGAAAACCTTGGTTGCTGGGAAAAATATACTGCTGGTAGACGATGTATTGACCACAGGGGCCACCGCGACGGCTTGCGCTAACACCCTTAAAAAGGCAGGCGCCAAGTCTGTTGGGCTATGCACTTATGCGCGGGTCGGCAAAGCCATCGCAGGCTAACAGTTTCGTGAGAAACACCGTTAAAAGCCAGGATAACCTTTAAATTTGAGCGGTTTTACCATAGATAGGGGGAAACTTGTTAAGGAGCCATCTGTGGCCGATGTTGTAATATATAGTAGTATGATGTGCCCTTATTGCTTTCGCGCCAAAGCGTTGTTGAAGCAAAAGGGGGCAGCGTTCAAAGAAATTAATGTGGACATGGACCCAAAGGCCCGCGCCGAAATGAGGGCGAAGGCCGGCGGCAGGAACAGCGTGCCGCAAATATGGATTGACGGCGAGCATGTGGGCGGCAGTGACGAGCTTCACGCGCTTGATGCACGAGGTGTGCTCACCAATATGTTGGCTGCAAGTTAGACCATGCTGCGCGCGGGTATTATTCAGCTAAATACCGGCAATCAAATTGCCGCGGCTGTTGATGCGGCTGAGGGTTTTATTCGCCATGCCTCTGAGCGTGGTGCCCAACTTGTTACCACGCCTGAGACCACGCACCTTATGGAGATGGACCGCAAGGCGGTGCTGGAAAAAACATTCTATGAGGCAGATGATCCCGGCCTGAAACGTTTTCAGGAGCTGGCGGCAGAACTCGGTATCTGGCTGCATGTTGGTTCCTTAATCATCAAAATTGCCGATGACAAGCTGGTGAACCGAAGCTTTATGATTAGCCCTGAAGGGGATATCAGGGCACGCTATGACAAATTACACTTGTTTGATGTTGATCTGCCCAACGGTGAAAGCTACCGCGAGTCGCGACTTTACCAGGCTGGGAAAAGCGCTGTTACTATCGAAACACCATTTGGAGTTGTTGGCCTGACCATCTGTTACGATCTCAGATTCCCTCATCTGTACCGCTCGCTCGCGGAAGAAGGGGCTTCCATACTTATGGTGCCTTCGGCTTTCACGCAGAAAACGGGCGAGGCGCACTGGCATACGCTTTTGCGGGCGCGAGCCATAGAAACCGGTGCTTTTGTGTTGGCGGCGGCGCAAACGGGAACCCATGACACGGGGCGCAGCACTTACGGTCACAGCCTTGTGGTTGACCCGTGGGGCACCCAACTCGCGGACACTGGTGATCAACCAGGAGTAACCCTTGTGGATTTGGACCTTGCAAAAGTGGCAGAGACCCGTCTAACTATGCCCAACCTGAAACATAAGCGCCCTTACGGCGTAACCCAGTTTGAATAGTATGATTGTTTTTGATTTAAAATGTGAGCAGGACCATCAGTTTGAGGCTTGGTTCAAATCCTCTGGCGCATACGCGGAACAGCAAGCTGCCGGGCTCGTGAGCTGCCCTTATTGCGAATCGTCACAGATTTCAAAAGCGCCAATGGCGCCAAATATTGCTGCCAAAGGTAATCAGTTGGCGCGCGAAACCGCTCCTGTGGAGGCCGCGCCTCTGCAAGCGGAAGAAAAACCCGAAGCCGCTGATTCTGTATTGTCGGGCGCTGGAGATGCCAAGCTGGCTGAGCTGGCGTCAGAGGCGCAAAAGGTTTTTGCCAAACTGAAAAACCATGTGGAAGAAAACTGTGATTATGTGGGTGGTGATTTTGCCGCAGAAGCACGCAAAATTCACTATGGCGAAAGCGAAGAACGCGGTATTTACGGCGAGAGCACCAAAGAAGAAACCACTGAATTGTTGGAAGAGGGCATAGATATCATGCCTCTGCCCGGCACCCCCACACGGCGCAGTGACGCTTAGCACATTTTTGTTTTTCGTGCCCCTAGGTAAACAGGCAGCCTTCCGCCCGTAGCGGAAGTTGGTCTTCGTCTTCATTTATTGTGACGTCCGCTGAAAACGAATGAAATTCCTGTGCTCTAACTAGGGTGCTTTCTTAGCGTCATTATTTGGGCCTGAGGTCCTCAATGATCTGTGCATCTACCCAGTAGATATCTACTTTCTTTTGGCCGTATATACGTTCACCATTACGCCTATCAAAAAAGAGAAATTTTCCGTCAGGTGACACACTTGGATAGTTTTCGGCGGCGGCGGTATTTATCTTGTCGCCCATGTTGATGGCCGGGCCCCATGTGCCGTCCGCCGCGCGAAAGCTGATATAGAGGTCAGATGTGCCGTATCCACTTTCTCTTCTGCTATCCCAAATTATGTAGCTCTCATCAGGAGCAATGAAGGGGTGGGCGTTGTATTTGCCGACGGCAAACTGAGGACCCAGTGACTTCGGCTGTTCATATTTGCCATCGATAAACCGTGAAGCGCGAAGCGGCGCATCCAGCTTTTCGGTATAAGTATCAAAATAAAGGGTCCCGTTGGATGAAGCCGAAGACCGCATAATTTCGATATTTTCGATAGGTGTGCCGAGGCTTTTTGGATCCGACCAACCGGCGTTGGTGCGTTCCATATATTGTGTTTTCAAATAGAAGATCTTGCCATCGGGAGAGATGGATGTTGTGCTCACTCCCTGTTTGGCAACAGACTCCTGCCACCGGTTATTTTTATATTCAATGACAACCAATACATTTGACGCTTGTTGCTTATCAACTGGTCTCCGTATAAAATAAAAGGCCTTCATATCCGCTGCGAACATACCCTCAACTTCACGATTTTCTTCGGTATTAACAATGCCGGGTGCAAAAATCTCAGGCGTTGAACCCGGGGGCGTTTGCCCGAGATAGGGGCCTTTAAGCAGCGGTAATTCATCCCCGGCTTGGCTAGCGCCACTTATCAATAGTACAGAAAGTAGCAGCGTTGATGTGAAAATAAATTTCATGATGTTTCCCCTATTTAACAAACGCAGGTACGAGGGTTTTTGAAATCTGAGGCGTGATTTGTTCTTCCCTGTCATGGCCGGTGATCACAATAATCAAGTCAAGCTCTGCCACCACGATGACGCGTTGGTCGCCGCCGCCCCAGGCAAATGTGGCGTCATAGTTTTTGTCACCAACTGTAATAGGCGTTTGATACCAGAAATAGCCGTACCGATAGGTCTCAGGCATCCAGTCTTCTGTAGGTTTAACAAGGCCGCTAGTAGCCTTGGCGAGATAGTCTTCCGGGATAAGCTGTTCGCCGTTCCATTTGCCTTTGTTGAGGACCACGCTGCCCCATTTGAGCATATCGCGAGATGTCATGCTCACCATCCACCCCGCTTGAGGCAAACCGCTGGCATGAGTGTCCCAGCTATAGTTAGTGATACCCAATTTATCGAGGAGTTGATTTTTGATGAAATCTTTAGCGGTGCCTGGCACCACGGCGTCGATGACCGTCATCACAAGCATGGGGTTAAAGTTGCCATATTTATAGACCTGAGTTTGATCGGTGATCGGCCCGCTACGCTCAAGAAGGGTCTGAACCAACCCTTGGCCTTTTACCTGGTCCGCCAACTGGGCTGTGATTTGACTTGGCTCTCTCTCGAGCTCTTCTCTCTGCTCATCACTGACGTTAAGCCCGCCGTGCATGGTGAGCGCCTTATGAAGTGTGATCAGCTCGGAACCCTCCATAATTTTTGTACGGTCTAGTTCACTGAGAAAATCAATGAGCGGCTTATCGAGATCAGCCATGGTGAGATAGCCGAGCTGGATAGCACGCCCCAAAATCAAGCTGGTGTAGGCTTTGGTGGCCGACGCTTGCGGGTGTGCCAAATTGATGCGTCCGCGCCGGTAATAGCTTTCAAACAGAAGCTTGCCCCCATGGGCGATGAGTAGGCTGTCGTACTTGCCGTGCTTACCTTCGGCGATTTCCTCGGCAAGGTTGACAATCGCGACTTTTTCACCGCCGTCCACGCCCAATTCGCCCACAGGGAACGCGCCGTCTCTCATCGCAGGTGTCGTACCAATAAAGGCCTTTTCGAGAATGGGAATATCCCGGAAAGAGAGCTTGGCCTCAGCGGCTGTTGCCTCCGGTGCGGGGCTATTATTTTTCTCAGCATGTCCATCGGTGCCTGTTGCGGCAAAGCTGGTTAAACTGCTTAAGAAAACGACGGCGATTAAACTTTTGAATTTCAAGTTGATAGTCATATTCATTCTCCAAATTGCAAACAATCTTGTTCTGGGACAACTGGGTGATGTCCAGTTGAGCCGGTTTGAATTTTATTGAATAAAGGCTGGCAGAATCCTCTCTGCGGTTTTCTGCAAGGTACTGGGCTCCCTATCATGAGCAGTGGTCACAACCATCAGATCAAGCTCCTCGATCAGAATGATAAACTGGCCGTGACCGCCCTGAGCAGATGCGCTGAGATAGCGTTTATTGCCGTATTTCAAATCTCCACTCCACCAGAAATAACCGTACCCCTGATTAGAGACATCTTTGCCGCCGCCGTAGACATCATCATCGCCAGTATAAAGGACCCTGCTAGTTGCTCTCTCTATAAAGGCTGCTGGTACCAGTTGTTCGCCATTCCATGTGCCTTTGTTCATCGCCAAGGTCCCCAATTTGACCAAAGCGCGCGATGTCATGCTCGTGCGCCAACCAGCTTCCGGCAGGCCATTATAGTGAGTGCGCCAGCTATAATTCGTGATGCCCATCTTGCCGAGGAGTTCGTTTTTAATAAATTCTGTGGCCGTCCCCGGCACAACGGCCTCAATGACCGTCATCGCCAACATTGGACCCGTGCCATATTTAAAACTCTGAGACTCTGGGGTAATAGGCGCACTATGCTCAAATATGGCCTGCACTAGACCTTGACCCTTTAACGGGCCGGGGTTTGTCTCGAATTCTTTCCATTTATCACTGCTGATGCGAATCCCTGTGGTCATGGTTAATGCTTGGTGCAGCGTGATATTTTCTGCACCGTTAGCAAATTTTGTTGGGTCCAGATCTTTCAGAAAGCTGACCAAAGGTTTGTCCAAATCGGCCATTGTCAGATACCCCATCTGGATCGCGCGGCCCAGCGCCAGGCCGGTGTAGGTTTTAGTCGCTGACGCCTGATAATGAGGCAGGTCAACGCGACCGCGCTTATAATAAGATTCAAACACAAGCTTGCCGCCCTGCGCGATAAGCAGGCTGTCGAAGTTACCGTGCTTTCCGTCAGCGATCTCCTGAGCCAGCTGGACAATCATGTCTTTATTGCCGCCATCACCGCCTAATTCGCCAACTGCAATACCGTCTTTTCTGTCCGTCGGCGTAGCATCGATAAAGGCTTTGTCGAGATACGGAATATCTCTGGGTGAGAGCTTGGACTCGGCGGCAGTAACCTCCGGCGCGCGGTTTTTAGTGTCTTCTACTGCACCCACTACGGTAACGCTGGCAAAGCTGGTTACTAATGCGACGGCAATTAAACTTTTGAGTGTCGAGCTGATAGTCATTTTCATTCTCCATATTGCCAATGACTTTACTCAAGGCAACGTCATGATTTATAGGGTGATCTGATCTTTAGGGCGTGGTTGAAAAATACATTTTCAGGGCGGTGGAGCGCGATATTGCTTCATTGCTATGATGATCCTTGTCCGCATTGATCTCGTGAAACAATTTTATCTGCGCAGGAAGATGTTGTTCTAACACCGTGGTTAAGCGTTCGTAGTAGGTTATCATGCTTGGCTTTTCATCTCCGCCAACACTGACGTAAATGAATGTTGGAAAATCCAGGTCCTGTTTAAAGACAAGTTTCAGATCATTATAAATCTGGTCCCCATATGTTCCGACCGACTGGCTGGTGATGAAATAGGCATCAAATAATCCCGGTGATTGACTTAAGCTATAGGCCACAAACCGTCCGGCCATGGAATGCCCCATGAAAACGCGACGGCCATTGGTTCTGAACTTCTTGCTGGAAAAAGGGATGAGTTCATTTTCAATAAACGCCAGAAATTTATCGCCGTTGCCAAACACCTGTTTCCCGTCCCGCTCCCTACTAATGAAGTGCGGGGTAAGGTCGTATCCCCGGCGAATATTTTTGACACCGATCACAATCACCTCAGGCATTATTTTTGCCTTATAATGTTCGCGCGCAATTTGCGCTACAATTTCATCATAAGTGTGACCCTCATCATGATTGCCTCGACCTGCATCAAGCATATAGAGGACCGGATAACCATCCATGTTTTCTGGATCATAATTTTCTGGTAGATGAACAATAATATCTCTGGTTTCCTGCAAGATTTCAGAGCGGATGCTGAAATTATCCTGCTGTGCCAGGGCTGGCGGGGCAGATACCGCGCCGAAAACCAGATAGAAAAGAAAGGTTTTTACAATTGATGTGTTGACCTTAAACATAATATTTCCCCCGAAATTTTGATGAGCATGTCTGCATTCAGATCCAAATCTCGGCGCATTAAGTCATACAACAGAAGATATACAACGGACCCGCGACGAGCCGTTCCGCACAAGCGTCAAGGCGTGAGGTTATAACAATTCATACAAATGAGAAGACTTTGAAAAGCTTCACAAGGTTGGGTCGTTACGTATGGTTGCTTTTTGCGCACATGGCATAGTTCACGCTGGTATCGCTGGTGGACAGCCGCCAGCGTCCGCTAAAGGGGTTGTAAACAAATCCAGTTGCCTCTGTTGGGGCAAAGCCCGCCTTTGCTGTTGCGCCTGAAAGCTCCGTTGGGGTCAGGAACTTGTCCCAATCGTGCGCGCCCTTTGGTAGCCACCTGAGCACACGCTCCGCCCCAATGATGGCAAACAGATAGGCTTTTGGTGTCCGGTTGATAGTGCTAAGCAGCATAATACCTTCGGGCTTCAAAAGCTTACGACAAGCGGCAAGATAGGCATCTACATCCGCCACATGCTCAATCACTTCCATATTGACGATCACATCAAATTGCTCGCCAGCGTCTGCCAGCGCTTCGGCGGTATTGTTGCGAAAATCAATATTCAGCCCACCCGCGCTCGCATGCACACTCGCTGTTTTGATGTTCTTCTCCGAGGCATCTACGGCTACGACGTCGGCACCCAGCCTACACATTGGTTCTGAAATCAAGCCGCCACCGCAGCCGATATCCAACAGCCTCAGCCCTTGAAATGGTGTGCGGCTCGTGTCCTTAAGGCCAAAGTGTTTGCTTACTTCTTGCCGGATGTAGCCAAGTCGGGTTGGGTTTAATTGGTGCAGTGGCTTAAAGGGCCCGTTTGGGTCCCACCAGCTGTCGGCAATGCGTGCGAAAAATGCGACCTCGTCAGGGTCTACGGTGGCCCCAGGTACGGCATCTTGGTCAAGGTTGGCAGCGTTGATATTTGGCATCTGGTTCAGCTTTTCTGTCGTTTCGCACAAGCTTTTACCGCGTTTTTGCGTGTCTCAAGGCTTGCGTGTCAAGGCGTTGCGCTATAAATAGGGCGGCGTCAAGTTCAATTGGCACCCTTCGCGGTCTCTGGTCAAGGGTGCCGCGTCAAATTGGCTTGCGCTTCAGACCATAGTTAAGCCGCAATGGTGATTAAAATGGCGGTGACGAAAAGACCAAGCCGCCAGGAAAAAATATGGCACGCATAGTTAAGAAATTTGGCGGTACGTCTGTTGGTGACGTGGATCGCATAAAAAAAGTGGCGGCGCGAGTTGCGGCGGCTGTGCATAACGGCGATCAGGTCGTTGTTGTGTTATCGGCTATGTCGGGCATGACCAACCAGCTCGTTGGTTTTTGCCGCGAGGCCGCTCCCATGCATGACGCCCGCGAATATGACAGTGTTGTCGCTGCTGGCGAGCAGATCACCATCGGGCTCTTGTCTATTTGTTTACAGGACCTAGGTATACCCGCGCGGTCATTTCTGGGGTGGCAGGTGCCTATTCGCACCAACAATATGCACGGTGCCGCCCGTATTGATACTATTGAAACCGAGGCCGTTGAGAAATGCCTGTCTGAAGGAAGGGTGGCTGTGGTCGCCGGGTTTCAGGGCATAGCAGATGATAACCGCATTACTACGCTCGGGCGCGGCGGCAGCGACACGTCAGCAGTGGCTGTGGCTGCGGCCGTTAAGGCAGACCGCTGCGACATATATACCGATGTGGACGGAGTTTATACTACCGACCCCCGGATTGTGCCCAAGGCGCGTAAACTTGAAAAAATAACCTACGAAGAAATGCTGGAGATGGCGTCGTTGGGCGCCAAAGTCCTTCAAACGCGCTCTGTCGCTCTCGCTATGGTCCACCAGGTGCGGGTGCGGGTATTGTCGTCATTTGAAGATCTGCCAGGAACCCTTGTCGTAAGTGAGGAAGAAATTGTGGAACAGGAAATTGTTAGTGGGATTGCCTATTCGCGCGGCGAAGCAAAAGTCACTGTAGTTGGCCTTGAAGACCGGCCTGGCCAGGTTTCGCATCTGTTCGCGCCGCTCGCCGAACAGAATGTCAATGTTGACATGATTGTGCAGTCTGCCTCTGAAGACGGCACCAGTACTGACCTTACTTTTACAGTACCTGAGGATGACTTGGCACGCGCGGTGGATGTGCTCGAAACAAACAAAGAAACAATGAAATTCCGCGACCTTGTTTACACCGCGGGTGTAGTTAAGGTATCAGTGGTTGGCGTGGGCATGCGGAGCCACGCGGGTGTCGCAAGGAAAATGTTTGATACGCTTGCTGAAAAAGGCATCAACGTTCAGGTTATCTCCACATCGGAGATTAAGATCAGTGTAATTATTAACGCTGAATACACCGAGCTCGCAGTGCGCGCGCTGCATACGGCTTATGGTCTTGACGCAAGGGACGATACGCTGGGTTAAAATGCCGCCAAGTGTGGTGTTTGTATAGATTTGTCAGGGCGGGGGAAATATGAGTGATCGTTTAAGCGAGCTGTGGAAACGCGGCACCGATTACCTTGGAACCGAATATGCGATTTTGGGCGGCGCAATGTCGTGGGTGTCCGAGCGCAATCTTGTGGCGGCTATTTCAAATGCCGGAGGGTTTGGTGTGTTGGCGTGCGGCGGCATGAACCCGACCCAGCTCGCTGCGGAAATAGACGCTACGCGCGCCATGACGGATAAGCCGTTTGGCGTGAATTTAATCACCCTTCATCCTGAAATTGAAAAGCTGGTTGCCGTTTGTGCAGAGAAAAAATGCGCTCACATGGTGTTGGCAGGCGGTTTGCCAAGCGGTCCAACAATTGCTGCTATTAAGGAGTTTGGCGCGAAATTAATGTGTTTTGCACCAACCGTTACGCTTGCGAAAAAACTGGTACGCTCGGGAGTAGACGCGCTTGTAATTGAAGGAATGGAAGCGGGCGGTCATATCGGGCCCGTTTCGACCAGTGTGCTGGCTCAGGAAATTTTGCCGATCGTGCGGGACGTCCCTATTTTTGTGGCTGGTGGCTTGGGACGCGGTGAAGCGATTGCTGCGTGCCTTGAAATGGGCGCAGCAGGTGCCCAGCTTGGCACACGATTTGTCGTGGCTGAAGAATGTATTGCACACGAAAAGTTCAAAAAAGCATTCATCACCGCAAAGGCGCGGGACGCTGTCGCCAGTGTTCAGTTCGATCCAAAGTTCCCAGTAATTCCTGTTCGGGCGCTCAAGAATGTCGGAACCGAGAAATTTATGGAAGCGCAACGAAATATCGTTGGCGCATTTCAGGCTGGCGAAGTTGATCAGCACGAAGGTCAAATGCAGATCGAGCAATATTGGGGCGGCGCACTACGCCGCGCTGTGATCGACGGTGACGTTGAGAATGGGTCCCTTATGGCTGGCCAAAGTGTAGGCATGGTGAAAAAAGTTGAGCCTATGGCCGACATTATTGACGAGCTCGTGGATCAGGCGCGTCGTTACCTTAACGGAAGTAAATCGTAAAAAAGTCCTAGATGCCACGAACGTGTATCCTTATATACAGGGTCGCCGTGAAACAAGGGGAACAGTTTGCCTGACCATGTAAGTCAGCCAAGGTTACTTTTAAGACGCTTGCATAGTGTGATGGCAGGCGGCGGCCGTGCTCAGGATAAATTGGACCGCGTCGTGCGTGTTATTGCGCAGAATATGGTTGCGGAGGTGTGTTCAATATACCTTGTGCGCGCAGGCGGTATTCTGGAACTGTTCGCTACCGAAGGTCTTAAGGAAGAAGCTGTTCATTTAACCCGCCTTCAGGTTGGCGAAGGCCTGGTGGGCCTGGTGGCTGAGCGCGGTTTGCCGCTCAATTTATCGGAAGCGCCTCAACATCCCAGGTTTGTATACCGGCCTGAAACCGGCGAGGATATTTATCATAGCTTCCTGGGTGTCCCTATTTTGCGCACAGGCAAGGTGGCTGGTGTTTTGGTGGTGCAAAATGTTGCCGCCCGGCGGTACCGCCCGGAAGAAATCGAAGCTTTGCAAACTATTTCAATGGTTATGGCCGAACTTGTGGGTTCGGGCGAGCTGGTTGACCGCGATGAGCTTTTTGAAGATACCGCGGCGCTGGGGCAGCCCATCACGCTTGACGGCTTGTCCCTGGCGGCTGGCATTGGTGCCGGTGTGGCCGTTTTTCACCAGCCGCAGGTCAAGATCAAGAAAACAATCGCTGACAGTATTGAAGAGGAAAGCGTCCGACTTGAAGACGCTATTGCCGAAATGCGATTGCAGCTTGAGCAGCTTGTTGAACATCCTGATCTGGCGCATGTTGGCGAACACCGTGAGGTTCTGGAAACCTACCGTATGTTCGCGTACGACCAAGGTTGGCAGGACAAGATGCATGAGGCCGTATCGTCTGGTTTGACAGCGGAAGCAGCGGTTGACCGTGTGCAGCAGGAAAACCGGGCGCGAATGGCGAAAATTCGTGACCCATACATACGAGAGCGCGTCGCCGATTTTGAGGACCTGGCTACTCGCCTGATCCGTATCATACAGGGTGACAAAACAGACTACCGCACCACACTTAGCGAAGATTCAGTATTGATAGCGCGTAATATCGGGCCAGCCGAACTGGTGGAATATGACCAGAAATACCTGAAAGCGATCGCACTGGAAGATGGTTCTGCTACGGCCCATGTCACAATCATTGCGCGCGCGATGGGTATTGCTGTTCTTGGCCGCGTGAGCGGGCTGCTTAATCATGTCGAGCCCGGCGAAGAGGTGATCGTTGATACGGCAGGTGAGCACTTGTTTGTGCGGCCAGCAGAGGATGTTATTGCGACCTACCGCGAAACGGTGGCGCTGCGACAGCAACTGCATGAAGAATATGCGGCAGAACGAAATCTGCCAGCCCAAACGCTGGACGGCCACAAAATAAGTCTTTTGATGAATGCTGGTCTGCTGGTGGATTTGCCGAGCCTCGACAAGACGGGTGCGGAGGGCATAGGGCTATTCCGCACTGAGTTCCAATTTATGGTCTCGTCGGCGCTGCCTAAAGTTGACGAGCAAACCAAGATTTATCGGGCGGCACTGGATGCCGCGGGCGACCGCAGGGTGGTTTTCCGGACACTCGACATTGGCGGCGACAAACAAGTGCCTTTTTTGCCGCGTGATGAAGAAGAAAACCCGGCCATGGGGTGGCGCGCTATACGTATCGCGCTTGACCGCCCGGCGCTCTTGCGCTTTCAGCTAAGAGCGCTTTTGTACGCCGCATCGGGCAAAGAACTGAATGTGATGTTCCCGATGATCGCTGAAGTTGCCGAACTGAAACGCTGTAAGACGATTTTGCAGAAAGAAATTGACCGCCTGGCAAAATTTAAAAAAGTGCCGCCAACATCAGTGAATGTCGGCTGTATGCTAGAGGTGCCTTCGCTCAGCTGGCAGCTCGATAGCCTGATGAAGGAAATTGATTTTCTTTCGATTGGCACCAACGATTTGATGCAGTTCTTTTTTGCCTGTGATCGCGGCAATCCTCGTCTGGCAGATCGGTATGACTTGTTGGCGCCGCCAGTATTGGCCTTCCTGCATATGATTGTAAAAGTTTGTGATGAAGCGGGCGTGCCTGTAACTCTGTGCGGCGAAATGGGAGGTAAACCCATAGAAGCGATGGCACTCGTAGCGCTCGGGTTGCAGCGGCTTTCCATATCACCGACATCAGTAGGTCCTGTAAAGCGTATGATACGGTCGGTAGACATGGGTCAATTGCGTGATTTTTTGCTGACAAACCTGTCGTCAACGGAACATTCGATTCGCGACTCGCTCATACAATTCGCCAGAGATCACGACATTAAACTGTAATAGCGCTTGGAAACCCGCGCTTTTGCTTATGATTAACTAAAATTTTAGCATAAATTGGAATTATATTTGACTCCATGAGCAAATAATTTTTCACTATTGCTCGTGGACAAATAGAAGCGCGTGGAAAATGCGCTGGCCACAACCACAAGATGACCGATCGAATGGGGATTAGTTCGGGTGCGGCGTGGTTTACGGGGACCAGAAAATTAGGGAGTTCTGGTCAGTTATGGGACTCGGTGCAATTGCACTGATTATCTGCTTTCTCTTTTGAGAAGCAGGGGACGGTTAAAGTGATGAACTGCGAAGCGGTTTCAGTATCGAAAATGTTAAAAAAGGCGCGCAAAGCGCGTGGTCTAACCGTTAAGGCGGTTGCTCAGGATATTTGTGTGCAGTCTGGCTATTTGAAAGCCATAGAAAGCGGCGAATTTGGCAAGCTTCCAGCGCAGACCTTTGCTGTTGGTTTTGTCCGGTCCTATGCGGCGGCTTTGGGTGAAGACAGCGATAAAATTGTAGCGGCATTCAAGGAAGAATGCGGTATGGAAAGTCCAACCGTGGTTGCCACTGCGCCCGTGCATCACAAAAAACAATCTCGCAAATTACCGTCTTGGCTTTCACCGTTGGCTGGCCTAGCTGGTGCCTCGCTCGTATGGGCTGCACTTGGCACAGGCCTTGGCGGCGTGACGATGGTGGCTGAATCTCGGACAAATATCGCTTCAGAAGTCGCGCAGCTCGCGGCACTCAGGTCTGAAATTAATGAAGTGACTGCAGAGGCAGCTGATTTTGAAAATATAGCTAGGCCTGAAGCTACGCAAGCGAAAGCGATTTATGTTACCGCTGAATCCAAACCAGATCAGTCGGGTTCGCTGTTCTTACCGGCCGCATATGCGGGTGAAGAAACACAAGCTTTGGTGCCAGCAGCAACGGTCCTCTTAGAAGCTTCGGAAGACAGTTGGGTCCGTGTCGCTCGCCTGGACGGGACCGAGCTATGGTCTGGCATATTGCGTGCTGGCCAAACGTATCGCCCGCATGAGGCCGGCGAAATGTTGCTTACGACAAGCAACGCCGGGGGCTTGACATTGAAACAGGGGGCTGGCGCAACAATAAGCCTAGGCGAGCGCGGCGAGATTGTTGCCGATTATTCGTTAGGGTTTGAAAACTTGCTAAGCCACAATAGCGCATCCTCCAACGATAGTTTCACCTCAGACTAATTTCATAAAATTCCACCTTTGCTGCAATCGTTGCTTTAAGCGGCGGCTATTCTCATTTATAAGCCACCTTGAGTGAGTTTTAAGGATTGTCGCCATGAGCATTCGGCCCTGGAGAGATGTGGTCAGACGCAAGTCCCGCCAAATAATGGTGGGCGATGTGCCGGTAGGCGGTGATGCGCCGATCACCGTTCAGACAATGACCAATACATTGACATCAGACGCTGGTGCCACGATCGCCCAAATCAGTGCAGCCGAAGAAGCTGGCGTTGATATTGTGCGCGTGTCCTGTCCAGACGAAGCATCAACTGCCGCGATGCCCGAGATTTGCCGGAAAGCCAATGTGCCGGTGGTTGCGGACATTCATTTTCACTATAAACGCGCACTTGAAGCCGCTGACGCAGGTGCGGCTTGTCTCCGCATCAACCCAGGCAACATCGGCTCAGAAGAGCGCGTAAGAGAAGTGGTTCGCGCTGCAAAGGCAAATGGCTGCTCCATGCGCATCGGTGTTAACGCCGGTTCACTTGAGAAACACCTATTGGAAAAATATGGTGAACCGTGCCCGGATGCTTTGGTTGAGAGCGCGCTCGAACACGCGCGTATCTTGGAAGACAATGATTTTTTCAATTTCAAAATCAGCGTGAAAGCATCAGATCTGTTTCTGGGCGTGGCGGCGTATCAGGGCTTGGCTGACGCGTGCGACTATCCGCTACATCTTGGCATTACCGAGGCCGGTGGGCTGCGCGGTGGAACTGTGAAATCCGCTATTGGCATCGGGTCTCTTTTGTGGGCAGGAATTGGTGATACGCTTCGCGTGTCTTTGTCAGCCGATCCGGTTGAAGAAGTGCGGGCTGGATACGAAATGCTCAAATCTCTGGGGTTAAGACACCGGGGCGTCAATATTATATCTTGTCCGTCCTGCGCCAGGCAGGCTTTTCCGGTAATAAAAACCGTAGAGGTTTTGGAAGAGCGTCTCAGTCATATTCATACGCCGCTTAGCCTTTCGATCATCGGCTGTGTGGTGAACGGCCCGGGCGAAGCGCGCGAGACAGATATTGGTCTCACTGGTGGTGGTCAGGGTAATCATATGGTTTATCTTTCGGGTGTAACCGACCACAAAATAACTAACGACAAGCTTGTTGACCATATCGTCGAGCTGGTAGAAGAAAAAGCGGCTCAACTGGCGACCGAAGAAGCCAAGCAGGCGACCGCAAAGCATTCTTAGCTAAACTGAAGGAACCTTAGTGTCCAAACTGCAACCAGTGCGGGGGACCCGCGACATTTACGGTGAAGATTCCCGCAATATGACGGCGGTGGTCGATGCTTTTCGGCGTGTGGGTGCGTCATATGGCTTTGAAGATTTCTCAGTACCGATTTTTGAGTTTACCGAAGTATTCAAGCGCCCGCTCGGCGAAGCATCTGACATTGTTTCGAAAGAAATGTATACGTTCGAGGATCGTGGCGGCGAAGAACTGACCCTGCGTCCGGAGTTCACAGCAGGCATGTGCCGTGCTTTCATTTCGAACGGTATGCAGCAGCACCTTCCTTGCCGCTTGATCTCGCACGGCCCGGCCTTCCGCTACGAGCGCCCGCAAAAGGGTCGCTATCGTCAGTTTCACCAGATTGACGCGGAACTGATTGGTCAGGACACACCTGAATCAGATGTTGATATTATCGCGATGGCCTGGAGTCTACTGAAAGAGCTAGGCCTTGGCGATAAGGTAGTCTTGCACCTGAATACACTTGGCGACAAGGAAAGCCGCGATATTTACCGCGCGGCACTGGTTTCCTATTTTGAAGGCTTCAAAGACAAGCTTTCGGAAGACAGTGTGCGCCGCCTTGCCAGCAATCCGCTGCGTATTCTCGACAGTAAGGACGAAGGCGACAAAGTGGTTGTTGCAAATGCGCCCTTGATGTCTGAGTGCTTGAATGAGCATTCACGCACTTATTTCGAAGCTGTGAAAAACGGCCTTGAGGCAATCGGCGTGCCTTACGAGCATGATGAGCGCCTTGTGCGCGGCATGGACTATTATTGCCACACTGCTTTTGAGTTTATTACCACCGAACTTGGTGCACAGGGCACAGTGTTGGCTGGTGGCCGTTATGACGGGTTGATAGAGCAGCTTGGCGGCCCGGCGACCCCCGGCATCGGATGGGCTGGCGGTATTGAACGCCTCGCAATGCTTTCAGAAAAAGGGGTTTCTCCTGCTCGTCCGGTTGTTGTGATGCCAATGGGCGAAGAAGCCACTTTAAAGGCCTTTGAGCTGGCTGAGGCCATTCGCAGTGAGGGTGTGGTGGTGACGTCTGATCGTAGCGGCAATCTCAAAAAGCGTCTCAATAGAGCCAACAAAGTAAACGCCAGTTTTGCGGTTATCGTTGGTGACAATGAGCTAGCGGCGGGAGCAGCCGTCGTGAAAAACTTGGATACCGGCGACCAAAATGACACGGCATTTGCAGATTTGCCTGCGGCCATAGCCGCCGCACTTTAGGGGACGCAAATTGATTTCCGATGAAAGAATAGAACAGTTGCTGGCGCGCCATGACTATTTGGAGCATGCATTGGCCGCGCCCGGCGATGTCTCAAATGAAGAATTTGTGAAAATTAGCAAGGAATATTCTGATTTAGGCCCTGTTGTAGAGGCAGCTACTGCGCTGAAAAACGGTCGGGCTGAAATGGCAGACTTGGCCGAAATGATGACATCTGCGGAAGACGCGGAAATGAAAGAGATGGCTCAGGAAGAATTCCTTGAGCTGAAAACAAAGTTACCTGAGATGGACAAGGCACTTTCCGTGCAGCTTTTGCCAAAAGATGCCGCAGACGAACGCTCTGCCATTCTTGAAATCCGGGCTGGCACTGGCGGCGACGAAGCAGCACTGTTTGCCGGTGACTTGTTCCGAATGTATGAGCGGTTTGCCGAGAGCCAGGGCTGGAAGGTGGAAGTGATTTCTGGTTCGGCTTCTGAAGCAGGTGGTTTCAAGGAAATCGTCGCAAATGTTGCTGGTAAAGGTGTTTTTGCAAAGCTCAAATTCGAATCTGGTGTACACCGGGTGCAGCGGGTGCCAACTACAGAGTCGAGCGGTCGCATCCATACCAGTGCGGCCACTGTCGCTGTATTGCCGGAAGCCGAGGACGTAGACATAAACCTTAGGACCGAAGATATCCGCATTGATACAATGCGTGCGTCCGGGTCCGGGGGGCAGCATGTGAACACGACAGATAGCGCTGTGCGTATAACCCACCTGCCTACGGGTGTGATGGTAGTGCAGTCTGAAAAGTCGCAGCACAAAAACCGCGACAAGGCGATGAAAATTCTGCGCGCCAGACTGTTTGATCTGGAGCGGGAAAAAGCAGACAGTGAGCGTTCGGAAAATCGGAAAGCACAAGTTGGGTCCGGCGACAGATCTGAACGCATTCGCACATATAACTTTCCGCAAGGGCGTGTGACCGATCACCGTATTGGTCTTACACTTCACAAGCTCGATGCCATTCTGGCCGGTGACGGCCTCGGTGAAGTTGTTACAGCGCTGACCGAGGAAGACCAGGCAGCGAAACTTTCAGAAATGGAAACGGCGCTTTAATGAACGAAAAGATTGCCGCGCTTATAAAAACCGCTGCGATTGATATCGCTGACAGTGCCGGCACCGCTGCTCAATTGGAAGCCGAAATTCTGCTCGCACACGCCTTGGGTTGTAGCAGGCTTGATTTGCTAACACATGAAACTGCGCCGTCCTTGGTTGAATGCAATAACTTTCAAGCAATGATCAACAGGCGCGTCCAAAGTGAGCCTATTGCCTATATAACTGGTAATCAGCCCTTCTGGGACCACGACTTTCTTGTCAGCTCACATACCCTTATCCCGCGCCAGGATACGGAAACTCTGATTGAAGTTGCCTTGCGGCGCATGCCTGAGCGTGGACAAATATTAGACTTGGGCACTGGTAGCGGCTGCATTTTGCTCAGCTTGCTTGCCGAGCGCCCCTTGGCGACAGGGCTGGGATTGGATGTTTCGCCGGACACACTTGCGCTTGCCCGGCAAAATGCCCGGAATATGCAATTGGAAGAGCGTTGTTCGTTTAAGGTAAGCGACTGGTATACGGCGGTGACTGAAAAAGAGAATCATTTTGCGGCCGTTGTGGCCAATCCTCCCTACATTCCTAGCATTGACGTTGGCGAACTTATGGCGGATGTACGCAATTTTGAACCAAGGCTTTCGCTGGATGGAGGCGAAGACGGTTTGGCTTGCTACCGTTTAATCATAAGGGACGCTCCCAAATTTCTTGAAGGCAGAGGCCTGCTTGCTGTCGAAGTAGGTGTTTTGCAGTCAAACGATGTAGCGCTGCTGTTTGAGAAGGCGGGCTTTGCTGATATCGAAATTACTCGGGATTTGCCGGGTGTTGAGCGCGTTGTTAGCGGGAAAAAGTAGATTCTGAGAGATTCAGCCTTGGAAACTGCGGATTTAGGCGCTAGGGTAGTGCTGTCTCAAACAGATGACCTATTTGAAATGGCGCTGTAGACAGTTATCCGAACAAAAAATGTTAATTGAAGTCGGACACTTGGCAGATTGGTTCTGTCGGATTTTTTTCACACTGTTGGTATAGATCTCTTATGAAACAGGCTCAAAACGCGCGTAAACAGCGTGGACGTCCTGCCCAGCGAAAAGGCGGCAGAAGTAACAATAACAACAATGGTAACCGCTTTGACAATCGGTCACGCGGCAATCCCAAGCAATTGCTCGAGAAATATAAAACGCAGGCCCGTGATAGCTTGCAAGCGGGCGACCGCGTGAATGCAGAATATTTTCTGCAGTTTGCCGACCATTACCAGCGTCTGGTGAATGAACAGCAAAACAACCAGAATAACCAGAATAATCAGGCTGGTGGCCAGGGCGGAGACGAAAAGCCTGGTCGACAAAAGCGCAATAACCGTGGCCGTCAGGACCAGCGAAATGGTCCGGCTACCGAAGAGCAAGCCGCCAAGCCACAAGAGGCAGCAACTGATGCTGTTAGTGAAACGAGTGCTGATGAGAAGCCTGTAGTCGCTGAAAAGGCGAATACGGACGTTGAAACTGGCGAAGACAACGCGAAAGACGAAAACACTCGCCCGCGCCGTCGCCGTGTCGCCAAGCCTAAATCAGAGGATAACACAGCTTCTGATGCAAGCCCAATGACACCAGACAGCGCGCCCGTCGCTGCCGCAGCGGTCGACGAGCCAGCCTAGGCAATGCGCATTGAATATTTAAAAGAGGCTGCTTTTGCAGCCTTTTTTTATGAGCTTTGGCTCT